>Ga0157375_10005407_pt1 | contig 11100 bp, 8 predicted proteins | sample M35metaG_FD_115311 | JGI IMG/M metagenome (GOLD analysis project Ga0157375, IMG submission 115311) | Miscanthus rhizosphere microbial communities from Kellogg Biological Station, Michigan, USA - M3-5 metaG | ecosystem: Host-associated > Plants > Roots > Rhizosphere > Soil | place: USA: Michigan...
GCACTTAACCGTTACCCATTCGTTGTCTTCCTTCTTGAAACTCACCGGAGCATCAGGAAGCAATCGTGCTATCTCAAACAGCTTGCGCGCCTGGACGCACATCGATCCCGGCGTCGTGATCTCTTCGGCATCCATGTCACAACGGATCGTCACGTCGAGATCGGTACCGGTAATTCTTACCGTACTCTCCCCGACTGATTCGATGAGTATGTTCGATAGCACCGGTATCGTGTTTTTCTTTTCCACGACACCTTGAACGAAGCCCAGTTCTTTTTGCAGGTTCTGCTTACTCACAACAAATTGCATTGCCATTCACTCCTTCGAACTTTCCACAATGGCCCCGCGCGATTCTTCTACTTCCAGAATCTAAAACTAATATTTAAATCTAGTAGCAGTAGTAGGTGCCTGTGGATCTGTGAATAACTACTTAAAACCACTACTCCAAACATTTAAGACGCTCAACGCCTTGTGGAAACCTGTTCAAAAGTTCCACTCGCGGCTGAGGAAAAATCAGAAGACGTGAACATTAGCACATTTCCACAAAACGTTCTCGGCGGACTGTGAAAAAACAAGTAGTGTCAGACTATTTTTGTAGCGATTCCGACAGTTCGCTGATGAGTCTTTGCAGAGTTTCATCGGTCGCAACCAGCGCTTCGATTTTTTCCACTGAATGGATCACAGTGGTGTGATGTTTTCCGCCAAACGCGCGACCAATCTCCGGATAACTGTGTTTAGTCAAGTGTTTGCAGAGATACATTGCAACCTGACGAGGATGTGAGATCTGGCGGGCATTATTTTTCGAAATCAACTCTTCGGCCGTCAGCTTGTAAGTCGAGGCCACCAGCTTCTGAATTTGCTGAATAGTAACAACCCCTGATTCCTCTTCTTTGGCGATGTTCCTAATCGCGTCTTGAGCCAGGCCTTTTGAAATCGGCTCTCCGCGAAGAGAAGCAATCGCGATCAAACGCACCAGCGATCCTTCCAGCTCGCGGACGTTGCTTTTCACTCTTCCCGCAATCAGCATCGCGACGTCATCAGGAAGTGACACACCAATCAGGTCCGCTTTTCTCTTAAGGATTGCGATTTTCGTTTCGAGATCAGGTGGCTCGATGTCGGCAATCAATCCCCATTCGAATCGTGAGTGTAAACGTTCTTCGAGAGTCGGGATTTCGCGCGGCGGACAATCGGAACTGATCACAATCTGCTTCTGTTGATCGTAGAGCGCATTGAAGGTGTGAAAAAATTCTTCCTGAGTGCGCTCTTTGCCGGCCATGAACTGAACGTCGTCAATTAGTAACACGTCAACCGATCGATACTTCTCGCGAAAGCTCTGTGTCTTATCGTAGCGAATGGCGTTGATGAGATCGTTCATGAATCGCTCAGACGAGATGTAGCAGAGTTTGAGATGCTGGTTGCGGGTTTTAATAGCGTGGCCGCAGGCGTGCATCAAATGAGTTTTTCCGAGACCGACACCGCCGTACAAGTAAAGAGGGTTGTATGTCCTGCCCGGCGCCTCGGCAACCGCAAGGGATGCCGCGTGAGCAAACTGATTGCACGAGCCGACTACGAAACTCTCGTATGTGTATTTCGAATTCAACGAAGGCTCTGATTGGAGCGACGCAGACGTTTCACTGACAGTAACCACTGCGCTCGACGACGGAAGCGTCTTGAATTCCAAGTCTTCAACAATCAGGCTTTGAGAATCCGCTCGGGGCAGCGTGATCTGTTCAGGGACCCAGTCAGAACCTTTGCCGACGACCCAGCCCACCGAGTAGCCGGACAATCGCAACTCGTTCAAAATCTCAGCCAGGGCCTTGCCGTAGTTGCTGACGACCCAATCCTTAATTACCTGGTTTGGCGCGCGGAGGTGGATGACGTGTTGAGAGCTATCGAGGCTTTCGAACTGTATAGGGTTGAACCATGTGTCCAGCGTTTGCTGGTTCAACCGGCCTTTGAGTGAGTGAAGTATTCTGCCCCAAACATTCGGCTCAACAGAAGTGTTCATTGAAAACCTGCCGGGGAAGGTGTCAGTTTGACTAAAGGCCTCGTAGTAGAACCGTACGTAATTCCAATCGGCTTACACGCGGAACTCTAACCGGTTCCTATCCCGCTATTCCTTGTTTAGCTATTCAAAATATGACGAGTCGGGTTTTCCACAACGATTTCCACAGCTAGTGGAAAAACCTCGGGCTATTAAAGTTTTGCTTTAAAGTCTTGTAGTATCAAGTGTTTACAGGGCGGTGACTGTCAAAGCGAGCGGAGACTAACATAGAACTTTCGGATCAATCAAGGTATGTCACTGAATAAAACAGCACCGTATGATCGCCTGTTTAAACACTTTGGGATCGATGATTAGTCGAATGGTTCAGGTACACCACACGGTTAAACGTTAAATTTGTTAATGAGTGGGGGTCTCCCTGGAGTGCGGCGGCTTGACGCCGCACTCCAGGGAGACGCCCAATACAAACAGGCTGCTTCATTACAACATCCGCCGCTTTCTTGACATAAACACAGGCCGCGATTAGTCTTAGGGTTTTCGTTTAGAGGAGAATTCATTTCTATGTCCAAGCGGACCTTCCAACCAAACAACAGACGACGCGCAAAGACGCATGGGTTTCGCGCGCGAATGGCCAGTAAGAATGGCCGCTTGGTGCTCAAGAGACGGCGGGCCAAAGGAAGAAAGCGTCTGACTCCGGCTCATTACTGAGTTGGTAGTTTCGGTGTTGCATGCGGAAGTATTTGCGGGATACTACCGAATTCCAGCACGTCTACCGGAACGGCAAGCGGTATGAAGGCGTATTCATAACCGCGTTTGTTATTGAAAATCAGGAATTGAATCATCGCCTGGGCGTTACGGCTTCAAAAAAGGCGCTGGGCAAGGCAGTGCAGCGGAATCGCGCGAAGCGACTGCTTCGAGAAACCTTCCGTTCGAACGAATCACTGTTGCGCGATCTCGGACGGAATTACGACTGGGTCCTGAATGCGAAGGTGGCGGTATTGAGTCAAAAGGTCAGCGCGCCGTGCCAGGAGTTGAAGGGAATAATTGAAAAGGTTGGAAGGTTGGAAACGCGCGATCCTGTTAAGTAAGCGATTGTGAAGAGCGTTCTGATCTCATTACTCAAAGTTTATAAGTTGGCGATTTCACCGCTTCTACCTCCTTCGTGCAGATTCATTCCCACATGCTCGGAATACGCGGTTGACGCGATCTCGCGCTACGGCGCCTTGCGCGGAAGCGGCATGGCGCTGCGTCGATTGCTTCGTTGTCACCCGTTCCATCCGGGCGGATACGATCCAGTTAAATAGATTTGTTTTTACACAGAGGTTGATTAACTAACCTCTATTACGATGCAACAAAAACGACTTCTACTCGCGTTAATCATCTCCTCAGCGATCCTGTTTTTGTGGAGTTATTTTTATCCCGTTCCACCTCCGCCTAAGCCAAACGCAAGTGCGACACCTTCGCCAACAGCTAGTGCGACGACATCACAAGCTGCGACGTCAAGCACACCGTCGACGGTTCCTGCTGCCGTTCCAACACCGAATATAAATGCCGCGCCGCAGCGAACGGTGACGATAAGAACTCCGTTGTATGACGCGAAGTTCGACACGCTGGGCGCCGAGCCGGTAAGTTGGATCATCAAGAAGAACAAGAACAGCGGGTCCCCAATCTATTCTGTTGCCGGCCGCAAGCGAGACCAAATACCTCTTGAACTGATCTCACCGGAAGGATTGAAGCGACAGCCGCGGCTGGTTCCGTTTCAATTACAGACTGCTGACAGCGCGCTAGATGCGGCGCTCAGTTCGACGACCTATAGAATTGAAGGTGTCGACTCTCCCAACGGAGATGTCGAGATCAATCTTGGCCCCGGTGAGAAGAAGGAAATCACGTTTGTACTCGAGGACAGCAATGGAGTCGAGGCACGAAAAAAGATAGTTTTTGATGCTGAGCGTTACGAGACTGATCTCTCGGTTCTGTTGAAGCGTGGTGGCCAGCCGGTGCCGCAGCTAAAAATCGCGATCGGCCCGAGTATCGGCGATCAAGGCGTCAGTCATCACACGTTTTATTCAGTTGCACCCGAAGCGGTGGCTTACGTCGGCAATAAACTCGAGCGCCATCCCGCGGCCGGAATCAACGGCAACAGCAGTAGTCCTGACCGGCTTGCTTTCAACGGTCTAATGGATTGGGCGGGAGTTGCCGACACGTATTTTGCGATGGTTGCGGTACCCGTCCAACGAACGGAAGGTCTCGAGTACAGGACCTCCGCCTACGAGCACAAGCGCGATGGCGGCGCTCCAGAAAAGAGATTTTTAATTACAGCCTTCGTCCCGATCCCGTCAGACGGTTCACGGACGATCATCTATTCAGGGCCAAAAGATCATTATCTTCTCACTCAGGGCAGCCAGGACATCAGCGCGGTGGTCCAGCGCCCGATCGATCTCGAGGGATTGATTGACTACGGGTTTCTCGGTTGGCTCTCGCGGCCCCTGGCGGTGCCGATCCTTCAGGCAATCACCTATCTTTACAAGCTAACCAGCAGCTATGGCGTGGCGATCATTCTGTTTACGATCGTGATCTACTCTCTTTTCTTTCCGCTGAAGTGGCGATCGTCCAAAGCGATGAAGAAAGCGCAAAAGCTGGCTCCAAAAATGAAGGAGCTGCAAGAGAAGATCAAAGGAATGAAACAGAATGACCCGCGGCTGAAAGAATTGCAGATGGACCAGCTGCGGCTGATGAAGGAAGGCAATCCACTCGGCGGCTGCCTGCCCTTGCTAATTCAGATGCCGTTCCTGTTTGCGCTTTATCGAGCTATCACGATCTCACTTGATTTCCGGCAAGCGAGTTTTCTATGGATTCCCGATCTTTCAGCCGCCGAGCCGTACCTGATACACGTGTTGCCTATCCTCATGACCGCCACGATGGTGGTGCTGCAACTGGTGACGCCTGCTCCCTCTGCGGATCCGTTGCAGAGGAAGATGATGGCTGTCGGCATGCCGCTCTTCATGCTGTACATCTTGTGGAGCGCGCCTTCAGGTTTAGTTTTATATTGGCTAGTTGGTAATATCGTCGGGTTCTCCCAACAATTTCTGATAAACCGTTGGACCAAGTCCGATGATGAAGAGGTTCCGGTGCCGCCAGTCAAAGGACCATCCGGGCGGAAAAAGAAAGTTGACGCAACGGCGCCCAGTTAGGATAGTGAATTGAGCGCCTCCTTGGAGTGCGGTGCCTTGGCACCGCACTCCAAGGAGGCGTCCGCCATCGCAGTTAGTGAAGGATTGACTTGATGACAGAGGTTTCTCAACAAGCAGCGGAGTTTCTCGAGAACGTCTTTGAGATGACGGGCCTCCAATTGCGAGTTGGAGTAAAACAGGGCATCGCCGGCGAAGTTCTGGATATTGAAGGCAAAGACGCGGAGTTGCTGCAAGCGCAAACTGGCGAATTGCTCGAGGCGCTTCAGCACTTGATCAATCAAGTTTTCGGGCGAAGTTTGACCGGCGGCGCGCGGCTTGTTTGTGACGTGCACGGCTTTCGCGCGACTCGCGAGGCCGAGTTGCAAGCAATGGCCAATCTCGCGGCGAATCGAGTGCGACAGACGGGAATGGCTTTCACATTTGAGCCGATGAGTGCCAACGAGCGGCGAATTATTCACCTGACCCTGGCAGACAGTCCGGACCTCTTCACTGAGTCAATCGGCGAAGGCTCGGAGCGTAAATTGAGAATTGGTCCAAAGAGTTCTGCCCGCCAGGATTCGTAGTCCCCTCCCTAATCAATTCTTTCGGTTACTCACGATGAGCACGATCGTTGCACTATCCACACCAAGGGGGCGCGGAGCTCTCGCCGTTATTCGTTTAAGCGGCGCAGATGCGATCGAGATCGCGAAGCAGTTGGCCCACCTCGACGAGATTGAACCAAGACGCGCAACGCTCACTCAGTTAAGACGTCCGGACGACAATGAGATCCTGGACCAGGTTCTCTTGACGTGCTTCCCTGCGCCGCACTCGCTAACGGGAGAGGATGTTGTAGAAATCAGTTGTCACGGATCGCCCGCGGTGGTGCGAAGCATCATCGACGCAACGCTCGAGTTAGGCGCAGTGCTCGCGGGACCTGGGGAGTTCACGCTGCGCGCGTTGTCGAATGGGAAAATAAATCTGGCCCAGGCAGAAGCCATTCGAGATTTGATTGCAGCGCAGACTGATGCGGCCGTTCGGCAAGCGTCTCGTCAGTTGAATGGAGAGCTGTCAAACGCGCTTGGTCCATTTAAAGAAAAGCTGGTTGAGGTGATCGTATTGTTGGAGTCGGCGCTCGAATTTGTCGAAGAAGACATTCCTGCGCCCAGAGTTAACGAGATCGAAAACGATTTGGCGACGGTTAGTGAGGGAGTCAAGAAACTCAGCGAGAGCTACAGTGCCGGACGGTTGCTTCAGGAGGGAATTCGTGTCGCTATTACGGGGCGTCCGAATGTGGGCAAGTCCAGTCTTTTCAATAAGTTAGTGGAACGAGAACGGGCCATAGTTACCGACATTCCCGGTACGACCAGGGATACAGTGTCCGAAGTTATCGACCTTGAAGGTGTTCCCGTCATTCTCACCGATACGGCAGGTCTGCGTGAGACGACCGACGGAATTGAAACGTTGGGTATCGAGCGAACTCACCGCGCGATGGAAGATGCGGATTTGGTGTTAGTCGTGCTGGATGGTTCGGCCAATCTTGGACCAGCGGATCACGATCTCATCAATCGAACGTCAAACGCGCGCCGGTTGGTGGTGATGAACAAGAGTGATCTCCCAACGTTCGATACGTCGTCTTGTTGTGTTGAAGAGCTCCAAACAATTAATGTATCGGCACGAACTGGTGAAGGACTGGGGACACTGCGTAGCGCGATCCTCGCGAGCTTGAGTAGCAATGGGATCGAGAATGGTAGCTTGTTGATTACAAACGCCAGGCACTATGATCTCCTCAGCGGCACTGAACGTGAACTCGAAGCTGCACGAGTAGCTCTGCGTGAGCGACACAGCGAAGAATTGGTCCTAGTGCCGCTGCATAATGCACTGAGGTTGCTGGGCCAGATCACTGGAGAGACAACGACGGAAGATATTCTGTCGGAGATATTCGCGACGTTTTGTATCGGGAAGTAAGTCATGTCATTTGATGAGGTTTTCAACGTAATCGTAATCGGGGCGGGCCACGCCGGCTGTGAGGCTGCGTCCGCGGCGGCGCGACTCGGCGCCGAAACCGGACTCATTACGCTGAATCTCGATCTCGTCGGGCAGATGTCATGTAATCCAGCGATCGGCGGAATCGCCAAAGGTCACCTGGTGCGAGAGATCGATGCGCTCGGCGGCATCATGGGCTGCGTGATCGACCGCACCGGAATTCAGTTCCGCTTGCTCAATCGTTCGCGCGGACCAGCCGTGCAATCTCCTCGAGCTCAAGCCGACCGCATGCGATACCGCAGTGAGATGCGGCGAACGCTCGAAGCCACTTCCAATCTTCATCTTCGGCAAGGCAAAGTCGTCGATTTTGTGGTGCATCACGGCAACCTGGCGGGCGTGGTATTGGAAGATGGAAGACGATTTGGGTCGCAGGCGGTCGTCGTAGCAACAGGCACGTTCCTGAACGGGTTGATTCACACCGGGCGGCGAACGTATTCCGGCGGACGCGCTGGCGAGCCGGCTTCCGTCGAATTGTCTGAAGCTCTGAAACGACTCGGGTTTCCTGTCGGTCGATTGAAGACAGGCACTCCTCCGCGACTAGATGGGAGAACAATCGATTGGAGCGCGTTCGAACCTCAGCCGGGCGACATGATCCCGGTGCCATTCTCCTTTTCAACGGATAGCCTGGAACAGAAACAGATCAACTGCTACATCGGCTACACGACCAGTCAGGTCCATGATGCGATTCGCGAGAACATCGCGGAATCACCGCTTTACTCCGGAAGGATTAAAGGTGTGGGGCCGCGATATTGTCCGTCTATCGAAGACAAGGTCGTGAAATTTTCCGACAAATCTCGTCATCAACTCTTCCTCGAACCGGAAGGGCACGATACGAATGAAGTCTACCTGAATGGCTTTTCGACCTCATTGCCTGCCGAATTGCAGCAGGATCTCGTGCGGATGATTCCGGGCTTGGACGAAGCGAGAATTATTCGACCTGGCTATGCGATCGAATACGACTTTGTCGATCCGAGAGAATTGGGTCCGGACCTGCAAACATCGCGGCTGGCTGGTTTATTTCACGCGGGCCAAATCAATGGGACCACCGGTTATGAAGAGGCCGCTTGCCAGGGACTTCTCGCAGGCATAAACGCTGCGCTCTACACGCAGAAGCGAGATTCGCTAAGGCTGCGCCGGGAAGAGTCGTATATCGGCGTTCTCGTGGAGGACCTGATCAAGCAAGGTGTCGACGAACCGTACCGGATCTTCACATCGCGCGCGGAATATCGCCTGGTACTGCGCTATGACAATGCCGACGAACGGCTGGAACGCTACGGCAGGGAACTGGGCCTGGTCGGCGACTCGGATTGGGAAAGATTCAACTCGCGACAAGCTCGACTGGCAAAATTGAGGAACGCGCTGGAAAACATTCGTTTGCGTCGTTCCAATGCTCAGCACGCAGCGGTGTCTGCGCTCATCGGTGCGGATCTTGGCGATTCGATTTCGCTGTCGCAACTCGCGAAGCGTCCGAAGGTCACGGCGGACTTGATAATGTCGTTATTGCCGGCGGATCTTAAGCCCGTTGCTGAGTCTGACCTCAACTCAGTGCTGGCCGACTCACTCTATGCGGGATATCTCGACTCACACAAAGCAACCATCACGCGGCTCTACCAGCACGACGCACTAAAGATTCCGCGCCAGATAGCCTTTCGGGCAATTAGCGGGCTTTCGAATGAGGTTATCGAACGACTTGACCGCGCCCAGCCACAAACGTTTGGCGAGGCCAGACGTCTACAAGGTCTTACCCCCAGCGCTCTCTCGACTCTACTGGTCTACTTGTCCGCACAACAGAAAAGCGCTTAGCCCCTCCTTGGAATGCGGCGGCTTGCCGCCGCTTTGGCCCCGATCAGGCACCATCGATAACAAAGAGGCGGCAAGCCGCCGCACTCCAAGGAGATGTCTCACGTGTCCCGTCAAGCGGAATGGGACACGTGAAACATTCTGGCCGATTCTGCGCTTGATGTGTTAGGTTTAGCGCCGAAAGTTTCTATGAACTCCACACCGCTGATAAATGGCTAAGTCGATAGCCGTCGCAAATCAAAAAGGCGGAGTCGGTAAGACGACTACCGCGGTTAACCTCGCGGCAATTATTGCCAATTGGGGGCATCGCGTGCTGCTCGTAGACGCCGATCCGCAGGGGAACGCGACGTCCGGAATCGGCGTTCAGCGCGGCAGTTTTCGCAAAAACCTGTATCACAGTATTGTTCTGGACGAGCCGATCTCCTCGATCACTCTCTCGACACCGATTCCATCACTCGACGTAGTCCCGTCTAATAAGGACCTGGCAGGTGCGGAAATTGAATTAGTGGACGTAGAACATAGAGAATTCCGCCTGAAACGTGCCCTTTCAACCGTCGAGTCCAACTACGATTACATCGTTATTGATTGCCCGCCATCGCTGGGCTTATTGACGCTGAACGCTCTAACCGCAGCTAAGTCGCTGCTGGTACCAATCCAGTGTGAATACTATGCGCTCGAGGGCGTCACCGAACTCTTCGACACCCTCGCGCGAATCAGGCGACTTCACAATCCGGGCCTGATGATTGAGGGCCTGCTGCTCACGATGTACGACGAGCGGACCAATCTGTCGGCGGCTGTCGCCTCCGACCTGCGCGATTTCTACGGCCTACAGGTCTTCCAGGTGGTGATTCCCAGGAACGTCAGGCTTGCGGAAGCGCCGAGCTACGGCAAGCCAATCATAAGTTACGACGCGCACTCCAAGGGGGCTGAAGCATACTCACAGTTAGCCAGGGAGATTGTCTATGAATCGAAAAGCGCTGGGGCGGGGCCTGGGAGCTCTGCTGTCGTCTGACCGCACTATCGACCTTGGGCCCGAGCCTTCGGAAGTTGATCTCGACTCAATCGTGCCGGGACCGATGCAGCCCCGAACCCACTTTGACGACGCGAGTCTGGAAAGCCTGGCTGACTCGATCCGTGCTCACGGCATCGTCCAACCACTACTCGTCAGGCGCCGTGAAAATCGGTACGAGCTAATCGCGGGCGAACGGCGGTGGCGAGCTGCAAAACTGGCGGGACTGTCTCGCGTACCGATCATCGTCAAGGAGGTTCCCGACGAGAGCTTGCTGGAGATCGCGTTGATCGAGAACATTCAACGCGAGAATCTTAATCCCATTGAAGAGGCGCAGGCTTATAAAAAGCTGATCGAGAACGTCGGGCTCACGCAGGAAGCTTTGGCCTCGCGCGTAGGTCGCGATCGTTCATACATAACGAACTATCTGCGGCTACTTCGTCTGCCTGACGATCTACAGCAGCTAGTGAAGGACAGTCGGCTGTCGACCGGGCACGCTCGAACGCTTCTGGCGTTGACTCATCCAGATCTTCAGCGACGGCTCGCACGAAAGATCATCGACGGCGGATTGTCTGTACGAGCGACCGAGCAACTGGTTCATAAGGCGACAGAGGAGAAGTCGGTGAAAGCAGCCTCAGCGCCTCACCAGATTGACCCGAACATCAGAGCGGCTGAAACCAAACTCCGCCGGGCACTCGGCACGCAGGTGAAGATTATTCAACTGTCGGGCGACGGACGAGGGAAGGTGGAGATCAGCTTCTTCAACAGTCAGGACTTGGATCGAATCTATAATCTCCTCATGAGTGAGAGCCGAGTGTAAGAGTTACTGAGGCGTGCTGTACAATGTAAATCAGCGTTACGGCAGATCTCCCGCAAAGGGGCAAAGAAAGCGGGTAGGTCTCATCCCAAGGTTACGGGGGACGATGTCTTGTTTTTCTCTGCGTATCTCTGCGTACCTCTGATGTCATGAAAAGGCACCTCCCGCCGCGAGTTTTGTAAACTCAAGGCCTGTGGATTTGTGAATCACAAAGGAGGTGCCCGATGACAGTATACGTCGCTGTGGATTTTCATGCGCGTGA
>Ga0157375_10005408_pt1 | contig 11100 bp, 7 predicted proteins | sample M35metaG_FD_115311 | JGI IMG/M metagenome (GOLD analysis project Ga0157375, IMG submission 115311) | Miscanthus rhizosphere microbial communities from Kellogg Biological Station, Michigan, USA - M3-5 metaG | ecosystem: Host-associated > Plants > Roots > Rhizosphere > Soil | place: USA: Michigan...
TGACAACTGTAAGCTGCGACGAGCGCGACGAAGGAAATCCGTGGCTATGTGCTGCCTCCACGATCGCCCCATAACCAATCGTAAGCAGCAATAAATAAGCCAGGGCAGAGCGAGCCTTCCTGCGCGCAAGGGAGTCCAGCAAGTTAGAGTGGACATTCATTTTTGGTCCAGCGGCTGCTAACGGACGATATATTACTAAAACGATGAGTGTTAAGCCACCAGTCTTGCTCGGACTCGGTATCCTAGCCCAAGCGCAACCAAAAGCCGTCGTCGCCCAGAACCTCACTAAAAGTGAATAGACATGGTGGTTTTGCCAAGTGGTTCTCGCGTTAGTAAATAGGAAGGTGAGCATACTCACGGTCAATATGTTTACTCATTCCAAATCTTAGAAGGAGGCACACAATGACAACCAATTACAACATCATTACCTGTGATGGAGGCGGTATTCGCGGCCTGATTACAGCCATACTGCTCAACGACCTGGTGTCGAATCCTCCGCAGGGTTCTACGTCCAATATCCTCAACAACGTTAACTTATTTGCCGGCACGTCAACGGGCGGGATCATTGCTATTGGATTGGGCTGTGGCCTTACGCCTTCATCGTTGGTCAATCTTTACGAATCAGACTGCGCAAGTATTTTTCAGCCCTACCAGTCGAGTGGCACCTCCTCTGTGCTTTCCCAAGCGGGACTTCCGCAAGTATCGTTCGACCCGTGCAGTTGGGTCGCTGAACTTTGTCACGTTAAGTATTCGAATGCAGGTCTTTACAAACTTCTGTTCAACACTCTATCCCAATCCACTCAGGTGAATCCGGATAACCCTTTAAGCAAATTATCCACCAGCGTTCTGGCTGTAACTCTCAGGATGTCAGATACAAGTAACGATCCCTGGGGTCCTTTAGCGCTGACCAATTTGCCAAACTCCAACTATGCAGACGTCGCCATCATCGATGCGGCGATGTGCTCGTCGGCAGCTCCCTTGTATTTTCCTCCTTATGCCGTGCCTCCATCGCCGGCTGCCGCGACGATGTGGTGTGCTGATGGAGGAGTAGTCGCAAACAATCCCAGTACTTTTGCGTTGGGAAATGTCTTACAGTCCCAGGTTCTACAGCAGCAAAAGAAGGAGCTAAGCAATATAAGGCTGCTATCAATCGGTACGGGCGCTACGATTGACTACGTCCCATCGACCTTTCTCAATTCTTTTGCCAACGAGTGGGGAATGTTGATGTGGCTAAATCCCATCACCGTGGGGAACCAACCAGCTTTTCCGCTCATGGCTGCAATGTTTGACGGACAAGCACAGATAGCCCATCTCGAAGCGAGCAATATCTTAGGTAGTCAGTATCAACGAGCAAATCCCACGTTGACTCAGACCATCAACTTAGACGATTGCGGTGCAATTGCGGAGCTTAAAAGTGTGGCTACCGCTTATATCGGTTCAAGCGAGTGGTCCAATATGAAACAATGGGCTTACAGTAATTTCATCTGAACGCGACGAGAAGGAGAAAACGATAATGTCAACCCCCACCATCGAGAACATCATCGTGGTCATGCTGGAGAACCGCTCCTACGACAACATGCTTGGCGGGCTATACCTGAATAGCAATCCTGCCCCGTACAACACGCCGCCGGCGAACCAGGTCGGACTCGACGGCTTGCAGGATTCGAGCGGCAGTCCAGGCAACTACTCGAATCCATACCTATCGTCGAACTCGCACCCGCCGATCCCGATCGGAAACCAAACGGCCCCGACGCAGATCGGCGGGACCGGCACCTCCTATCCGCCGACGGCAATCCCCGTCATCGATCCCGGCGAACCCTTTGGCGACATGGCCTGGCAGATAACCGGCTCTAAGCAATCTACCAATCCCTACGTGTCCTGGCCGCCCTCGTCGACGGCGAACCTGATGAAAGGCTTCACTGGAGACTACGCGAGCCAACACGGCTTCTGCGTGACACCCCCCGCGGAAAACTACGCCGACGTGATGAACTACTTCACGCCGGCGCAAGTGCCCGTGACTGCCTGGCTGGCGAACAAGTTCGGCGTATGCGACCAGTGGTTCGCATCCGCGCCGACGCACACCTTCGCGAATCGCGCGTTCGCGCACTGCGCGGCGCCCGGGCTTTACTGGAATTTATCCGACCAGCGCTACAACCACAGCTTTATTGACGACCCGCAGTACCTCGAGACCCAGTGGAACATGCCGTCGATCTTTTATATGCTCGACGCGGCCTACCCAGACTCCGTGAGCAATACGCCGCCAAACTGGAAAGTCTATTTTCACGACTACTGTATCTCGATGCTGACGGTGCCCTACGTCATGGACGCAGCCATCGCCGGTAACGCTAACGGCAACATCGCTACGTACGACAACACGGACTGGGGCAACGAGACCCCCCAGCCCATTACGTCTATATTTCCTTTCGCGCAGACAGCGCTGAAGAACGTCGCCAGCACGTTCCTGGAAGACCTGCAGAATGGCACGTTACCGAAGTATTCCTTCATCGAACCGCGCTACTCGAACGGCCGCAAATATAATTCGAATCCCGCCGACGTTAAGTCATTCACGCCTAACTCATACCCGCCGAACTGCAATCATCCCGGCGCGTCGAGTTATCCCAGCGCCGAGCTGCCGTCCAACCCCGTTAGCTCCACGAACCCGCCGATTGACGTAGCCAACGGAGAAGCGTTTCTCAAGCAACTCTACAACGCACTCAACCAGAGCCAATACTGGGGCCAGACGCTCCTCATCATCACCTATGACGAGCACGGGGGCTGTTATGATCACGTGCCACCGCCAGTATTCACGCCGCCTAAAAATGCCCCGGCGTCCAGTACTGCCCTCGGCCTGACTATCGAGACGACCGTACCGCCCGGCAGCAAGAATCCCACTTCAACTACGCCCAGCATCGACATTCCGGCGGCGTCCAACCTCCTTGACGAAACAGCCAATGGCTTCCAATACAACGTCTACGGAGGCCGCGTCCCGACGATCGTCGTCTCCCCGTACATCCAACCTGGCACGCAAATCTCTCCACCGCAGGGCCCGAATCCCTTCGACCACGCGTCGATCATCCGTACCATCTGGGACATCTTCTTCACGAACGGCAACCCGACCAACCCGCCGGCGGTCAGTTCGCTCACGAACAGGGACGCGGCGGCTCCGAGCCTGTACGATGCTCTTCATTTCAGCATTAACAACAACCCCGGACAGTTGTGAAGACGGTTGCAGTGGCTGTTGGATCAGAGACGGGCCAACGACAGGAATGCGCAGTTTCTTTCAACCATTGACATCGGTGTCAATGTAAGCCGCGCGCGGTGAGTCGTTTGGGTTGCGGCTGATACGGGCTGGTTGTCATGTTTGAGTTAACCAACATCCTGATTGGGCCTTATTAAGATAAGCATCGCTTACGTTTGGCGCCTTCTCGCAAAGACCACGAAAGCTACTCCTAATACTAGCAGTAGAGGGGCCAGCCAAGGCATGCCGAGATCAGCCACGCGATGCAGATTAAGTATAGCCGCTGCGACCGCCGCAACGAGGAGCAGGATTCCGATCAAGCGGAGAACTGCAGGATCCATAAGCCACCTTAAAGATCGAGATTTAGAAAGAGCATACTACCTCTTACCGAGAAAAGTGCTCCCCACAGTGGACAATCTTCGCAAACTTCCTTTTATGCCAACGATATATAGCTTTAACTATCGTGAACTCGAAGACCGAGGCGTTGTCGATGCATTAATGCGCCGACTGCCATCGTGCGAGGGGAATTAACTATAATTCACTTCCTCGCTGACCCTCTTTTCCCGGCGGCGTTCGATCTCTTGCATGAGCGTCTCGAAACGCTTGTCAGCACGTAAGGATTGCCACGCCGGGTTTAATCTAAACCAGGGAAGGTTTTCATTACCGAGGGTGATTGCCACTTTTAGCCACTTGAAGGCTTCATTGTCTTCTCCCTCTGCTGCATAAGCACTAGCTAACCAATACGGAACGTCATGATCGAGACGGGCAAGTTCTTTTACACGCTCAGTTAACTGTGCATGCGCCGCTTGATGTTCTCCACGTGCGCTCAAACATTGAGCGTAAAGAGGACGGATTGCTTCTACTTGTGGGTGATCCAGCAATATTTGCTTGAAAAGCGCGGTGGCAGCCTCCCAATCGCCGCGTATTGCCAGCACCTTAGCACGAAAGGCTTTTAGCATTGGGTGATTCGGCTCAACAGCGGCCCCTCGATCGAGTTCCAATAGAGCATCGTCATAGCGACCCTGATACATGAATATGCGCGCTCGACTCCAGCTAATCACTACGGTCTCAGCCGGATTAAGGCGTAGAGCTTCGTCGAAACTTTGTAACGCTTTATCGTATTCCCCGTCGAGACGGTGAAAGACTCCGCTCACAAACTGGACACTGGCGTTGTTCGGCGCTTCATAGCGAAGATCCGCCATCTGCTTTCGTGCCTTCTGCGTTTCTCCCTGAGTCCGGTAAACAAAAAGCATGTAGACCCGTGCTTCACGAATTTCAGGATCGAGTGCCAACCCTCTTTCAAATGCGTTCCGCGCGAGCGCCAGGTCTTCAGCCTTGCCTGTGGTTTTTAGGATGCGTTGGATATGACAACCGCCCAATGCACAGTGCGCTAGAGCAAATTTTGAATCGAGTTCAATAGCACGTTGGAAGTGTTTGATAGCAGCCTCGATGTCCTCATTCGCAATGGTATGATAAATATACCTTCCTACTCGATCTCGACCACGTAAATATTCCTCGTACGCAGCCGCGTTGTTTGAAGCATGACCCGCCAGGTCAACGTACTCCTCTGAGCTCAGCTTCAGTTGCAGCCCTTCGACGATTCGTTGAGCGATGATGTCCTGTACGGTGATGATATCGCCTGCATCTGAATCGATTCGATCGCCCCAAAGAACTCGGCCAGTAGCAGCATCCAGCAGTTGAACCGTAACGCGAATACGCGCTGCTGACTGTAAAAAACTGGCAGCTAGTATTGCATTCACCCTCAATTCACGAGCTGCCTCGAGTGGATCCTTCGTCTGTCCTATATATTTGGCTACTGCGGACGAAGGGCGCACAATCAACGAACGCAATCGCACAAGCTCTGTGATCACCGCATCAGCTAATGAAAACTCATAGAAGCTGACGGATGAATCGTTCATCAGGTTCTTGAAAGGTAAAATTGCGATACTCTTGACTTCATCTTCGAGAACGAGTTCGGTTCGGCTTTCACTGTCGAGGTCATGCTGCAGGTTTTTCAAGTCAACTAAAAGTTCTTTGGCTGTCGAATAGCGATCATCTCTATCCTTTCGCAGAGTTTTCCTAACAATCCTCTGAAGTTCTGAAGGAACCTTTGGCGAAAAATTGGAAAGGGGTGGTGGCTCAGTCATTAGAACCGATGCGAGTACGTCATTCTTCGTCAGACCTGCAAATGGCGCATTACCCGCAACCATTTCATAGATCACCACACCCGTACTCCATATGTCGCTCCGCGCATCAATCTTAAGTCCGCGTGCCTGTTCTGCCGTGACATCGGCGACGATAAAGAACGGTGAGATGCTAGAGATCGGGGCTCGAGTCATTTGTGACGCTCTGATTCAGATCCGATTCTCGCACGTGGATGAGATGTCGCATACGCGCCCCCCTAACGTTCGAGCTAACCACGATTTGGGATAACTTGCGGTCAGATCCACGTTTCAAGATCTGATGCGTCGCGTCGGATACACAACACAATAACTTACTTGAGTCGAAGAGCTATCAATTCACGAACCTTTCCAACCGTATCCGTAAGCGAATCAGCTGAAAAACAACGTTCTGACAGCCCTAGCCTAGCGAGGTGATGTTTCGGCTCTGCTGTATCTATGATTGCTTGAAGAGGTTGGTCCACTTGAAGCAAATCGATCTCGTCTTGATGTTGAATAAACAATACTATGTGTTCATTATCGCCTGGCTCGTAACTCGGTCCTTCTGGTCCCACATAGCGGTTCGAACCCATCACGAGTTTATAAGGTCCATCTCCAAACTCAAACGGGGCGTCCGGTAACGAAATTTGCTCTGCTGCACGTGCGATCACGGAAGGATCCATGAGTTGTTTCGACATGCTTAGCAAATCACCGAGTGATGGATTCTCGGGCCAATCCATGTTCAATTCCGTTCCTAATTTATCAACCAGTTGCTTCGTGAGTGACATCACTTGAAAAGCTTCATCGTCCGAGTGCTGTGGTTCTTTGGAAAACGCTGGCTGCTGAAGCGCGCGTTCAACTGCCTCTTTTAATTCCGCCTCTTGCTCGGAAGTCAATTCGAGCCCAGTCTCATCGCGACCCTCTTGCAGAACACGGCTTCCTTCAACGCTCTCTTGTTCTGACTGTGGGAACACGTGCCACCCGATGTGATCTTCCGTGTTGTACGGAGGCACCTTGAATCGACTCACCCGCTGAACCAATTCTCTTTCAAGAACGTTTCTATGGTCTTCGTTTAGCAACTCTCGTACGAGAGCAGTAGAAACGACGTGACGAACATTCAGAGAGTTTAGGCTCTCAATAGCTCGATTAGCCTCCGCCTCATCCGCCTGACAGAGCTGCAAATAAAATTCAGCGTCAAGGTAAACGGTGCATGTTCTTTTTAACATCGCTCTTACCTCTCGATTGATGCCTCGCCTAATGTACTACCGTCGAGGTGTCGTTTTCTCGTGTAGTGATTATCGTTCTCATAACGGCGAGAATCTGATCCGGTGTTAACGAGTAATGGCCTGTTCTGATATTGGCGAGTTCAATACCAGACTGAGCAGGCCAGGAAAACTGACAAGGTGCCAGGGAAGGATTTTAGGCCTTTTGTGGCTAGTTCACCAAATCAACTCAAACCCTCCAGAAACGTTCATCCTAAGGCAGCAAACTTTTTGCTTGCATTTTCGTCCGACCTTCCTGCGCTTCGCGCCACGAAACTTGATCCGTTGAATTAAGACACGAGTTACGAGAATGGCTGCTTGGATCAAATGATTGGAATTGCCCAATTCTGTGCCGCTTCTGAACCTGTTTGGCACAAATTTCGGCACAAGCCTAACCCTTCGTAACACTTTTGAACGATCCTTGCGGCATCACGTCCAAATCCGCCAATTGACGCTCTACAGTGGTGGAGTCGCTGACACCTCGGATGTCACGAAAGGCGTAAAGGTCTAGCCTCATTCCGGTTTTTCGAGTGTAGTACCTGCGAGGCGCTCTATCTTTGTGGTAGACCCATATTCGGTTGGTACCATCGGCAATAAAACCGCGCTGATAGAATTCAGGAACGTAATGATGCTTGTGAGGGTCTGACATACAAACTTAGTAACTCTTGTCTACGCTGGCACTCGTAAAGTCTACCCTGATACTCCTAAATCGAACCATATGTGGCTATCATCGGACACTTGACTGACTAGCAATTTAGATCGGGTTACGTCACATTCCACGTCACAATTCAGAAGGGCCAGGCTAACAAGTGGCCCTTTTCTTAGTATTTTTGCTCCCCAAATAGGACTCGAACCCTACAACCCTCTGATGAATCCACGCTCAATGAGATATGACACTATCCGTTCGGCGTTCTCTTCGGCTGAACGGTTGACTGTGTCAAGCGTGATCTCGGGATTGGGAGGTGGTTCATACGGATCGTCGATTCCGGTGAACCCCTGGAGTTGACCTTTCCGCGCCAGAGCATACATACCTTTTGGGTCGCGCTCCTCGCAGACCTCGAGTGGTGTAGCGACAAAGATTTCGCAAAAATGATCGCTTCCGATCATTGTCCGGCACTCATTGCGAGTGGCGCGATATGGACTAATCGCAGCGCAGATCACGCCGCCTCCATGGCGCACCACCTCTGACGCCACGAAACCGATCCGGCGAATGTTAGTCTCACGATCTTCCTTGCTGAACCCGAGTCCTTTGGAAAGGTGAGTACGAATCACGTCGCCATCCAAAACGGTGACCTGGCGGCCATGCTCCAGCAACATGATCGTCAGGATGTCGGCTGTCGTCGATTTTCCCGAAGCACTCAAACCTGTGAACCAAAGACAAAAACCTTGTTCATGACGCTGCGGGTGGGCGGCACTCAAAATCGCCGCGACTTCCGGACGTGTAAACCACGCCGGCAGCCGGCGTCCGCGTTGCAGGAAGTCTTCCCTCACGCTCGTGCCGGAAATCGAAGCCGTCGGACGTCCTTCCGTAACGCGTAACGATTCTTCATAGCGCTCTTCATCCGTGAGGTAAACCATTTCCGAGAAGAACACGGGCTGCACTCCGATTTCCGATGCGTGCTCAGATATCAAACGCTGCGCATCGTATGGACCATAGAATGGATTGGCATCAGCATCCAGTCCGGGACTCGCATGGTCCCTGCCGACAATGAAATAGTTTGCGCCGAAATTGCGGCGAATGATCGCATGCCAGATCGCTTCACGCGGCCCAGCCAGGCGCATTGCCAGCGGCAGCAACGCAAGCACAGTTGAACGCTGGGAGTAATACTTATCAACCAGCACTTTATAAGATTGAACTCGCGTGTAGTGGTCGATGTCACCGGCTTTGGTCATCCCGACGACGGGGTGAAGCAGAAGGGCGCCGCCAATCTGTTGCATCGCCCGCTTCGTCATTTCTTCGTGAGCGCGGTGCATCGGATTGCGGGTCTGAAAAGCCACCACACGTTCGTGGCCCATCTCAGACAACTTCGTTCGCACCTCCGATGGTGTTAATCGCAGGCGACGAAAGTCGTAATACTTCGGCAGCCGCATTACCTTCAGTTCCCCCGAAATATATCGCTCGCCCCACGCTTGCATTTCTGCAACCAGCGGATGCCGCAAATCCGTTGTGCCATAAACTAACTCCGCCTCTTCATCTGGATTCCACTCGTAGATCTCCTCCACTCGCATGATCGCCAACAGCTCGTTGCGCTCGTCTGCCAGCGCGATCTCGGCGTCTCGAGAAATATGTTGAGTAGCTGGGACGGGTAAAGTGATCGGAATAGGAAAGAGCGTGCCGTCAGCCAGGCGCATGTCATGGACCACTCTCAGGTAATCTTCTCTACTCATGAACTTGTTGAGTGGTGAAAAAGCGCCGGTCGCCAGCAGTTCCAGATCGCAAAGGCTTCTTTGCGTCAACTGAATACGCGGGAGCCGCGCTGCTAGGCTCATGGTGCTTTCGCGTTCCGCATCAGAAACCAACAGATCGACCAAGTCTCCGCCGTAAGGTTCGATCACCGAGTCGTATGTTCCTTGTAAGCTTTCATTAGCTGTTTCTAATGCCTCGTTGGAGTTCAAACTTTAGCTTGCCTGCTCGAGTTCAACACATGCAAGCTAAAGCTTGAACTTCGAACCGGCGCCCGGCCGCTGCTCACCCGGATGATATGAGCGCTCGGAGTGCTTTTTGATCTCCGGTAACGTAAACCATGACGGCTTCATTTCACCTGCCGCGTAAAGACGAGCCTGGTCGAGATAATGAGGCGAGGTGGAGTCTGCGCTCTCACCAAAGACGAGCAACGATCGCGCCTGCGGCTCTCGCCCAAACTCAATCACGCTCACGTACGTGTTGCCGAGATAGCCATAGCGCCGCTTCTGATCTTTTTCCGGGCGGGCATAGAAGTTGAAGATGATCCCGAGTGGACCCGCAGCGCCGGGCACCGGCAAACTCGGGCGAGTATCGCTGAAAAGCTCATGCCCACTCGTGTGCACTCGCTGGAGCCTGTTGACCTCGCCCCACGACACCTGCCATGTGCCCCAATCTCGCTCTAAACCGGCGATGGCCGCTTCGAGGGCGCGAATCTTAAGCCAGGGCGCGCTGTCTCGGATTCTACTCGCGCGTTCAAATGAAAAGGCGAAGAGAGTCATCGCCTTTGAATCTATAGTGCTCACGCGGTTCCATGCTCTAAGCTCCGCTACCGCCCCACTGAGTTTCTCCGCGCGCACAGCATCAGCCTGTTTCAGCTTCTCCCACTCATCGACGAGTGCAGGCACGAACGTTTCAGCCTGAAGCACAGTGGTGTCGAACGCGGCCCGTGCCAATTCGTCGAAAGTGAATTTGTCTGTGGCGGAGAGTATCCGCCGCGAAAGGCGGGCTCGCGGTGTATCCGGCTCGTGGACCATGTACGACGGATAGGCTGTCTTGACGGGATTACCTTCGGTCGTGGTCAGGAAAGGAGTCGAATTGCAATTCTGAAGAAAGCCGGCCGGCGGATTGGTGAGTTGTGGCAGTTCGTCGAAAGTATGATAGCCCTGCCATTCGGATTCCGGACTACTGCCGTCCAGTGGCTTAGTCCAGTCAACTTTCGCGGCGCGGCGCGGCACAGCGGCGTTGTAGACGTAGAAAATATTTCCTTCGCGATCCGCGTAGATGGTATTGAACATCGGAATGGCCAGGCGCGACATCGCGGCCTTAAATTCTGTTAGCGAATGCGCTCTGCCCATCGCGTACCATTCATCGATGAGCCCTCCTTCGTCGAGTTTCGCCAACCTGAGGGCGAGGGCTTGATTGCCTTTCATCGAGAGGATTGGACCATGCTGCGTCTTGCGCAGAGTGATGCTCTTGGCTTCAACTCCGCGATGGTTTTTGATTTTTACGACTTCAGTCCACTCGGTCGCGTTGCGATGACCACTCGCATAAGCATAGGCAAGCGGGTTTCGGGGATCATCAAACTTCTCCACGTAAACATCGGAAATACCGGGATAGTTAACCGTGTGAGTCCAACCCAGATATTCGTTGTGTCCGATTACCGGGAACGGCATACCTAAAAACGAAGTGCCTGAAATGTTCCAGCCTTCATTGCTGTGCAGGTGTCCTTCGTAGAACTGAGTCGGGCCGAAGAAGAACACATGCGGGTTGATAAAGAGCATCGCCTTCCCGCTCGCGCTTTTCTGCGGGCTGATGGCCCAGGCGTTCGATCCCGGCGAGGCGTCGTTATCGATCTGCCGTGAAGCCGTTCGCGTGTCTTCGAGATGCAGGTCCTGCGTCTCGTAGACAAATAACTGGTAGACCGCAAACTTCATCACTGCGATGGTCTGCCATGCCTCGAAGTGTGCGATCAATCTCGGCTTCACCTGCGGGTTATGTTCAAGGAAGTAATTGAGCCCATCGGCGAAAGCGTCGCAA
>Ga0157375_10005412_pt1 | contig 11098 bp, 14 predicted proteins | sample M35metaG_FD_115311 | JGI IMG/M metagenome (GOLD analysis project Ga0157375, IMG submission 115311) | Miscanthus rhizosphere microbial communities from Kellogg Biological Station, Michigan, USA - M3-5 metaG | ecosystem: Host-associated > Plants > Roots > Rhizosphere > Soil | place: USA: Michigan...
GCCGACCATCGTGGCGCCGGTAGCGACCGAGCCGCCGAGCGGAGTGATCGCGTAGGTGTAGGTGTTGGAGCCGAAGGCCATCGGCTTCACGCCGATCGGGAGGCCGGCCAGCGACTCGGTGTCACCGAAGGACACGTCGTCGGCACGGTAGATCTCGGCCTTCGGGGCGTAGAACGCGAAGTGGTTCTCGCCGTCCACGAACACCGCGAGGAACGCGGCAGTCGTCGGGGTGGGCTCGGTCGGAACGCCGACAGTGCCGTTCGGCAGGACCGGGGCGTTGGAGCCGTAGTACAGCTTCAGGCCGGGGACGTCGAACTGCTGGAGGGTGAAGGTCATCGTCTCGGTCCGCGCGCTGTACTTGGTGCGCAGGCTCTTGTTCTGGAGCGTGCCGATGGTGGTGGCCTCGCCGCCCTCGGAGGAGATCGAGAGGATGTCCTCCAGCGAGGTGTGACCCACGGTCGACCAAGGGGAGGTCGGGACGAGCAGGTCTTCGGGGAGGTCGGTTCCGACCGGCGCCGTCAGGTAGTTGCCGGAGCCGATGACGAGGGTGGCGTTGTCGTTCAGTGCCACGAAGGAGTCTCCTTACTCGCGCGAGTGCGCAACTTGCACACCCGGTCAGGGGGTTGGGTTGGGGTACGGGCGGTTGCGCGGCTTGCGGATCTCGATGTCGTAGGTCGCCTCGTAGCGCCAGACACCAGTGGGAAGGTCCGCGTACTGGACCGGGCCGGTCGACGTCGCCCAGTCGGTGACCCGACGAGGGGCGGACGCGAGGTCGACCCGAGTGATGTGGCCGCGCGAGGGCACGACCTTCTGTGAGAGCCAGGCGTCGCGGATGACCACGCGTACGGCCTCGGAGAGGATCGCTGCGTCTTCGTCGCCGTCGGGGTCTTGGCAGAAGACGTGCACCGCGACGCGGGCCGCGTCGAGGAATCGAGTGTCGCCCTGCCAGTTCCCGAAGGATGGGTCTCGGCGAACGAGTACGAGGGGGAACGTCTGGTCCTTGGCGATCAGGGACTTGACCTGGATGCCAGGCAGTCCGTCGCGCAGGATCGCGAGCATCAGGTCTTCGACGGGGGAGAGCTCGGCGAGTGCCTTGATCTCCGGGGGAAGTCCAGCCATCAGCCTCTACCACCCCCGCGCTTCTTGGCCTTCTTGGCCTTCTTGCGCCGGATGATCCGGACCTTCTTGCGCTTGACCTTGACCGGAGAGCCCGACTTCTTCGGCAGGTGGGATGCCTGCTCCAGGATGTGCAGGCCCTCCATCGCGCCGACCGTGTACTCGGTGACGTAGTGGCCTTGTTGGTCCACGACCTCCACGTCGTAGGCGGAGCGGCCGAACTCGATCGAGAGGGCGGAGTTGGCGTTGTCCTTCTTGTTCGTGCCGTTGGCGTCGGCCAGGACCACGTACGCGTCGATGTCGCCCTTGACGATCTCGATCTGCGCGACGCCCTCGGCGCGATGCTGGAGCAGAAGCTCCTCAGCGCGGACGCCGATCTCGAATGCGCGGGCGTCGACCTCCGCCTGGACTCCGTCGACCATGGCGATGATCTCGCCGATCTTCTTGCCGTCCAGGCCCTTGTAGATGTAGGCCATCAGCTCGGCCTCTCGCGCACGTCGATCGACCAGTGCCGAGTTCTGCGCTCGCCGTGGTGGTAGGCGGGCGGGGTCACGATGTCCCAGACCTTGCCCAGCATCTCGACCCGCGACCAGAGTTCGACGCCTTCGAGGTTGGCGTTCACGATCATGCGGGTGATGTTGATCTGCTGCTGACCGGGAACCTCGGCTCGGGCCGAACGCTGGGGGATCAGCGCGCACCGGACGTGATGTGGGCCGTCCGCGTCGGCGACCAGGATCTCGTATGCCGGCTTGTGGTTGTAATAGAGAAACTTCCAGATCGTCGCCTGGACGCCGCGCCTGCGTTGCATCGAGCTCACCAGGGCTCACCGTCCGGACGGAACATCGGGAACGGCTTCCCGTCGATGTCGACCGGGACGAGGCCGGCACTCACGGGCCGGTACGTCGAGTTCCAGGCCGAGACCTGAGCAGAGACCAGGCCGGGCTTGCGGCCACCGATCTCCGCGAGGAGCTTCTGCTCGTCAGCGGAGAAGTAGACCGTGCCCGCGTTCTCTCCCTGGCTGTCGTTCCAGCCCAGGGTCTCGTCTCCCGCGCGGGACTGGGTGTAGCCCGAGGGGTTGTCCATGAACCGCTTGCACGCCTTCAGGACCAGAGTCCGTACGAGGCGAGGGGCAGAGGCTGCGTCCGGCCAGTCACGGCCTACGTAGTAGACCGCGAGGTCGGAGGCGTCCTCCAGGGCTGAGGAAGCGATGCGCTCCTCGTCAGCGTCGAGCGTCCAGTCGAGGCGAGCCTTCAGCTCATCGAGTGTGGCGAAGTTCGCCATGATGGTTCTCCTTCACTCACGGGGAGGGGCGGGATGCGCAACTTGCACACCCCGCCCACTCACTCAGCCGGTTGATCAGGCGACAGGAGCGCCGACACCGGTGATCGCGGCCAGCTCCTGCTGGGCGGCGTTCGGGCCGTCCGAGTCCGGCAGCACGTCCGCGGTCGCGTCAAGGTCGAGCTTGATCGCGCGCACGAAGTGCTCGTGCTCGGAGACGTACGCCTGGCCGGTGCCCTCGTTGATGCCGATGAGCTGGTCCTTGACGGAGCGGAAGCCCTTGTACGTGTTGACCACGGAACGGTCGGTCAGGTACTGGGCGTCGTAGTCCTGAATCCAGCGCAGGGCCACACCGTTGTAGGACGCGGTGCCACCGGTCACCGACTGCGGGACGCTCGGGGCGCCGGTCGCGAAGATGAACGCGCTGCGGTGCAGGGCGAACGCCGCGTCAGCCGGGACCTCCAGCGAGACGATGATGTCGAAGCCGAAGCGCCGACCGATGCTCGCCTCACGGAGGGCGGAAACCGCCTCCGCCTCACCGACGTTACCGGCGAGGTTCAGCTTCTCGTCCGACAGAAGCGCGGACTCCCAGCCGGAACCGACGACCAGGACGCGACCCTCCTGCGGAACCATGAAGCGGTTCAGCACCTCACGGGCGCGGATCAGGGTCTTGCGCAGGTCACGGCCGGACAGGGCGCCGGCCAGCGTGACGGCGTAGTCCTCGCCGAGCAGGGTGTCGACAGCGCCGCGCTCCAGGCCGCGACCGATCGCCTCGGTCTGCTTGGCCATGAGCTTGGCCCAGCCGTCCAGGTCGAAGTCGCGCTGCTCGTCGGTCAGCTTGACGGCCGAGTAGATGTTGCCGCCGAAGGAGACCGCGACGGTCTTCTCGGCGTACTGGTCGAACTGGATGCCGGCTCGGGTTCCGGGCGTGCTCGACGCGGCGGAACCAGAACGCCACTCGTAGGTCCGGAAGGGCAGGACGCCCTCGACCTTGACGTTGATGGTGTCGTTCTCGGCGCCCTTGTACTGGTCGATGCCCTCGCGCTGGAAGAGCGCCGGGACGACGAGGGACTGCTCCAGAGCGACCGCCGCAGTTGCGGCGATCTTCTCCGGCTTGACGAGCGGGCCGTGCTCAACGGTAGCCACTGGTTGTTACTCCATTCGGTAGGGGGAGAGAAGGCTCGACGTGCGCCACTTGCACACGGGCCAGAAGGGTTGGTCAGTAACGCTTGCGGCGCGCTGCCTGCGCTGCCTTGACCGGGTCGAAGTCCTCGTTGTTGTCCTCGGGGTTGAGGCCACCGGCGAGGGATTCGGGCTGCGAGGGAGCGACGAGCTTCTGGAGCTCCTTGGCGTCAGCCTTCAGCTCTTCCGGCGTGGTGCCGGTCAGCCGCTTGGCCAGCGTCTCGGGGAGGTCGAACTCCGCCGCCACATCGCGGAGCAGGATCTGCCGCTCCAGCGCCTCGATCTGCCCCTTCAGTTCTGTGGTCGCGGACTCGAACTCCTCGACGGTCTTGGCCGAGCTGAGCTTGGCCTCCGTCTCACGGAGCTTGGTCCGGTAGTTCGCAGCCTCCGCGTTCGCGTCGGTCAGCTTCTTCCGCAGGACGTCCGCAGGAACTTCGTCCTGCTGGGGCTTCTCCTCGGTCGACTCCGTCTCATCGCCCTTGGGGGTCTCGCCCTCCGGGGGCGTCTCGACGGTCTCTTCCGCGGTGGTCTCGGTGCTGGTCTCGGTGGTTTCCTGCTCGGGCACGCTCACGCCTCCTGGACGCTCGTAGTTGACTGCCGAGCCTCCTGGGCTGCGGCCTGTTGTTCGCGCCGGATGAACCGGCGCCAGGCGGACACAGCCGCCTTGCCGGACAGGCCGCGTGTGACCTTGGGCCACAGCTCCTCGTACCGGCGATTCAGCTCGTAGGAAGCCGAGCCGTTGTACTGCTCCCGCGTGAACACAGGCTCCGCGTAGCAGTGGCAGTTGTCGTGGTACTTGTCGCCGTCCGCGAACTCAGCCGAGCTGCGGGAGCGGTAGACAGGACCGCGAGAGATGAGCATCGCGCACCACCCGCAAGGGGTTCCGGTGCGCGAGAGTCTGATGTAGCCGATGGCTCGCTTGTCGCGCTGCATGTGGTTCCACACCGTCGAGCGTCCGCCGTTCATGGCGATGCGCTCTGCGGCTGCGGCCTGCTGTGCGCCGGCCTGCCTGCGGGCTTCCTCGCGAAGCTCGTCGACCTCGTCAGCGCTCCTGGCGCCGTCGATCTTGTCGACCTTCTTCTGGAGGTTGTTGGGCCCGAGGGCTTCCAGCACAGTGCGGAGCTCCTGCTCCGCCTCGCGCTCGATCCTCTCCTCCGACTCGCGAAGGCCCTCGATCTCCTCGACCAGGATGCGGTCGAGTTCCGCCTCATGCTCGGCGTCGGGATCAGTGAGAGCCGCCTCGTCAGCTTCCCCAGCTTGGCCGGTCGCGGCCGACGAGGCGGAGTCCTGGGACTCGGAAGGGGAGGCGTCTGAACGCCCCTCCTGGGGGCGCTTGGCGCCGTTCACCAAGTCGTTGAACTCCTCGCGCAGGGTCGTGACAGTCACGTACCTGGGCTCGGGGTGGTAAGGATCAGCCACCGTGCTCCCCGTCCGCAGTGCGCGAACGAGGCGGTAGTAAGCGCGGGCAAGGTCCCGCGACTGGCGCCTGCGCCCCATCACCAACGTGATGGCCCGCCTCAACCAAGAGGCCGCGGTGGACGCCCTGGCGGTAGCCGGGACGTCCTCCCACAACGCAAGCGCCTCCTGGACGGAGCCTGCCCCGATCTGGGTCAGCGCCGTCTGGAACGCGATGGCAGCGCGATCAGCCTCAGCCTGTCGGGCTGGGCTGGTCACGCGGCGACCACCTCACTGTCGGGCGAGGCGGTGATGCCCGTGTCGGGCGTCGCTCGGGTGAGGGCTGAAGCGAGCTGGCCAACGGAGTCGTCCTCCTCGGCCATCTGCTCCCAGTCCTCGTACTCGGTCTGGGTCACGCCGGGCACTCGCTTCCACAGGCCACGCTTCGGGATGCCGAGCTGGTCGGCCAGCTTGCCGAGAGCGTCAGCGGCCTGAGCCAGCGAACGCGACTCCATGTCACGCCACTGGACCTCGCCAGCGAAGTCGTCCTGCGCGGCGGTGTCGCCTTCCATCTCGGCGGCCAGGCGGAAGACACGCTCCCAGGCTTCTCCGAAGATGGACTGGAACTCGGTGATCTTCCGCGACAGCGCGGTCTCGGCGGCGAGCAGGGCCTCGGCGGACAGGTTGGCGATCTGCCCGAGCAGGTGGTGCGGCGGGGTCTGAGAGATCGCGGCCAGGTGCCGGATGCTCATGTCCACCGAATCGATCAGCGAACCGACCGGACCCGCAGGCAGGGAACCGAATTTGACGTCGGGGTCTTCCGCGAAGAGGAAGCGCCGGGCGTTGTGGTTGATGTTCGCCGGGATCGGGTTGCCAGCCGCGTCGAGCTTGGGCCGGCTGTCTACAGCCTGCGCCGGATCGAGGGTGACCCGACCGTTCTCGTCCACCATCTCCATCTGGAGAGGCGGGGCCATGCCGGTCACGTACCGCACCTCGTGCGAGGTGTAGGTCTGCGCGACGAGCAGGTCGAAGATGGTCTGGTTGATGCGGTTCTGGAGCGGGATCATCGGCTCGACGACGCCGACCGTGCGGCCTTCGAGGTCGACCGAAGCGGCGAAGCGGGTGACCGGGCACTCGTTCGCACCGTGGCGCTTACCGGTGCCGACTCGGATGGAGTCGGGGTCGGTGTACGACTTGAACTGGACCGCGTACTCGTTGCGTCCGTCGAAGAGCCGGGCCTTGCCCGGCGTCTCGCCTCGCGGCTTGGAGACGACGGTGATCGCGGCGTACGGAGTCTCGTCGTTCGCGGGGTCCTCGAACAGGGCGGCCGTCCGCTTGGCGGACAGGCCCTTCGACATCACGCCCCGCTTGGTCTTCTCCGTCAGGACGAAGGAGTGACCGTAGCCGAGGGCGCCCCGGTAGACCGCGGCCTGGCGGGCGTCCATGCGAGAACGCTGCCAGTGGGTCCACTGCGTGGACGTGGAGGATGAGGCGGTCGGGAGGCCCGAGGTCGTCGTGCTCGGCCGGTAGCCGTCCACGTACAGCGCCTGGGCCGGCGTCCCGATCAGCAGGGGCAGCCAGTTGGAGACCGCCCGCTTGGCAAGCAGCTTGTACTCGTCGTCCGCCTGGGGCGGCATGTACGGGTCGTCGTGCCGGCCCCGGATGAAGTTGTCGATCCGGTGAAGCCGGCCCTCGTCACGATCGAGGATGGCGAGGAGTTCCTTCGCCAGGGATGCTGGGCTGGTGTCGGCCATGCCTCACCACCTTTCGTCACACTTGCACAGGGTCAGATGAAGTAGCCACGGCCCGTACGTTTGCGGACCTTCTTGCCGCGCGTGCGCAGCTCGTAGAGCGCTTCGTGCGCCAGCATCAGAGCGGCGTAGGCGTCGATCTTGCGGGGGGAGTCCTTGGACTCCTTGCCGAAGGAGATGCCGTAGTTGTTCGTCCGGCGCCTCGCGTTGAGGACGTGGCGGCGGAGAGTGAGGTCTCCGTCGTGGGCGAGCTTGGCGTCGAAGATGGACCGCATCAGGCGCTCGTGCGCCAGCGTCACCGTCTTCTGCGAACCACGCATGTCCCAGCCGATCGCGTCCTTACCGGACGGCGACGAGACGGCCAGGCTCTCACCGTAGGTCTCCGACCAGTCGGCGATGTACGACTCCCACAGGGCGACGTCCGCGAAGAACGCCTTCACGTCGAAGAGGCGGAACGCCTCATGCACCTCGGAGTCGACCTCCGAGCGAGGCACTGTCCAGTCCTCGCCCTGCGGGCCGTCCGGCTTCTCCCAGACACCGAGCACGAAGGCGCACATGTCCCGAACGCGCAGCGCGATCAGCGCTGTTGCGTCCGAGCTCTTGCCGCCGTCGAAACCGAGGACGATCTCGTCGTTCGGCTTCAGCGTCTTGTTCTCGTCGACCAGGCCATCCCACTCGGCCGGCCCGTAGATCGCATCCTCTTCGGCCACGATCTGGTTGAGCCACATACGCCGAGAGCGAGACGGAGCGATCGTCGCGTCCATCACGGACTGGATGATCGAGTCGACGTTCAGCCAGACAGCGTCACCCCGGATCGTCGGGATGACGATGCGCAGGGCCTCGGCCGTGAGCGGAGTCTTGGGGTGAGCCTCGATCGAGTCGTACATGAACCCGATGTCGACCATGCGACCTTCGAGGATCTTGTTGAACGACTCGCGCATCCGCTCGGCGACAGAGTCTTCACCGGGCAGGTAAGCGTTCGTGATCGCCAGGTAACGGCTGTCCTGCTTGGTCGCGTTACCGTCGATCGTCTCGTACATCTTGTGGCCGTTGTTCCCGCTCACCCAGTGATGGGTCTCGTTGAGCAGGGTGAAGGTCGTTCGCTTACCTTCGAGCGCACGGTACGAGGAAGTCACTGCTTCAAGACGAGCCTTGCCGCCGTTGGCCCGGATGAGAACCGCGCCGTCCTTGACGCCGTACTTCGCCTTGAAGTGATCCGTCATGAGGGACGGGATCAGGGCCATCGTGTTCGTCGTCTGCGACTGGTTGACGGCCGTCACCTGCACCCACGCACGCGGGTGAGGAATGCCTACCGGCTCGCCGGCCTCATCCCAGTGAGAGAAGCGCGACGGCCCAACGAGCTCGACCATGCAGAGCACCGCGAGGAGCGGGTCCTTGCCGGTAAGCCCCAACCCTTCATGCGCTGGAGGACGCCCTTGCGGTTGATGAACCGCCCGTTGTCGTCAACGGCGTACCAGTGCAGGACGAAGCGAAGCTGCTCCCTGGTGAACTTCCAGGGGCCGCCGTCTTCGGCTTGCAGGTACTCGGCGCACCACCCGACGATCTGCCAGCCGAGCGTGCGCTTCGGGAGAAGCCATGCGCCCATGCTGCCGCGCTGCCAGGTGGGGCCGATGAACGTGGGCTCCAGTTGCTCGATCTCTTCGAGCGTGAGGGTTGGGATGGGACTCACCTCCTCTCAGTGGGCGAGAGTGCGAGCCCTACTCGGCGAGGCCGAGCTCCTTCTTGTAGTCCGCGATGGCGAGGACGGAGGCCGGAGTGGTCTCCTCCTCGGGCTCTTGCAGTTCGATGCGCACACGGCGCCGGTCACCTTCGGTCACCAGGAGGTTGCCGAGGGCGGAGTACAGGGTCTGAGCCATCTGCGCGGAACGCTTGCCCGACTTCTTGTAGTGGGACAGGTCATCGCACAGGGCGTACGCCAGAGCCCAGTCGCTGTTCTGGTAGAAGTCCGACTGACCGGACGTCTTCAGCGAGTTGTAGAGCTTCGTGGCGATGGGGTGCCAGTCGGGGTCAGGTCGGGGGACCGTGACCTTCCGCATCTGGCCCTTCTTGGTCTCTTGCTCCTCAGTGCCCTTACGCGACCGGGGGCGCGCGAGGTCTGATTCACGATTCGGTACGGGGCCGCGGACGCCCACCGGTCACCTCCCTTCATCGCAGGACGCTGAGTGCGTCCTTCAGTGAATCTCCGAGGAGTGCGCCGGTGAAGCGGCTGATCTCCTCGCCGTACCGCTTGATGACGACGGTCGGTGTACTCGACACGTCGTGGGAGCCGGCCTTCTCCAGGCCGTCAGGGGTGCTGATGTCGACCACCTCCGCCTCGACCCCGAGCTCAGCCAGCTCGCTCTTCAGGAGCGGGCCGAACGAGCGACAGGGCCGACAGTGCGGAGAGGTGAAGTAGAGGACGTTCAGAACACGCCCCCCGTCAGGAAGTGCACGGAGAGCCAGGCCATGAACGCGAGCAGGCCGAAGCGGCGCAGGCGAACCCAGCCGGTCGGCTTGTTGTCGAGCTTGGAGGTGGCGAACCACTTCCACACATGCTCGGAGAGGGTGTCGCCCTTGGTCTTGTTGGTGAGGGCCTTGCCCTCGATCGCGACGAAGGCCGCGAGCCAGGCGATCCAGGCCCAGGACCACCCGGTCATTGGGGGTACCTCCTTACATGGGCGGGCTGTACTGCCCCAGCGTCGTGCGGTCGACGGTCACGGTCTCGAACGTGGCCCGCATGTAGTAGCTGTAGTTCGGGCCGGCGACCTCCAGGACGGCATCACGAAGCGCCTCGTAGGCGGCCGTGAACTTCGCGTCCAGTTCGGGGGTCTGCTCCACGGTGACCGGGAAGTCGTACTTGCCGTAGTCGCCGAGGTTGATGCTGTAGTTGCCTGCCAAGGTGTTGCGTTCTCCTTCGTTCCTCGATCGGCCGTCGTGCGGCCGGAAGTCTCGGGCCCCTGGGGTAGCAGCCAGGGGCCGGCGCCTCGCCCGAGGAGAGGAGGGCTCGGGGGCGCTCACGCTCGACAGGCTGGGGAGGGAGCCTGGAGCGCGGTCTTACAGGAGGCCGGGGTGCTGCTCGGTGCGTCGGAACTTCTTCTCGATCGCACGTCGCTTGGCGCGTTGCGCCGCAGCACCCTCAGCTCCACTCTTCTTCCGGTGATGCCACGCGCACAGGGAGCGTAGGTTCCCCATGCTGTGGTCATCGCCCGGCTTGATGTGGTCCACGTCGGTTGCAACCTCGACGCAGCGTGCACCCGCTTCATCCAGCGCGGTACACCGACCTGCGTCTCGGCGCAGAACCCGGAGCCGAATCTTGGACCAGTCAGCCGGAAGGCGCGAGCGCCTGTCCGACCCTTTCCAGTTCGGCAACGTGATCACCCCCGACGTGGAACGGTGAGCCCTCGGTGACGTCCTACCTGAAGAGGTAGCTGTCCGAAGCTGTCAACCCGAGGGAGTCTTGACGGTAAGTAGTAAGTAGCTCTGGTAAGCGAGGCCCGACAGGGCCTCCAGCCTGCTACTTCGTCTTTCGTACTTACCCTTCTACTTACAAGGATGCAGACGGGTACCCCCTTGTCAGGGCGCTTTCGATGTAACGACGGTCACACTTACACAGTGAGTCTTCGAGGCTGGGCCGCCTGGCGGCGGCCACCAGGAAGTGAGGCGACGGCGAGGTAGTAGCCAGGGGCGAAGCGGCAAGGGCGCCCTACCGGGCGCCACAGAGCAGAGCTGCTTACGCTCTGGGGGCGCTGTCGCGCCCCGGTAATCCAGTGCTGGCTGTCAGTCTTAGGGCGTACACTTGCACACATGGACAACGACACTGACCTCCGCTTCGCCCTCCAGATCTCCGGCACCGAGCTGGCCGAGACGCCCCCGCCCTCCGACTCCCCGCTTGGCCGGCTGCGTCTCTTCGCCGCTGCCAATCCCGGTGTGGCTCTGACCCGCGGGCACGTCCGCCAGGCCCTGGCCGGCACTCTCGGCCTCCGCTCAGATCGACCCTGAAACCGTGGCGCGATCTTGGCCGGTAAGACTGGGCGGTCGCCGAATCCACCCACCGGGGGTCACCCCCCAGGGGTACCCGTCACCCGAGCGTGTGCTACCTTCGCGCGTCGCGCCCGCACGCTGCCCGCTCGCGGCTTCCCTCCAAGCAACCGGAGGAACGGGCCAGCACGCCCCGGAAAGGCCCGGAGAACGGCGCTCAGCGCGCCCGGAAACATGCTCTGACCTGCACGGCTTGACATCAGCGTGCAAGTGGCGCAAAGTTCTGTCTGTCGCCACGACGGGACGCACCGCAGGCCGCAAGGCAGGCGGGACGGACCAGACAGCGACACTTGCACAACCGAGCGAGAGCCTGTAAGGTCGAGCTCAGCAAGGCAGCA
>Ga0157375_10005415_pt1 | contig 11096 bp, 6 predicted proteins | sample M35metaG_FD_115311 | JGI IMG/M metagenome (GOLD analysis project Ga0157375, IMG submission 115311) | Miscanthus rhizosphere microbial communities from Kellogg Biological Station, Michigan, USA - M3-5 metaG | ecosystem: Host-associated > Plants > Roots > Rhizosphere > Soil | place: USA: Michigan...
GACCTCGTCGGCGAGGTGGCCAACACGATCTCCGGCAACGCGCGCCGCGACTTCGGCAAGGACTTCATGATCTCGGTGCCGACGGTGGTCGCCGGCGAGCCCGAGAAGGTCGTCACGCCCGACAACATCCGCTCGTTCGTGATCCCGATCAACTGGCGCAGCCATTCGGCACAGCTGGTCGTCTGCCTCGAGTGAGATGATGTGCACAGCACGCGGCAAGATGCCAACCTCGCTGCGTTGCAGGCCGGTGCCGGGCTCCCCGGCCACATTCTCGATGTCGTAGTCCTCACGTCGGACCCTGGCCTGCTCGCGACGCTGCATCAGTCAGCGGGTCCCGAGCACGCGATCTGGCACGCTCCTTCCGCCGATACCGCCGTCGACCTGCTGGTCGGCGGCCGCTGCAGCATCCTGGTTGCAGATCTCGGTGCCTTGCGTGGCGATGCGGCTGCGCTGCTCGATCGGCTGCACGCGCAGTTCCCCGAGCTGATCCTCATGGCGACGGGACGGCGCGAGGAAGAGCATTCGGTCGCGATGCTCGTCAGCGATCAGCGCATCTATCGATTCCTGCACAAGCCGGTCTCGCCGGCGCGCGCCAACTTGTTCCTGTCGGCTGCATCGCGGCGCTACAACGAATTGCGCAACGCCGTGCCGATCGATCTCATCACCGGCAAGCACATCGTCCCGCGCTCCAAGACTCCAGCGATCGTCATAAGTCTCGTGGTGCTGCTCAGCCTCGCGGCTGGCGGTGCGTTCTGGTGGCAGAGTCGCAAAGAACCTGTAGCAGTCGCGCCGCCACCGCGCGCAGTCGGCTCGCTCACGCCGGACGAACAGATCGCGGACTTTCTCGCGCGCGGCGAAATGGCGCTCGCGACGGATCGTCTGGTCGACCCACGCGGCAACAACGCTGTCGAATACTACCGTTCGGTGCTCGCCCTGCAGCCGGACAACCCCGGCGCACATACTGGGCTCGAACGTGTTGGCATGAAGATGGAAGCTCGTGTCCTCGAAGCACTGCAGGAGCGCGATGCCGCGCGGGGCGCGACGGCCCTCGCGACGTTGCAGCACGCGGTGCCGGAATACCCGCGACTCGACCAGCTTCGCGCCGAGCTTCTGGCGCTCTCGCGCAGCTCACGCAGTCCGATCAGCGTCGCGCCACCCCCCGAGCCGGTGAAGCGGCCGCCAGCGCGAACCTCTGCGCCTGCGTCGACGCCTGGGGCGAAAGCGGCGACAACGCAGACGGCGCCTACACCGACACCATCAGTCGATGCGCCGGCGCCGGGAGCCGCTGCGCTGACGGTCACGGCGCCCGCAGCGGCAGCGACCGCAGCCGCAGCTGCCGGCTCCGATCCCACTCCGAGCGAGCTCGACAATGTCGCGCGCCTGCGCGGGCGAGGCATTCTGCTCGAGCCACCAGTTAACAACGCCTACGAGCAATTGCTGGCGTTGCGCGCGAAGTACCCGTACTCAATCGGCGTCCGCACGGAGCAGCAACAACTCGCCTCGACGTTCCTGGATCGCACACGCACCGCGCTCGCGGCCAGTGACGTCGCGACGGCCAGCGCATTCCTCAGCCGCGTCGATAATCTCGTGCCGAACATGGCCGCGACGAAATCGCTGCAGACGCAGTTGGCGACGCTGCAACAGCAAAGTCAGTTCAATTCGAACATCGTTCAGGCGAAGACGCTGAAGCGCGTTCGCGAAGTGCCGCCCGTCTATCCGCGCGATGCAGAGCGCCAGAAGCTTTCCGGCTGGGTCGACGTGGAATTCACCGTTGCACCCGACGGCAGCACGCAAGATCTGGTGGTGCGCGGCGCGGAGCCGCAACGAACGTTCGATCAGGCGGCGATCGATGCCGTGAAGCGCTGGCGCTTCGAGCCGATCATGCGTGACGGCACCGCGGTCGCGCAGCGCGCCGCCTTACGCATTCGCTTCGAACTGAAGTAGGTCGCGCTACTCGACGGTTGAAGTGGCCCGCGACGCTGGCGCCGTCGCAGGTTTCTGCTCCGTGCGCGGCGCGTCGACGTGACGTTCGTGAGTATTGCCGATGCGATACGCCAGCACTGCCCACACGGCTGCAACCGCCGCACCGACCCACGCAATCCCCGAGGTCGCAACTCCGAGCCACGACAACAGCGCATGCGCCGAGCCGCTGGTCGCATCGCCGGTCCGGTAGACCGCAGTGTCGATGAAGTTCTTCGCCTTGTACTTCGTCTCGCGGTCGACGCTCGTGAACAGCATCTCGCGACACGGCCTTACCAGCGCGTACTCGCCGACGCGCCGGACGACCATCACGACGAGCAGCACCGACAGCACCGGGAACAGCGCGAGCGCGCTATAGCCGAACACCATCAGGATCGGCGCCGTCATGATCACCGTCGACAGTCGCATCCACTTAGTGAAGCGGCTCAGCGCGAACAGCTGAATGATCAGCGACAACGACTGCACGGTGAAGTCCACCCAGCCGAACAGCTGCGTCTGCTGATCGCGATTCGGCAGCGCCTTCTCGACCAGCTCCGCCTGCTGCAGGTAGAGGAACGTCGAAACCCAGGTCAGCAGCAGGATGAACGCGGCGATGCTCAGCAAATACGGGCTCTTCGCAACCAGCGTAAAGCCAGCCCACAGGCTGCCGCCCAGCGGCTGATTGACGTCGCCTCGCACCTCGGCTGCAGCCTGCTGCGCAGCTACTGCGCGCTCGTGCCACATCGTGAGATAGCGGATACAGAAGATCGACGCGGCGAGAAACACCATCGAGAACAGCAGCAGATTGATGGTACCCACGAGCGGCGCGAGCGTCGCCGCGATGAGCGGACCGAGTACGCCGCCGGCGCTGGTTCCCGCGGCAAGAAAGCCATACAGCCGCTTCGCCTGCTCAGGCTTGAAGATGTCGGCCATCAGACTCCAGAACACGGACGGCACGAACAGCGCGAACACCGTGATCCAGATGAAGAACGCCCGCGCGATCCAGGTGTGATCGGCCTCGACCAGAAACCACACATAGAACCCGACCAGATTCAACGCGAAGAAGCCGTACACCCACGGCAGGAACACCGTGCGTCGATAACGCGAGGTGAGCCAGCCGAAGATCGGCTGCGTGACCAACGTCGCCGCGAGCGTGCACCAGAACAACGACGGCAGATTGGAAACGCCGGATGTGATGCCCATCGTCTCGCGCACCGGCCGCAGAATCATGTAAGCGGTGAATGCGCAGAAGATGTAGGCGAAGCCCGCGATGGCGGCGCCCGCTTCATGCCCTTCGATACGCGCGATGCGCCATAGCCAGCGCTGCGCAGCTGTCTGCTGGGTGTCGGAACTCATGTGTTCTCTTTGTCAGGGAGCGCCGGCTGCTGCCGGGGCGGCTGTCTCGACCGTGCCGTACTTCTCCAGCACTTTCTTCACCGACGCGCCGTCGCCGACGGCCACGATCTGCAGCCGGCTCGGGTCGTAATACTTCTTGGCGACTCGCTGCACGTCTGCTGCCGTAATGGCGTCGACTCGCTGCGGGTAGGTGTCCCAGTAGTCGGCGGGCAGATTGTAGATCTTCTGTGTAGCGAGATTGCTAATCAATGTCTGCGGCGATTCGAGTGAAAGTGCAAATCCGCCGACCAGCGCGCGCTTGGCATTCTTCAGCTCGTCGTCCGACACCGCTTCGCTGCCGATCCGACGCAGCTCGGCCATGAGCTCCTGCATCGCGCCGTCCGTCACCTGCGTGCGCACGTCTGTGCTCGCAAGCATCACGCCAGGGAAGCGCGAGCCGTTGAAGAAGCTGTACACGCCGTACGTATAGCCCTTGTCCTCTCGGAGGTTGATGAACAACCGCGAAGCAGGACCGCCGCCGAGGATGTGATTCATCACGAGCACGGCGAAGTAATCGTCGTTGCGCCGCTCGATGCCGAGCCCGCCGAGCCACAGCGAGGTCTGCACCGAACCCGGCCGGTCGACCAGCAGCACGCGCGCCTTCGCGGGCGGCTTGAGCTCCGGCAACGAGATCGTGCGCGCATCGCCCTTCGGCCAGTCGCCGAAGGCGCGCTCGAGCTTCTGCACCAGGTCGGCGAGTTTGAGATCGCCATAGGCGAGCACGATGCCGTTGTTCGGCGTGAAGTGCGCCTTGTGATAGCTCGCCAGATCGGCGCGCGTCAGGTTGCGCAGCACGGCCTCCGGCGGCACGACGTAACTGCCGGGATGCGTGCCGTACACGGCGCGCATGAATTCTTCCTGAGCGAGGAATCCGGGCTGCGTGCGCTGCTGCTGGAGCTGTGCCACGAACCGCGCCTTGTACTTCGCGAGCTCCGCTTCCGGAAACGCCGGATTGCGCACGACGTCGGCGGCGATCGCGAGGATCTTGTCCGCGTTCTCGCTCAAACCGCCGATGCCGATGGACGTCTCGCCCGACGACGGCGAGGCACCGGCCGAGAAAGCGCCGCCCAGCGTCGCGAGCTGTTCTGCGATCTGGCGACTCGTGCGTTGTGTCGTGCCTTCGCGCAGCAGCGAAGCAGTGACCATCGCCAGGCCGTGCTGATTCGCGGGATCGTCGAGACCGCCGCCAGTCAGCAGGAGCTGCAGCGAGAACGTCGGCAGCTTGTGATCTTCGAGCAGCGCGACGCGCAGGCCATTCGACAACGTCGCTTCCTGCGCGCGCGGCAGCACCACACGCAATGTATTCGGATTGACGGGCGCCTTGCCCTTGAGCTGCACGCCCTTCAACGAGTCGGGAGCCGCAGACTCCTGCGTGGCCGGTTGTTGCGCGACGCAGAGCGTGGTCCAGAGCAACAGCGCGGCGCCGAGAACGCGAATCAGAGATTTCATGCGAGCGTGCCTCACGCGCCGGGCGCAGCAGCAGGCTGCGGCGCGGGATTGGTAACGATCACGGTTCGACTCTGCGCCTGCAGGTATTTCTTGGCGACGCGCTGCACGTCGTCGCGCGTCACGGCCTCGAAGCCCGTGACGCGTGAATTGATCAGGCCCGGGTCGTTGAACTTGACCGTGAAGATGCCGAGCTGCGTCGCCCGCGACTGCGCATTGCGAATGCTCTGCAGGTAGCCGAAGCGCGTCGTGTTCTTGGCCTTCTCCAGCTCCCACTGCGCGATCGGTTGCTGCTGCAGCTTCTCGATCTCCGCGTAGATGGCAGCTTCAACATCATCTGCCTTCTTGCCGGGTCGCACGGTCGCGCCGATATACAGGCCGCCCGGACCGATGCGTTCGTCAACGAAGCCGCCGACGGCGACCACCAGCTCCTTCTCTTTGTTGAGCAGCTGATACAGCCGAGAGCTGTCACCCGATTGCAGCACCGAAGACAACACGCGCAACGCATACACATCCGTCGCATTGCCGACCGGCGTCTTGTACGCGATCTGGATCTGCGTCGCGCGCGCCAGCGCGTCCGTCATCGTTTCGCGGCGCTCGGCCTTCTGCTCCGGCTCGCTCAGATCGACCGCTGGCGGCTCGGGCTGGCGCGGAATGTCTTCGAAGTAGCGCTTGATCATCGCCATCGCGTCGGCCGGCTTGAAGTCGCCGACCAGGCTGAGCACCGCGTTGTTCGGCGCGTAGTACGTCTTGAAGAACTGCGCGACGTCCTCGACGCTCGCGGCGTTCAGATCTTCCATCGAGCCGATCGTGGAGTGCTGGTAAGCGAAGTTGCTGTAGAACAGCTCGCCGAAGTGCTCGTCTGCCAGACCGTAGGGCTGATTGTCGACGCGCAGCCGGCGCTCCTCCTGCACGGCTTGACGCTGGTTATCGAGCTTGGCCTGCGTGATCTCCAGCGAGCGCATGCGATCTGCTTCCAGGAACAGCGCCAGCTCGAGCTGGTTCGCGGGCAGCGATTCGAAGTAGAGCGTCTGGTCCTCGCTGGTCGTGCCGTTCATCGAGCCGCCGTTGGAGAACACCTGGTAGAAGTGCTCGCCGTCGCCGACATTGCTCGAGCCCTTGAACATCATGTGCTCGAACAGATGCGCGAAGCCGGTTCGCCCCGCTCGTTCGTTGCGCGAGCCGACGTCGTAAGCGATGTTGAGCGCGATCACCGGCGCGGTGTGATCTTCGACCAGCTGCACGCGCAGACCGTTGGCGAGCGTGACGTCGGTGAACTCGACGCGCACGGCTGCAGGCTTGGATTTTGGCTCCGCGGCGCTAACGATAGCCGCCGCGAGGAAGGCGCAGACACCGACGCAGACAGCGCGATTCATGGAGAGACCCAGGGCCGCTGGAAGAGCGGCCGAGGATACAAGAGACACCAGAGGGCGGATAGCGCGCTGCAGGTCGGGCTTTAGCCCGACTCTTGTCTACGCACGGATTGTCGGGCGAAAGCCCGACCTACAGCCTGCAATCAGGCGGTGTGGTCAGGCCCCACGCCAGCGCTACGGAATCGTCTTGCTCACCACGCTGGAATTAGCGCTTTTTGCACCGCCGCTGTTGTAGGCCCGCACGGCGAAGAACCAGCTGCCGGAGCTCAGGCCCGTGACGACGTAGGTCGCCAGGCCCGGGTTGGCCACCTGGATCGTCTGCGTCAACGCGCTCGCGGACGTGCCGTACTGGATGCGGAAGCCGGCGAGATCGTTGATCGTCGAGCCGTCGGTGTTCTGGGTCGGCGGCGTCCACGAAATCGTGGCGCTGCCGTTCGCCGCCGACGTGACCGTGATCGTGAACGCCGGCAGCGAGACCGTGTCCTTGGTGTCCGTCACCGAGATGATGATGTTGGAGTACGTGCCCGCAGTCGCCGTGCCGGTCAGCTGGCCGGTGGTGGTGTTGAACGTCGCCCAGCTCGGCTTGTTCTGGATGCTGTACGTGAGCGTGTCGCCGTCCGCGTCCGCGGCGGTCGGCTTGAAGTTATAGGCTGTGCCAGCGGTAACGCTGGTCGTCGGCGTGCCGGAAATCGTCGGCGCGCGATTCGCGGCCGCATTCACCGTGATCGTGAAGCCCGCGAGCGAAGCAGTGCCGCCCGTCTTGCCGTCGCTGACCGTGATGACGATGCCGCTGAACGTGCCGACGTTCTGGCTCGTCGGCGTGCCGCTCAGGCGTCCCGTCGCCGTATCGAACCCGGCCCACGCCGGCTTGTTCGCGATGGTGAAGCCGAGCGTGTCGTTGTCAGGATCGGAGGCGCTGGGCGTGAACGTGTACGCGGCGCCGGCAGTGACGCTGGTCGGCGCCGAGCCAGTGATCGTCGGCGCGCGATTCGGCGCCGCCTGCACGTTGATCGCAAACGCCGGCAGCGACGTCGATGCGCGACCGTCGCTGACCGAGATCATGATGTTGCCGTAGTTGCCGACGTTCGCCGCGGCGGGCGTGCCGCTGAGGCGGCCATTCGAAGTGCTGAACGTCGCCCATGCCGGCTTGTTGGCAATCGCGAAGGTGAGCGGGTTCTTATCAGCGTCCGCCGCGCTCGGCGTGAACGAGTACGCGGCACCCGTCGTCGCGGTCGTGGCCGGCGTGCCGCTGATCGTCGGCGCCTGATTCGGCACATCGCGCACCTGAATCGAGAACGCCGGCAGCGCCGCGCTGGCCTGGCCGTCGTTCACCGAGATCACGATGTTCGAGAACGTGCCGATGTTCGCGGAGGTCGGCGTGCCGCTGAGGCGGCCCGTCGACGAGCTGAAAGTGGCCCAGGACGGACGGCCGGAAATCACGAAGCTCAGCTTGTCCGTGGTGTTCGGATCGCTCGCGCTCGGCTGAAAGGCGTATGCCTGGTTGATCGTGACCGCGTTGGCCGGCACGCCGGAAATCGTCGGCGGCGAATTCGGCGTCGGCGTTACGTTCTTGGGCTTGACCTTGATCCGGAACGGGCCGACCGAGCGCGTATCTCGGCCGTCGGTCACGCTGATGGTGATGTCGGCCGTGTCGCCGATGTTGGCGTCAGTCGGCGTGCCGGTGAGCGCGCCGGTCTCGGTGTTGAACGCCATCCACGTCGGCTTGCCCTCGACCGTGAATTCGAGGAAGTCGTTGTCGGCGTCCGACGCTTGCGGCGTGAAGGAATAAGGTTTGCCGGACTCGACGCTCGGCTCGGGCGTGCCGGAAATCTCGGGAGCGTTGTTACTCGGCGGCGGCGCGGGCGGTTCGTTCGTGGGTTGCTCGATCGGCTGTTGCGCGTCTTTCTTGTCTTCCTCGAGACAGCCCGTCAGCGAGACTACCGCCACAAGCACGACTGCATGCCGCGCCATCCACATCGCGAACCCGATACCGCTTTTCATTGCGCCCACCTTTCGCTAGTTCAATGCGCGGGTAGTCCGCGCACGCAGCGTTCACGCAAGGGAGCAGAGCCGCGGCCAAGAATTGGCTGCAGCAGGATGACAGCTGAAATTCGCACACGTCCGCGCAGGTCTTCAGCCGGCAACCCCGCTATCCAGCGCATCTATCCTTCCCAGTGCAAATGCGCTTCTGGACCGGAGGCTTTGCGTCACCGCCTTTCGACGGTTTTGCCCTTGAAGTAACCGACATTGAGTAAACAACAGCGCACGCGCCGCTGCAAATGTCTGCATATTCAGACATGCGTAGCGATTACAAGCGCTTCACATAACAGCGACGAAAGCGCGGTGCTCATCGCACGACCTTCGTCACCACATTCGAGTCCGCGCTCTCGGCGCCTTTCGTCGTGTAGGCGCGCAGCGCGAAGTAATACGTGCCCGGCGCGAGATTCTCGACGACGTACGAGCTCATGCCCGCGCTCGCAACTTGAATCGTCTGCGTCAGATGCGTCGGCGTCGCGCCATAGACGATGCGATAGCCGGCGAGATTCGTCAGCGCCGAGCCGTCAGTGTTCGTCGTCGGCGGCTCCCACGTCAGCTCAACCGCGCCGATCTGCGAGTCGCGCACGGTGATCGCGAACGTCGCCAGGGCAACGCTCGCTTTGCCATCGCTCACTTTGATCACGATGTTCGAATACGTCCCGGCGCTCGCGCTCGCGGGCGTGCCGGACAACTGTCCCGTCGCCGTGTTGAACGCAGCCCACGCTGGCTTGTTCGCGATCGAGAACGTCAGCGTGTCGCCGTCGGCATCTGCCGCGGTCGGACGGAACGCGTACGCGCTCCCTGCATTTACTGATGTTTGCGGCGTGCCGCTGATCGTCGGCACTTTGTTCGCCGCAGCCGCAACACTAATTGTGAACGGCGCGAGCGCTGCGCTCGCCTTGCCGTCGCTGACGCTGATCGTGACGTTCGCGTGGCTGCCAACATGCGCCGACGTCGGCGTGCCCGACAGCTGACCCGTCACGCTGCTGAACGTTGCCCACACCGGCTTGTTCGCAATGCTGAAGCCGAGCGTGTTTTTATCCGCATCGGCAGCAGTCGGACGGAAGCTGTATGCCTGGCCCACGGTCACTGCAGTCGGCGGCGCGCCGCTGATCGTCGGCGCGCGATTGGCAGTGCTCGACACGTTGATCGAGAACGGCGCGAGCGAAACTACCTTCGAGCCGTCCGTGACCGCGATGGTGATGTTCGCGTACGTGCCGACGCTCGCTGCGGTCGGCGTGCCGCTCAGCGCGCCGGACACAGTGTTGAATGTCGCCCACGACGGCTTGTTCGCGATTCTGAAGCGCAGCGGATCGCCATCGACGTCGCTCGCTTTCGGCTGGAACGCGTAGGTTGTGTTGATCACCGCAGCGGTCGCCGGCGAGCCGGAAATCACCGGCGCCGTGTTGTCGCGACTGGTTGCTCGAATCGAGAAGGCAGACAGCGCGCGCGTGCTGACGCCGTCGCTGACCGAGATGCGAACGTCAGTCCACCAGCCAACCGTCGTCGGCGTACCGGAGAGCTGACCGCTCGTGGTGTTGAAGCTGGCCCACGCCGGCTTGTTGGCAATCGCGAAGCGCAGGCTGGGGCTGTCCGGATCGGTGGCGGTCGGACGAAAAGAATAGGCAGAACCGACATACACCCAGCTGGAGGGCGTGCCGGAAATGGTGGGTGGGGTTGCAGCGTTCGCGGTCGTGCACAGGACCGCAGCTAGGACGAACAGGGCGGCGGAAACTCTCGACTTCGACATTGGACTCTCTGGACGCTCGACAAACTTCCGTGAACACGCCCACCACACGCGGCTGCGCGTAGCGGGCACTCGTGTCTCGCAAGGGAAGTTGGAGCGACGGGAAGTCCGTCAGACCGGCTTCACGCGAACGGCTGTTGAGAACAGGCCGCCGCGGCAACCCCGCTATCCGTGCGCGCTGCCGTCAGCGCGTCGAGGACCGGAGGCTTTGCGTCACCGCCTTTCGACGGTTTTGCCCTTGTTCGACGGCACGCAGTGTGCCGAGCCCGCGCGACTTGACATATCGGGCGGGCCCGCATCGAACCCGGGTGGATTCCGGCAAGGTAGTTAGGGTGGAGGATGAGAGCGAGAGCGGTGAACGCGAAATGCGTGACGTGTGTCACGCATTGTTCATTCCGGCAGCGTGAATCCGTGCTGACGGACCAATCGCGTGCACGCGGCGACCAGATGCAGATCGTAGAGCCGGCCCGCGCCTTTGTTGATCGCCTCGATCGCCGCTTCCATGCCAGCGGCAGGCCGATACGGCCGCGGCGAGCACATCGCTTCGACGGTATCGGCGATCGCGAGAATGCGCGCTTCGACCAGGATCTCCTCGCCCTTCAGGCCGCGCGGATAACCGCTGCCGTCGTAGCGCTCGTGGCTCTGATAGATGATGGCGGCGATCGGCGCGCCGAAGTCGATCTCGGCGAGCAACTGACAGCCCTCGTCGACGTGTGTGCGCATGATCGCGATTTCGGTCTCGGTCAGCGGCGCCGGCTTGGAAAGAATGGTCGCCGGCACGCCGACGTTGCCGATGTCGTGCAACAACGCGGCCACGCGCAGCGCGTGCTGCCGTTCGCCATCGAGCCCGGCTTCGCGGCCGAGCGCGACAGCCAGCGCAGCGAGACGACGTGACGAACCGGCCGTGTACGGATCGTGGCGCTCGACCATGCGCACCATCGAATCGATCATGCCCTGCAAGGCGACGTCGGTTCGCTGCAGCGAGCCCAGCGTCGCGGCATGCGCGCGCTTGGATTCCAGCACGCGCCAGACGCCATCGGCGAGTGCCGAGAGCGCTCGTTGATCTTCTTCGCCGTAGCCCGCTTCGCGATTCGCAACGCCGAGCACGGAGACCGTCGCGTCGCCGGAAATCATCGGCA
>Ga0157375_10005418_pt1 | contig 11092 bp, 15 predicted proteins | sample M35metaG_FD_115311 | JGI IMG/M metagenome (GOLD analysis project Ga0157375, IMG submission 115311) | Miscanthus rhizosphere microbial communities from Kellogg Biological Station, Michigan, USA - M3-5 metaG | ecosystem: Host-associated > Plants > Roots > Rhizosphere > Soil | place: USA: Michigan...
CCGATGGCCTGGCCCTTGCGCAGCTTGAAGTTCGCGATCGACTTCTTGGCCTTGCGGATCGAAGGCTTCTGGCCGGTGATCGTGCCGAGCTCGACCGCCGCGCCGTCGAGCAGCTTGGCGTTGGTGATCGCCTCGCCGACGCCCATGTTGACCACGATCTTGATCAGCTTCGGGGCCTCCATGCGGTTGCCGTACTCGAACTTCTTGATCAGCTCGGGCAGCACCTTCTCCTCGTAGTACTTCTTGAGGCGCGCGGGCGGAACCGGGCGCGCGGCGTTCGCGCTTTTCTCGCGCGGCTTCGCCTCCGCGGCCGAAGCGCCTTCGCCCTTCGCCTGCTTCTCGGCCTTCGGCTGCTTCGGCTCGCCCTTGGGGGCGGCCTTCGCCGGCTTCGCGGCCTTCTTCTTGTCGTCCGCCATCGTCCTCGTTCTCCTGCCGGCGGCAGCGCCCGCCGGTGCCGGGGACGCGCCGACCTGGCGCGTCGCCTATGGGTTCGCTATCCGAGCACTTCGCCGGTCGAGCGCGACACGCGCTCTCTGCTCTTGCCGTCCTTGCTCCGGCGCAGGCCCACCCGCGAGCCCTTGTTCGCCTTCGCATCCCAGAGCGCGACCTTCGAGATGTGGAGCGGGGCTTCCTTCTCGAGGATGCCGCTCTCCTTCCCGGCCGCGCGCGCCTTGGTGTGGCGCTTGATGAAGTTCACCTTCTCGACCGTGACGGTCCAATTCTTCTTGTTCACCGCCAGCACCCGCCCGAGGCGGGGCTTGCCCGGCTCGCCCTTCGAATCGCCGGACAGCACCACGACGGTGTCGCCCTTGCGGATGTGGAAGGCCTTCTTCGCCGGCTCCGCCTGCTTCTTCTTCTTGCCCATCAGATCACCTCGGGCGCGAGCGAGATGATCTTCATGAACTCGCGTTCGCGCAGCTCGCGCGCCACCGGGCCGAAGATACGCGTGCCCTTCGGCTCCTTGTTGTCGTCGATCAGCACCACGGCGTTGTCGTCGAAGCGGATGTAGGAGCCGTCCTTGCGACGGCGTTCCTTGACCGCACGGACGACGACGGCCTTGGCCACGTCACCCTTCTTGACGGCGGCGCCGGGGATCGCGTCCTTGACGGACACGACCACGATGTCGCCCACGCGGCCGTAACGCCGGCGTGTGCCGCCCAGGACCTTGATGCACTGCGCTCTCCGCGCGCCGGAGTTGTCGGCCACCGTGAGCATCGTGCGAAGCTGGATCATGGTTCACTCCACGGGGCCGATTGCGGCCCCCGACACGTCGGGACTACTTCGCCCGCTCCACGAACTCGACGAAACGCCAGCGCTTCTCCTTCGACAGGGGCCGGGTCTCCATGAAGCGGATGGTGTCCCCTTCCTTGCACTCGTTCTTCTCGTCGTGGACCTTGAACCGGCTGCGCCGGCGCACGTAGCGCTTGTACTGCGGGTGCTTGACCAGGCGCTCGATCACGACCACGACGGTCTTTTCCATCTTGTCCGACACGACCTTGCCGACACGGAGCTTGCGCCGGCCGCGTTCCTCTTCCTTCTCGACGACAGCCTCGGCCATCACGCCGTGCCTCCCTTCGCGTCGTTGCGACGCAGGAGCGTCAGCACGCGGGCGATGTCGCGGCGGGCGCTGCGGATCTTGAGCGGGTCGTCCAGCTGCCGCATCGAGTTCTTGAAGCGGTTCTGGAAGAGCTGGTCACGCAGCTCGCGGAGCCGCTGCTCCAGCTCGGTCGGCGTCAGGTTCTCGAGCTCGCGAAAGTGCTTGCCGGCCATCTCAGTCCCCTCCCAGCTCGATGCGCTCGACGAAACGCACCCGGATCGGAAGCTTCGAGGCGCCCAGGCGCATCGCGGCCTTGGCGGCTTCCTTCGAGATGCCCTCGAGCTCGAACATGATCCGGCCCGGGCGGATCGAGGCGACCCAGAACTCCGGCGCGCCCTTGCCCTTGCCCATTCGCGTTTCCGCCGGCTTCTTGGTCACCGGCTTGTCCGGGAAGATCCGGATCCACATCTTTCCGCCGCGCTTGATCGAGCGCGTGATCGCGACGCGAGCGGCCTCGATCTGGCGGTTCGTGATCCACGCCGGTTCGAGGGCCTGCAGACCGAACTCGCCGAACGAGACGGTGCTGCCGCGATACGCCTTGCCCCTCATCCGGCCGCGCTGCTGCTTGCGGTATTTGACCCGCTTTGGCATCAACATGGTCGTTGGGCCCCGCTCAGTTGATGGCGGCGCCCGCGGCCACCGGCTTCGGGGCCTCGAGCACTTCGCCGTTGAAGATCCACACCTTGACGCCGCACGTGCCGTACGCCGTGTGCGCCGTGGCACGCGCGAAATCGATGTCCGCGCGCAGCGTGTGCAGCGGCACGCGCCCGTCGCGGTACGTCTCGTAGCGCGACATTTCCGAACCGCCCAGGCGGCCCGAGCACGCGACACGCACGCCTTGCGCACCCGAACGCATCGCCGAGGCGATCGCCTTCTTCATCGCGCGCCGGAACGAGACGCGCTGCTCGAGCTGCTTCGCGATGTGCTCGGCGACGAGCTGGGCGTCGAGGTCGGCACGCTTGACCTCTTCGATGTTGAGCTGCACGTCCTTCTTGGTCAGCGCCCGCAGTTCGGCCGAGAGCTTGTCCACCTGCTCGCCCTTGCGGCCGATGACGAGGCCCGGACGCGCGGTGCGGATCGTGATCGTGACCTTCGAGGCCTTGCGCTCGACGATGATCTTGCTGATGCCGGCCTGGAACAGGCGGTGCTTCAGGTAGCGCTTGAGGAAGATGTCCTCCTTCAAGAGCTCCGCGAAGTGGCGCGCCTTGGTCGCGAACCAGCGCGAGTCCCAGGTCTTGACGATGCCGAGCCTGAGCCCAATCGGATTGGTTTTCTGTCCCATCGTGTCTCCTCAGGCCTACGCCTGGTCCCGCGTGCCCACCGTGATCGTGATGTGGCTCGTGCGCTTCAAGAGCGGCGTCGCGCGGCCCTGCGCGCGCGGCAGGAAGCGCTTCATCGTGGGGCCTGCGCCGACGACCGCCGTGCGCACGACCAGGTCGGAGACCCGGACTTTGCCTTCCGTGTTGACCGCATTCGCGACCGCCGACTTGAGCAGCTTCTCCGCAATGCGCGCCCCGTTCTTGGGCGTGAAGTGCAGGATGTTCTGCGCCGCCTCGACGTCTTTGCCGCGAATCAGGCCGAGAATCTGGTTCGCCTTCCGCGGCGTGATCCGGACATACCGGACAATGGCTTTCGCTTCCATCAGTCTCTCCGTCCGGTCACTTGCCCGGAACTGCGGCCTTCTCGACGTGCGAGCCGTGACCGCGAAACACGCGGGTGGGCACGAACTCACCGAGCTTGTGGCCGACCATGTTTTCCGAGACGTAGATCGGAATGAACTTGTTCCCGTTGTGCACGGCGAGCGTGTGCCCGACGAACTCCGGGAGGATCGTGCAGCGCCGCGCCCACGTCTTGAGGACGCGCTTTTCGCCGGACCGATTCATGCCCTCGACCTTCTTCACCAGGCTGTCGACGACGTACGGGCCCTTCTTGATCGAACGAGCCATCTACTTCTTCCTCCGACGAACGATCCACTTGTTGCTCGCCTTGTTGCGCCGCGTCTTGTAGCCCTTTGCCGGCTGGCCCCATGGCGAACACGGGTGACGGCCGCCCGACGACTTGCCTTCGCCGCCGCCCATCGGGTGGTCGACCGGATTCTTGGCAACGCCGCGCACGTGCGGGCGGATGCCCAGCCAGCGGCTGCGGCCGGCCTTGCCGATCACGATGTTCTCGTGATCGATGTTGCCGACCTGCCCGATCACGCACTTGCAGTCGAGGTGGAACTTGCGCACCTCGCCCGACGGCAGGCGGACCTGGGCGTAGTCGCCCTCCTTCGCCATGAGCTGGCACATCGTTCCCGCCGAGCGCGCGATACGGGCGCCCCGGTTCGGGAAGATCTCGACCGAGTGGATCGAGGTGCCCAGCGGCACGGCGCGCAACGCCATCGCGTTGCCGGTCACGATGTCGGCGTCGTTGCCCGACGACAGCGTGTCCCCGACGTTGAGGCCGAGCGGCGCCACGATGTAGCGCTTCTCACCGTCGACGTAGTTCAGCAGCGCGATGCGCGCCGAGCGGTTCGGATCGTATTCGATCGACGCCACGCGGGCCGGGATCCCGGTCTTGTCGCGACGGAAGTCGATCGTCCGGAACCGGCGCCGGTGCCCGCCGCCCTTGTAGCGCGACGTGGCATGGCCCTGGTTGTTGCGCCCGCCCGGACGGTGCAGCTTCTCCGTCAGGCGGCGCACCGGCTCATTGCTCTGCGTGACATCGGCGAAGTCCGACACCGTCTTGTAGCGCAGCGTCGGCGTGATCGGCCGGAAACTCTTCAAAGGCATGGTTCGAATTCCTCCCTTGGCGTCAGACCTAGACCTGGTCGAACAGCTCGATCGTCTGGTCCTTGGCCAGGGTCACAACCGCCCGCTTCCAATCGGGACGGCGGCCCATGGAGCGCCCGAGGCGCTTGACCTTGCCGTGCATCATCTGGGTACGGACGTTCTCGACCTTCACCTTGAAGATCGACTCCACCGCACGCTTGATCTCGATCTTGTTCGCGTCCGTGTGCACCTCGAAGGTGAACTGGTTCGCCCGCTCGCGCAGGATCGAACCCTTCTCGGAGATCAGGGCACGCTTGACGATTTGACGCGAGTCCATCCTCACGCGAACACCTCCACGAGGCGCTTGAGGCCCGACTGTGTGAACACGACCGTCTCGCAGTCGAGCAGGCCGTACGTGTTCACCTGGTTGGCCAGCAGCGTGTTCAGCCGCCTCAGGTTCCGGCACGACTTCCACACGTTCTCCTCGTGCTGCCCGAACACGATCAGCGTCTTCGCGTTCCCGAGACCCATCTTGCCCAGCACCGTCGCCATGGCCTTGCTCTTGGGCGCGGCCATCGTGACGTCTTCCAGCACCGCGACCTTCGCCTCGCGCGCCTTGAGCGAGAGCGCCGAAGCGAGCGCGAGACGGCGCTGCTTCTTCGGCAGGTCGATGCGATAGTCGCGCGGCTCCGGGCCGTGCGCGCGACCGCCGCCGACCCAGATCGGCGACGTGTTCGAGCCCGAGCGCGCGCGCCCGGTGCCCTTCTGCTTCCAGGGCTTGCGTCCGCCGCCCGAGACCTCGACGCGGCTCTTGACCTTGCTCGTGCCCTGGCGCTGGTTCTGGCGGAACGTCTTCACCGCCTGGTACAGGAGGTGCTCGTTGACCTGCTGGTCGAACAGGGCGGCGGGCAACTCGACCGACCCCTGCTCCTGCCCTTCGGCGGTATACGATTTCGCGGTAGCCACGTTCGTCTCCTCCTTACCGGGCCGGACGGACGAGGACGAAGCCCCGCACCGGACCGGGGATCGATCCCCGGATCACCAGGAGCGACTGCTCGGCGTCGACGGCGACGACCTGCAGGTTCTTGACGGTCACCTGCTTGCCGCCCATGCGGCCCGGCAGGCGCTTGCCCTTGATGACGCGCGACGGATACGCCGAGGCGCCGATCGAGCCGGGCAGACGATGGGTCGTGACGCCGTGGGTCGCCTTGCCGCCGGTGAAGCCGTGGCGCTTGGTCGTGCCCTGGAAGCCGCGGCCGATCGAAGTGGCGGTGACGTTCACCCGCTTGCCGATCTCGAAGAGGTCGACCTTGATCTCGTTGCCCGTCGTGTACTCCGACGGGTCATCGACCCGGAATTCCTTCAGCATCGCGCGGACCGAGAGGCCGGCCTTCTTGTACTGGCCGACGACCGGCTTGGTCAGGTTCTTCTCGCGCTTGGCGCCGAAGCCGATCTGCACCGCGGCGTAGCCGTCCTTCTCCTTCGTCTTGACCTGGACGATGGGGCAGGGCCCGGCTTCGATGACCGTCGCCGGAATCGCCTCGCCGCTCTCGTCGAAGATCTGCGTCATGCCGACCTTGCGGCCGATGATGCCCATCATGTGCGTATCCTCTCTCGGTCCCGTGCACTGCTCCGTTGGGGAGCAGGCCGCCGGACCGGGGGCGGAACATTGAAGGTCCGCCCGCGGGGGCTCTGGCGCGGATCGCGCCGCCTCGGCCTCGGGTTGGGAGCGCGCACCGTGCGCGCCCGCTGTCCGTCAGCTACGTCTTGATCTCGATGTCGACGCCCGCAGGGATATCCAGCTTCTCGAGCGCCTCGATCGTCTGCCCGGTCGCCCGGGTGATGTCGATCAGCCGCTTGTGAATGCGGATCTCGAACTGCTCGCGCGACTTCTTGTCCACGTGCGGTCCACGCAGGACCGTGTACACCGTCTTCTTGGTCGGCAGCGGCACCGGACCCGAGGTCAGGGCTCCCGTACGGCGTACCGTCGCCACGATCTGCCCGGCCGACTGGTCGAGCGTCGCGTGGTCATACGACTTGAGGCGGATCCGAATGCGCTGCTGCATGTCCCCGAATTCTCCTTACCCGACGATTTCGGCGACGACGCCGGCGCCGACGGTTCGGCCACCCTCGCGGATCGCGAAGCGCAACTCTTTCTCCATCGCGATCGGCGTGATCAGCTCGATTTCCATCGTCACGTTGTCTCCCGGCATCACCATCTCGCGACCGGCCGGCAGCTTCGCCACCCCCGTCACGTCCGTCGTCCGGAAGTAGAACTGCGGACGGTACCCGTCGAAGAACGGCGTGTGACGTCCGCCTTCTTCCTTCGTCAGGATGTACACCTCCGCCTTGAACTTCGTGTGCGGCTGGATCGACTTGGGAGCCGCGATCACCATCCCGCGCTCCAAATCCTCCTTCTCGATGCCGCGCAGCAAGAGCCCGACGTTGTCTCCCGCCAGGCACTCGTCCATCGACTTGCGGAACATCTCGATTCCCGTGACCACCGTCTCCTTGGTGTCCCGCATCCCGATCCGCTCCACCTTGTCCCCGACCTTCGCCTTGCCGCGCTCGACGCGTCCCGTGCCCACCGTCCCGCGGCCCGTGATCGAGAACACGTCCTCGATCGGCATCAGGAACGGCTTGTCGATCGCCCGCTCGGGCGTCGGGATGTACGTGTCGACCGCTTCCATCAGCGCCAGGATCGGCGCGTTCGCCGCCGCGTCCTTGCCGCCGGCGTCCATCGCCACCTTCGCCGAGCCCCGGATGACCGGAATGTCGTCGCCCGGGAACTCGTACTTCTTCAGGAGCTCGCGGATCTCGAGCTCGACCAGGTCCAGGAGCTCGGGATCGTCGACCATGTCGCACTTGTTCATGAACACGACGATGTAGGGCACGCCCACCTGGCGCGCCAGGAGGATGTGCTCGCGCGTCTGCGGCATCGGACCGTCGGCCGCCGAGACCACCAGGATCGCGCCGTCCATCTGCGCCGCGCCCGTGATCATGTTCTTCACGTAGTCGGCGTGGCCCGGGCAATCCACGTGCGCGTAGTGACGCGCCTTCGTCTCGTACTCGACGTGCGCCGTCGCAATCGTGATCCCGCGCTCGCGCTCTTCCGGGGCGTTGTCGATCGATCCGTAGTCGCGCACCGCGATCTTCGGATTGTTCTGCGACAACACCATCGTGATCGCCGCCGTCAGCGTCGTCTTGCCGTGATCGACGTGGCCGATCGTCCCTACGTTCACGTGCGGCTTCGTGCGCTCGAACTTCTGCTTCGCCATGCTCCTCCTCCGAGGGCGGTTCACCCGCTGGATGCCGGGGCCGTGGAGAGTGACGGTGATCGCCTGCCCAACCGCGCCACAGCGGCGCTCGAGCCAAGACGTTGGAGCCCACGAGCGGGATTGAACCGCTGGCCTCGTCCTTACCAAGGACGTGCTCTACCAACTGAGCTACGTGGGCGTGTAGCGCGAGTGGTTCAGGGATGCTGCGAGGTCCACGCGCGGAAGGAGTGTTCCCGGGTGTTCAAGCTTCGTCGCGCAAAGACATAGCTCCCCCGGGTGACTTCTGCCCCGCAAAAGTCACCTAGGGGATCCTTGGAACTCCGAAAGTTAGGGCAGCTTGGCACGAGTGTCAACGGCCAAAAACCGTAACCCCAAGGCGAAACTGGAGCGGGAGACGGGGTTCGAACCCGCGACCCTCAGCTTGGAAGGCTGATGCTCTACCAACTGAGCTACTCCCGCCCGCCCGTACTTTTCCCGCCTGGGCGGGACCACCCTTTGATGCACGAACCACCGCCCCGATTCTGAACCTGGGCGCTAATGCATTGAAAAAAAAGACGCTTGGAGTGGGGAGGAGAGGATTTGAACCTCTGTAGGCGTGAGCCGGCAGATTTACAGTCTGCTCCCTTTGGCCGCTCGGGCACCTCCCCACGGGGCGCCACGGCCGCAAGGTATCGCATTCAGGCCAACCCCGTAAAGGGTCCCTTGTGCCTCGTAAATTGCAGATGCGGCAGCGAAAGTCCCCGCGCCACAACCGGTTGGGCCCGGGAGAAACGGGTCGGCCGGAGACGGCTCGAACCGTCCCCGGCCAAAATGGAGCTGGCGAAGGGACTCGAACCCCCAACCGCCTCATTACAAATGAGATGCTCTACCAATTGAGCTACGCCAGCGCTCCCCTTGAATCCCGTGGCGGGGGCGAACGTATCCACCTCCGCCGACCGTGTCAATCAAACGACGGCGCCCCGCCGTCCACGCGGACGACGGGGCGCCTGGTTCGCCTGCGCTGCGGTCGGCTAGTTCGCGCCCTTGTACTGCGGATCGAACGTGCGGACCTTCAGGATCGCCGAACGAATCTGGCTCTCGTTCAACGTGCCGGCCTTGCCCCACGCGGGCATCGAGCCCTTGCCGTTGTAGATGACATCGTAGAGCTGCTCGTCCGTGCGCGTGCTCATGTAGGCGTGGTCGGTCCAGTTGCGCGGCTTGGGGTTGAGGGCCGCGCCGCCCGGGCCGTCGCCCTTGCCGCTCGTGCCGTGGCAGAGCACGCAGTTCGTCTGGACGACCTGTTCGCCGATCGCGAGCGAGACTTCTCCCGTACCCGCTGCCGGAGCCGCGGTGGTGTCCGCGGCCGGCGCGGGCGTTGTTTCGGTCGTGGTCGTGGTGGTGGTGTCCGTACCTTCCTTCTTGCCGCCGCAGCCACCCAGCACACCGATCCACACGGCGCCCGCCACCAGCGTCACCGCGATCCAGCGCTCACGTCGCATTGAAGCATCCCTCCGAGATGGGACCCCCTGGGGGTCCGGACCGATCGTGTCCGCCTTCGATGGCGGAATCTCGGCGCATCTTAGCGGGTCGCCGCAGCAAGGGGCACTGGAAAATCACGACTTAGGGGGTTCAAACGGGCGGGGCCGGCCATTCGGGATCGATCTGCAATTTTCGAGGCACCCTAAAAAGAGAGAAGGGCAGGTTCGGAGCAGCCGACCTTCGAGGTCTCCTTCAGCCGCCGCCGACCCACCCTCTCTCGTACAGGACAGGCGCGACAGACCGGGATGACGTCACACCTGCCCCTCTTCGTTGACCGGGCGTATTTAGTTTTTTGTGGCACTGCGACATCAGCTCACTTCAGGTACAGCCTTCTTCGGTTTGGCCCTCACCTCCCCATCGGGCCGCGCGTGCTCCTGCGGCGTACTCTGGCCTCAGTCCGTCTCCGAGCTTCCGGAGATCTGCTTGCGCTTGCGGCTGTTACAACCCGTACCCTTCCCCTGCAATTCGCAATGGACGTGCCAGTCTGAAAGGAAACTGCAAAGGTGTCAGAAATGTCATGGCAACCGATTGCAGTCGCTCAACTTAAAAATTCCACAAGGATTGAGGATCGGGCGGCGGCGGAGGGCGGTGTTTCCCCCAAAAACGAAACGGCCGCCCGGGCGGGCAGCCATCTGTTGTCAGGACTGCATGTTGCAGGTGTTACCCGGGGGTATCAGTCGACGCCCCGAAAGGTAACGGAAAGCTCATTCCACCTCGAGGCCGAGCCGGCGCATGCGCGCGTAGAGCGTCTTGCGCGAGACGCCGAGGTTCTCGGCCGCGCGGCTCTTGTTTCCCTGGGCATCGCCGAGCGCGTCGAGAATCTCGCGGCGATCGGCTTCGGCCATCTGCGCGCGCAGCTGCGAGCCGGGACGAATCCCCGGCACTTCGCCCTCGTATTCGCGCTCGCGCAGCGACGGCGAATTCTCGAGCAGTTCCGCGAGCGCGTCGGCCGTGACTGTCTCGCCGGCGGGCAGGAGCGCGAGCAGGCGCTTCACGCAGTTCTCGAGTTCGCGCACGTTCCCCGGCCACGAGTGCGACAGCAGGAAGCGGCCCGCGCCCTCGTCGAGTGCGGGCGCGAAGTCCCCGCCATAGGCGCGCAGGAAGTGCCGGGCGATCGGAAGGATGTCTTCCGGGCGCTCGCGCAGCGGCGGCATCTCGATCTCGATCTCGTGCAGCCGGTAGAACAAGTCCGCGCGGAACTTGCGCTCGGCGACGGCGCGCCGCAGATCGACATGCGTGGCGCCCACGATGCGCACGTCGGCGCGCCGCACCTGGGTTTCGCCCAGGCGCAAGTATTCGCCCGATTCGAGGAAGCGCAGAAGCGTGACCTGGACGTCGGCCGGAAGCTCGCCGATCTCGTCGAGGAACAACGTGCCGGTGTGGGCAGCTTCGACGAAACCGACGCCGTCGGCGTGGGCGCCGGTGAACGCGCCACGGCGATGGCCGAACAGCTGCGAGAGCGCGAGCTCGGCGCGCATCGCCCCGCAGTTGACCGCCAGGAACGGACGGTCGGCGCGGGTGCTCTGGGCGTGGATCGAACGCGCGACCAGCTCCTTGCCGGTGCCGGTCTCGCCGATCAGGAGCACGGAGAGGTCGGTGGCGGCGGCGCGGGTGACGACGTCGAGCATGCGGGCCATCGCACGCGACGGACCGACGAGCGGCTGCGTGCCTGGAATGCGTCCGCGCAGGCGTGCGCCGGTGCCGTTGGCGCCCGCGGCCCGGTCGCGGCCCGGCGCGGCGGGCGTGCCGCCCAGCGCGTGGAGTTCCTGCTCGACCGCGGTCAGCTCGCGCTCGGCTCCCACTTCGGCGAAGCACGCGCTCGCGCGGTACAGGAGCTTCCGGGATTCGGCCGGGTCGGTCGTGACGCGCGCGAGCAGGCCCAGCGCCTTGCCGCGTTCGAAACGCTCGCCCATCTCGCCGAACAGGTTCACGGCGGCGCGCAGGAA
>Ga0157375_10005419_pt1 | contig 11090 bp, 7 predicted proteins | sample M35metaG_FD_115311 | JGI IMG/M metagenome (GOLD analysis project Ga0157375, IMG submission 115311) | Miscanthus rhizosphere microbial communities from Kellogg Biological Station, Michigan, USA - M3-5 metaG | ecosystem: Host-associated > Plants > Roots > Rhizosphere > Soil | place: USA: Michigan...
CACTGCTGGATGTCGCGCATCGCGGTCCGGAGGTGCTCGGCGACTTCCTGACACGCGGGCTGGGCCCGCCGCCCGAGTGGTTAGGCAGGATGCCGGTGGTCGGCGGACAGCTGATCGCCAAGTGGCAGGCGCTCGCAGCCAGCGGGCGCGATGGGCTCGTCGAGGCCGTGCAGCCCTACCTGCTCGACGCCGCACACTGGGCGGTCTCGATCACCGGCGGCATCGGCGCAGTCACGGTGCAGATCCTCCTGACCATCATACTGGTCGCAATCCTGTATTCGCAGGGTGAGACCGCGGGGCGCGGCGCGCTGGCCCTCGGCTTTCGCCTGGGCGGAGAGCGCGGCATGGATGTGATGCGACTGGCGGCGCAGGCGGTGCGCAGCGTGGCACTCGGGGTCGTGGTCACCGCACTGGTGCAGTCGGTGCTGACGGGCCTGGCGCTGTGGATCTGCGGCATCCCGGCCGCCGGAGTACTTGCGGCTCTGGTATTCATGCTGGGCATCGCGCAGCTCGGGCCTCTGCCCATCCTGCTGCCTGCCATCGCCTGGCTGTACTGGACCGACCAGTACGTCTGGGGAACGGTGCTGCTGATCCTGGGGATTCCCATCGGGTTGCTCGACAACGTACTGCGCCCCGTCCTCATCCGGCGCGGCGTGCAACTGCCGATGCTGCTGATCATTGCAGGCGTCATCGGTGGACTCATCGGTTTCGGCGTCATGGGACTGTTCATCGGCCCGGTCCTGCTGGCCTCTACCTACACGCTCGCCAAGTCATGGGTGGCCGAAGGACCAAAGCCCGGGGATCCGGAGACGGGAACCTGATGAAGTTCTCACTCAACTGGCTGCTGGTATTCATTCCGATCACGCTGGCGCTGGAACACGCCGGCGGCGTGACCGCGCCGGTGATCTTCTTCAGCGCAGCGCTATCCATCGTGCCCATCGCCGGGCTCATCGTGCGAGCGACCGGGCAGGTCGCCACGTACACCGGCGATGCGGTCGGCGGCTTGCTGAATGCCACGTTCGGCAATGCCCCCGAGCTCATCATCGCGCTGGTGGCGCTGCAAGCCGGCCAGCTCGAGATGGTGCGCGCCTCGATCATCGGCGCGATTCTCGCGAACCTGCTGCTGGCTCTCGGCATCGCCTTCCTTGTGGGCGGCGTTCGCCACCGCAACCAGGTCTACAACAAAGACGCCTCGCGCACCTACAGCACCATGATGCTGCTGGCGGCCATGAGCCTCGCGGTGCCCAGCGCCTTCAGCCGCTACTTCGCGCCGGACGAAACCATCCGCCAGGAAGCGCTGTTGAACGTCTGGATCGCCATCGCCCTGCTGGGGTTGTACGTGCTCTACCTGTTTTATTCCCTCAAGACGCATCCCGGCACATTCGCCAGCGCCGGGGGACAGGAGGGACACGGTCATCATGAAGACGGAGCGCGCTGGAGTCTGCCGCGCGCAATCGCGAGCCTGGTCGTGGCCTCGCTGCTCGCCGCGTGGATGAGCGAAATCCTGGTGGGCGCGGCTGACGGCACCGGCAAGGCGCTGGGCATGTCCTCGGTTTTCATCGGCATCGTCTTTCTTGCCGTGGTTGGCGGTGCCGCGGAAAGCGGCTCCGCCATTGCCATGGGCGCAAACAACAAGCCCGATCTTTCCATTGGCATCGCCATGGGCAGCTCGATCCAGATCGCCCTGTTCATCGCGCCCGTGCTGGTGTTCGCGAGTTACTTCATCGCACCTGCGCCACTGGAGTTGTCCTTCGGCCGCGCCGAAGTGGGCTCACTGTTCATCGGCGTGATCATCGGCGCGCTGGTTTGCGGTGACGGGCAGGGCAACTGGTTCAAGGGCGTGCAATTGATCACCGTCTACCTGTTCTTCGCACTGATGTTCTATTTCATGCCGGGAGTCACCTGATGAGCGCCACCGTCAACGAAGGATCAGACACCGCACTCGATCCCGTCTACCGCGCTTCCGAAGTCATTTTCGGACTGCTCATGGCCATGAGTTTCATTGGATCCATCAGCGTCGCCACCGATGGTCGCGAGGAAGTGCGCACGCTGCTGATCGCGGCGCTGGGCTGCAACCTTGCCTGGGGGCTGGTGGATGCCGTCATGCACCTGGTCGCCACCAAGACCCAGAAGCGACGCAACTACGCGATGCTCGAAAAGCTGCAGATCGGCAAGAACCCGGTGGAAGGACGCGCGCTGCTCGCCGACGAAATGCCGGGGCCATTGGCCGCCAGCATCGGCGAGGACGGTCTCGAGCAGCTGCGGCAGAAACTCGCGGGCAAGTCGCTGCCCGTGACTCGGCCCAGCCTCACCGGGCGCGATTTCGGCGACGCCATCATCGTGTTCTTCCTGGTGGTGCTGTCGACCTTTCCGCTGGTCATACCCTTCATGCTCACCGACGACACGGCGCGCGCACTGTTGTGGTCGCGCCTCGTTGCCGTCGCGATGCTGTTCATCGCGGGTGCCACGCTGGCGCGCTATTCCAGCGGCAATGTCTGGCTCAACGGCCTGGTGATGGCGACCCTGGGTGCGCTGCTCATGGCGGCGATCATGGCCCTCGGCGGATGAGAGTGGATGAGTGATCCGGGTATGACACCGTACGTAACCTTCGGCCACTTCCGCACGGCGCGGGCGGCACCAATCATCGCGGAGCTCGCAGGGGCATGACGATGCCGCAATCGCAAGACAACGAAGCCGCGCAGGACAGGGGCAGAGTCACAGCGGAGGCCTGCATGAAACTGTTGCTCGAAAGATTCCCACACGTACAGGCGCTCGCGCTCAAGCGCTGCGAGAAACAGGACTCCTTTCGCGAACTTTGCGAAGAGTACTGGGCCTGTAACCAGGTGCTCGCACGACTCGAACGGCCGGACGCAGAGGAAAGCCTGCGCAGCGAGTACGGCGCGTTGCGATTGCGCCTCGAGGGCGAACTGCTGCGCTACATCGCAGAGCAGAGTTCGCGCGCCGGCACGCCGCAATCCTGAAATCACGGAGGAAGACAATGCAAATCGCCAGCAAGCGTCCCCTGCGCCAGGTCCTGATCGTCGACAGCGGCCTGACCGGCAATTCCGGCGCTGCGGTACGCGGTGTGCACGCGCTCGCCAGCGAGCTGCGCAGCCGTGGCATCGAGGTCATCGAAGCGCATTCCTGCGAAGACGGAACGGCGACGGCCGGCGCCGACGCCGGTATCGACTGCATCCTGCTCAACTGGACGCAGGGATCCAATGACGCCAAGGTGCACGCCGAGGCCACCGAGCTGATGCGCAGCGTGCGCCGGCGCAACGCGCGCCTGCCTATCTTCCTGATGGCCAGCCGCAAGATGGCCGGCACCGTGAGCATCGAGGTGGCGCAGCTCTCCGACGAATTCATCTGGATCCTCGAAGACACCGCCACCTTCGTCGCGGGACGCGTCCAGGCGGCCATCGATCGTTACCTGGAGCAGCTGCTGCCGCCCTATGCCAAGGCGCTGGCGAACTACAACCGCGAGCAGGAGTACTCCTGGGCGGCGCCCGGCCACCAGGGCGGCGTGGCGTTTCTGAAGTCGCCCGTAGGTCGGCTGTTCTTCGATTTCTATGGCGAAAACCTGTTCCGCACCGACATGGGCATCGAGCGCGGCGCGCTCGGCTCCTTGTTAGGCCACAGTGGCCCCGTGGGCGAGAGCGAACGTTTCGCGGCCCGCGTATTCGGCGCGCATCGCAGCTACACGGTCCTGAACGGCACCTCGGCGTCCAATCGCACCATCATGACGGCCTGCGTGGGCGACGGCGAAATCGCGCTCTGCGACCGCAACTGCCACAAGTCCATCGAGCAGGGCCTGGCGCTCACCGGTGGCATCCCGGTGTTCATCACGCCGACGCGCAATCGCTACGGCATCATCGGCCCCGCTTCGCCGGCCTCGCTCGAACCGCCCGCCATCGAGAAATCGATCGCTGCCAATCCGCTGGCAAAAAACGCCGCCAACAAGCGCCCCGTCTACAGCGTGCTCACCAACTGCACCTACGATGGCATGTGTTACGACTCCGCGCAGGTGGAAAGCCGCCTTGCGAAAAGCGTCGATCGCATTCACCTCGACGAAGCCTGGTACGGATACGCGCGCTTCAACCCGCTGTACAAGAATCGCTTCGCGATGCGCGACGCGCCCGACAAGCATCCCAAGGACGGCCCGACAGTCTTCGCCACGCACTCCACGCACAAACTGCTGGCCGCGTTGTCGCAGACCTCGTGGATTCACATCCGCGACGGCAAGGGAGCGATCGACCACGGCCGCTTCAACGAGGCCTATTGCACCCAGGCATCCACCTCGCCGCTCTACCTGCTGATCGCCTCGAACGACGTCGCGGCCGCCATGATGGACGGGCCCGGCGGGCATGCGCTCACACAGGAGACCATCGACGAAGCGGTCGCCTGCCGCCTCGCGACCGCGCGAGTGCACCAGGAATTCGCGGCGAAGAAGGACTGGTTCTTCGCGCCGTGGAATGCGCCCGAGATCAAGGACGCGAAGAGCGGCAAGAAGGTCCCGTTCCACGAGGCGTCGGCCGAGCAGCTCGCCACCGATCCGGAATGCTGGGTGCTGCATCCGGGTGAGAAATGGCACGGCTTCGACGACATCCCCGACGGCTGGTGCATGCTCGATCCGATCAAGTTCGGCATCGTGTGCCCGGGCATGCAGGATGACGGCAAGCTCGCCGAGCACGGCATCCCGGCCGACATCGTGACCGCGTATATCGGGCGTCATGGCATCGTGCCCTCGCGCACCACCGATCACATGGTGCTGTTCCTGTTCTCGGTGGGCATCACCAAGGGCAAGTGGGGCACGCTGCTGAATACCCTGCTGGACTTCAAGGCCGACTACGACCGCAACGCGCCGCTGTCGGAAGTGCTGCCCGGCATCGTCGCCACGGGTGGCGAGCGTTACGCCGGCATGGGCCTCAAGGATCTCGGCGACCAGATGTGGCAGCACCTGCGCACCAGCCAGCAAGGTCACTGGCAGGCACAGGCCTACGCCACGCTGCCGAAGCCCGAGATGGTGCCGCGCCGCGCCTTCCAGAAGCTGATGGCCGGCGAGGCGGAAAAGGTGCCGTTGGCCAAGCTCGCGAATCGCATCGTGGGCGTGGGTGTCATCCCCTATCCGCCCGGCATTCCCATCGTCATGCCAGGCGAAAACATCGGCGCGGATGACGGTCCGTGGATCACCTACCTGCGCGCGCTGCAGGACTGGGGCCACAAGTTCCCGGGCTTTGCCAAGGAAGTCGAAGGTACCGAAGAGAAAGACGGCACGTTCTACGTGTACTGCCTCAAGTAGAGGACGATCGATGCAACCCTACGTTGCCAGCACGCCGAAGATTCCAATTCCCTTCAACCGCCTGTTGAAAATCGTGGCGCTGGTCGACTCGAGTAACCGCGAGGTGCGGCAGCTGGTCGACCTGCTGGAGGCCGAACGCTTCGAAGTCGAAGTCTCCAACAATTATCTGCGTGATCCCGCCGAGGACGCGGACGTCGGCGCCTACATCTTCGACGTCGATGGTCTGCAGCGTGACAGGGCGCGCGAGCTGGGGCTGGCAGTGCGGCGGATCGGCTTTCGCACTCCGATCTGGGCGCTGGCTGACTCGCGCAAGATCTCGGACGTGATCGCCTCCGGCGTGTTTGGCGAGGTCGACGGCTTCATCTATCTCGGCCAGCAGACGCCGGCGTATTACGCCAAGCAGATCGTCGCCAGCCTGGTCGACTATGGCATGACACTGCTGCCGCCATTTTTCGGCGGCATGATGGCCTACGATGCCGCGGCGAATGTGTCGTTTGCCTGCCCGGGTCACCAGGGCGGGCAGTTCTATCGCAAGTCTCCCGCAGGACAGCTGTTCTACAAATTCTTCGGCGAACAGATTTTCCGCAATGATCTTTGCAACGCCGATGTCGAGCTCGGTGACCTGCTGATCCACGTCGGCGCCGCGGTCGAGGCACAACGCAACGCCGCGCGCATCTTCGGCGCTGACCGCACCTACTTCGTCCTCAATGGCACGTCGACCTCCAACAAGATCGTCACCGGCGCCACGCTGCATCGTGACGACCTGGTGCTGTTCGACCGCAACAATCACAAGTCGCTGCACCAGGGCGCGCTGGTGCAGGCCGGTGCCCTTCCGGTGTTCCTGCCCACCGCACGCAATTCCTTCGGCATGATCGGCGCCGTCGACTGGGACGCGTGGGACGAAAAGACCCTGCGCGAGCGCATCCGCAATCATCCGCTCGTCAAGGACAAGAAACGCGCCGATGCCGAGCGGCCGTTTCGCATGGCCTGCATCCAGCTGGCCACCTACGACGGCACGGTCTACAACGTGCGCAAGGTCATGGAGAAGATCGGCCATCTCTGCGACTACGTGCTGTGGGACGAGGCCTGGATCGGCTACAACGCCTTTCACCCGCTGTTCGAAGACCACAGCCCCATGCGCATCGAAAAGCTGGGGCCGGATATGCCCGGGCTGTTCTCCACGCAGTCCGTGCACAAGCAGGGCGCGGGTTTTTCGCAGGCGTCGCAGATCCACAAGCGCGACGAACACATCAAGGGACAAAAACGCTTCATCGAGCACAAGCGCTTCAATGAATCCTTCCTGATCAACGTCTCGACCTCGCCGTTCTATCCACTGTTCGCCTCCCTCGACGTCAACGCCAAGCTGCACGAGGGCAAGGCCGGCGAGATGCTGTGGGATCGATGCATCGAACTCGGCATCGAGACGCGCAAGAAGCTGCGCGAGTTCGGCCAGCGCTACGCGAAGCTGGGGCGCGACGCGCAGGAAAAGTGGTTCTTCGACCCCTTCGTGCCGGACGTGGTCAGCATCAAGGGCTCGAGGTTCACCAAGGACGCCACCAACGTCCCCTGGGAGAGCCTCCCCACCGACGTACTGAAGCGCGAACAGCAGTGCTGGAACTTCGATCCCAAGAATCCATGGCACGGCTACTCGGGCTACTCCGATGGCTATGCAATGGTCGACCCGAACAAGTTGATGCTTCTCACGCCGGGCATCGATCGCAAGACCGGCGACTACCTCGATTTCGGCGTGCCGGCCACGGTGCTGGCCAACTACCTGCGCGAGCAGCGCATCGTGCCGGAGAAATGCGACCTCAACAGCATCCTGTTCCTCATGACGCCGGCCGAGGACGAGAGCAAGTTGAATGCTCTCCTGGCCAAGCTGGTGAAGTTCAAGACGCTGTGGGACAACGACGCGCCACTCGGCGTGGTGCTCCCGACGATCGCCCGCCAGAACGCCGAGCGCTACGCCAATTACTCGATTCGCAAGGCCTGCAACGAGATGCACGCCTTTTATCGCCAGGCCAACATCAAGCAGCTGCAGAAGCTGTGCTTCCGCGCCGAGAGCTTTCCCGAGTTCGCCATGTCCTCGAAGGACGCCTACGAGAAGCTGGTGGCCAACGAAGTCGATTACGTTCCGATGACAAAGGTCCAAGGTCGTATTGCGGCAACGCTGGCACTCATCTATCCACCGGGTATCGGGGTCATCGTGCCGGGCGAGCGCTGGGATGAGCGCGCCCGGCCCATGCTGGATTACTTCAACACGTTCGAAGAATCGTTCAATCGCTTCCCTGGCTTCAGTTACGAGGTACAGGGTGTCTACCAGGAAATCATCGACGGTCGCATCCAGTTCTATACCTACGTAGTCAGGGAGTAGGAGTCACCTATGTCAGAACCAAAAAAGAAGATGAATCTCGTCCAGCTCACGTTCATCGTCGCGGTGAACATGATGGGCTCGGGGATCATCATGCTGCCCACCAACATGGCCAAGGTCGGAGCGATCTCGCTGCTCTCCTGGATAGTCACGGCGCTGGGCTCGATGGCCCTCGCCTACGGCTTTGCGCAGGCGGGCATCTTCAACCAGCGACCCGGCGGCCTCGCCTCCTATGCCGAGGATGGCTACGGCAAGGACGGCTACTTCCAGGCCTTCTTCCTGTACTTCCTGTCGCTGGCCATCGGCAATGTCGCCATCGCCATTTCGGCCGTGGGCTATCTCGCCACCTTCTTCCCGGGCATGTCCGCGACACCGATCGCCACCTGCATGAGCGTGATCGCGCTGCTGTGGTTGACGACGGCCGCGAACTTCGGCGGCCCTGGTGTCACAGGAAAGATAGGCTCGATCACTGTCTGGGGCGTGATCATCCCGGTGGGCGCGTTGTCGTTCATCGGCTGGTTCTGGTTCAGCTCGGACACCTTTGCCGCCGCCTGGAATCCGCAGGGGCTCTCGCTTGGTGAAGGCATGGGCTCGAGCATCTCGCTCACCCTCTGGGCCTTCCTCGGCATGGAGTCGGCCGCACAGAACTCCGACGCAGTGGAAAATCCCAAGCGTGACGTGCCCCTCGCCTGCCTGTTCGGCACGCTGGGTGCGGCGGTGATCTACGTGCTCTCCACCACCGTGATCCAGGGCATCGTGCCCAACGAGGAACTCGCCAACTCCACCGGACCGTTCGGCCTGGCGTTCGCCAAGATGTTCAACCCCACGGTGGGCTCCATCATCATGGCGCTGGCGATTGCGGCCTGCCTGGGCTCGCTGCTCGGGTGGCAGTTCACCCTGTCCTCGACGGCCAAGTCGGCCGCCGAGGGCAAGATGTTCCCGACGGTGTTCTCGAAAGTGAACAGCATGGGGGCGCCCATCGCCGGCATGATCATTCTCGGTGTGGTCCAGACCGCGCTGGCGCTCTCGACCATCTCGCCATCGCTGTCCGAGCAATTCGGCGCGCTGGTGAATCTCGCGGTGGTCACGAACGTCATCCCCTACATCCTGGCGCTGTCGGCGCTGCCGGTGATGATGAAGGCAAACAACGTCCCGGCTAACGTGTACACGCGCAACATGGTCATTGGCGTGATCGCCATGCTGTACAGCGTCTACGCGCTGTATGCCTCGGGCGGCGATGCGGTGATGGGCGGCATGCTCGTCATGGGCGTCACCTACATCATCTGGGGCTTCATCTCGAATCGCTTCAAGGGCGCGGCGAACACGCCGAGTGCCCTTTGATCCCGACGCACCAAGGAGAAAACACATGTCGAACAAACATCATCCTGGGTACGCAGCGCGTAGCGCAGCGTTCGCGGCGCTGCTTCTTGCGGCACTGGCATCGGCCCCGGCATCGGCCGGCGCCGCACTGGACCGCATCCGCGACAGCGGCAAAGTGCGCTTCGCCTATCTTCCGCAGGCCAAGCCGTTCACGTCGGCGAGCGCGTCGGGTTCAGTCGAGGGATACGGCGCGGCACTGTGCGAACGGATCGCGGCGGGCCTGAAGGCGCAGCTCGGCGTTTCGCAGCTCGCCGTCGAATGGGTGCCAGTCACCATCGACACGGCGGCGAATGCCGTGGCGAGTGGCCAGGCGGACGTGCTCTGCACGCCATCGAACGCCACCCTCGCACGACGCAAGACGCTGTCGTTCTCGATCCCGACGTTTGCGGGTGGCATTCGCGCCGTGGTGCGCAATGACGTCACGCCGCAGGTTCGCGAAGCGATCGAGCGCAATCCCAAGCAGCGGCCAGTGTGGCGCGGCACACCCGCACAGGGAATGATCGAGGCCACCCGCTTCGCCACGGTCGCGGGCACCAGCTCCGAGCGCTGGCTGGCGGGCGCGATCGCGAAGTTCAAGCTGAACACTGCGACCACTTCCGTGCCCGATTACGCCAGCGGCATCAAGTTCCTGCAGCAGAACAAGATCGACGTGTTCTTCGCCGAGCGCGACGTGGCACTGGCCGCCATGGACGACAAGGCCAGCCAGGAACTCGAGGTACTGAACCGCCAGCTCACCCATGAGCCGTTGGCCCTGGCGTTGCCGCGCGGCGACGAAGACCTGCGGCTGCTGGTCGACACCGTGCTGAGCAAGACCTTCTCCGCTGCGGACTTCGCCGATCTGTATGGCAAGTACTTCGGCAAGCTCGACGACCAATCGGGCACGTTCTACAGCTGGGTTACACCGGCGCCCTGAAGCTTTCACACGGATGTAGCCGAGCCACGTATCGAGAACGGAGATCTCCCGATGATCACACGCAGCATCAAGCGCATTTCGCTGAGGGCCCTCATCGTCGACGATGAGCTGGGTACTCCGACCGCAGAGGGGCGCGCCGCGCGCGCCCTGGTCACGGAAATGCAGGGGCGTGCCATCGAGGTCGTCGAGGCGATTTCGGCCGAGGATGGCCGCTCGGTCATCACCTCGGACTCCGCGATTCATGCACTGCTGATCGACTGGTCACTGGGTGATGACAAGAACCATGCGCGTGCCCGCGGGCTGATCGAGTACGTACGCTCGCGTAACGACAAGATCCCGATCTTCCTCATGGCGGAGCGCGGCGAGGCCTCGGACATCCCCGTGGAAGTCATGGGCATGGTGGACGAATTCATCTGGACTCTCGAGGACACGGCGGCCTTCGTCGGCGGGCGAGTGTCCGCCGCAATCCGCCGCTACCTCGAAGTCATGATGCCGCCGCTCGCCAATGCACTCATGAAGTTCACGCTGGACTACGAATACTCCTGGCACACGCCAGGCCACCAGGGTGGCACGGCATTTCTCAAATCGCCCGTGGGCCGGATCTTCTTCGACTATTTCGGCGAGAACATGCTGCGCTCGGACTTGTCCATCAGCGTGGGTAGTTTGGGGTCGCTGCTGGATCACTCGGGCCCCATGGGCGAACACGAGCGTTATTGCGCCCGCGTTTTCGGTGCGGACCGCAGCTATTCGGTAACCAACGGCACCTCGATGTCGAACCGCGTGATTTTCATGGCCGCGGTGGCGCGCGACCAGATCGCGCTGTGCGACCGCAACTGCCACAAGTCCATCGAGCACAGTCTCGTGATGACCGGCGCCATCCCGCAGTACCTGGTGCCGCTGCGCAATCGCTACGGCATCATCGGCCCGATTCCGCCGGAGCGCCTGACGAAGAAGGCCATCGACGCCGGCATCAAGTCCAACGCGCTGGTCACGCGCGGCATCAGCACGCGCGCCGTGCATTCCATCGTCACCAATTCCACCTACGATGGCCTGTGTTACGACGCGCGCCGCGTGCAGGAGCTGCTGGATCCTTCCGTCGACCGCATCCACTTCGCCGCAGCCTGGTA
>Ga0157375_10005420_pt1 | contig 11089 bp, 7 predicted proteins | sample M35metaG_FD_115311 | JGI IMG/M metagenome (GOLD analysis project Ga0157375, IMG submission 115311) | Miscanthus rhizosphere microbial communities from Kellogg Biological Station, Michigan, USA - M3-5 metaG | ecosystem: Host-associated > Plants > Roots > Rhizosphere > Soil | place: USA: Michigan...
CACGCCGCGATGCCAACCCTCGCCCGCAAACACCAACGCGGTGTCCAGGTCGGTGACTGGCTGCGCCAGGCACTGTTCCAGAATCGCCTGCCGGATGCCATCTTCTGTTTCGCGACGGTCTTTATTCAACTCATCCAACTGCGCCGCGATCACGCGAGCCCGCGCCGCATCGCTAGTGGTGAACAAATCGATAATGTCGTTCGCACTCGCCATCCGCCCCGCTGCGTTAATGCGCGGTGCGATCTGAAACGCGACCTGCCGGGCGCTGGGCGACGTGCCAGCTTCGATCCCCGCTACGTCCAACAACGCGCGTAACCCCGGATTCGCCACCCGGTCGAGCCCACTCAACCCGCGCTTCACGATGACTCGATTCTCTCCCGTCAACGGCACCACGTCCGCCACCGTAGCGATCGCCACCAGCTTGAGCAGCGAGTCCACCAGCCTCTCCCGCCGCACGCGCTCCCATCCAAGTGTCGACATAAACGCCTCGGCCAGCTTCAGTGCCACACCCGCGCCGCACAGATTTTTCTCGGGATAGGTGCAGTCGCGGCGATTAGGATTCAGAACCGCCAGCGCCGGCGGCAGCTCCGCTTCCGGCAGATGATGATCCGTCACGATGACGTCGATCCCCAGCGCAGCCGCGTGTTTTACGACTTGGCCCGCGCGTATCCCGGTGTCGACGCTGACGATCAGCTTCACGCCCAACGCCGCGGCGTCTTCCACCGCTTCACTCTTCATGCCGTAGCCGTCGCGAATCCGGTGCGGGACGAAGCAAGTGGCGAGCCCGCCCGCCAGGTCCAGTACTTTCTTCAGAACCACCAGCGCGCTGGTTCCATCGACGTCGTAATCCCCGTACAGCAGTATCGGTTCCTTGCGTTCGATAGCGCTCGCCAACCGCGCCGCCGCTGTGCGCATGTCGGCGAGCAAGAATGGATCGTGCAAATCCGCGGTCGATGGCGCGAGGAATCGCCGCGCCCCAGCAGGGTCGCCGAGCCCACGCGCACACAACACGCGCGCAGCCGGCATCGAAATGCCCAGCGCCGCACTCAGCGCCGTCGCGTTGCCCAGCTCGGCGGCGGCAACGATCCACTTCATCGGTTGTCCTTTGTGATGTCCTATTGTTGCATCCTGATCCTATGACTCCGGTCCCGGAAGCGACGCGCCCCAACGCCTGGCTCGCCTTCCGGCAAAGCGTGGTCCACTTCGATACCACCAAAATGAATCCGTGGCTCGGCCTGCGCAATGCTCTCGGCGTGGCGCTGCCGCTCTTCGCGGGCGTGGCGCTCCGTTCCCTCTCCGCCGGAGTCCTAGCCGCGATGGGCGCCTTGTACGTAGCCTTCCGCGACAGCGACGATCCATATCTCCCGCGCGCCCGCCACATGCTACGAGCCAGCGTCCTTATGGGAATCGCGGTGTTTGCCGGATCGGTCAGCGGACGTGATCCGGTCCTCGCCGTGTTCGTTGCCGGAGGCTGGGCGTTAGTGGCCGGACTGTTGATTGCCCTAAGCGTCTCCGCGTCGGAGCTAGGCGTGCTCAGTCTCGTACTACTGTTGATATACGCCGCAGCGCCGCAGGAGCTAGGCCACGCGGCTGTCTCTGCACTCTACGCATTCGCGGGCGGAGTGCTGCAGACTCTGCTTTCGCTCGCGCTCTGGCCACTGGACCGTTATCGTCCGGAGCGCCGCGCTTTGGCCGCTCTCTACCACGAACTCGCACGCGCAGCAGTCGCTCCCTCGCGTCAAGCTGCCGATGCTCCCGCTGCTACCGGCGCGAGCATCCAGGCACACATCGCGCTTGGAACACTCGATCGCGACCGCTCGATCGAGAGCGATCGCTTCCGTTTCCTGCTGAGCCAAGCCGAGCGTATTCGATTGGCGCTGCTAGCGCTACGCCGTCTGCGAGCCCGTCTGTCGCGGGAAAATCGCGCGGAGTCGGAACTGGAGATCCTCAACGATTTCCTGGCCGTGTGCTCGCGGATGTTGGAATCGGTCGCGACCGAACTGGAAAACGAAAGCGCCGCACCTTCCACCCCCGCCCACGAACTCGAAGCCTTAGTGGAACGCCTCCACGCCGCAGTCTCGTCCACCGACCCCGCAGTCGCCGCCCTTTTTCGCGATCTACATTTCCAAATGATGGCGCTGGCCGGACAATTGCGCGCGGCTCAAGACCTGGCTATTTCGAGCACCCCCACTGGCGCAGCCGCCTTCGAGCGCGTTGAATCGTCCAAGCCCTGGCGTCTGCGCCTCAACGGAACTCTCGCCACCTTGCGCGCCAACTTGAATCTGCAATCCGCCGCGTGCCGCCATGCGATCCGCCTGGCGGTCTGTATCGCGTTGGCCGACGCCGTGGCGCGTGGCTTCAGTTTGCGCCGATCCTACTGGCTCCCCATGACAGTGGCGTTCGTGCTGCGCTCCGATTTCGCCGCGACTTTCAGCCGAGGAGTGTTGCGCCTGCTAGGCACGTTCGCCGGCCTCATCTTCGCTACTGTGTTGTTTCACGCTTTGCCGGGGGGCGCTCTAGCTCCAGTGCTGGCGATTGCAGCGCTCACCTTCCTGATCCGCTGGGCAGGTCCCGCTCATTACGGTGTCGCCGTGATTGGAATCACGGCGCTGGTAGTGCTGCTGCTCTCACTCACCGGAGCCGTGCCACGCGAAGTGATGGCCGCGCGCCTTCTCAACACCACAGCGGGAGGCGTCATTGCATTACTCGCGTATTGGCTGTGGCCCACGTGGGAAAGGCACCAGGTCGCCGATGGATTGGCCGCGATGCTGGATGCCTTCCGCATCTACTTTCAGGCGGTCCGCGATTGCCTGCTGGCAGTGCCCTCGAAAATTAATCGCGACCGCGCGCGCGTGGCCGCAAGACTCGCGCGCTCAAATCTCGAAGCATCCATCGAGCGCGCTTCCGTCGAGCCGGGCGTCTCCCCGGAGCGTCTCGCTTTGCTCAGTGCCATTCTAGCCAGCACCCGCCGGCTGGCACGCGCCCTGCTGGCTCTGGAAGCGGCCATCGGCCACGACCGCACTGCGCCGGTGCCGCAGTCGTTTCGGACCTTCGCGAATCACACCGACCTGACGCTCTATTACCTCGCGGCCCTTCTGCGCGGGTCGGCGATCACTCCGGATTTACTGCCTGATCTACGCGCCGATCATAGCGCGCTGCTGGGTTCCGAGCAGACCGCACAACCCTACGCGCTGATCAACACCGAGGCCGATCGTCTGACTAATGCCGTGAATACTCTCAGTGAAGAAGTATTTCAGTGGAGCGTGCCGTCAGGCCCAGCGTGATTGTTCAGCCCAGCGTGGTTCAGCGTGAATTCGCGCCCTTCTTCAACAACTCGCCGAGAACATGCTCCACCAGGCGAGCGATCACTTCGCTCTTGATGCTCACCGGGATCTCGCCCTCGGGAGCGCCCCACGATCGCAGAATTCGATCCACCACTCCATCGATCACCTGGGAGCGAATCTCCTCGGGAATGCGAACCTCCACAGAACCATTCGCTGGTTGCGGCTCACCCGGTGTTGTCGCGAAGTATTGCTCCAATTGAAGGCCAAGTTCGTCGGGCACTTCCGGGGGTTCCAACACAGTGGGCTCCGGTGGAGTTGCCTCCCGGTTCAGGCGCGAGCGCAGCGTTTCGAGGACCGCAGCGGTCTTGGCTGTGGCGTCGGCGAGTTTTGGCTCAGTTTTGCGGTCTGTCGCCATCGGGGGATATCCAGGCCTACGACCTCGATAGTAGCCCAATCATTTTGTTTGAGTCCATATATCAACTGTGCTACTATATGCAGGTCGATGATCCGGTGAGGCGCTACATATCGTGGTCGATGTCAAGTCAGCTATAGCTCGGTTGGGAATGGGCGCAACGTCTTCTCGGGCTCAATCTCAGATTGAGTATCTTGCTTGGTTTCGCTTTCCAGTGACGTGGACCTACCTAAGCGGTCCCGCGCCAGAACGTGAATCCGAGGCCGCACTTAAGCCGCTATCTCTCTCCCCGTCATTGACGCTCGCACCCATCGTTCCCACACCGCATTCACGAAGTTCCACAGGGTTAGATGTGACCGGGGCCCTCGATGTTGCCGGGGCCGAGCGGCCCACCAGTTCTACAGTGCGTTGGGAAATGATGGTCCCGAAGATGACTCACTCGCCTGCCAGACCCGTGGCGAGTCATAGCACAGCCGCTGCTCCCGCGCTGCCTGCGTCGGCCCCTGAGGCGGCTCCTGTCATCCCGCCGGCCACTCCCGTTTTAGCGAAGCCCGCGACCGCGAGCCTACCCATCCAGTTTTCAGCCCCGTCGTTTTCGCTCCGTACTCCCGAGGACCAAATTGTGGCCCACTATTGGCCTCAAATGGTAATCGCGGTAATTGCGATCGTGGCCATCGGGTGCCTGATATGGGGACTCTCCGGCCCCTCTCCCGCGGCGCACAACGCCACATCTTCTGCCGTCAACGCAGCAAGTTGGTCGCGCCAGCCGGTCGCGCCATCTGGAAGAACGTTGACCGTGTATGAGCCTTCCCGCAGTGAGTCGGATTATCGGATGGAGTTCAGTTGGGTCCCGGATGCGGCCGGTGTCGGCTGGGTGTTTCGGACGCGCGACTCGAACAACTATTATGCAGCGCATCTTAGTCTCCAGCAACAGGGACCGGAAAGCGTCCTGGTGGCGGAACATTTTGGTGTTTCGGAAGGCACGGAAAACGCGCACTCCAAAAAAGTGATCCCCCTTAAGAACGCTACAGCTTTGATAAAGGTTCATATGGACGCCATCGGGCCTGTGTTCAAGCTCTTCGTGGAGGACAATCTGGCCGATAGCTGGACCGGCAGCCGCTTGGGGACTGGAGCTCTCGGATTCTATAACGTTGGCGATCGCCTCCCGAAGTTGCTAGCGCTTAGCTTCACTTTTATCGACAATGCGGGTAGCCGGACCTCGTTGGTGCCGCTCCGATGAACCGCTTCCGCAACCCCGCCCCCTCGGCCGTGCCCCCTCCGCTGCACGCAGCGCTGGCATTGCGCGCCCAGGGCCGTCCGCAGGAAGCTTTGAATGCGCTCTCGATCCCCGCAGTACTCACAACCGATGCATGCATCCTGCGCGGCGATCGGCAATTTGAGTTGGGCCAGATCGAGGAGGCTGCGGAGAATTACCTCGTGGTCACCGAACGCGACCCGGATCACGTTTATGCGCAAGGGCAACTGGGATTGTGCCTCTACCGTTTGAATCTGTGGGAGGCTGCCGCCCAGGCCTTCGAAGTGGTCCTGCAGTTCGATCCGCATCGCGACGAAGCGCGCCTGCAACTCGCCGATTGCCATTTGCGCCTGAAGCGTTTTGAAGCGGCGCTCGCTTGCTTCGATGAATGTTGGTCTGAGGGAGCCAGGCGGCGCGCGCTGTTCGGCAAGGCGGTCACGCTGCAACTCCTGCGGCGTTTGGATGAGGCGGAAAAGCTCTACGAGCGTATGCTGGCGATCGATCCCACCGCAGAAGAAGCGTTGTCGAACCTGATCGCAATGAGCATGGAAGTGTTCGAACTGGCGCGCGTTCAGACCTATTCGCAGCGGCTGCTCGACATTAACTCACGCTCCACGGTTGCGCTGCAAGGCCTGGCTCTGGCCGCCATTGAGCGTCTGGACTACGCCGCCGCTGCCCGCTATTTTCATCGGCTGTTGGAGTTGGATCCCGAGATCATGCACCAGCCGGCGGGGCCGAGCGATGCGGTAGAGTATCGCATCAGCCGCAAAATCTTCGATAGCCTGGAAGAAACCAGGCGCAAGCAACAATTTAAAACAGCCCGCGCATCCAGTGGCGCGTAACCGAGGTGAATGGCAATGGCACGATTACGAATTCGTATTGAACTGAACCGCGGCGGAGTCGGTGTTCCCCTTCACAAACTCGCGAGCGTTGTGGAAGAATCCCAAAAGTTCTTCTATCTGTTGACCGAGGACGTTCACATCGACCAGTCCCAGGGCGAATGGCTAGGCTTCGATTTCGGCAACGAGTCTCTCAACTTTACAGCGGAGTTCGTGGGCCCGGTAACCGGCGAACAAGTCGCCGCGTTCCACGCCGCGTTCGACGGGACCACTTCCTTGCGCCGCGCGACCATCTCGCAGTTCGCCCGCATCACGGACGCGATCGAACAGGATGAGCTCATCGGCTTCGGCCTGTATTTGAGCGATGAAGGCAGCGATCCAACCGAGTGGCGCTGCCTCTCGCGCCGCGACGCGCTGCGAATCACCGAAGAGATTCAGTTGCTGATCGCTGCGAGCGGCGAAGAGGAGCGCGAATCCCATTTGCCGGCGGTTACCACTACTGGAGCTGGAGCCCGCGTGTTTTCAGATCGCCGGGAGCGCGGCCTTGAGTCCGCCAAGTGGGCCGCCTATGTGCGTGAAGTGGAAGCCAACGTGGACCGCCGCATTACTCGCGTGGAGCAGGCGCTCGAAGGCCAATCCGATCTGATTGAGGACCTGCATGTGAAATCGTCGTCCACCGAGGACAGCGTCCGCAAGCTGCTCACCGCGGTGGAAGGTTTCTGCGCGCATACCACGCGCCAGCTTGAGGCAATCTCGGCGCCTGCCGCCCCAGCAGCAGCGCCCGTCGCCGCAGCATCCGCCGCAGCAGCGTCAGCCGCCGCACCTGCGCTAGTGGAGACGATACCCGAAGCCCCCGTCAAGCCGGCAATCGTCCACGCCCCGATGGCTGAGAAAATCCAGGAACCGGAATCAGTCAAACCGCTGCCGCAGCAGCCGCCGGTCCAGCCTCAGATGAAGCCGCAGGTCCAACCCTCGGTCCAATCCTCGGTGCAGGCCTCGGCCCAGCCCTCCGTCAAGCCCACTGTCCAACCTGTTGTCCAACCTCCTGTCCAACCTCCTGTCCAACCTCCTGTCCAACCTTGGACCGCGCCGTCGCAACCCGTTCGCCGAGTCCCGGCGAGCCCGCTCACTACCGTGGAACTCGGATGGACCCAAAAGCTGGACTGGCGTCTCGCAGGCGGCGCTGCGCTGCTGGTAGCGGGCGCCGTCATCATCATTGGGTGGGCTTGGCAGAATCTTTTTTCCGGACCCTCGGTGCAGCGGGTCGCTGCTACCAGTTCCGCCGTAACGTCTAAGCCCGCGCCGATTACTCAATCTGCGCCTCCGCCAGTTACTCAACCTGAGCCGCCCGCGCCGCTTCCGCAAACGCAGCAGCCCGAAACTGCGGCGAAGTCAGCCACACCCGCGCCGGCATCAGCTGGCCTCCACGTGACCCTGCAGGCGTCGGAGACTACGTGGGTCTCGACGAGGGATGCCGCCGGAAAGCAGATGCTGGCCCGTGTTTTTGAGCAAGGCAACAGCCAGACGCTCGACCTGCCCAACGGAGCGACGGTGCGCGTAGGCAACGCCGGCGGCCTCAACATTCTTCTCAACGGCTTCTCGATCGGGTCCCTCGGAAAGCACGGCGAGGTCCGTGAGGTCGTGTTCAAAAACGGCTCGTATAAAGTCGGGGCAGCCAACTAAGCGCGGTTCGCGGCTACCCCACGTGGGCGATGCCCCCTAGAACGTCATTCCGATTTTCGCCACCACGGACCTGGGCTGCAGGAAGTGTGTCCCGCTGAAGGTCGACAGAAAATTGTACAGGGCGGTCACGTTGGTGAGATTCGCGATTTCAACGGACGCGGTATAACGCCGCTTCCCTTCCCGGTGCAGCAGGTTGTCGGTGCCGATGCCCAGGTCCAGGATATTTCGGGCCTTCACACGGTCGGGATTGTGATCGTCATTCTCCGCGCTCGGGAATGGACCATAGCCGCCTTGCGGCAGTGTAATCAACTTCGACGTAACGACGCCCTGTTTGCGACCCGGGCCGACGCAATCCGTGAGCGGACTCGACACCGTGGCAAATACTCCGTTGCACGCCAACCCAATCGTCACCTGCTGATTGGGCGTAAGCGCCAAGGCGGCGCCCGCATCGGGGACCCCGCTAACCACCAGTCCGCTGTCGTAGCGATAGGTGAGCGCAATCCATTCCGTGTTCCTCGGCCGCTGATAGCGCAAATTCAGAGTGGATTGAAACGCTTGATCGTGATCGATCCGGAACACGCCGCCGGCTAATGGCGTTCCCTGCGGAATCAACCCGCCGTTCTCTGGCGGGAAATAACGCGCGCGCGTATGGCCAAAGGTCCAATACGCCTGGAAGCCCTTGATGTTCGTGCTGCTCAAGCGGCCCGTGACTCCGTCGAGTTTCGAGTTATGCCAGGCAATTGGGAATGTAATGGTGGTATTCAATAGCGTGCTGAAGTCGAAGGAATTGTGGGTGTACTTCCAAAAATAGTCGGCGTCGATCAGCAGATACTTTCCAATGGCTTGTTGGAAACCCGCGTTGAACTGGTTGCGGAAGCCCGGCTGAATCGGCACTCCAGTGGAGCCGAATACGTTCTGCGCCAAGCCGCCGATCCCGGTCGCGCTTGAGAGCAGCAGGTTCTCATTAAACGGTGTTTCAAAAGTTCGTGCATAGGCTGCCCGCAAGACCGTTCCGGTCTTTTTGATGTTATAGGCCACGCCCATGCGCGGCTGCGGGCCCGATTTCTGAACCAGGCCATCATAACGGTCAAAACGAAATCCAATGTTGAACAAAAAATTGCCGGCCGTGATCGCATCCTGCGCGTAGAACGCGTATTGGTTGATATTAGCTGCGGCATGAAAACTGAACAGTTGCCCGCCGCGAGTTAAGTCAAAGGGCACCAGCGCCGGCGAGAACGGCACACCGGTCACGTTCGGATTAGTCGCTGTATTCGGTTGAAATCCAGCGGCGGCGCACTGCGCCGGCGAAGTCAGTGTTGTATCGCCAGCAGGGCTTCCGTCCGCGTTGATACAGGGATCGTTGAAGCTGGGATCCGTGATCCCGAAACCGAAGTTTTCGAGCAGCCGGGTCTGCTTCAAATCGACTCCGTATTTCAAATTGTGACGGCCTTGCGTGGTTGAAACATCCGCTCGGACGCCCCAGTTTAAAAGTCGGCGGGTCTCGTTTTGCGTCGCGGGCGTGTCGGCGAAAGGATCTCGGCTGGGGTAGTAGTTGAATTGGTCCTTCCGGATATACGGATTCACCGTGATTAAGGTGTGCGCGTTTAGAGTGTGTTGATATCCCGGCGCAATGTTCCAGGTCAACACCCGCTGGCGCTGATCTTGCGCCAACTGATCGTAGGAGTTGGGGTTTTCTATCCAGTTCCGCGCTGCGAACAGATTGAGATGGAACGCATCCTTGCCATTAGGCTGATAATCCATGCGGTCGAAAATCGTCTGGTTGTTGCCAATGTCGTGGAACGGAGTGGACTCAGGGCTATCGAGGAAGCGCCCGCTCCGCACGCCGTCAGCAGCCAGGAAATTCCCGAACTTCGCGCCGCCCAAACCTAAGCCGATACTACCTCCGGCCGTGCCGAAGGATCCATAGTTCGCGTCGACATTGCCGAACACGCGCCCCGCGCCGAGTCCCGAACGGGTCGTGATCTGCGCCACCAGGCTGCTCTTATCGCCAAATTCGGCGTCGGGAGTTCCGGTGGTAACCTCCATGCTCTGGATTGCGCTGGTAGGAAGCTGCGTCGAAAACACTTTGCTCTGCTGGTCGCTGATGGGCTGTCCATCGATCACAAAACTGGTCTGTGCGTGATCGCCCAGCGGGTGGAAGAGTCCGTTTCCATCCGCGGCCACTCCGCCGGTAGTGTTGGTGATCGCCTGGCTCAATCCTCCGCCGGGATCGCTCGATGGAAGCTTGGATATCAAACTTCGGTCGACGTCGATGTGCGCCGAAGGATCGTTCTCTAAAATATCCGCTCCAGCCGCTTCCACCGTGACGCTGCTGATTCCACCGGAAACGTCCAGCTTCGTCTTCAATTGAACCGGGATGGCATTCCGCACCGTGACGTCCTGCTCCGAGGTGTTGAAGCCCGACGCTGTTATTTGAAGATGATACGGATTGGGCGGAATGTTGGTCAGGCGGAACGAACCATCCGTCGCGGTAGTTGCCGTTTGGCTGTACCCGGAAACTGCATTCCGCAGTACCACCATGGCGCCGGGAACCGATGCTCCGCTCTGATCGGTGACGCTTCCTTCAATAGTCCCTGCATTGCCGAGCGACTGCCCCCTCGCCGCCAGCGGCACGAAAATAATCAAACCGCACGTAATAATGAAAAATAAATAAAATGACAACAAACGTGTGAATACCATAACCCTGTCTCTCTCTGGATAAAAGAAAAATGGACGGGCAAGCCGAATGAAATGCATTCCGGCAGCCAAAATTCAGAAAGGAGGTGAGGTTAGGCGGGCGGGGCTCGGGAGGAGTTAAACGTGCGGCCGTCGTCAGACGTATAGGAGTCCAGTTCGACTCGTGTGCGCCACCCGGCGACGGAAAGTGTCTCGATTTCGACAGCGCTTACGGTGACTAGGACGGGAAAGTGCCCGGCATGGCCGCCCGCGCAGCAACGGTCATCATGGCCGTGATGATCCGGGAAGAATTCGGTTGCGCTCGCCGCTTGGACCGCGGCGAAGCTCGTCAAGACGAGCAGGACCAGCAGAATCCGGCCCACTTTGCCCCAGCTTCGGATTTGCGGCGCCAATTGACGGGACACGGGTATACCTGGATCTATTGTTGCATGGTAACCCGGCGCGCGCCGGATAGGAGTTAGGTAGAGACTAGAACGGCAGATCCGGCTGTACGTGCTGCGCCGTCATGGCCGAGCGCGTCAGGTAAGGATACGGGTTCACCGGGTTGCCACCCAAACGAACCTCAAAATGCAGATGCGGCGCCGTCACTTTCCCGGTAGCGCCCGAATAACCCAGAACTTCGCCGCGCCGTATTTCCTGCCCCGGCACCACCTCAAAGCGCGACAGATGCGCGTACCAGGTGTGCATGCCATTGCCATGGTCGATCGCCACCATCTTGCCGTAGCCGCCCCAGTATTCGGCTCGCGATACGATACCGTCCGCCGCCGCGTGCACCGGAGTCCCCATGACGGCTGAAATATCCACGCCCGTATGCAGCGCGCCTTCTCCCGAAAACGGGTCTTCGCGCTCCCCGAACCGGCTCAGCAGCCGTCCGTTCACAGGCCATACCGTGGGCACGATATTAGTCTGCCAGCGCCGG
>Ga0157375_10005421_pt1 | contig 11089 bp, 5 predicted proteins | sample M35metaG_FD_115311 | JGI IMG/M metagenome (GOLD analysis project Ga0157375, IMG submission 115311) | Miscanthus rhizosphere microbial communities from Kellogg Biological Station, Michigan, USA - M3-5 metaG | ecosystem: Host-associated > Plants > Roots > Rhizosphere > Soil | place: USA: Michigan...
CCTGACGAAGGTGCATGCGTCGCATCACCCGCATACCGCGCAACGATTGTATGGACACCACAAGTTGCAAAGTTGGCCGTGTAGGTTGCTGTGCCGCTGCCCGAAAGCGTTACGGGCGTTGTTGTGCTGCCCGAACTGCCATAAGCTGAACCGCTTCCGTCAATCGACAGATTCACCGTACCCGTAGGAATTCCGGCCCCGCCCGCCACCGTAATGCTGATGACGTCATTCGCACCGACGCCGGGCGAAGTGCTCGCAGCCGAAATCGTCGTCTTCGTTGCAATCAGCGTTGTCGTGGCCACTGGCCATGCCGCAGCCAGATTGTCCATATTGAAGGACCCCAGCCCAGTTGCCAAGTCATACCCTGCAGCGGCCGAGTATTTTGTTGTCGCGTCACCGCTGCAGAAACTCGCTCCCAGGCTTGAAGGACACGCATTGTTCCCGCTGGTGATGTCGTGGAAGACTGTCGAATAGGTTGTGCTGTTTGCTGCCAGCTTGTACAACTCCGTATTCAGAAGGCCCTGCCCCGTGGTGTAACCCCTCTGCTGATTCAGAATTGCCAGCATGCCGGCAAAAACAGGTGTAGCAAAACTCGTGCCACCCGCCAGCGTCAGGTTCTGGGATGGATCACGAAATGTGTTGTTACTACAGCTTGCCGTCTGTCCCGACGACCATGCCGCGGTATCGCTACTGCAGTAGAGGTAAGGAACAAATGCCGGAGAAGACAACAGCGAGATATCCGGCACATCGCGCGCGTTGTCGCTCGGTATGCCCGGGACACCAGTCTGCCAGCTCGGCTTCGTCGTGTAGATCTTGCTCACTCCACCGCCGCCGGCGCTCAAACTGGTGCTGCCGCCCTGCACCGCCAGTGTGTCATCGTTCCAAACTACTTCTGGAATGTACTGCAACGCCGAAGACAAAATATCCGTACTACTGGTCTCAGCCTTCCAATAGGCTGACCCGTTGGTGTAGTACGCCGCGTTGGCCTGCGAAATCTCGGTGCCGCCAACGCCCGTGACATACTGGCTGCTCGCCGGATAACTCACCGATAGACCTTCCTGCGTAGCCAAAGTCGGGTTGGTCGTGGTCGAGCTGATATAGCATGCAGTTGATCCCGCGTCGCCCGACGCAGCCAGAACAGTCTGACCCTGCGATGCGGCTTGGCTAAGGATCGCCTCAAGGTTGTTTAGCGCGGTGGTCTGCGTCAAGACGTTTGTTTCGCATGCGCCGTAGCTGATGCTGATGATGTTTCCGAGCTTCTCGTCCACGGCGTATTGCAGCGAGTCGAACACGCCATAATTGGAATTGCTTCCCGTGTACACAAAGAAAATATCGGCCCCCGGAGCAATCGCGCTCGACCACTCCAGATCGAGATCGGATTCGCTCTCGTCGCCTGTAAACCTCTGCTCGCCACCCGACGTTGGCACGATCACCAGGGTCGGATCTTTCACCGCAAGTCCGGCCGCCTTCTGAAAGTTCTCCACATCACTGGTCAGCACACTCGACTGCCCCAGGATCACAATCGACTGCCCTGTACCGTTGACTGAAGCGTTCAGCAGTGGATTCAGATTGTAGATCGTCTTGATATCGCCAGGCGCAAGAAACACGCTGCCCGATACCCCTGAAGTGAAGCTGCTGCGGGGCTGCACGCTGTTGCTGCGGATATGCATCGGGCGCGGCCTGAACGTATCCAGATTCCCGACTGCCGCAACACTCGACACCACCGCTGTCGGTAACGAAAGGGCCGTTGCCGGAGCAAAATGCTTCTCGCCTCGCACATTGAAGAAATGCATCTCCGTCTGGAATGCGCGCTCCACTTGTTCGGCGGTGCCTGAAAAGCGAATCATGTTACGGCTGCGCGCTACGGAGTCTATTGAAAACCCCTGCTGCTGCAGCCACGTCTTCACCTTGTCGATGTCCGACTGGGCCATGCCGAATCGCGCCGCAAACTGGTCGGGCGTCAGCCACTGGTGATACAGCGGCGAAGCAGGGTCCTGCTGAGCGGCAATCAGTGCTTCGAGTTCTGCCTGCTGCTTGGCCGAGCGGTTGAACACAATGCTCATACCCTTCAGCTGACTATTGGCCGGCATCCGTCCGGCATCAAATTGGGCCTGGGCCAGCGGGTGCTGCGAACCCTTCAGCAGCGACATCTGCGCGACGTTTACTTCGTTAGCAATGCGGGTAGCCGGCCTCTGCGCGGCTAGGACGGTGGTAGCCAGGGCACACGCGCAAAAAAACCCGCATACCCGAAGCATCTTCTGACCTTGGAGCAGCTTCGTAATCATAGCCATCCTTGGGAACGGAAAAGTTTGAGACCAGACGTGAGCCGCACCGGCTCATGCTCGAGTCAAGCCTATGTCAAAGACGCCCGGATAGTCCTTATTGAGGGAGGTAAATTGTGTCAGCCGCCCAGGCGTATGCTGTGTCGGGGCAACCCGGAATCGCCTTCCAGGCATCCACCCCTCTTTTTTAGACTCGGAACCCGCTACAAAGTTGTGAATGCCATTGAATTCTTGACTTACCGGCGGGCGCGAAGCGGTTTCCTCCTCTCGCCAGACCAGAAAAGGTACCAAAGAACAGTCTGAGCTTTGCACCTTTAGATCAGTTTAGCCGCTGCAGGACCTGCAGGTCTGCCATCCCCTTGCTGGGAGCAATGTATCCTGCAGCGCGCCAGGAGATCGAAAGCCTCTCGCCGTCCAGCAACTTCTTGATCTGGTTTCGCGCGTGCTCGCTCCACGGACCGGATTTGTCCAGCTTCACGTAGGCTTGCCAGTGGCGCAGCGCCGCCCGGCGCTCCCCTTTGCGCTCGAAGGCTAGCGCAAGATTGTAGTGGGCGTCCGCATACCTGGGTGCTAGCGTAACCGCTCGCTGATAGGCTGCGATCGATTCATCGGGCCGCTCAAGCTCATCCAGCACGTTGCCCAGATCGAAGAATGCGAGAACATACCCAGGGTCCTTCTCCGTTGCCTGCCGGTACAGCTCTTCAGCACGTACAAATTGCCGCAAATGAAAATGGATGGTGCCGAGATTGATGTAGCCCGGGGCGTAGTCCGGATCAATCTTCAGCATTTCTTCATAAAGAGAAATCGCGCGATGCTTCTCGCCTGACTCCTCCGCCTGCACTGCTTCTATAAACAACTCCTGTATTTCATTGACCCCGTCAGAGACTCGCCGCAGCGCACGTACCTCCGAAGTCGCCGTCTGCCTCTCCACCCGCTCAAAATCAAAGAGAAGTTGGCGCCGGATCGGGTCCACCATCGCTCCGTCGCAGCGGAATGCCAGTCGTGTCCCGGTGCGGACCAGTGAAGCTTCCTGCAGCGGATTCGACATTCCCGCTACCGCCTGCATCGCCGCCACTGAATGACGAATCGACGCTGAAGACACATCGTCTTCGCGCAGCGAACGCAACGTTCTCAGTTGGCCCAGATCTTGAAAGCTGTAAACCTCGCGCTGGGTAATCAGCCCGGCCCTTTCCCACCCCAGTAACTGGCGGGAACTGATCTGCAGAATCCTCAACACATCCTGGCGGCTAAAGCTGTTCACTCTTCAATGCTCCGGTGGTTGCATCCCGGTCGTGTGCAGGATCGATTTGGCTCACATCTTTCAATTCCGATTCTGCTCCTGAACGTGGTGCTCGAATCAGCGACGAAGGAACCGCTCTCTTGCATGTATCTGTCGCCTAGTTCATCCCGCGCCGCGCGTAAGGCATCTTGCTGCCCTTCGTCTCGGCTCGCTACATGGCGCCAGTCACATTACAGCTTGGATTATGCCAAGAATATGCGTGGATAAGCAGGGACGAAACACTTACTGACAAAAAAGTGCGTGGATAACTGGTACCTCATTTGGTTCCAACGTCTTCGCGTGTCGCTCCCCGAGCGCGCTTCTCATGGCTCGCTCTAGCTGCGATTCCCATTTCGGAGCGGAGATCGGAAATCATCTCCTTGCCGCTCAGGGTTGCCGTCCATTTGCAACGATCTTTCGCGGTCGTCAGCGAGGTATGGTAATTTTGCCTTTTAACTTTGCTTCGTCTTCTCCGCGGCTCGAACGTTGCTGGCGAGAGGTTTCATGAACGATCCGGGCCCAACAATGGACGCCGAGCAAAGTCTGCGACAACTCGCAGACTCTCTCCAGGAATCCCAGCGGATCGCTGGGCTCGGCAGCTACGTCCTCGACATGCAGACCATGGTCTGGTCATCCTCCGATGTCCTCGATGAAATCTTTGGCATTGGGCCGGATTACGCCCGCACGGTGGAAGGCTGGACGGCTCTCATCTCTCCAGAAGACCGGGAGCCCATGGCGGCTTACTTCCAGGAAGAAGTTCTGGGTGGGCACAAGCTTTTCAACCGCGAATACCGCATCATCAGCCACAAAGATCGAGTGCGCCGCTGGGTGCACGGCCTCGGGCGGATCGAGTTTGGCGCCGACGGTCATGCGCTGGTCATGCGCGGCACCATCCAGGACATCACCGAACGAAAGCGCGCTGAAGCCGATCTGCGCCAGAGCGAAGAACTCCTGCAGCTCTTCACCCAACATGCCCCAGCCGCCCTCGCCATGTTCGACCGCAACATGCGCTACATCGCCGCCAGTCGTCGCTGGTGCGAAAACTTCGGCCTGCAGATCGACGACATTCTGGGCCGCTCCCACTACGACATATTCCCTGATCTCCCCGCCCGCTGGTTGTCGATTCATCGTCGCGCTCTGGGCGGTGAAGCAATCAAGAGTGAAGATGAACGCTACGAACGTTCCGACGGTTCTGTATTGTTTGTTCGCTTCGAAGTCCGGCCCTGGCTCACCGGCACAGGTGATATCGGCGGCATCATCATCTTTTCCGAGGACATCACCGCCCGCAAGCAAGCCGAATCCAGGCTTCAGCTCGCGGCCAGCGTTTTCACGCATGCGTCGGAGGGCATCGTCATCACCGATCCCTCCGGCAACATCCTCGACGTCAACGAGGCCTTCACCCAGATCACCGGCTACACTCGCGAAGATGCGGTGGGTCGGAGCTCCAATCTGCTCCGCTCCGGCCGCCAGGGCAAGGAGTTTTACGCCAACATGTGGCGCGATCTTATTGAAAGCGGCCACTGGTCAGGAGAGATCTGGAATCGCGCCAAGGATGGCCGCGTATTTCCTGAATTGCTCACCATCACCGCAGTCCGAGACAAGTCCGGAGTGACCCAGCAGTACGTCGCACTCTTCTCTGACATCAGCTCTGAAAAAGAACGCGAGCAGACTCTGCAGCGCATCGCCCGCTACGATCTTCTCACCGGACTTCCGAACCGCGCGCTCTTGCGCGAACGTCTCCATCACGCCATGGCTCAGGCCGGCCGCCGCGGCACCGTCCTTGCCGTGGTCTGCCTCGATCTCGACAACTTCAAAGCCGTCAACGACCGGTATGGCCATGCCGTCGGTGACGAACTGCTCACGACCATCTCCCATCGCATGAAGTCCGTATTGCGTAAAGAAGATACCCTTGCCCGTCTCGGTGGCGACGAATTCATCGCGGTGCTTCTCGATTTCGACAATCTCGACCAGAGTTTCCCGTCGGTCATGCAGCTTCTTCAGGCCGCCTCTCAGCCTGCCGTCGTTGGAGCGCTTTCGCTGCAACTCTCGGCCAGCGCCGGCGTAGCCTGTTATCCCCAGGCGGAAGAAGTCGACGCCGACCAGCTCCTGCGCCAGGCCGCGCAAGCTCTCTATCAATCCAAGATCAGCGGCAAGAATCGCTACCACGTCTTCGATTCCACCCTTGCCCTTTCCACCCGCGGCCATCACGAGGATCTCGAACGCATCCGGGTTGCTCTTTCCAGGAATGAGTTCCTCCTCTATTACCAACCCAAGATGAATATGGCGACCGGCGCCATCAAGGGCACCGAAGCGTTGATCCGCTGGCAGCACCCCGCACGGGGATTGCTCCTGCCCGGCAGTTTCCTGCCTATCGTTGATGGGAATCCGGTTGCTCTCGATATCGGCGAATGGGTCATTGAAACTGCACTTCGCCAGATCGAAACCTGGCATGCAGCCGGGCTCGATATCCCTGTCAGCGTCAACATCTCTGCACAGCAGCTGCAACATCTCGATTTCCCTGCGCGCCTCAACGCGCTGCTCGCGGCGCACCCTTCCGTCGATCCTGCCCGGCTCGAAATCGAGGTTCTCGAAAGCAGCGCTTTGCCAGACATGTCGCAGGTCTCGCAGGTCATTCACTCCTGCGGAAAGCTCGGCGTCTCCTTTGCCCTCGATGACTTCGGCACCGGCTATGCTTCGCTCGATTTCCTCAAACGTCTGCCCGTCGACGTTCTCAAAATCGATCAGACCTTCGTGCGAGACATGCTCGACGATCCTGAAGACCTCACCATCGTCGAAGGCATGCTCGGTCTCGCTTCTGCCTTCCGTCGTCAAGCCGTCGCCGAGGGAGTCGAAACCATCGAGCAGGGAATTCTCCTCCTCCGGCTCGGATGCCAGGTAGCGCAAGGCTTCGGCATCGCCCGGCCCATGCCTCCAGAAGACCTCCCCGGCTGGGTCGCTTCCTGGAAGCCGCACCCGCAATGGTCCAACGTCACCATGCTCGACATCGCTGATAGGCCGCTCCTCTATGCCGGCGCCGAACACTGCGCGTGGGTGAGCGCCATTGAGGCCTTCCTTCACGGAAAGCGCCGCGTCCCCCCATCGCTTGATCCAACCCAGTGCCGGCTGGGCGCATGGATCTGCGTTGAAACCCCATCGAAAGCCCGGGAAGCAATCTTCCGGCGCACCGAGTCCCTTCATCGCGAACTTCATGCCTGCGGCGGGGAAATCCTCAGCTTGAGCGCCTTGGGAAGTATCGACGAGGCAGACGCAGCCCTGTCGCACCTGCATTCCCTCCGCGACAAGCTCGGGAGCGAAGTCAAAAAGCTTCTGGCATCCGAATAACTCTCCGGGAATCAGCCTCCCCGCCCACCATGTCCTAAAGTCACCGCCATGCCTGTTGCCCGACATCGCCCTCTGTGCGCCAGATGGCGTATCATTGCGCGAAAATTTCCATTCGGTCCGAAATGAGCTAAATCGCTTTTTAAGAGGCGTGCGTCTCGGACATTCCGAATGAGAATCGCTCCACCCGCACCGCAAAAAAGCGTAAAGCGAAGGAGCTAGAGCGGAGAATTTCAATGAAGATATTGCATCATAATGCGGCACTTTGGATGGCAGTGAGTCTCGCAACAGCTCTAACAGCATGCGGCGGCAGCGGCGGAGGATCAACTACCCCCCCTCCCCCTGCCGCAAAAACCACCCCCACCATCACCGTCACTCCGTCGTCGTTAAGCATCACCACGGCACAGGCTCTTTCAGTTGTCGTCGCTGTCAGCGGGGGCAGTGGTAACCCGGTGCCAACAGGTTCCGTTACCCTCAGCAGCGGAGCATTCACTTCCGCATCAAAAACGTTGGCTGCGGGGAACGCCACCGTAAACATCGCCGCTGGCTTGCTTGCTGTAGGCACAGATACCCTTACGGCCTCATACACTCCTGATGCCTCCAGTTCTTCCACTTACAACGCGGCAACCGGAAAATCCTCCGCAGTAACGGTCACCGCCATCACTTCCACCATCTCCGTCGATCAGGCCAGCCTCGGCCCCGCCATCAGTGACAAGCTTCTCGGCATGAACATGGCCGCATGGTACGACCCGACCACCGCCGCGGTTGTGCCCGCATTCCAGGCAGCCGGCATCAAGGCCGTGCGCTGGCCCGGCGGTTCGTGGTCCGACGATTATCACTGGGCTACGAACACCATGTGCGGCAACACCCCCAACACGAACGCAACATTCGCAAACTTCGTCAACGACCTCGTCAATCCAGGCGGATTCGACGTAGCGCTCACCGCCAATTATGGAACCAACGCGGCATGCACCGGCCCTGGCGATCCCGCCGAAGCAGCAGCATGGATCACCCAGGCAAAATCCATCAACGCTCACGTCACCCATATGACCGTTGGCAACGAAGAGTACGGCACATGGGAAGACGATCTTCACCCCAAAAAGAACGATGCCGCCACCTACGCTGCTGCGGTAGGAACAGCATCGACCAGCGGCTACTACTCGCTGATCAAGGCTGCCGATCCCAGCGTTCTCGTCGGTGTGGTTGTGAATCCCGGGAACGTGCCCGCGTGGGATCCCACGGTTCTCGCCAATGCAAAGTACGATTTCGTCGAAGATCACTACTATCCGCAGGCTCCCGGCAGCGAAAGCGACACCTACCTTGTACAGAAAGCAGCCCAGGACCTTACCGGTCAGCTCAACATGCTCAAGTCTGAACTTGCCGCTGCAGGAAAACCCAATACCCCTATTTACGTCGGTGAAATCGGCTCGGTCTATTCCAACCCTGGAAAGCAAAGCCTCTCCATCACGCAAGGCCTCTACGCGGGCCAGGCGCTCGGCGAAATGATGAACGACGGTGTTGCGCGCGTCACATGGTGGATTGGCTTCGGCAACTGCAACGGCACCCAGGGCAATGTTTCCAGTTCGCTCTATGGCTGGCAAAACTTCGGCGGCTACAACATCTTTGCCGACGGCCCGACGGATACTCCCTGCGCGGGCGCAGGTCCGATCGGAACCATGTCGCCAACGGCACGGGCCTTCCAGCTCTTCAGCAAGGTAGCCGTCAACGGGGAAAGCGTGCTCACCGCCAGTGTGACTGGCGACCCCACCAACGTGCGTGCCTACGCCGCCACCAGCAACGGAGGCACCGTGCTCGTTCTGTTCAATCTCAATCAGTCCGCCGTCGCGCCAGTCTCCCTATCGCTTTCTGCGCAGACCTCCAGCTCCGACGTCGTCGTCGAGACCTACAGCAAGGCCCTCTACGACCAGTCGAAGAACAACGTCTGGGCCGAGCCCACCTCCACCGACCTTGGCGCGAAGACCCTGCCCCTGTCGCTCACCCTGGATCCGTGGAGCATGAACGTCGTCACCATCAAGTAGCTGTTCGTTTGTTCAAGGTTGCTCCCCACTGCCTCAGTCTTTAAAGACTTGGGTGCCCCCTCCATGGCGCAGCGTCATCGCGCCATGGGTGGGAGAACTCAGATCCCACCCTGAACCGTCATCCAGAGCGAAGTCGAAGGACCTGCTTCTCACGGCCTTTCCAGCAGCCAAACCAATCCCTCAAACACACTATTGCCCGCCCTCACCCCCAGCGGTGTCTAAGTTTTAAGAAGGAAATTGGAAGCAGATGGAGCCGACGATCGGACTTGAACCGATGACCTGCTGATTACGAATCAGCTGCTCTACCAACTGAGCTACGTCGGCGATGCGAACAGGCACACAGAGAGCGCCGCTGTTCGTGTCTCCTTCACGATTGTATCGTTGTGCTGGAATTCGGTAAAGGCGGCACCAGAGGCAGCCAAACCAGCGCCTCCGGCGTCCCTTCAATATGCGATGGGAGAGGAGCCAATCCGTTCGATGATGAACATCACGCTGCAGCTCTCTTTCAGAATTGCACTCGTGTGGGCTGCAGGATTTCTAATCGCCGTAGCAGTCGAAGCTCTCCTGCCCGATCAGTCAGGCTTCACGTTGACCAGCCGCCAAAGCACTCTTTTCATTTCCTTCAGCCGCATGGGCTTCTGGACCTGCGTCCTCGCCGCCCTCATCGTCACAGCCCTGGTTGTAGGCCGCGCCCTGCTGGCCGACATCGGCTGGAACACCTTCCACTAAACGATCACTTCACTACCTTGCGATAAAGTGTCGCCCTGACTCAACAAGCTTCACCCGATCTTCCGAAGAGTGTCATCCGATCTCCACAAGGATCAGTTGATCTTCCATGAAGTGTCATCCTGAGCCCCGCAAGCCTGGGGCCCCATTACGCATGCATGCGTGATGGGGTAAGCGGGGCGAAGGATCTGCTTTTGCCGTTGCATCGACGCCGACGGTCCTGGGTGCCCCAGGTCTCATTTCTGAGACCTGCGAGCGCAATCGCCCAGACCACGTCCGCCAACCCGCTATACTGCTCCCCATGCAATCAGATCCCCTGGAAGAATGGCGTCGCCTGACCGCGCTCTACAGCGAAATGGGCGACATCGAAATTCGCGATCTCGCCGCCCAAATCAATGACCTCGTACCTGCCGCGCAGCAAATCCTCCGCGACGAACTGAAGAAGCGAGGCATCCCTGAGAGATCCGCAGCACTCGTTTCAGACGCCTCTTCAGCATCGCAATGGCATTCAAACACGCAGGGTCTAGATCGAAGTCTTTCCGAAGATGCAGATAACGAAGTGGACACCGAGTACACGTGGAAGACGGGCCTGTGCCGCTGCGATTCAATAGACGAAGCTTTGCAACGGAGCGAGATGTTGCGTCGCGCCGGAGTTGAAAGCTGGGCCCAGCGTCCAGGATCGCGCTTTTTCGTTCCGTGGCTCGACATAGGCGAGGGTGACATTCAGCTCAATGTCGCAGCCGACCAACTCGAACAGGCACGTGCCATCATCTCCCAGCCGATCCCGCAAGACATCATCGATGAGCTAAGAGAACAACAAGCTGCTCCGGCTTACGAGGTCCCTCGATGCCCCCGCTGCAAAGCTGAAGACCCGACCCTCGAATCCGTAGAACCCACCAACAACTGGCTCTGCGAATCCTGCGGCCACGCCTGGTCCGACCCCATCCCCGACCAAGCCTCCTGAAACTAGCCTCAAAAACGGAAAGAGCCGCCCGGCAACAGGGCAGCTCCTTCCTCAGGGAGAATAGTTCCAACGGAGGCAAAACCATCAGAACTTTCTGGCTGCATAGTAGGTGCGGGGGAGCGGAGTGTCAAGAATAAATCCGGAGCGATTTAACTATATTATTTTAAACGACTTATAGAATTACAATTTCACGTGGCATAGTACAGATCTTCGCCGGACCTTCGCCTTTTAAACCCTATATTTTGCCGCGTTTTCTCGGTGTTTTCTAGGGTTTACGTCCCTTTTTCCACAGAAGAAGTGCGCTGGTTAACCGTCCGGATGCGTCTCGTGCTTCTTCTCACCCGCAAGTTTCAATCCTCGAGATGCAGCCGGATGAACTCCACTTCATACACCGAGGACGCCGGCCTGCCCCGCGCCACCCTGTAGAGAGCCCTGCCGCCGCCCAGAAAGAACCCCAGCA
>Ga0157375_10005425_pt1 | contig 11085 bp, 8 predicted proteins | sample M35metaG_FD_115311 | JGI IMG/M metagenome (GOLD analysis project Ga0157375, IMG submission 115311) | Miscanthus rhizosphere microbial communities from Kellogg Biological Station, Michigan, USA - M3-5 metaG | ecosystem: Host-associated > Plants > Roots > Rhizosphere > Soil | place: USA: Michigan...
AACCCCGATAGCAGAATCGCGACCGCGAGCAGCGAGGTCGCGACCGGCCGCCGGATGAAGATCGCCGACACGTTCACGGCTCGCTCCGCTGCGTGCCTTCACGGCGCTTGCGCGAAAAACGCACGGCGAGCCTGTCGAAGAACAGATAGATCACCGGCGTCGTAAAGAGCGTGAGCACCTGGCTCAGCGCGAGGCCGCCGATGATCGCGAGGCCGAGCGGCCGGCGCAGCTCCGAACCCGTGCCGCTGCCGAGCAGCATCGGCAGCGCGCCGAGCATCGCGGCCAGCGTGGTCATCAGAATCGGCCTGAAGCGTAGCAGCGACGCCTGGAAGATCGCCTCGCGCGGCGACTTGCCGTGCACCCGCTCGGCTTCGAGCGCGAAGTCCACCATCATGATCGCGTTCTTCTTGACGATGCCGATCAGCAGCACGATGCCGATCACGCCGATCACGTCCAGATCGTGGCCCGCGATCATCAGCGCGAGCAGCGCGCCGATGCCGGCCGACGGCAGCGTGGAGAGGATCGTGACCGGATGGATGTAGCTCTCGTAAAGCACGCCGAGCACGATGTAGACGGCGGCGAGCGCGGCGATGAGCAGATACACCTCGCTCGAGAGCGAGTCTTCGAAGGCCTGCGCGGCGCCCTGGAACGTCGACGTGATCGACGGCGGCAGATTCACTGCGTGCTCGGCGTCGTGGATCTGCCGCACGGCGTCGCTGAGCGACGCGTCCCTCGCGAGATTGAACGAGATCGTCACCGACGGGAACTGCGCGAGGTGACTGACCACGAGCGGCGTGCGCACAGTGCGCAGCGTCGCAATGCCCGACAGCTGCACCTGGCCGCTGCTGCTCGTCTGGCTCGGCAGATAGAGATTGCCGAGCGATCGGACATCCGGCAGCGTTTCGGGCTTCGCGACGAGAATCACGCGGTGCTGGTCGGACTGCTCGAAGATCGTCGACACGATGCGCTGGCCGAGTGCGTCGTAGAGCGCGTTGTCGATCGTCGCCGTGGTGATGCCGTAGCGCGCGGCAAGCTGCCGGTTCACGTCGACGTACACGCCGAGGCCGTCCACGTCGAGGTCGCTTGCGACGTCGGTGATCGACGGAATCTGCTTCATGCGCGCGATCAGCGCGGGCACGTACTTCGAGAACGCCTGCTGGCTCGGCCCGCGCAGCACGAAGTTGTACTGGTTCTTCGAGACGGTGGTGTCGAGCGTCAGGTCCTGTTCGGGCTGCAGATAGAGCCGGATGCCCGGCACCTTCCCGGTCTCCTGCTGAATGCGGCGGCCGATTTCCTCGGCGCTCAGCGAGCGGTCGCCGCGCGGGCGCAGGTTGATCAGAAAGCGGCCGTTGTTGAGCGTGGTGTTGGTGCCGTCGATTCCCACGTACGACGTGAGCGACGCCACGTCGGGGTCTTTCAGGATCACGTCGGCGAGCGCGGCCTGGCGCGTGACCATCGCCTGGTACGACACCGAGTTGTCGGCCACGCTGATGCCCTGCAATACGCCGACGTCCTGCACCGGGAAGAGTCCCTTCGGTATCACGATGTACAGGATCAGCGTGAGCGCAACGGTGCCGAGCGCGACGAACAGCGTCAGCGTCTGGTGATCGAGCACCCACGCGAGTCCTCGCTCGTAGGCCGCGAGCGTCTTGTCGAAGACCCCTTCGCTGATGCGTTCGAAGCGGCTGGGGCGGCGCTCGGCCTGCGCGCGCAGGATGCGTGCGCAGAGCATCGGCACGACGGTCAGCGATACTACTGCCGACAGCACGATCGTGACCGCGAGCGTGATCGCAAACTCGCTGAAGAGCCGTCCGATCACGCCGCCCATGAACAGCAGCGGAATCAGCACGGCGATCAGCGACACCGTCAGCGACAGGATGGTGAAGCCGATCTGCCCGGCGCCCTTGAGCGCCGCCTCGAGCGGGCCCATGCCTTCCTCGAGATAACGCACGACGTTCTCGATCATCACAATCGAGTCGTCGACGACGAAGCCGGTCGCGATGATGAGCGCCATCAGCGACAGGTTGTCGATCGAGTAGTTGAACTCGTACATCAGCGCAAGCGTGCCGATCAGCGAGACCGGGACCGAGACGCTCGGGATGATCGTCGCCGGCAGATTGCGCAGGAACACGAAGATCACTGCGACCACCAGCGCGATCGCCAGCACGAGTTCGAAGGCTGCATCCGATACCGACGAGCGGATCTCGCCGGTGCTGTCCGCGACGATCGTCACTTTCATGCCGGCCGGCAGCGTCGATTCGAGCTTCGGCAACAGCTGCTTGATCTGGTTCACCGTCTGGATCACGTTCGCGCCAGGCTGGCGCTGCACGTTGAGCACGATGGCCGGCGCGCGGTCGTACCACGCGCCGCGCTCCACATCCTGCGGCGCCTCGCTGGCGCGCGCGACGTCGCGCAGATAGACGGGCGCGCCGTTCTGATACGCGATGACCGAGTTGAGGTAGTCGGCCGGGTTGTCGATCTGATCGTTTCCGTTGATCGTGTAGTCGAGCTCGGGGCCGTCGAAGTTGCCCTTGGGCTGGCTCACGTTGATGTTGGCGAGCAGCGTGCGCAGGTCGTCGATGTTCAGACCGTATGCCGCAAGCTTTTGCGGATCCGCTTCCACGCGTACGGCCGGGACATGGCCGCCCGCGGTCGTCACGAGACCGACGCCGCGCACCTCGGACATCTTCGTCGCAAGGCGATTGTTGGCGACGTCCTGCAACTGCGTGAGCGACATCGACTTCGACGTGACGGCGAGCGTGAGTATCGGCTGGTCCGCCGGGTTCACCTTCGCATAGGTCGGCGGCGCGGGCAGGCCGCTCGGCAGGAAGCTGTTCGCCGCGTTGATCGCCTGCTGGACGTTCTGCTGGGCCACGTCGAGATTGAGCGACAGGTCGAACTGCAGCGTGATGATCGATGCGCCCTCGGAGCTGTACGAGATCATTTGCTGAAGGCCGGGGATCTCGCCCAACTGCACCTCGAGCGGCGCGGTCACCGTCGTGGCCATCACGTCCGGGCTTGCGCCGGGGTAGAAGGTCTGCACCTGGATGGTCGGGTAATCGACCGACGGCAGCGAGGAGACCGGCAGGAACTTCATTGCGACAAGACCGACCAGCACGAGCGCGATCATCAGCAGCGACGTGGCGACGGGTCGCAGGATGAACAGGCGGGAAAAATTCATCGGCGCGGGCCTCGCGGCTTAAGGATGCGAAGCCGCATCCGGCACGGCCGAGATACCCGACGCTGGGTGTGCGTGTGCATGCGCGCGAGGCGCCTGTGTGCCGCTCGCTGCGGCGGGCTTGATATGCGCGCCGTCCGAAAGGCGGTCGAGCCCGTCGACGACGACGCGCTGGCCCGCCTCCAGGCCCGACACGATGGCCGTATACGGCCCGCTGGCCGGCCCGGGCGTGACCGTGCGGACCGACACCGTGTTGTTGTCGTTCACCAGATACACGTATTCCCCGGGCGCGCCCGTCTGTACCGCCGACGTGGGCACGAGCACGGCATTTTGCAGCGTGTCGACGAGCAGCGTCACGTTGACGAACTCATTGGGAAACAGCGCCTCGTTGTCGTTGGGCACGCTCGCGCGCAGCGTGACGGTGCCGGTCGCCGTCGCCATCTGGTTGTTGATGGTGTATAGCTCGCCCGTCGCGAGTTGCTTCAAGTTGTCGCTGCTGTAGATCGTCACCGGCAGCTTCGCCCCCGCGTTGACGCGTTGCAGTACTGACTCCAGCGCGTTTTGCGGGACCGTGAATTCGACCGTGGTGGGTTTCATCTGCGTAATGACGGCGATGCCAGGCTGGCTCGACGCGGTGACGAAGTTGCCCGGATCGATGAGCCGCAGCCCGATGCGGCCGGAGACCGGCGCTGTAATGTGACAGTAGGCAAGATCGAGATCGAACTGTGCGATGTTGGCCCGGTCGACCTTCACCATGGCTTCGTCCTGCTGCACGAGGAACTGCTGGTCGACGTAAGTTTGCTCGGCGATCGATTTATGCTCGTTCAATTGAGCGAAGCGCGCGAGGTCGGCGCGAGCCTGGGCAAGCGACGCATTGTCTTTCGCGAGTTGCGCCTCGGCTTGCTGCTTGCTGATCTCGAACTGACGCGGATCGATCTGCGCGAGGAACTGGCCTTTCTCGACGTCCTGGCCTTCGCGGTAGCCCACCGCGGTCAGGTAGCCGCTCAATTGCGGCAGTACAGTGACGGTGGCGATCGGCGTGACGGTGCCAAGTGCGCTGAGTGTCTCGGGCATCGTGCCGAGCGTAGCCGTGGCGACGCTCACGACCTGCGCAGCCGCGCCGCGCATGGGCTTCCTGTCGCGCAGCAGATGCAGTGCGACGACGGCGATCAGCACGATGGCGGGCAACGCGATCACATATGGCGCGCGCCGCTTCGACTTCTTCTGCGGAGTCGACGCGATGCTCACGGCAGCCTCGCGGGTGGCAGGTGACACACGCGGCGGGGACGGGCGGGGCTTGCCGCATCGGTACGGTGCCGATGGCCGGTTAGTTGTTGCATACGCATTTCTCGTGACGGGTTTTCTGTTGAGGCGAAAGCACCTCGTCCAGCGATCATCGAGAATTAAAGCGAGTTTTCGAATGACGCGTCAACCTGCGTGTAATTACGAAGGATGACTTCGTGCGCCGTTCGCCTTACCAGGCGTGTTCACACTACCTGAGTCCATCGGCGACGAGCGCGAAATTGATGAAGGCGATGAACATGACATCGAGTTTGTCGAATCACGAGCAGATGCGCCGGAAGCCTTACAGGCGGCGGAACAGCCGTTCCAATTCGGCAGTGACCGGCTGGGTGGCCCAAGGCTTCGGAGCAAAGCGCGCCACTGCGGCGCATCACCGGCTTGTCCGGGAGAAAGCGCGAATGTTATGGCTGTTCGGGCATCCGCGGCAACCATATGAATCTTGGTGGTGCATCCGGCTCGGCACTTGCCGATAGCCTGGGGTCCGCTTTTTTTGAAGCTCCGGTCCCATCTGGATGCGCCTTTACGATCGTGCTATTCAGCGAGACGACCTCGATCCTGACACGAACGATCTGCGCACGCTGCAATTCGGTAAATACGCGATCCAGCACTCCGCTTTTGGACCAACGGTTCATCCGCGTATAGATCGTGTGCCACCGGCCAAAGCGCTTCGGCAAACCACGCCACTTGCAACCATGCCCGGCAACATAAAGAATTGCATTCAACACCTGAAGGTTCGACATGCTGACGTTGCCACGCTGGCGCGGCAAACAATGTTCGATCTTTCTAAATTGAGCTTCTGTAAGTTCCATTCACGGAGTTTACACGTAAACACCAGTAGTGTGAACACGCCCTGGTCCTCTGGCGCAGAACGCGAGCGCCGTGACTGAGCATGGATCAACCTGCTGACGGCATCAACGCCGTAGCGCTCGCTTGGAATGTTGAACACCCAGACGGATGAAGAACAAGAGCCATGAGCGAAGGCGTTTATGGAGCGCACGCACCGGGACGGCCGGCTCATGGTCTGCTGCGGCAGATCACCGCAATGCGCAGTCAGGCATGAGGGTGGGCGGAAGGCGCCAGGCTCACTCCGACCCAGGGCGAGGCCCTCGTCTTGCTGATGCTGCGTAAGGCGCCTTGCGGCCCGGCGAAATCGTGTGGGAGACCGCCCTCACCGCCGCGAACACCAGCGACGTCGTCAGCACATTGCAAGTAATATTTCCGTGACGAATTTAATAGGTCCGTAAACAGATAGTCGGTGGGAAGTCGTGATTTTGGGAGCCCTGCGTTGAAATCCTCCGCACCGTGATAGCCGAGCGAGACGATGTTCGCGATCCACACGCAGCGTGCCGATTCTCACGATGGGCTGCCTCCATTTGCTGAACGACGATTGCTGATATTGGGTGGCCCTGCTATCGATCGGGTTTCGACGTTCGGGACCGTTCGCTTCGATGTCGATCGACCGCGCCCTTTTTCATCGCGCATTTCATGAGGAGTTTCGCGCGTCGTGCCGCAGACCTGGCCGCCGCCGCAATGCAAAAAATGAGGCCTGTATCATTTGGCTGCGAGGGATTTTTATGTGTGCGCGCGACGAAGCAAATCGCGCAGATGGCTTTGGCACCTGCACGTTGGGGCGGCAGTGATGATCGGCGCGTGCAACGGCCGCAAACCCGGTCCCGTCCATACAGTACCGAGATCTGAGAAGGCGGAAATTGCGCATGGTACGACTCGACGACATCAACATATTCGTGGCCATCGCGGACAACGCCAGCATGACCGCCGCGGCACGCAAGCTCGACGTCACGACGGCGGTCGCGAGCGCGTCCCTCAAGCGCCTGGAGCAGGAGCTGAAGACGAGGCTCATCGCGAGATCGACACGCAGTCTGCGGCTGACGCCAGATGGCGAGCGATATCTGCTTCATGCGCGCGAAGCCTTGGCCGCGGTGTACGCGGGCCAGGATGCGCTGACGCAGTGCCGGCAGACGATCGGGGGCAACGTGTCGCTTTCGATGCCGTCAGACCTTGGACGTTCACTGCTCTCGGGCTGGCTCGACGAGTTTCAGGAGCAGCATCCGCTCGTGTCGCTGACCATCCGTCTGGGAGACCGCCTGACCGATCTGTACAAGCAGCCTGTCGATCTGGCGGTACGGTACGGAAAGCCGGAAGACTCGTCGCTCGTGGCACTGCCGCTCGATGATGACAACAGGCGCGTGCTGTGCGGTTCGCCCGAATACTTCGCCAAGCACGGCCGGCCCGTCGTGCCCACGGACCTCGTCAAGCACAACTGCCTGCGCTACTCCCTCGGCGAGGCCATCTATCAGGACTGGAGCTTTCACCGCAGCGGGGAGCAGCCGGCGATCGTGAAGGTGAGCGGCGACCGCATCAGCGACGATGCAGAACTCGTTCACCGCTGGGCGCTGGCCGGCAAGGGACTCGCCTACAAGTCGCGTCTCGATGTACTGGCCAGCCTGCGCGCCGGAAAACTCGAAATCGCCCTGTCCGATTTCACGGGCGAACTTGCCCCGCTACGGCTCGTGTGTCCACACCGTCTGATGATTTCGCCTACGGTTACGGCTCTGCGTGAATTCATGAGAACGCGCGTGCGCGAATACACGAGCGCCCCGCTGACTTCGAACGAACGATGAAGAAACACGCCAGTGCGCTCGCACGCGAGCGCACCACCACACGTGGACTTCAGCGATCGAGTGTAACGGGTGCCGCATCGATGCGGATGCGAAAGAGGGTGTAGGGCTTTTGCCGCAAGTCGCGGCCGTGATGGAACATGGCCTGCCTGTGCAACTGGTTGGCGGTGAAATAGAGATAGCCGTCGTTGCCGACCGAGAGCGTATCGGGCCAGAGTATGCGCGGATCGTGAGCGATCGTCTGCCAGGTGCCGTCCGGCAGCAGCTTGCGAATGCTGTTGTGCTCGTAGTCGCCCGCATAGACTGCGCCGCTCGCATCCGACTCGAGTCCATCGGAGGCGCCCTTCTCGCCGAGGTCGCGCACGGCGGCCGACAGAGCTTGCTCCGACGCGCTCTTGTCCCGTAAGAGCGCGGTTGGCACCGAATACAGATGACGACTCGACAGCGGCGAGTAATAGAGCGTGGCACCGTCGGCGGAAATCGCAATGCCGTCCGATGCGATGTGCAGCGGCATTCGCTTGCCGCCGGGTCCGTCCGTCGTGAGTGCTTCGCCCTCCGTAATCGCGATCATGGACGAATCGACGCCCGTCGACGGATCGCCGGTCAGCTTGCGCCAGGCCTCACCGCTCGCGAGATCCGCCACGATAATCCCGCCGGGACCATTCGCCGAAGAATCCGTGAGATATGCAATGCCCTCCTTGCCGTACCTGAAATCGAAGCGCACGTCATTGACGTACGAGGTCGGCAGTAACGCAGGCGCCGCGAATACGATCGTCTTGATCACCTTGTTCGTCCCGAGATCGACGGCAACCAGCTTCGCGCCGCCCTTGATGGGCGTCGCGAACTTTGGTGCACCGGTGTCGAGAATCCAGAGACGGTTGCGCGAATCGGCTACCACGCTTTGAACACTGATCAGGCTGCGCTCGGCGTGCGCGATGTCGGCCCGGTTGAACTGCACACCGGATAGGCGAGCACCTTGCCGCCCACGATCTCGCCCACAGTGAACGGCACATCGTCGCCCCATCGCGGGTAATTGACGAACAGGCGGCCGTCGCGCGTGCGTGTGACGCCGGTCGGCATCGCATCATTGAACTCATGGACCGTCTCCACGCTTCCGATGATCTGCTCCGTCGCTTTCGGCTGCGCGACGGCGTCGACGGAGACCAACCCCGCAAGGGCAACGATTGAGGTGATAGCGGCAACAGCGAGCGTTCGGGTGCTCATGGCAAGGTATTCCTTTATCAAAGTTTTCCGTGGCGGGAGAGATAGTCGCGACCTGCCCGCGTCGGCGTCACGCCCTCGCGCGATATCAGATGGTCGAGCTGCGTCACTTCCGCGTCGCCGAGCGACGTCTCGCGAAGCTCGGCAATCGCATCGGCTGGAAGGTCATTGAGCCGCGACTTGCGCAGGATGAGCGTCGCCTCGTCTTTTCCGCGCAGCAGTCCGTGGGGCTCCGCCAGTTCCCTGATCTTCGTTTGGAAGAGCAGATACTGTGGTTGCCACGGGGGTACCACGGCCCATTCTCGCTTCGATACGGCGTCTTCGAACGCGCTGACGCATTCGTCCAGCGCACCATTAGAGAATGTATAGCCAAGTGCATTCAGGTCGTATAGCGCGAGGATTTCGCGTGAAAAGCGGCTGATGCCCGCGCCCGGTCCAATGCCCTGAATGTGCTTGCGCATCCTTGCGACGACCTCGGGTTTCTTCAGGTCGGCGACGGTGCTCACCGCGTCGGGCGGGACGTAGTCGGGCACGCCCCACAGCGCGTAGGGGCTATAGAGGACCGACAGATTCTCGAACTGATGGGCGAGGGGATCGAAGTAAATGCCGTGACTACCCGGTAACCATGCGCTGCAGAGCATGTCAGCGGTGCCGTCCGCGAGCAGATGGAAGGCCTCTTCATGAGGCGCGCGGTGCTCGATCACGTGCACGCCGTGCTTCTCCAGGATGGCAGTGACCACGCCCGCCGCCGCGTGATGAAAGGAGAGGTCGATCGTTGACATCACGAGCGTGCCGGTCTTCGTCATTTTGATCAGCTCCGTAGGATTTCAAGAGTTCGCGTGCGTGAGCGCGTTTGCTTCCTCGAATCGGGAGCATGGGATCGCGCGCGCGGCCTCATGAGATGGCGAATCCTGAAAGGTCCGCGCATGTCTTATTTTGCCTATGGAAGACCGATTGAATGTCAAAGGATATTTGAAACTGTGTTAGAGGTTTTCGGGCATAACGGTGCCCGCAGTATGCCGGTGCTTGCGTTGAGGTCCTTGGTAGAGGAGGCTCCGCACCTGATGCGGTGACGCCTCGCCAATGCGATTCGTCCTGCATCTTTAACATCCGGTTGCTCAAACGGGTGGATCACGCCTCGCATTTACTTCCTCCCTAGCAGTCATTCACGACAGAAAGGTTCGACTGGACATCAACGGCGGCAATGGCTGAAAAGGAAGCGCCCGGAAACATCGGCGCACGACAGCCGTCGTGATACCCCGATGGGTGGGCGGGGCCCTGAGCGTGAGAAGAATCGGACTTTAGATAATGGATTTATCCCCGATTACATCTCGTGTCTCGGTCGCAGATGTCGTCCTGTGCGAGCAGGGTTAAATCCTGCTGGAAAGATGCGGCTATACGTTGACGCGGCGAGCATGATCGCGCTGAGTGACCTCAGACTCTTTTAGTACGATTTAAGCGGGCCGCGAAGAAACGTAACGGTCACCTTTGTTGAAGCGGAAATATTACAATAACCTTTCGCATCGGTATTCAGTTCTTCGCGGAGGAGCAATGAGCAGAGACCAATTGGGTGACAGCGCGAAAGCGATGGAGGAGTCGTTTTTTGCTAAGCAAAACGAGGCACTTAGACAAACCCTAAGGGAATCGGAAGAATTGCAAACTAGGAAGCAAGCGCTATCCGTTGCTTCGGGCATCACCGACGACAGCCTGCTCGACAAACTTGTCGCTCTCAAGCTTCAGGGCGGAACACTGGCCGCACTTGCCTTGATCCCCTTGGTGGCGGTCGCGTGGGCGGACGGCCGCATCGATAAAGAGGAGAGAACCGCTATCCTATCTGCGGCCGAAGAAGCCGGCCTGCGCAAAGACAACGCGAATTATCAACTGCTCGAGCAATGGCTTGCCGCTCCGCCGCCTCTCGACATGTTAATCAAATGGAAAGCCTACATTCAGGCGCTTTCAGCCACGCTGAACGACGAGACCAAGCAAGCGCTCAAGTCGACCCTCCTAGGCCGCGCGCGAGTGATCGCGGGAGCGACAGGAGGGTTTCTCGGCATCGGGAGCAGGGTTTCAAAGGCGGAAGAAACCGTCCTGGTTGAACTCGAAAGAGCGTTTCCATAGGCGGTTGCATTGAAGGTCCCGACGCAGACGAGCCCCGGAATGAAGTCTCGAGTACTCGATCGCACTTCAAGGCGCTTCGAAGGTGTTCGGGACCGCCGCATTCAAAAAGTCGTGTCCAGCCCCGGTCAGCCGCCAGTCGTTACCCATCGGGTGCACGAAATTTGCATCGGACATCAGGTTCAACTGATATTAAACAGCTCTGTTGGGAATGTCGAACGCGACCTTCAACGCGGCTTCGATGTCAAATTCGCTGAGGTGAGGGGACTTGCGTTCCTCCAAAGTCTTCAATATTGTCAGTGCTAGATTCATATCGCGTTGCACGATTCCTTCCTGTCCAATTCATGACGATTTATTGGTAGTCCGTCGTCCAAGATCGCTAGGCGAAATCCCCCCGGCAGGGGCGGCCTCCTTGTTGCTCGCACCTTGCGAGATCGCGCGCAGGACGTCGATCTCTCTTGCAGACGGACGCGGACTATGCGGTGCGCCCCTTGCCGCGCGCCTGGCGATGGGACGCCTTCCGCCACCAGCGCACCCACCGCCTCGCGGCATAACCGGCCATTTGCAGCCTCTCTCCCTGCAACAGGTGCGCGGCCGATTGGTCGGTCAGCGATGCGCGCGAAGGCCGCT
>Ga0157375_10005429_pt1 | contig 11083 bp, 11 predicted proteins | sample M35metaG_FD_115311 | JGI IMG/M metagenome (GOLD analysis project Ga0157375, IMG submission 115311) | Miscanthus rhizosphere microbial communities from Kellogg Biological Station, Michigan, USA - M3-5 metaG | ecosystem: Host-associated > Plants > Roots > Rhizosphere > Soil | place: USA: Michigan...
AAATTCAATGGTGTAATTTACACACACTATATTCGTACCGAAAAAAAAATACAGGCAAGCAAAGATGCAGAAAATATCAAAACTCGGTGTTTTGACTTCAGGAGGTGATGCTCCGGGGATGAACCCTTGTATTAGGGCGGTTGTACGTACCGGCATATACAACGGTCTGGAGGTTGTTGGGATACGCAAAGGCTATCAGGGACTTATCGAAGATGACATGTACGACATGAACCCACGCTCGGTAAGCAATATATTAAATTTAGGCGGCACCATTCTAAAAACAGCCCGCTGTCTGCCATTCCGTACAGATGAAGGCATGGAAGCAGCTTACCAAAATTTAAAAAAACGTGACATTAACGCCCTCGTTGTAATTGGTGGCGACGGTACCTTTACCGGTGCATTACGTTTTTCAAAAAAATATCCTGATATACAGGTAATGGGCGTACCGGGTACAATTGATAACGATCTCTACGGTTCCACCTATACTCTGGGCTTCGATACAGCTACAAATACGGTGGTTGAAGCCATTGATAAGATACGCGACACGGCTGATGCGCACGACCGCTTATTCTTTATTGAGGTAATGGGGCGCGATAGTGGTGCTATTGCTTTACGTGCCGGTGTTTGTTGTGGTGCCGAAGCAATTTTATTACCGGAAAAAGCCACAGCTATAGATGATTTGATCGAAAACCTGAAAAGCGGACAGCACAATAAAAAATCATCCAGCATAGTAATTGTTGCCGAAGGTGACAAAAATGGTGGCGTTTATGATATTGCGCGACGTGTTCAGCAAGAGATCAAATTCTATGATATCAAGGTTACCATATTAGGCCATCTTCAACGTGGAGGAAGCCCATCGGCATTCGACAGGGTTCTGGGCAGCCGTTTAGGATATGCAGCAGTAAAGGCATTGTTGCGTGGAGAATCACGGAAAATGGTTGGCTTACAAGCTAATTACATTAAGATAACCGACATTGAAGAGGCGTTGACACAACACGAGTTTAAACTAGAAGAGGATTTGATGGAAATGGCTGACATACTAGCTATCTAAAAAAGAATGATTGCAGTTGTATATAGCGGGTCGAATTATGCCGAATGGCGCCTTGCCTACAGGGAAAGAACAATAGCTTCTTTTAAAACAGGCGGCCTTAACCCGTATTTTAATGATGAGAAACAGATCATTCAACTGCTCAATAAAAACATCAACCTGATTCATCATGCCGAAGAAATAAAAAGGGTTTATTTTTTTGGTGCAGGATCATTTTCCAACGAACTCAAAGCAGTAGTGAATAATGCACTGTCTGCTTTTTTTAAATTTGCCAAAGTAACGGTTGAACATGATATTGACGCGGCCGCTATAGCCTGCTGTAAAAACAAACCAGGCATTGTTTGTATCTGTGGCAGCGGCTCAAATGCCGCCTGGTATGATGGCCGAAAGGTGAAGCCGAATAATTATGGCCTCGGGTATATTCTTGCCGATGAGGGTTCAGGGAACTGGCTCGGAAGGCAGTTATTAAGGTCATTTATGAACGAAACGCTGCCTGCTAATATCCGCAAAAAATTTGAGCAGCGATATGACCTGGACCGAAGGACACTGCTGGAAAAAGTATACCGGCAAAAGCAACCGGCTGTATTTCTTAGCTCGTTCACAGACTTTTACCTGGAGCATAAAACAGACCATTATCTCAAAAGCGTCATATTGAATGGTTTCAATAAGCTAATTAATACTTATTTATTACCTTTACGCGGCCAGCACCCAGAGGGACAACTGCATTTTACTGGCTCGGTGGCTGCAAATTTCCAGGAATACCTGTATGAGGCAGCGGACCAATCAAACCTTACCATAACTAGTATTATTAAAGAACCTATAAATAATTTGTTAACGTATTATTCCAATAAAAATTAAAAAAATCATGAAAATAGGAATTAACGGTTTCGGCCGTATTGGACGCCTGGCTTTTAGAGCTGCAATTGAAAGACCGGATGTAGAAGTTGTTGGTATCAACGACCTTGTTGAGCCCGATTACATGGCTTACATGTTGAAATACGATTCTACTCACGGACCATTCAAAGGCACTATTGCCGTTGAAGGCGGACATCTGGTTGTAAACGGTAAAACTATTCGCGTAACTGCTGAAAAAGATCCTGCTAATCTGAAATGGAATGAAGTTGGTGCTGAAGTTGTAATCGAGTCAACCGGCTTGTTCCTTACCCAGGAAACTGCACAAAAACATATTGATGCAGGTGCTAAAAAAGTTGTAATGAGCGCCCCTGCAAAGGATGACACCCCTACTTTCGTTATGGGTGTTAACCACAAGCAATTAAAAGCCGATCAGCATATTGTATCAAATGCTTCATGTACTACCAACTGTCTAGCCCCTGTTGCTAAAGTATTGAATGATAAATTCGGTATCGAAGAAGGTTTGATGAGCACTATACACGCGGTAACTGCCACTCAAAAAACTGTTGACGGCCCATCTGCAAAAGATTGGAGAGGTGGTCGCGGTGCATACCAGAACATCATCCCTTCATCAACCGGTGCTGCTAAGGCCGTAGGTTTGGTTTTACCTGAATTGAAAGGTAAATTAACAGGTATGTCTTTCCGCGTGCCGGTTGCCGACGTTTCTGTGGTCGACTTAACTGCCCGCCTAAAAACTCCAGCTACTTACGAGGAGATCAAAGCAGCAATGAAAGAAGCTTCAGAAGGCGAATTGAAAGGTATCCTGGGCTATACTGAAGACGAGGTTGTTTCTGAAGACTTTAAAGGTGATGCACGTACATCAATTTTTGATGCGAAAGCTGGTATAGCATTGAGCAATAACTTCGTTAAAGTTGTATCATGGTACGATAACGAATGGGGTTACTCAAACAAACTGATCGACCTGGTTCAGCAAATTGGTAAACTGTAATTAAGTTTTACTTATAGGAATCAAAAGCCCGCAGGTTATCCCGCGGGCTTTTTAATTGTTATTTATTAAGACGTAGGTAATTATTCTGTTTTTAAACTCTTAACCGGGTTCATCAAAGCTGCTTTAAGACTTAAGTAAGATACTGTGCTGAATGCAATGAACACCACGGTTATAAATGGTATAATGAAGAATAACACATTGATATCGATGCGGAAAGCATAAGTCTGTAGCCATTTGTGAACAGCGTACCATGCTAACGGTATCGACACTAAAAATGCGATGACGATGAGTACTGCGAAATCGCTATAGAGCAATTGCAGGATATTGTTTACCGAAGCGCCCAACACCTTGCGAATACCGATCTCTTTGGTTCTTTGTACAATGGTATACGATACCAGCCCAAATAAACCCAGACAGGCCACCAAAATGCCTATACCGGTAAATGTTGCAAACACTTGTCCGAATTGTTTATCAGCATGGTATTGTTCGTTAAAATGGTTGTCAAGGAAATAATAATCAAACTGATCTTCAGGGAAAAACTGTTTCCAGTTGGCGCGCAGGCCCTCAATGGTTTGCTGTACGTTCGCTGTACCGATTTTGACAGATATGTTACCTCCTATATCCGGTATGCAACGGAAGATGATCGCATCATAAGCGTCACGTAACGATTGCTGGTGATAATTGTCCACCACGCCAACTATGGTGTAAATTTTACCCCAAAAATCTATCCGTTTATCCAAAGCATCGGCGGGTTTATTATAACCCATTAGCTCCGCTGCCTTTTTGCTCAAAACTACCGAAGCAGTATCTGTAGGATACGCTTTTGATATCTTTCTTCCGGCTAAAATTTTGAAATCAAAGGCATCGAGATAATCATAGTCTCCGCCCACGACTCTATATTGCTTCGCGGTAGATTCAGCAGCTCCATGCAGTTTTATACCGCCTGCGTTCCATGGAATAGGCTCTCCTGGTACAACGGTGGATGCGGTGACACTTTTAACATTGGTCAGTTTCAGGCTTTCTTCCTTGAAATTCTTCATTGTACGAAAGAAGGAGTCAACCTTTGCCAGCGGACCTTTAATCACAACTGTCTGATCGATATTGATGCCCAGATTTTGTTTCTGCATATATTGAATCTGCCTGAATACGGTCACTGAACCGATTAATAAAAATATAGATGCCGCAAATTGGAATACTACCATCCCTTTACGTAAAATGATGCCGCGTGGCGAAGCCGAAAGTTTACCTTTCATCACCTCGACAGGCCGGAAAGAGGACAGAACAATAGCTGGGTAAAACCCAGAGAAAAATGTTCCCACCAGCAGCATTGCTATAACGCTTAACTAGAATGAAAGATGTCCAAACAGGCTAAAGCTGATATTTGTCCCCGAGAGGCTACCGAATACCGGCAGGAATATACCTATCAGTATAAAAGCTAATATTAACGACATCAGATTAAGCAAACCCGCCTCGAACATGAACTGGCTTATCAATTGCCCTTTATCTGAACCCAATGTTTTACGAACGCCAACTTCTTTTGCCCGACCGATACCACGTGCAGTAGCCAGATTGATATAATTGATCCACGCGATAATGATTACAAATATGGCTACGCCTAGTAACAGATAAACTGAATTGCCGTCGGAATTAGGCTGCAATTCGAACATACGGTTAGAATATAGGTGGATACTTTGTGCCGGTTGCAAGGTATAAATTGCAGTGGCACCGGAACTTTTAAATTGTTCATAAGCTTTCTTTACAATGGGAAGAAATTTGGCCTCCAGTTTTCTTGGATCGACGCCTTTGCGAAGCAGGACATAAGTAGTACAGCCGTCAGTATACCATCTATTATCAATATCAGGTGCATAGTTTTTGACCAGGGTGGCATACGACTGCAGAAAATCAAGCTTCATGTGGGTATTTGCAGGCATATCTTTCATAACTCCCGTGATTTTGATCGGTTTATCATTGTTCATTACCAACGTTTGCCCTACCGGATTGGAGTTGTGAAAAAGTTTGTTGGCAATAGTTTCAGAAATAACAACCGTATTGGGCTCTTTAAGTGCAGTATTGGGGTCGCCACTTAACAATGGATAGCTGAAAATGTTAAAGAACGACCTACTTACAAAATAATCGGATTCGTTTTTTATAACGATTTTCTGGTTCTTATAATTTACCAGTAACTGGCCCGCAGGCACCATTTTTACGAAATCTTCTATTTCGGGCAGTTGCGCTTTAAATTCGCTGCCGGGAGCAAACGCGCCGCCTGCCCAGCGGGTGCTTAGCTTGCCATTGTCGTACCTGTCCTGGTTAATGCGGTATATCCTGTCGCCTTTTGCATGAAATTTATCAAAGCTAAGTTCGAATGATACATACTGCAAAATGAGCAGACAGGCAGCCATCCCAATGGCCAGCCCGAAAATATTGATAAAAGAAAAACCCTTGTTTTTGGTGAGGTTCCTGAAAGCAACCAGCAGGTAATTTTTAATCATGGTCCGCAGATTTAATACAGACCATGTAACCAAACACGTGCCTTAAATAAAAATTATTGAAAATCAGCCAATTAAAACAAAATCGATATTTTAAGATCGTTCGGATATGATACAGTCGTCGTCCGATAATGGCCAGTCTGACCCGCTGAAGTAACTATAACTCACTATTTGCGCTGATAATGGTTGATTACTACACCGGATCCCAGTGGCGTGCTTCCCAGATATGTCAACGGCTTTCTGGCGTCAAGTTGAAGTTTGTCAAAAAGTCGGACACCGCCGCCGCCGGCGATGACAGGCTGAACTGAAAAATAATAATCGTCAACCAGATCCTGCTGCGTCAAACTGGCAACCAGGCCCGGACTGCCAATGGTAAGCAGATCGCCAGAGCCAGCTTCCCTGTAACGATTGATCAGATCAGGATTTGCCAATTTAATGACTGCTGAGTTACGCCAGCTGAAATCCTCAAGTGTTTGTGAAAACACCAGTTTAGATTTATCGGTCAGTGCCCGCGCCATCCGTAATTGTGATTCCGGTGGTCCTTCTTTCTCCAGTACCGCGGGCCATACCTGTTGAAACAATTCGAAACTGTTTCGGCCAAAGCCAACGTCGTCGGCTCCGGCTAACAGAGGGTGTACAAACTCATGGAACTCTGCGTTCGCGTTAACATAATGGCTATCACAAAAACCGTCTGCGGTGATGTTGATGAGGGCAATTACTTTTCCCATAGATATTATTTTTAATAGTTAATTTAAATAAGTAAAAAATTGATAAAACCAAAGTTACAGGCCATGACATTGCGGCGTAGGTTGTACATTTAGCAATCTAAGGGGTTGTTTGTGCATTTGTTTCATGGTAATTTTGCCGTATGAAGCAAGTGACCTTTTTAATCGCGGACGGCGTGCTCAAGCCCAGCTGCCTGTTCAGCGCTATTGAACTGTTTGAAAAAGCAAATGAGTTTCATCTGATGAGGGGCGACCGGCCTCGTTATCGGGTTCGGATCGCGGGGACGAGCCTGGAGCAGCCTATACTTAACGGAGTCTTTAGTCTTAAGGTAGCGCCGCTGATTGATATTGATAAAGCCGGGATCATCATCCTGCCAAGTTTTGATGAGGAGAATGATTTTGCCATCGGCAAAAGCCGTGAAATGCTCGATTGGGTGGTTCAACAATACCACGCGGGTGCCGAAGTAGCCAGCCTGTGCACCGGTACTTTTTTGCTGGCAGCGACCGGGTTGCTTGAAGGCAAAACCTGCGCCACCCATTGGAAGGCTGAGGCCTATTTCAGGCAGCTGTTTCCGGGGTTGGATCTGCGCACCAATAAGGTCGTTACCGACCAACAAGGTGTCTACACGGCCGGGGGAGCACTGTCAAGTTTAAACCTCGCGCTTCATCTGGTCGAAAAATACAGCGGACGTGAGGCGGCGCTCTATTGCGCAAAAGTGCTGCAAATAGATATTGACCGGAATTCGCAATCGCCCTTCATTATTTTCGACGGTTTAAAAAGCCACAAGGACGATACCATACGTACAATACAAGAGTTTATTGAACAACATGTGGGTGACCGTTTGTCGGTTCATCAACTGGCTGCCAGATGTGCGATGGACAGGATCAATTTTTCGCGGCGCTTTAAAAAGGCAACACAGTTATCGCCTGCAGATTATATACAGCAGATAAAAGTAGAGGCTGCAAAGCGCCAACTTGAATCTACAGGTAAAAATATCAGCGAGGTAATGTATGGAGTAGGATATGCGGATGTAAAAGCCTTTCGTAATATTTTTAAGAAAGTTGCAGGCATCACGCCAATGGAGTACAAAGCTAAATTTAACCAGATATAAAGACCGGTATCTTTTGAGGTGAAAGCTTTTTGAAGTAAAAGCTAATGGGTGAAGGACTTTATTTTTACAACAATTTGCTTGCTGCGTCGTTCTTTCAATATAAATCTAGAAATCATGAAAATATTAACCTTAATGATAGCCGGAGCAGCCATTGCTGCAGGGGTTACCTATATCACCCGTAAAAGAGAAGATGGTACCTCGATTTTGGACGATCTGACCAACAAAGCCCCTGAGTGGATGGAAAAGGGTAAACAGTATGCTACTCAAACCATCGACCAGGTTTCAGACCAGATCAGGCAACGTAATGAGCACAAGTCCTGAAACGGCGCTAAGTTATAATTCAAAAGTCTCAAGTCGAAAGTCTTAAGACTTTTTTGTTTTAATGCTTATGGTTCATTTATTATTATTTCTCCGGTCTGTTTTCAGTTGCCCGGCAAGTTCTATGATTTGACCCAATAATAGTTCTATACAGCGGTCTTTTTCCCGGATTTGCGCGAGTATCAACAGGCACCGGGATGCGTCCCGCATTTCCTGTTCGGGGTCAAAGGACAATAGCTGTATTAGTTTAACATCCAGGATAGACGCGATCTGTTCTAGCCGTGATAAATTGACGTCGGTAAAACCGGCTTCTATTTTTGAATACGAACTGGGCGTTATTTCCAGTTTTGCCGCCATAAAAACCTGGTCCCAGCCTTTGGTGATCCGGAATTTTCTTATCAAAAAACCGGTTGTTAGATTAATATTACTTTTAGCAGATTGCATTATAAGAGGTAGAATTCGCAATCAATATAAATGGAAATTTTGGGAAAAAGCAGGTCTGAGGGCTGACTATTTGCATTAAACTGTGTAACAGGGAGGTTTAAATCAAAAGCCTTAAGTAGGGAGTCTTAAGGCTTTTGATTTTTGGTGTGGCTTACAACTATAGAATACTTTTTAAAGAGCCATTTTCCTTTTTATAATAATTTTATCAATAAACGACCCAAGTTCCTTCAAAATGGGAAATTCAAGAAAGTCCTCATTCCTCTGCATCCATTCGCTTCCTATTTTAAAAAGCATAGCTGCTCTGCCATCCTCAAACTTTACCATCCATACATGCCATGATTTAAAATAGACGCTGGTTATCTGGATAAATTGTGCCGTCCCATCGGGTAATTTAATCTTATATTTCATATTGTTGGTAGCTTAAATACCCTATCAAGACGGGCAAAAACACGCCGTTATTGCCCGTAGTTAAAAAAATTAACTTTCATTAACAATTCTTGAATATGTCGAAATAGATGCAAAACGAAGGTAAAGCGATTAAGTAAGAAGTCTTTAATGATAAGCCTGAAGACTTTTATTGCGAAATTAAGGGTGAGGAGGCCACTATTTATAATCTGAATTTGATATAAAAATGACATTACACAACGCACTAATTACCGCACAAACGAAAAGACGCTTTAATGGCAGTGATAACTAAGTATTCAAAAATTACAAATCAGAATTGCCCCGGGTAGTTTAAATACGCATTAAGGCCACAACCAACATGCCCCAGGCAAACAATTCAGGAAGCAAACGCAACGGGCTTAAGGCGGTCCACTGCTTTACGATTACCTTCAGGCTGCCGGCCTCAACTTGTTCAGGCTGCATGATTTTGCGGATCATTACAGGTATAAAGTAACTAAAGGTAATGACACGGGTGATGAAAATAGCAATTGCTGCGGCCAGCCAGAAGCCATGAGCTTCGCCGGGGTAATTCCAGGCGAGGATGACATTGACAATGGACAGCAAACCCTGCGCCGGAGACACAAGCGGCCAGAAGCGTTTGGCTGCATTCATTTGTCCCGATGATTCGAGTTTAGCCCTCAAAGTATGTGGATCCACGTCGTGTTTCCAGTTTGGGTATATTACCAATATTTCGTAAAGGCCGCCACCCAGGCTCAATGTAACTGTCAGAAAAAATAGCAATAGTGTAATTGTATTGATCATGCTGCCAAATTAAGCGCAATTGATTAAGCACGCTACAGTTTTTCGGCCAATGTGGGTATTTGGTCGGTCAGTTCCCTGAAAAAATGATTTAAATGAAATCTAAGGTGGTGTTTTTAATAAATTAATACCTCAACGTATCCGGATTCGGAATAAAATTCAAGAATGCCTGGAACTTGGCATAATAATTTTGCGTGTTCAGGCGGTAAAAGAAAGCTCCGCGTTTTGAGCCGGCTTTGTCTTTTTCGGTAAGCTTGATCAGCAAGCCCGTTGCCAGCACGCGTTTGCTGAAATTTCTTTTGTCGATGGTGGTATTGTATACGCTCTCGTATAGATTTTGCAGCTGAGGCAGCGTGAATTTGTCGGGCAGCAGTTCAAATAAAATAGGATGAAAGGCCGCTTTGTAGCGGATTCGTTTTTTGGCCATTTCCACCATGTCCTGGTGGTCGAATATCAATTTTGGGAAACGTTTTAGCGGGAACCATTCCGCACGGTAATCGTTACTCAACTGGGCCTCATATTTATGGATATCAACCAATGCAAAATGACAGACTGAGGCGGTCCTTTCCGTCGGGTCGCGGAGCGGGTCGCCAAAGGTGTATAGTTGTTCCAGGTAAACACCTTCAATGCCGGTCAGCTCTTTCAAAATCCGGTTTGCCGCCTGGTCGATACTTTCAGCGGCTTGCACAAAGCCCCCCATCAGGCTCCAGTTACCTTTTTCCGGGTTGAACCCTCGTTTTATTAAGAGAATTTTCAGATCATCACCATCAAAACCAAAGATGATGCAATCTATAGCTAAAAGCACGCGGGTTTGTTTAGAATATTTTTGCATTGGGTAGGCGAATGTATGGTACAAATTAAAATGCCGTCATTTTTTTGGCGAAAAAACTGGTTTTAACACAAACTCAAAGTTCGTGTTAAAACCTTGTTAACCACAAATTTCAGATAAAATTAGTGTTTATTTTACATTTATTTCCCATACTTATTTTGTAAATATTATATTACATATTAAATAAGGCCTGTTTTCTGTACAACGTGCCTACGAACGGGTTGATTCCCTCTTAATGATGTTTGACTTGAGGCTTATCGTGATGTTGGGCTCATACCAGCGTTTGTTAAACATTTTGAATAGGATTGTCGCCGCTTCGTTGCCAATTTCAAAAGCAGGCTGATTGATGGTGGACAAGGGTGGGTTAAGCAGTTCGGCATATGAAAGGTTGGAAAAGGTGATCAGCTTTAGATCTTTCGGAATTTCCAGGTGCAGTTCTTTGCAGGCATAATAGCAGGGAAGGGCCAGGTCTTCAATTGACGATAATATGCCATCTGGCTTTTGTTCCACAATAAAATCTTTAATTTTGGAACAGCAAAGCTCATTGTTTTCGCAATTACTGACTATCAGATCGGGCCGGCACTTAAGATTATTGTTTTTCAAAGCGTCTGAATATCCTTGTAATCTTTTTTTTCCGGTGGTGAGTGTTTCCAATGCTGCCAGGTACCCTATAGTTTTACAACCGGCGTCTACCAGATGCTGAGTAGCATTATAAGCGCTGTCATAATCATCGGTAGTTATTTTTACGCCGTCAATATCAGCATGATCACGGTCGAAAAAAACCATCGGGATTTTTTCACTTACTTTCGTAAAGTAATCTTTATTAATGACATGACTTGCCGGTGAAATAAGTACGCCGTCAACGCGTCCGCTTAAAAGGCAGGTCATAAAAGATGATTCAATTTCCCCGCTTTCGTGCGTTTGATAGATCAACACGTGATAATCCTTTGCCCGTGCAACCTCCTCAATCGCTTTTATTGCCAACGAGAAAAAATTGTTGGCAACTTCCGGCACTATTACAGCTATAGTTTTACTTTGTTGTCTTCTTAAACTG
>Ga0157375_10005431_pt1 | contig 11079 bp, 12 predicted proteins | sample M35metaG_FD_115311 | JGI IMG/M metagenome (GOLD analysis project Ga0157375, IMG submission 115311) | Miscanthus rhizosphere microbial communities from Kellogg Biological Station, Michigan, USA - M3-5 metaG | ecosystem: Host-associated > Plants > Roots > Rhizosphere > Soil | place: USA: Michigan...
GAGCGGTTCAGCGCCGCGCAAGCGTCAACACCACCTCTTGCATTGAAAAGTCCTTCGCCACTTCCGTCTCGCGAGGGCTGGTTAGAAGCTCGTGTCCGGCGCTGTTTCCCGCAACCCAAATCCGTTTTAGGAAATAGCGATCTCCGTAGCGATGGAAGATGAGCTTTGTTTGCGTCGCCGCCGCCACCCCACCGCAATAATTGGAGATCACCAGGTCCCTCGCCTGCGAGTTAAGGTTGGCAAACCGAAGAGCTCTTCCCTGATTATCCGCGGACTCCACCAAATACTCGCCAGCGGGTAACGTGATGCGATTGACGATGAAACTGAAAGGCACGTTCGCCCTCACACTTATGGACTGGGCGCTAGCAGCCGTTGTAACTAACAGGGCGAGCACCGTAGTGGATAACATCAATTTCGTTTTCATTATCGTCTCTTTTCTGGCTGATGCCACTTTTGCTGAGTTTTACCCTCACGAACGAGCTCACCTCGTCATAAGTTTCATGGAGTGCCTTACGCTCATCGTGGCCCTTGAGTCGAGACGGTAGCGAGCTCCATTGAGCCCGAACTGTTCTGCTTGGCCACTTCTTGCTCTTGTCGGCCAGCCTGTAACTCACGGCCTAGATTGCTTCCTTGGATCCAAACCTGAGACAAGAAATACCGGCTGCCGTAGCGATGGAAAACAACCTTAGTCTGCCGCGAAGCACTGGGAATCTCGACGTTGTTGGCAAGCACGAAAATCTTGTGCTGCTCATCGCCCCGCAGGATCAGCCACCCCTGCACAGGACCATTCGAGATGTGGTATTCGCCCGCTGGTAATGCAGTTGGGCCGACGATGAAGCCAAATGGAATCTTGAACGTCGTTGCCCCGGATTGCGCGAATGCGGACCCGACAGCCAGAAGTACGCACGCGCTCAGGATCACCCTGCGCATAATGCAACCTTGTCTTTTGATAGGACCTCGTCTTTTCATAGAACCTCCTCGTAAAGCAATCGGCAGTAACGGCCGTGCCCTCGTGATGAAAATCAAAAAACTCGTTCAGAACTGGTTTTGTGTGACGCCATCAATTAGGAAGAACGCAGACAGCAACAGAATCCCTTTTGCGGCTCGTGATCGACTACGTCACTGTGGATGGTCACGGCGGGTCGGCGAGCGACGGGAGTGCGACAGGCGTGGCGGGGGAGACAGCAGCCGATATACGACACGCTGAGGCACCGACGTCCAAACCGTCTTACGAGTGGAAGCGGTGCCTCCAAGACAATGCGCTCACAGCGAGGGGCAACTCATGCGCGACTTAAAAACGCCACGTAAACGCTCTATGCAAGGGACATGTAAGACGAAACGAAGCAAGGTATTGAACAGTTCGCCTAGAAGATCAAGTAGCTGGTGTGCTCGAATCGCTGGCGGGCTTTACTCCCGCAACCAGAAAGTCAGTTCTACCCTTCTGTTGGCTCACTCGAATCGCCGTTACGCGAAGCTCATTTGTTATAGAATCTGGCCGTTGCGTTCCATGGATTGTGCTGCACTATCGACGGAAGAACTAGTTCTCAAGTGCGTAGAGAGCGGAGACGCAGCGGCATGGGAGGAATTTATCCGGAGGTTTCAGCCCCCGATCGCGAGGGTTGTACTGCGTGTGGCACGGCGATGGGGAGCTTTCTCACCGCAGTTGATTGATGACTTGGTTCAAGAGACATATCTAAAGCTTTGCGCGAACAACTTTCGCCTCTTGCGAAGTTTCAAGTCCCAACATCCGGATGCGTTCTACGGCTATTTGAAAGTTGTGACGGCGAATCTTGTTCACGATCATTTCAAAACAACGCATTCCGCTAAACGCGGCTCCGGCGCCGCCGAAGCCGGAGACTACCCAGAAATAGTTTCCGACTTAAATTCTCCCTCCGCACCTACGGCTGTCCAGATCAGTGAGAGACAGATTCTATTGCAGGAATTCGATGGCTTGCTTCGCAAACTCGCGCTGGGTCATCAGGCAGAACGAGATCGCAAAATTTTCTGGCTCTACTACAGAACTGGGCTAACGGCGAGTGCCATTGCCGCCTTGCCTTCCATTGGTCTGAGCACCAAAGGCGTGGAGAGTACCATTGGGAGGTTAACGAAACTTTTGCGTCAGGAGATGAACGAGGGCAAGGCAATAACATAAACCGAAGGGATTTAGATTCATAAATCGTTGTTGTTACCAGACGGAGGTGTATGGGCTTGTCGAGAATCAGATGATCCCATCGAAAATTCAAGTGAAGATCCGATGGTTCATCTCTACGACGCAGGTTCCCGACCCGGGGGAGCAGTTCGAGATACCGTGGTGCTTTATCCCCGAGTGCGGCTGTTCTTTAGGTTGGTGGGCATGAAAGACAATTTTCAGGAAAAACTTGATCAACTCAAGTCAGGGGCAGGTATTCGACCGGGCACGGAGTGTCCCAGCGAAACCGAATGGTTGCCTCTAGCAGCGGGCCTGCTGCCGGAAGCACAAGCAAACGAACTGATCGAACACACCACTAATTGCGATGTTTGCTCATTGCTCCTGCGCCAAGCTACCGAAGACTTTGCTGAAGAGGTAACCGCAGGGGAAACAGAGCAACTTAGTTCGCTTTCGACGTCTCACCCGGAATGGCAGCAAGGCTTCGCACAAAAGCTCGCGAAAGCGGAACCGAAACGTTCCGCACCAGCTATGAGCTGGTGGTCTTTCCTCGCCTGGAAGCCTCGCGTCGCTCCCCAGTTTGCCTGGGTTTATGGGTTGGCAACAGTTGGCCTCGTTGTGGCAAGTGTTTGGCTAGTTCGAAATCAGCGCAGGCCTTCCCTCGACCAGCTTATTGCCAGCGCATACACGGAGCAACGACCGTTCGAGCCGCGAATTGCCGGAGCAGCGTACGGGCCTGTTCGACAGCAGCGCAGCGGAGAGAGGTCCTCATTTGGCCAACCCGCCGCCTTGTCCCAAGCCATATACCTTATTAAGGAGAAATTAGCCGCTCGTCCGGATGACACACAATTGCTCATTTCCCGGGGCAGAGTCGAGCTTCTGGAGGGTAATTATGAAATGGCGATCGGCACGTTCGGCGGCTTGGCGGACACCCATCCTGATTCGCCAGCATTGCTCACGGATCTAGCCACTGCCTACTTCCAGCGGGGGGAAGCGCGAGACCGTGCCAGCGACTACGGACATGCTGTTGAGTTGCTAAGTCGCGCACTAGCAAAAAATCCCGACGACCCCGTCGCTCTTTTCAACAGGGCCATTGCTTTGGAAAAGACATACGCCTATGACCAGGCAATCCGTGACTGGGAACAGTACCTCCGCTTAGAACCAAGCGGTGACTGGGCCGCCGAAGCACAGCGGCGGCTGAACGATCTGCGGGAAAAGATGAAGGCTCATGAGAAGCCTGCCGCGATGCTGCAGACAGACCCTCTCGTGGCCGCATCATTGCTGCGCTTCCGCGCAGCAAACTCCGGCCTGGGATCCTGGGCCACGGCTCTCGACGAGGAATACCTCGATCTCGCGGTGCGCGAATGGTTGCCATCGCTGTATGTGGCTGTGGATTCACAAAGCCAGGCGACTCGGACGCGCCGTCCAGCACAGTGGGACGCGCTAACTGTCACTGCCGAGGTCCTGCGCACACATCACCGGGACCCTTGGCTTGCCGACTTTCTCAGCGACCTGCCTAGTGAGTCAGCGTCTCCAAACACGGTCCGGCAGTTCGCCGCAGCACTTGATGTACTTGGACGCGCCGCGAAGGCCAATGCCTCCGGTGATCCTGACTCGGCCAGGCTGTTCGCCGAGACCGCGGTTCGCTTTTTTACCGAACTGAGTTCTACCGCTGGTGTTTTGCGCGCGCGGGAGGAGATCATTTATGCGCTGATGCGAGAAACGCGCACGAAGGATTGCATTCGAGCAGCAAGCAAACAACTCTGGGAGAAGGACCTGGAGTCCTATGCATGGCTCAAAGGGCAAGCGCTTCTGTGGAATGCGACCTGCCAAAGCTTTGCCGGAAATCTCGACTCAGCGCAACGTTTGAGCGATCAGGCAATGGAGCTGACCCAAAGCAAAAGCTATACGGGGCAGCACCTACGCAGCGTGCTATTTGCTTCCGGGTTTCTCCGCTCGGAGGAGCGAAATTGGGATGAGACTCGCAACGGTTTGCGTACATTTTGGGCGGATTTCAATAATCCCTTTCACGCCTATGAATTCTATGTGGAATTGGCGAACCTTGCGGAGGATGCGGAGAGATGGCATCTGGCGCGCTTAGTATGGCGTGAGGCAACGGGCATGATAGAAAAAACCCCGGACCGACTGTTCGCAGCGGCTGCTCACTATAATCTCGCCGTGGCGGCGATGCGTGTCCGTGACCTTGCCGAGGCAGATTCAGAATTCAGAATTGCTAGTCAGCAGTTTGCTGCGTTTCCGGATTCACCTACAGGTCGCTTGTACGGGGCGAAATCTGAAATTCTCTTGGCGGCCGTGGAGCTTCAACAGGAAAGATTCGACTCAACGCAGGCACACCTGGAGATCGCGAGACCACATCTCGTAGATATTTCCAGCACTTGGACGGCTTTTAATTACTACGAGACGCTGGGCGAATTGCACCTTCAGCGCGGAAACGTGCTAGAAGCGGAAAAGGCTCTCTGGAGCGCTCTACAAGTTAGCGAGCCCCGTTTGCGGTCTCTCCAGTCTGACGCTGACAGGCTTGCCTGGGAACGCGATGCTGGGCGAGCTTACCGAAATCTGGTCCAGATGTACGCCCGACAGCCCAACAACGTAGCTCGTGCATTGGAGCTCTGGGAATGGTACCGTGCCTCAGCGTTACGCGGATCCGGGCCATCGGCCTTTCGAAAAGCGCGTGGCTATGGGACCTTGAACGTGGGGTTAGGATCGCCCTTGCTCTCGCCGGTAAAGAACACCCTTCCCACCTTGAACCATGAAACGGTTATCTCTTTTGCACGCCTGCCCTCTGGTGTTGCCGCCTGGATCTTCGACGACCGCGGAGTGAGCTTCGCGTGGATTTCGTCCTCAGAAGAGGATTTGACACATCGGATCAAACACTTTGCTTATCTGTGTGCGCACCCATCTTCCGACCTCGCGCACCTGCAGCAGGAAGGTCGCGATCTTTACGATTTGCTCATCGGTCCATTCGCGCAGCATCTGCAACCGAATCGGCTCCTGATCGTAGAGCCGGATTCCGTCCTAAGTGAGGTGCCTTGGTCAGCGTTGGTGGACTCCCACGGCGAATACCTCGGTACCAACATTGTCATCGTGGTCTCGCCTGGTCTCGGCTATTGGTTGAACCTGCGGTCGCCCACCACGATTTCACCCGAGCAAAGCGCTTTGGTAGTGGCAATGCCGACACTTGCCACCGCGATTACACCACGCTTTTCTCCCCTGCCGGATGCAGATCGCGAAGCGCAGAGCGTCGCCTCTCGATTCCGCCATTCGCAACTGCTTTCTGGGACAGAAGTTACATTACAGAGGATTACCCACGGCCTGTCGGGAAGGACCGTCTTTCACTTTGCGGGTCATGCTATTTCCGGCCCGAAACAAAATGGGCTCGTGCTTGCATCTCCGCCGAGTCCGGTTGGAGCTGCCGACGAACCGATCCTTCTTTCTGCAAGCGATCTAGACAGAAGACTCTTGAGGAGCCTGCAACTGGTAGTCCTTTCGGCATGTGCAACGGCAGAAACCGAGGAAGGATTCAGTGAGCCAGATAACCTGGTCCGCAGCTTTCTTCGCACCGGTGTGCCGAACGTCGTGGCTTCCCGCTGGCCCGTGGATTCGTACATCACCGCAGAGACGATGGCTGAATTTTACTCGCACCTTTTTGACGGACTGCCCACAGCATACGCACTTCACCGGACTGTCAATACGTTGCGTCAGCGCCCCACTACTTCACATCCTTACTACTGGGCCGCTTTCGGTTCGTATGGCCGGTGATCCGAATGAAGTAGCAAGTTGCAGGCTTTGCCATCCCCCATATCTTCTTTTGGTATGCCGCACAAGCACCGTGACAGCTCCCGGTTCATCCGCCACCCCTTGAGCTGTTACTTGGCTTAGCCCCTGTCCTCGAGTGTTTTCGGATCGGGCTGAGTCGGTCGCACGCTCTTCCAGGTGCCCTGGGCGAACAAAAACCATTGACCGGTATCCGTCAGGAAATTAAGCTCGCCACCATCCAGGACTCTGATGGAGCTTGCGATAATCGGTACGTTCTCCTCACCAGCTATGCTGGTATTAACCGTGTAATTACCAGCCGCACCCAAGTCCCCGTATTCTGTCGCAATGTCCTTGATTCGCTTTGTGGATTGAAACTCCCTCTTTGTGGACTGTAGCTCTCTCTTTGTCGACTGCAGTTCCCTCTTTGTCGACTGTAGCTCCCGCTTCGTCGACTGTAGCTCCCTCTTCGTCGATTCGTTCAATTCTTCTGTCATAGATTCTCCTTGTTCGAGAGTCGGATTTTGATATGTGTGGCCTATTAGCCTCTCGATTACGCCAGGAAACCGCGTACGAACTTCGCCCAACCCGTTACTTCGCTGAAACTCAGCCTCTCGTAGGAATTCCAATTGATTTGCAAGCCTTCTAGGCTTCCTTTCAAATCCTGCGAGTCCGGAAAACAAATTGAGACTGCGAGTGAGTCGTTCATGTACTTTTGCGGATATTCATCGGAAAAACTCGATTTCATCACGAACTGGCTCAAAAGCTCGCATACCCTGCGGGTCGCCTTTATTAGCTTGTTCAGTGAGACTTTCTCTTTATCGTCTGTTGCTTTCTTCAGTCGTGACTCGCTGATTTCGCGGAGCTTCGTGTAAAAGGCATTCAGGTCGACATATGCGGTTTCGCCGTAGTCCTCTGCAAAATCCCGTGCCTCTCGAATCCACTGCAGGTTGGAAGTGGGATCCGCTAGGCTGGACTCTAGCTCTGTTGTTACTTCTTTCACTGCATCGGCAACAGCTCCGATGTTTTTCAGATTGCATGCGGAGAAACTTACACTGCTTTTGTTGATTTTCGTCGAATACCATTTCGCGCATTCTTCAGCAATTTTAGCGGCGACGACATCTGGTGAATCTTTACCTTTTAGAAGATTCAAGATATTCGTGTAGGGCCAACCCGTGTCGGGTATCTCGTCGTTGGCGGCGATCGCCCAGCCCATGGATTTCTTCAGCTCATAATGAACTTCAATCATGCTCATCAGGCATGAATCAAAACCTAGGACGATTTTGTCGGCATCGACGCCAAGACGAAATTCTACGTTGGAAATCACCTTCCCGAGTTCCCCGAGATGCATTGCGCTTTGCGAGCCTTGTGCAAACCGTTTAACCTCTGGGTCTGGTGTTTTCAGTAGCTTTTCGCTCCAATCGATTCCCTCGCCGTGCCCCCACAGGACAACCAAATAATGCTGGGCCTCAAACTGAGGTGCAAACTCATTGACGAACTGCACGACGGAAAGGGGTGGATTTCCGCCACCCATGAGAACGGGGTCGGCCTTTTTTAGGCCGGCGTTGACTTTTGTTAGATCGGGGAGGACCGCCAGCTCTTTTATTCCTCCTCCTTCCGTGACCTCCCAGCATTTCGCTGCCCAGGGTGGTGGCGCTACTGCGTAAACCACGACCCTTATCTCGTCGGGTTTGAATTCGGCAGCTGCCATTTCTCGTATGTCTTCCATGGCTTTGAGATAGAAACTCTCGCCTGTGTCCGCCGCCATATAGACCATTACAGTCCATTTCAATTCTGGTATTTGCGCATTCATCCTAAGCCTCCGTTCACAAGTACAAGGTTTCAGCCGCCGCGCCGACGTCTTTGTTACCTACACACCCTTTCCTCTATAGCTAAAACGAACTCCGCCATCGACTCCCTTTTCTAAACAACTGCACCGAGCGGCTGTCGGTAACAACGCATGACTCGCGAGATTTTAGTTTGTGCTGTCGAGCTAACCCTCTGGAAGAGGAATCTTGTGATCCTGGCCCGCGCACAGGACCGGAAAACGTGGGTGCGGAAAATATCTCATGGCCGGATTCCTGCCAGCAGATGGGTAATGTCTAAGGGTGGAAAATCGGACAGAGTATACACCTAGAAGTTGAAGGCGAAACTCGATCGGCTTCGGATTCCATGATTGGACCCGGTTCCGTGGCGAGCAAAACACGTCTAAATGCAACAAAGGAGGTATTTCGATGAACACGAAAACTCAGATAGCTTTGATCGCTGGTATCGGCCTCGCCTGTCTAATGTGTCCACTGCTGCTGCACAGTCTTCGAGTGCCGCAGGCCAGATGTCGAGCGACCAACTTAAGAAACAGGCGGCAGCTCAAAAGAAAGCGGGAGACGCCAAAGAGAAGTGGGTCAAAGCCCAGGGTAGTGATGCCTTGAAGTAACGAAGCGTTGAGAAGAAAGACCTTGCTCGCTGCGATTCTTCTGCGTTCGGGAGAATGCGCAGGCGTTGCGCGAGAGATCGCACATACCTGTGGCTTTCTTATTGACAGGCGCATCGACAACCGGGGAAAGGCCTCCCCCGTCGCGTAGTTGGCGAAATGGCGATTTTGTAACAATTTACCGCAGCCTCGATGCGCGCGTTCTCCATGTCGAAAAAGGCAGAATTCGAACGAGCAACGGCAACACTGAGCACTCAGTTCGATCTTCGGGATGAGACCAAGTCCAATATTCAGCAAGAGCGCGTGCAGAGTAAAGTTCTCTCTGCACGGTGGTGATCACAGGGCAGGAACATCAACCCCACAACTCTCTCCGATGCGCATTCCCATCCTCCCTCTGTGCTTGTATTGCATCGTAATAGCACTTGTCCCTCGGCACACTCGACACCGATTTTGACAAACTTCGACTTAGGAAGCTGCCTGTCGTCCACGAAGTCAGCTGTTCCAGCCACACCTCGGTTAACCTAAACCCAGCCTAAGCGGCCCCTCAATAGTTCCAATAGTGATTGCGGCCACTCCTGACCCCAAAGGGCGTTGAGCCCTGTGAGGGTCTCCGTAATCGTATTGCATTCGCCAGTTTGAGTTTTAAAACCCGGACTGCCAGTTTGCCCTTCTGAGAAAAGGGCGGGAAAACGACGGGAGGAAATATAGAGCAGACCTGTTTTCCGATCCCGTTTGCGGGCTGGATTTGAAATGGCGGCTAATTCGGCCAATTCCGAGGGATACGGCCGGTTTTTCGCTGAAAGACCAGACTTGTATGGCGGAGAGAGTGGGATTCGAATCCACCCATTAACGTACTTCCAACAACTTACAGAGCACGGTTGGCACCGTAAAGCACTAAAAGCAATGGTAAGGCGCCTTAATGGATCGCGAATGGATCGCACAACCGGAGGCAATTGAACTTCGTCGATGGGTCGCTCGTTGCGTTGATTCGACCAGAAAGCGTTTCGTAACAGCAAGAACTGTCTCGGAAGATGACGATGGCTCGTGAGCTTAACGGGGGAGCATGAATCGGAAATGTCAGTTGCTGAAGAAGAATGGGATGAGTTGTAGCGCCGACGCTCAAGTTGGCAAGTCAGTCTGTATTTTCCACGATCCAGAACGCTCATCCGACGCCGTCCGTGCTCGTCGTGCCGGCGGGATTGCTCGTTCGCAGCCGGCAAGTGTTCTGTCGCACGACACACTGGAACAACCACTTCGTTGTGTTATTGAAGCTTCCATTCTCCTCGGTGATTCGATCAACCGGGTTCGTCGAGGCGAGATCGATCCCCGCAAAGTTTTGAAGCGTTTGGGCTATGCCAACCAAAATCACGTCAGGTTGTACGGAGATGATTTGCTTCTCGTCGACGATCCCATGGAGATGAACGCAAATCTTGTGTTCGTTGACGCTATCCAAACCAAAACGGGGCGGCACGTCAGAGTCAGAATTCCGCTCAACATTCTCAATATGGCGAATCAGCAGCTCGCGGCGTAGGGCTGATGCGCAATCTCAACCCCAAAAATTCGAATGTGAGTGATGAGTTATCGACATGGGAAAGCAAAAATTGACCGCCGAGCAGAACCGTCAGCAAGCCGAGATCCTCGAGAAAACCGCCGTCAAATTGATGGTAAAGGCGGTCAAACTAAAAGATAAGAGCCATTCTCGGACACGGAAAAAGAAGACCCTTAAAACCAAGGCTGCGTAAGCCCCTACCGGCCGAAACTATTTCGCGACACCCGCCACATAGGTCCGAATGGACAAGCGAGATTTGAGAACGCTGGAATCCTGGCGTCGTATGCTCGACGATGCGCTTCGTGAAAGCGACGGTAAATGCACCTTTGCCACGAAGCTTCAGGGCATCTACCTCGAAGGTCTTCTGGAAGCAATCACTCGGGCGATATCGAGAATTAAGCGCGACGTCTAGTTGACCTGGCGACGGTGACGGACTTGACAAGGGTAGGCTTCCGCCCGATGTTTGGGACTACCCAACGCCGTTGTGTAACCACGACGGCTGAACCGGCAGACAGCAGGTTTGGCCGCCTAAGTAATGAGAGCTTGGAGTAAGAAGGATCAACCGGAGCAACTCCACTCAGAATCTCGGAAGTCTCGGGAAGCGAAAGGGGCAACACATGTCGACGATCCACATGCATCAGACGACTACCTTGACGCCTGGACAGTACATCGCCGGGCTCACCGACTTCGGGCCTGGCCGCTCGAAGCTTTTTGGCAATAGCGCCGACGAGTACCTCAAGGTCCATGACAGTGGCCCGTCGCAGGCCGACGTCACGGAAGGCTCAGGAGGGATCTGGGAACGCCTCCGCTACGACTGGTCCGATCCCAACCACGTTGTCCTCACCACGACCGACTCCAACACATGGGGAGGCTCGTCGGGCCACACCTATACCTTCACACGCCGTTCCGACGGTTTGACCGACATTGACCTGGTCACCATACGCGATGGCAAGAACCTCAAGGGACGGCTGCTTGGATTAGTCCTCGGAACCATCGGCAAAGGCGTTTTAGAGAAGGCGTTCCTAAACTCCGTCAAGGCTATCGAAGCCAGGAGCAGTGCGGCGGGAGAGAGACGCGCATCGTGAGCCTGGCGTAAGCCATTCACTCTTTCGAGGTCACTGCAGAGCGGCCGATTAACCATCGTCTATAGGTTGCGTGTACTTTGTTGAGAGAAATATA
>Ga0157375_10005433_pt1 | contig 11078 bp, 3 predicted proteins | sample M35metaG_FD_115311 | JGI IMG/M metagenome (GOLD analysis project Ga0157375, IMG submission 115311) | Miscanthus rhizosphere microbial communities from Kellogg Biological Station, Michigan, USA - M3-5 metaG | ecosystem: Host-associated > Plants > Roots > Rhizosphere > Soil | place: USA: Michigan...
GAGTTCGTGGCGGCCGACTGCCGCATCACGATTGATGATTACGCCGTTGGCCGGCATCCCGAGCTAAAGATCGAGATTGCGCGCGAGTTCGATCACCCCCCGACGGCTCTCGAGAAGGTCGCTTATGCCGTCGAACAAAACGATCATCGCGGCACATTCTACTTCGCACAATTAGCAACGGCGTCACCTAAGGAATCCAAGGGACTGGTCGGATTTCACGGCGCAGGCGGCGGCGGGTCAATGATGTCGATGGATGCGATCGTCAATGCGGGGTTCACGATCGCAAACTTCACCGATACGAGCGGCAATCCATCTGCATCAAAGGTCTATCGGGCGGCGCGAATCATTCTCGCTCAACCCGAACTGGTTGGTTATTTCGGTTCCGGCTCCGGCGTTGCGAGCCAGGAACAATTCTGGTCGGCGTACGGTTTGGCGAAGGCATTTTGGGAACTCGATCTCGATATTCCCGCAGTGATTCGTCTTGGCGGCAACACCGAAGATCGAGCCGTTGAGATCTTGCAGCGCATGTCGAAGCTCTTGTGTGCGCCGGTCGAAGGCTATCGTAAGACCGACACGCCAGCGTTCATCGGCGAGCGTTTTGCGGAACTCGTCGCTAGCGACGGCAAAAAATGGAAACCGCGATCTCCACTCAAGCCGAAATTCATGAACCAACGTACTGTCGCTCGGACTGTAACGGAAGCTGATAGCTTCCCGAACAATTCAACGGCGCTCGCTTTTCCTGTGAAGAATGGCCGCGTCTGGATCGATACTACGGAGTGGAGAAGGATTCGCCCCGCAGTTGAAACGCATTCGAGCGGACTAATCATCGATCGACAAGGGGCTCCGGCAGCGGCATTGGACAGCGAAGAGTTCGCCACCAAAGATTCCGAACTGCTCGCCTGCGACGTCGAATGCCGTCTCGCCGGTATCGAAGGCTTCTATCTAGAGTTGGATGTTCCGGGATTGGATGAACTGATCGGAGGCGCTCGCTAAATGGCAATTTTGATCGACGAAAAAAAGCGTGTGCTGGTGCAGGGCATCACGGGACGCGAAGGCCGTGCGCGCACGCGCTTAATGCGCGAGTATGGAACGAAGGTGGTTGGAGGAGTTACGCCAGGCAAAGGCGGGCAGAGCGTGCTCGGCGTACCAGTATTCAACACGCCGCAGGAAGCGGTCAATTCGTTAGGCAATATCGATGTTTCGGTCGTGTTTGTGCCTGCGGCCGGTGTAAAAGACGCTGCGATCTCGGCCATCGACGCAGGGATCAAACTCGCGGTGCTTGTGCCGGACCGCGTGCCCGTGTGGGACGCCATGGAAATAGCCGCGGCGGCGAAAGCGAACGACGCAATGTTTCTTGGACCGAACACCTTGGGAGCGCTGAGTCCCGGCAAGGCAGTGGTGGGTATGATCGGTGGTCGCGCAGAAAGCGCGCGCCAATGGTTTAAGCCCGGTGTCCCGAAAGGGGTGGGCGTGATTAGTCGCTCAGGTGGAATGGCGTCGAGCACCGGTTATTATCTCGGGCAAGCTGGCGTGCGGCTTTCAAGCATCGTGCACATCGGCGGGGACGCTGTGATTGGAATTCGTCTTCCTGATGCGGCATTGATGTTCGAAGCCGATCCGCTCACTGAAGCGATTGTGATTTTTGGCGAAATCGGTTCGTCGCAGGAGGAGGAATTATCCCAACTGATCGCCAATCGAAAAATCACCAAGCCCGTGATCGCTTACATTGGTGGCAAAGCGGCGCGCGAAGGTACGCGCTTTAGTCACGCCGGTGCGATTATCGAAGGCGGTCGCGGCACGCACGCCGGCAAAGTGAAAGCGCTCCGCGAAGCGGGCGCCAGCGTAGTTGACGCTTTTGGCGAATTGCCGGGGGCTGTGGTGACTATTCTGAAACAAATTAAAGGGCAAAGTCTCATGAGCGAAGCTGACAAAAAAGCTGTGTGGCACAGCGGCATTACGCGAATCCAGCCTAACAATGTGGCGGTGCGCGGCTACGACATCGCGGAACTAATGGGACACGTGTCCTTTGGTGCGGCGGTCTATTTAATCTTGACCGGGGAATTGCCATCGCCGGCCATCGCCCGTTTGATGGACGCGATATTGGTCTCGTCGATTGATCACGGCGCGACGCCTCCCAGCGCATTGAGTGCGCGCACCGTTGCCGCTACTGGTGCGACATTGAGCGCATCGGTCGCGGCCGGGATCATGTCGATCAACCGGCATCACGGCGGCGCGATTGAAGATTGTGCCCGGCAACTCAAAGGAATCGCCGATTGCGCGGCGCGCGACTCTATTTCCTTAGAGGAAGCAGCGACCCGCACGCTTCGCACGATGAGCGAAGCAGGTGAACGCATGTCGGGATTTGGTCATCGGGTTCACAGTAAGGACCCGCGCACTGCGCGTTTATTCGAACTTGCGCGCGAAGCCGGTGTGGACGGCGTGCACATGCAGGCGGCGCGCGCAGTTGAGAAAGCATTTGCTGACGCGAAGAAATCGCTCCCGATCAATGTAGACGGCGCGATCGGCGCCATTCTTGCCGACTTGGGAATGAATCCGGCGGCATTCAACGGAATATTCATGATCGCCCGCACACCCGGACTTATCGCGCATGTAATCGAAGAACAAACGCGCGAGAAACCGATGCGCCGGATTGATCCCACTAACCACGGCTATGACGGGCCGCCCGCTAGGCATCTGTGAGGTCAATTGCTCATACGATTGTTTCGCCGCGCACATAATATTAAAGCGTTGATTTATTAGGCGCTTAAAATAATAGACATTTATCGTAACGGTAGGTGGATCGCTAACATGCCCAATGACGGTTTTATACCGATCGCGTCGGCGGTCATGGGCTTGGATTCACGTACCAAGTGTGCAACGCAGGCAGTCAGACCTGTTCCAACCAAGTTTCGGTGACGTTGGGACGCTCGGGTAATCCCGACCCGGCTAACCCAATCGGTGATCAGCGATGACGAGTCATGCGTCGGTCGATCTGCAGCCGCACAATGCCAGTCGTGCGACTGCATCTGACTGTGAGATAATACCGGAACCAAATCGCAAAATTCACGCAAAAAGAAAATAATCATTTGACACAATTCCGCTATCTCAGCTAGGGTTTCGCCCCTCTCGGTTTCACCGGAGAGGGAATAACTCCACATCATTCATGAAAAAAAAATCCACTTCAAAATCTGCATTCTTTAATCTTCGTATTTTAACTGCTTCTGCGCTTTGCCTTCTCGGCATCGCTGTAGCGCTATTCGCGCAGGGAAATCACACAAAGCCCACCCAACAAAATAATCAATCCAACCGCGGTCAAGACGCCCCCGGTACACAGCAACCCGACGTAAGGCAAATGGTCGGGCCGGTCCGGCTCGATCAGGATTTGCGCAAGCTTCCTTACATCGCGCCCAAGGCGGAGTTCGAAGAGCGACGGCTGATGCGCTATCCCCACGACGGAACGGGCCAAACAAATACCGCGTCAGGATCCGGGAATGCCGGTATGAAATATGTCCAATCGCTGCTGAAAAATATGTGGCGGCCGACACCCACCATGCCCGGACCGCTGCTGACGTTTGAGGGCCAGGGCAATACATGCGGTTGTCAGCCCAGTGACACCGATGGCGACGTCGGCCCGAATCATTACGTCGAAGCAGTCAGCGAATCGATCAGGATCTTTGACAAAAACGGCAACACTTTGTCGGGTCCCACCAGTTACAATTCATTCTTTTCCGGCTTGACTGGCACTCCTTGCGCCAACGCCAACGACGGAGATCCTTATGTTATTTATGATTGGGCTGCTGACCGTTGGCTGATCAGCGATTTCGCCTTTCCATCTTTCCCGGGCAGTTCATTCTGGCAGTGCATTGGTGTTTCTCAGACTGCCGACCCTGTTAGCGGCGGGTGGTTCCTATATGCCATACAGGTTGATCCGGCGAATCCAACGTACCTTGGTGATTATCCCAAGTTCGCTTTGTGGAACTCTGGCGGAAACCCGGCACAAAACGCCTATTTCTTCACGGTCAACACTTTTAGCAGCCCGACTACCTTCACCGGCGTCCACGTTTATGCTCTTGACCGCGCCAGCATGCTCGCCGGCAATCCCGCCAACACAATTAGCTTTGGACTCACCGCAGCCGATGTGGGTGCTTCCTATAGCTTCGTCGCCGCGACCGCGAAACCCATCGGCGACCCGGCGCCTGCGGGAAGGAATGAAATGGTGCTGGCGATCGATAGTCCGGCCACTGGCGGGGTAACCTTGACCCAGGTCCACGCACGTTTCTTTCATGTCGATTTTACCAACCCGGCTAATTCGACATTTGGCGTCGGCGCCAATCACGCTCCGAACGCAGAGATCGCAGTCAGCGGGTTCATTGACGCCTTTACAAACACGACCAGCGATCTTGTCCCGCAGCTGGGGACTGCAACAAAGCTAGATACGCTAGGCGATAAAATTATGACGCCGGTTGTTTACCAAAACCACGCCGGTACGGAATCATTGTGGGCGGATAGCAGCGTCTGCACCGATGCGAACTGCACGGGTCCGACGGGCGTTCGCTGGTATCAATTCGATGTTACCGGCGGCAATTTTCCCGCTACTGCTCTCCAGCAGCAAACCTGGACTAACGCCAATGACGGTTTATGGCGCTGGATGCCCAGCATAGCGGTGGATCAAAACGGAAACACGGTCATAGGTTATTCCACTTCCAGCACGACAATCTTCCCTGCTATTCGGTACGCTGGACGTCTCGCCGCTGACCCGCCAAGTAACCTTGGGCAAGGAGAAGCGGAAATGTTCGCCGGAGTCGGATTCCACAGCGGCGTCCGCTGGGGTGATTATACGAGAACAGAGGTCGATCCCTCCAACGGCATGGACTTCTGGCATATCAACCAATATGCAAGCGGCACCTGGCACACGCGCATTGGTAAATTCAACTTCGGCGGTGGTTCTCCAACTCCTACTCCAACCGCTACAGCGACGGCGACTCCGTCGAGTTGCACCTGGTCGGCTGGACCAAGCATGCCCAGTCCCGGAACCCGCATGGCGGGTGTCTTTTTCCCGGCTAACGGCAAGTTTTACGCCATGGGCGGTCGCATGTCCGACACAGCAGGCAGCGAGTTCACTCACCCGCTTGAATACGACCCTGGCACCAACAGTTGGACTACCAAGTCGGCCACCTATCCTGACAACCACGTGAACAACATGGCTTGCGGTGTTCTCACCGATGCTGGAACGCCATACATTTATTGTGTAGGAGGTAGCGCGGTGACCATACCAGACATTGCAGATCGCGTATTCCGCTACAACCCTGTTACCGACGTGATCAGCCCGGTTGCTGCTCCCTGGCCCGCTGTCATGGGAATGGTTCTGCCCGGTGGCTTCACAGTCTTCAACAACAAGCTCTATATCCTGGGCGGATTCGACACCATCACGAACGGCGGACAAGCAACCAACCAGATCTGGGAGTTTACTCCTAGTCCGGCTGCCTGGGTGCAGAAGAGTACTGTCCTGCCAGTTCCGCTCGGCTACATACCCACGACGACCATCGGTAACTTCATCTACACAGGCGGCGGCAGCGATATCACGGCTGGCGCTCTTACCGATACTACAAACTCCTTTAGATATGACCCCGTAGCGGATTCCATAACCACCATCGCGCCAATACCGCGAGCTACAGGGGAAACGCGGGCACTTACCTTCTGCAACCAGATGTATGTTATGGGCGGCGGAAGGACCGCGCCAAATCCGTCCAGTGAAGTGGATATCTACGACCCGGTTTCTAACACTTGGTCAATGGGTTTGCCATTCACCACTCCTCGGCGCAACTTCCCGACGGCCACCGACGGTAGTACCCACATCTGGCTATCAGGCGGTTACGGAGCTGACGGGCTTACTGTGTTGGACTCGATGGAAATCTTTAGCTGCCCAGTGAGTCCTTGTGGGTCGCCTTCGCCCACGCCGACTGCGACTGCGACGGCAACGGCTACTGCAACCGCGACTGCTACTGCCACGGCTAGCACATCTGCTACGCCTACGGCAACTGCCACCCCGGGGCCGAGGCATACGCCGACGCCCAGGCCGCGTCCCACACCGCCGCCTCGGCCGTAAGGTTTGCGTTCTGATAGTTTCTACGGGGACTCGCGTTCATTCGCGAGTCCCCGTAATGCGTACTGCTTTTCATGGGATTACCGCAGCTCGCAAAAGACTGACCGAGAATCAACGAACGAGGGCGCACATTGTTATGCCCGCAGTAATCGCTAACTTCAGGGGCCGTGGTGCACGCGTCGCGCGAGGCCTTGTCTGGGTGTGACCCGCATTGGGGGCAGTGGATCGGCTAGCAATTCCGGCATGAGAGATCCTCCGGAGGTAAAATATCCGGTCGTTACCGCCCGGATATTTCCGACCGCGGACGTAATCCGCTACTCACGATACTTCAATGATCGGGGCCATTCGTGATCGGAACCCCCCATCAGCCGCGCCTGCAAAAATGTGACCGATTGGGCTAAGCACCGCTGTTCATATCCAGTGCTGTGAAGCTTCCATTTGTTTCGTTACTAGTGTATCGAATATCCCAGCTTCCCTTTTCGATCAGGGAAACCCGTTCCCTCGAAGACATGATAGTTGCTGACCAGTGACTGCCTACTGGCACAACGTTGGTTGATGTCTGACCTATGTTGGCAAGCGTCCAACTGTCAACCTTGTCGGAGGACGCGATAGACCGGCTGTTCCGCGTTTTGTTGTTCCGGCAAAAAGAATTGCGACTCGAACTAATCTCATAATGTGGCAGAGCGGTAGACGCCATCGATCGCGGATGAAGTCAGCTGCTGCAAACACGTAATCATTCGAATAGCTAGAGCGCTTTCATAAAGGCCAAGCAGGCCATGATTAATCTGCTGTCAACTCGGCCACTGTCCAGCGAGCCAACACATACCCATGACCGTAAGTGGCGGCGAAAATGAAATCAGCTGCGTTGAGGTGTGAGAGTGAATCCATGAATCCGGGTGTTGGGTTGCAACAGTCCGTACCTCGATCGAAATTTAGCCGGGCGTTTTTCGGTACACCTGCCTCCATCGTCGGTTCATCGGAAAATCGCGTTATACCAGCATAAATTCCCTGCAAAGATGTCGCCAGTCGTGCTTGCCGCGAACGAAACACGAACCGAGATGTTAACCTTTATTTACCTGCATGCAGGTTGTAGCCGTTACTGTTTCAACGAAACACGCCATCTTTAGTAACTGTCGGCAAAAAAGATAACGGTTAACAATAGCTATCAGCGCGCTAATATCGTTTCCTGTTAGCCGCGCCATGGTTGACGAGCTGCCTGTGCCCGATCGCCATTCAGTCAGTAGGGCGCGAAGTGCAACCGACCAGGACCGCCAAGAGAATCGCCGCAGAGAAATGTATCCCGTCGCGCTGATGGCGGGGGACAGAAACGTAGCATTCGGGAATCCCGTGTTGAGTTGGGCCTAACTATTCCCGTTATCAATCGAATGGAATGTTTACCACAAAAGTTGCGGGCGAAGACTTATTCGGCGGGATCTATTGCGAGCGCAGTGAGCAACAAGCATTCGTCAGACTGTTATCGCCGACTTCGAGTTTTCACCATCATAGTTGCAACAGTACAACGCACTTCATTGGAACATACCCGCACAAGATTTCTCGTTCTGTATTAACTGCCAGCGACATGACAAACGCGAATTCCAAGCCGCTGTTGACCGCAATCCGTGATCTCCCCTATCAGTGGAGCGGAAGACATCGCCAAACGCGCCTACAGAAACATCATCTACCCGGACTAATTGCCAACGCAGGGACATTAGTCCCGTTAGTCGGATGTTCATGCTAGTTCACGTTTCAGCATTGTTGGTGAAAGCGAAAAACGCGCGAATCAATAGTTTATAGCCGACCAACAACAAGGGCGGGCAGAGCTGCGGCTTCGGCACCCATTCACCGGAGCCGCAGCTAATTAGTAGTTGCTGCCAACTGCGTGCTATGGCCGCGGCCGCGGCGTCGGACGTGGTCTCGGCGACGGTGTAGTCCTTGGTCCGGGGGTTGGCGTCGCTGTTGCCGTAGCTGTGGCAGTCGCCGTGGGAGTTGCTGTTGCCGTAGCTGTCGCTGTCGGTGTAGGACTGGCCGACGCCGTTGGTGTAGGTGTCGGACTCACACCACCGCCGGGCAGAGGATAGACGTAGGCGCCACGACTGCGCGTCCAAACCGAGAGCGTGGTGGAGCCACGGTCGATTTGCATGTCCCACACCATCGCGTGCGAGATACCATTCTCAAAACGCACCCATGTCGGAGACGCTACCGTTATGTCATCGGTATAGTAAACGCCCCAGTCGGTCCCCGCGTAAACCTGGTGGGCATTATTCGGATTAACAATGATCGAATCCACCGGAATATCCGGGAGATTACCAGTCTTGTTGGCCCAGGTGAAGGAGCCACAGTCAGCGGTACAGGTTACCTGAAAAACATGACCTGGCGTGGTCGGTGTATTTGGATTGAAGCCGCCGACTCCTACGTAGCCCACGGGTAGATTTGCGGCAGACACGGTCGGATCGAGTGCGACACCCAGGACCGGGCGCAAAGGCAGATCTGTATTGTTACCCGTAACATCCACCCAGTTAGCCTGTGATTGGGTGCCGGTGCCGAGGTTAAAGCCGATCCAAACATTGGCATCGTTGGTTCCAGCCATCGCTACGCTCTGGTATTTCGGCGAGTACTTAACCTGATTGATGTACGACCGGTTCCCCAGCGTCTGTTTAGTCATGTTCTGGGTGGTTGGATTATTCGTTACATACCAGTCTGCTGAACTGAACGAAGAGTTGCCGCCATGAATCGTCTCCCATACCCGAGTCGTGCCAGCAATAAGGTTGCCGCACCCACCAGGAATACCCGCCGCCGGACAGTCATCGCCGCCGGGGATACCGCCGTGGAAAAGATCGTACGGCAAAACAAAGGATTGCGTGTCGCCACTCCAAGAGCCTGACACTCTGCCGCTCCATGGAGCATTTTGATTCGTGCAGTTACTCACGCAACGATGCAGCGCGCCACTATTGTTGCCTTGCCAAAAGCGCAGGCTCGTACCGGTTCCTACCGGGTCCATACGCGAGTAAAACCCGTCACCGCCAACGCCATTCTGCCACAGGACAGGCCCAGTAGGTGTCCCAGCAAAGGTCATGGAGCTGGAGCCGTTGTCCTGCGCTCCGCCACTTGCCTGCGGAGAAGCAGAATTGGCGAAATTGCCGCTGATATCTCCAGAGTAAAACTCAATGGTGTTAAGATCAGTGTCCATGTTAAACCAGGTCGGATCGACGGTGTCCGATGTAATGTCAGCGTTCGCAGTTCCGTGGACGCCGCCATCGTTTCCAATTGCCAAAATGCTGGATGACCCGGGCAGGAATGCGAGAGCATGTTGATCCACGTGAACAGGACCTGCGCTGCCGCTATACGAATAACCGCAGGTGGTATCGTTCCACACAGTGCCCGTGCGCGTTGCAAACCACACATCGAACGTGTCGAAAAAGACGCGGTCCGGATTGTTTGGGTCCACAGCGATTCCCTGGTCATACCAGTTCTGGGGATAATCGCCCTGGCCACCAGTGCAATTCCTGAGCGCGCCGCCTTGGGAGCCCTCCATATAAGCCCAGTTCGCGCCTCCGTCTGTTGTAGCCCAGGCACCCAGTTGACAGCCATTGGCATTGCCGCAGCCACCGTTGCTATTCGGCGTAATGGATTGGCCCTGCGCGTAAATGTAGTTGGGATTATTTGGCGCAACACCGATCTCAATTCTTCCTAGCTGGTTGCCTGTCGTCGCATTGACATACGGACTACCGCTGGTGGCGTTCATAGGCGCCCCTGTTGGATACGCGCTGCCGGTAACCTGATTACCGAAGATGAACCCATTCGCGTTGCTGGTGATGGAGGTAAAGCTCGGGCAGCCGCTCGAGCCCATACTGGCGGTGTAAAGTCCATTAGCACCGTTGTTGCCCAAGTCATATTGGACCGGTGTGGCAAACCCTCGAGTGCCGATCGCGGCGAGGATTCGAGTCGTGCCAGCCATGTTGCTTAGTTCCAGTCCCGTAACATCCTGGCGTTGCGTGCTGAAGTTGTTGGTAAAACACGGGCCGGTCCAGTTAGTGCCGCCATCGTACGAAAAGTAGAGACCTTGCTTTGTGCCAGCTACCACCTTGTTACTGCTGTTAGGATCCACACGGACCTTTCCAACTGCGTTGTATTGCGGGTATTGGCCGGCAGGTTGGTTATAAATCATGCCGAACACATCGGCGCCGAGCACAGTCCATGTGGCGCCTGCATCGGTTGACTTGAGAACACCCTGGCTGCCCATGGCGAAAGAGCCAAAATTCAGGTCACCTGTGCCAGCATAGACCGTGTTGTGGTTACTGGGATCAATCGTAATCGTGTCGATCGATGTGGTAGAAATCAGCGGATCATCAGTTACGACGCTCCAATTGGTGGTCGCGCTGCAACAGTTCGTCGTTTTCCACACACCGCCGCCGACTGACCCGAGATAAGCCACGATGCTGCCGTTGGTCGTGGTAGTAGGGTCGACCGCAATGACGTTCACTCTTCCTTCAGTCGTCGTGTAATTAAAACAGCCTGAACAACCAGTCATCCGCAGCGGTTGCGGACCGAGCGCGGTAAAATTAGTCGTACTCAGCGCGTGTGGATTGGCGAAATTAAGTTTCAGATGTTGTCCCGCAGGGACGCCGCTTGTCATGCGCCCATGTTGAACCGCTGCAGCTCGTAGCCATGCAGGATCGAACCGGCCTGTAGGAAACGTCAAACGGTCATGCCAGTATTGTTCCAATTTCGCCAGACCAGCAGCTTCACTCTCTGGCTTGCTGCCCGGTACAGGCATGTAGCGATCGGGTTCAGCAGCAGGACGCACCACGACGTCCCTGCCCGCGAATATCGCAAGTGCCACGCCGGTAAAACCGAGAAGCAGTGCCAGCAGCGCACGGAGGTTAATGAACCCTCCAGCGCCAGGCCACCTGCTTTTGGCGGTCGCGGAACTGCGGCGAGTGAAGAAGCTATTGCGGGCATCTGTGGAATGAGTGGA
>Ga0157375_10005434_pt1 | contig 11077 bp, 8 predicted proteins | sample M35metaG_FD_115311 | JGI IMG/M metagenome (GOLD analysis project Ga0157375, IMG submission 115311) | Miscanthus rhizosphere microbial communities from Kellogg Biological Station, Michigan, USA - M3-5 metaG | ecosystem: Host-associated > Plants > Roots > Rhizosphere > Soil | place: USA: Michigan...
CGATTCTGTTTCCAGCAGCTCTCGTCGTGCTCCTGGCAGACGGGCCGCTCCTCGCCATAGCTGATGATCTCCAGCCGCGCCGCGTCGATCCCATGGTCAATCAAATACTTGCGGGCCGTCTGCGCGCGACGCATGCCCAGCGCGATGTTGTACTCGTCCGAACCCCGCTCGTCCGCGTTGCCTTCGATGCGGATGCGTACCCCCGGGTTCGCGCGGAACACGGGAAGCTTGGCGTCGAGCACCGCGCGCTGATCGTCGCGTAGCTCCGACCGGTCGAAGTCGAAGTAGAGCTTCGCCAGCAGCGCCTCGCGCGCGGCGTTCACCGCGTTGATCGAGTCGGTGTTGACCCGCGGCGGCGGTGGCGTCGTGTCGATCCGCGGTGGCGGCTGCCGTGGGGGCTCCTGGCGCGGCGGCGGCGGCGTGGGTCGCGTGTCCGCGACAACCGGCGGCGGAGGAGGCGTACGGTTACCCAGCATGAAGCTCAACCCGGCCCGGAGCTCGACGTTCGTCGATCGCGCTGCCTGCGAGTTGACGCCGATGACCGGCGGAAAGCCGAAGGTCGCCGCCGTCGGATTCTCGACGTATTCGACGATGCCGTCGAAGCGCAGCGCCAGCGCGTCGGTCATCCGGAAACGGAACCCGGCCCCCAGGGGGACCGAAAAGTCCGTGTGCGACGCGAACCGCTGTCCGCCGGCGCCCGCCTCGAGCAGGAAGTGATGCGTCTTGCCGCCCATGCCGAACGGCAAGTTGAAGTTGATCTGGCCGTTGAAGGTCTGCATCGACGAGCTGCCGCTGGCGCGCGGCGCTTGGTTCGTGAAGCTCGAGAACGAAGCCGCGCCCTCGAGCGACCAGTGGGAATTGAGGAAAACTCCCAGACGTCCACCGCCGCCCCAGCCATTGTTCACATGCCAGGCGTCGTCCACGACTGTGTACTGACCGAACCCTCCAACCTCCACCGTCCCGCCCTTCTGCGCCGCAACTGGGACCGCGACGACAAGCGCGGCAAGCGCGGCGACGAACAGACGATGCTTCGCCATGCGTTTCTCCGTTGCAATGAGTGAGGGCGGCCCGAGCACCGCCGAGACCGCCAACGCGAATATATAGGCTCCGTACGGTGCCCGCAGTCCGCCGAGTCGAGCACTCGACACCGATCGGCACCCTTGGGATATTCCGGCGCACGGCCCGCATGGTCGCCCCCGCTACTCGAGTCGGAGGCAGCGCGGCCCCCCCACCACCACCGGACGAGGAGTACCGTCGCAATGCGGATCGGTCGTACCATGCGCGCCGCGACGTTGGCAACCGCTGCCCTTGCCGCGCCGGCGCTCGCGCGCGGACAACTGGGCGTGCAACGCCAACGAAACGCACCGAGCGTTTACGCGATTACTAATGCCAAAATCATCACCGTCTCAGGCGCGCCGATCGAGCGCGGTACGGTCGTCGTGCGCGATGGCGTCATCGCCGCGGTCGGCGCCGCCGTGCAGGCGCCCGCCGACGCGCGCGTCATCGACGGCGCAGGCCTGACGGTCTATCCCGGTTTGATCGACGCGAACAGCAGCGTCGGCATCGGCGCTGTCGCCGCGCCGGCTGCCGCCGGCGGCGCCGCTCGCGGTGGCGGCGGTGGTGGTGGCCGCGCCGGCGGGCCGCAGCAACAGGTGGCGGCCACAGCGCCGAACTCGCTTCACCCCGTCGGCCTCCAGCCCGAGGTCTCGACGGTCGATTTCCTCAGCGCGGACGCCGAAGCACTCAGCGGGCCGCACAGCGCCGGCATCACCACCGTGTTGAGCATCCCGTCGAGCGGCATCTTCCTGGGCCTCTCCGCGGTGGTGAACCTCGGCGGTTCGAACGCACAGGCGATGGTCGTGAAGGCGCCGATCGCGGAGCACATCGGCTTCACGGTAAGCCGCGGCGGCGGCTATCCGAATTCGCTGCTGGGTGTCTTCTCCGCGCTGCGACAGACGTTGATCGACGCGCAGCACTATGGCGCCGAGCAGGCGGCCTACGCGAAAAATCCGCGCGGCATGCGTCGCCCCGAGCCGGACCCGTCGCTCGAAGCACTGCAGCCGGTGCTGTCGCGACAGATCCCCGTGGTGATGGAAGCAGGTCTCGAGCGGGAGATCGAGCGGGCGCTGGATCTCGCCAAGGAGTTCAACCTTCGGGTCATCATTGCCGGCGGCGAAGAGGCCGACAAGGTCGCGGCGCGCCTCAAAGCCGAGAACGTCCCCGTCCTCATCTCGATGAACTACCCGCGCCGTCCGCAAGCGTCGGCCGACGCGGATCCCGAGCCGCTGCGCGTATTGCGCGCTCGCGTCGAAGCGCCGAATCTCGCCGGCAAGCTCCAGGCGGCCGGCGTAAAGTTCGCGTTCACCGATGGCGGGCTGACGACGTGGACCGACTTCCTTCCCAACGTCGGACGCGCGGTCGAGAGCGGGCTCACCGCCGATCAAGCGGTGCGCGCCCTGACACTGGGCGCCGCCGAGATCCTCGGCGTTGGCGACCGACTGGGCTCGATCGAGCAGGGGAAGGTGGCCAACCTGACGGTGACGCGCGGCGATCTGTTCGCCGGACGCGTGTCGCAGCTGTTCATCGACGGCAACGCGGTCGAGATCAGAGCACCGGCGAACACCGCCACCTCCGCGGCGAACGGTGCGTGGACGATCACCGTGACGCTCGACGAAGGCGAGAAGCCGGTCACGCTCAACCTGCAGCAGGCCGGCGAGCAGCTTCGCGGTACGATTCAGGGCGCCCTCGGCAGTTCACAGATCTCTAATGGGTCGATCGGACCGACCGGCGACGTACAATTCACGGCGACGGTGACGATGAACGCCGGCACCGAAGAGGCGCGCTTCACCGGAACGATCAACGCCAACGTGATTCGCGGGACGGTGGCGATCGTCGGCCACCCGCAGGGCACGTTCCTCGGCACCAAGCCGGACGCCGCACAGGGGGCTGGTCGCGGCGGTCGCGGCCGTCCGCCGGCTCGCTAACGATCACGCATTCGACACGAGACTCTCACATGCGCTCATACGGAATACTCGCTTGCGTCGTCGCGGCATCGGTCGCCCGCGCGCAGCAGCCGGTCGCCAAAACCGCTGGCCCGACACTGATCAAGAATGCGACGGTGCTGACCGTCACCAAGGGCACGCTCCAAAACACCGACGTGCTGCTCCAGAATGGAAAGATCGCCCAGATCGGAAAGAACCTGACGGCGACCGCGGGCGCCCAGGTCATCGACGCCACCGGCAAATACGTCATGCCGGGGATCATCGATCCGCACTCACACACGATGGCCGACGCGATCAACGAGGGCTCGCTCTCGGTGACGTCGATGGTGCGGATCCGCGACGTGCTCAACCCGACCGACATCAACATCTATCGACAGCTCGCCGGCGGCGTGACGACGATCAACGTCTTGCACGGATCGGCGAATACGATCGGCGGCCAGAACGCGGTCGTGAAGCTGAAGTACGGCCGCGAAGCCGACGAGATGTTGTTCCCCGGCGCGATGCCTGGAATCAAGTTCGCGCTCGGCGAAAACGTGACGCAGAAGAACGGACAGCAGGCGGCGCAGGCACAGGGCCGCCAGCTGCGTTATCCGGCGACGCGCATGGGCCAGGAAGAAGTGTTGCGCGACGCTTTCACGCGCGCGCGCGACTACAAAGCGTCGCTCGACGAGTACAAGGCGAAGGTCGCCAAGGGTGACAAGGCGGCGATCGCGCCGGCGCGGAACCTCGAGCTCGAGCCGCTGGTCGAAGTGCTCGAGGGCAAACGCTTCGTTCACGCGCACTCGTATCGCGCGGACGAGATGCTGATGCTGCTCAACGTCGCCAAGGAGTTCGGCTTCACGGTGAAGACGCTGCAGCACGGTTTGGAAGGATATAAAATCGCCTCGGAGATCCAGCAGGCGGGCACCGGGCTGTCGAGCTTCGCCGACGAATGGTCGTACAAGATCGAGGCGTACGACGCGATTCCGTACAACGTGCCGATTCTCCTGCAGCACGGCGTCGTCGCGACGATCAACTCCGACTCGGACGAACGGGCACGCCGCCTCAACATCGACGCCGCGAAGCTGGTCCGGTACGGCGGCCTGAGCGACGATGACGCGCTGAAGACGATCACCTACAACGGTGCCGTGCAACTCGGCGTGCAAGACAAGGTCGGATCGATCGAAATCGGCAAGGACGCCGACGTCGTGATCTGGAGCGGCCACCCGCTCAGCGTCTATTCGAGCGCGGAAACGACGTTCATCGATGGCGAGATTTTCTTCGACCAAAAGAAGGATCTTGCCGCGCGCGACCAGATGGCGAAGGAACGCGCCGCGCTCGAAGCCGCTGACCGCGGACGGAGGGCGATCGTTCCATGAAACCCATCAACTGTCATCCTGAGGCTGCCCTTCGTCGCTTCGCTCCTCGAGGGCGGGCTGCGCGGCCGGAGGATCTACTTTCCTTCCTTCGAACCCAGCCACGATTTATGGACAATAGATTCTCCGCTTCGCGGAGAATGACCGCCGCAGCCGCCGCGGTCGTTCTGCTCGCGAGCACGGCTCATGCCCAGCTCGGATCGTTCAACCCACGCCCCGGCCCGCAAGGCACGTTCGCCATTCGCGGTGGGAAAGTGATCACTGTGAGCGGCGCGGAGATTCCGAACGGGACGGTTGTCATCAGTGGTGGAAAGATCACCGCGGTCGGCGCCAACGTGTCGGTGCCCAGCGGCGCCAAGGTCATCGACGCCACCGGCATGTCGGTGTATCCAGGCATGATCGAGACGGGATCGAGCGTCGGTCTGTCGGAGATCGGTCAGGGCGCGGTGGCGACCGTCGACATCTCCGAGGTCGGATCGTTCAATCCGAACGCCCAGGCGTTCTTCGGGATCGATCCGCACAGCGCGCACGTCGGCGTGGCGCGCGTCGTCGGGATCACGACGGTGGTGTCCCGTCCGACGGGTGGCATCGTCTCCGGACAAGCGGCGCTCATCAACCTCGCCGGCGACACGCCGCCGAAGATGGCGGTCGTCCCGCGCGTCGCGCTCGTCATCGAGCTCCCGCGCTCCGGATTCGGCGGACGCGGCTTCGCGCGCGCCAACATCGCGCAACAGGGGAACGCCGATGCGAATCGCGTGCGACAGCTGCAGATGGATTCGCTCCGCGCGCTGCTGCACGACGCCGACGCGTACGGCAAGGCGCACGCGGCCTACGCAAAGGATAAGTCGCTTCCCCGCCCTGCTCGCGACGTCGTGCTCGAGTCGATGCTGCCGGCGCTCAACGGCCAGATGCCGGTGATCCTGGTGGCCGATCGCGCCAACGATATCCGCGACGCCGTGACCTTCGCCGAGGAGATGAAACTCAAGCCGATCATCATGGGCGGCGAGCAGGCGGTCGCGGTGGCGCCCTTTCTCAAGCAGCACAACGTACCGGTGATCGTGTCGAGCGTCATGCACCTGCCGTCACGCGAAGATGACGCGTTCGATGCGAACTTCTCGACGCCGGCCAAGCTGGCGGCGGCCGGTGTGCAGTTCGCGATCTCGACGGGTGACCGTGGCTCGGAGATTCGCAATCTGCCGTACACGGCCGGCATGGCCGCGGCGCATGGTCTCTCCAAGACCGACGCCCTCAAGTCCGTCACCCTGTGGCCGGCGCAGATTTTCGGCGTCGCCGACAAAATGGGCTCGATCGAAGTCGGCAAGATGGCGAACATCGTCGTCACGACCGGCGACATCCTCGAGGCGCGCACCGACACGAAGTACTTGTTCATCGACGGACGTCAGGTACCGCTCGACAGCAAGCACACGGAGTTGAACGCACAGTTCAAGGATAGGCCTTAGCGCCGTTTGGAATTGAATTGCGTAGTGGTCAAATAACGATGGTCTGAGGTCCGGCCTGGTTCAGGTCTCAGGTCCCTGGTCTCAGGTCTCAGGTTGAAACGGCGACGCTGTTCACCTGGGACCTGGGATCAGGGACCTGAGACCTTTTCAGCCATTCCGGTTTACACATCGGTATTAATGCAGCCAGCCCACCCCGACCTCGGAGACATAGCTGCATGCCGATGAAACCCGAGCTTTACAAAGAGCTCCAGGCCAAGAGAGAGGCAGAGCATCGTGCGGCGGAGCGGGATCGGCAGTGGTCGATGGTGCGCAGCGGCGTCGCTTGTCTTGCCTGGGCGGCGCTCGGATTGGTCTGCTACGCGTTCGCCTTCCACACCACAGACGCGAGTATGGCGGAGATCTACAAGTGGGGCGCGTACGTCATCACGTACGGCGGGGTCTCATTCACCTTGCTCCGCGCGTACCGGAAGGGCGAGAATCGCGGAGATTGGTAAGGGACGGCTTGGGATCGTTGGCAGGCGAGCAGTCAGTCACCGATCGCCGCCGCGCGACGGAGTCGGATTCCCGCCATCCACCACAAACTTCCACGTGCCGTCGCTCTGCAGCCGCCAGACGGTGAGGTACTTGCCGAAGCGCTGCACGGCGGCGCCGGTGGGGCCGCGGCCGGTGGAGGTGTATTCGCCGATCGTGAAGCCGAGGTCCCGAGAGGCGGCGACGGCGGCGTAGACGGGCTGCCAGGACAATGAGCTGCCCGCGCCGCCGGCGAAGAAATCTTGGACCGCCTGCGGGCCGATCACGAGCTGCGGGTTGCCGAACATGACCCCGTCTTGGGCGACCGTCGCCGCGAAGGCGTAGCCGGTTCCCATGCGATAGGCGAGATCGGCGAACAGGCTATCGGCCGCGCGCACGGCACTGCGCGCTTGAGCCATTGCGCGCGGCAGCGTCGGATTCGGCGGCGTCATGCGCTCCGCGCCGCTTCCTTCACTCGCCGGGGGCGCTCCCACTTCGGCGTAGGCGGCGATACGCCACGGCGCGCGGGCGTCGCGACGCCAATAGGCGATGTACCGCTCGAGCCGAACCGGTGCGCGCGGGGTGACTCGGGCCGCTACGCCATACGTGTAGCCCGCGCGCAGATCGTTCGAGATGCCGCCACCGAGCGGCTGCCAGGTGATCGACGTTCCCGAAGTCTCGGGATTGGCGGCGAACATCGTGCGCACGGCTTCGATGCCGTAGAGCGCCGGCACGCCGGCGCGAAGAAACGCGACGTCCGGACTGAGGAGGGCGAGCATCGCGTCGCTCACACCGTGCGCTGTCGCGCTGTCGCTCCGCGACTGGTCGAACGCGAACAGCGTGTCGCGCGCCGGCAATCGGGCCGGCGATGGCGCGACCTCGTCACCCCGCCGATGGCAAGCGCCGGCGAGCATCATCGCGATGGGGATGACGAAAACGCGCGTCTTCATGGATTCACGCTATCGCGGACCAATCCATGCCGCCAGACTTGCGTTCCTTGCTCGAGAATGCGCGAAATCGGTCAGAACTTCGCGGGCGCGCGACCATACGCGACGCCGTCCGGCGACGCGCCGACGGGGAATTTCGTCTTCAGCGTTCGCGCCACGAGATCGATCACGCCGACGCTGTTATCGCCGCCGAATGTAACGAACGCGGTACGATTGTCCGGCGCGATGAATACGCCGCGCGGCGACGGCAACGAGCCGACGGTTCCGACGATCTTTCGCGACGACACGTCGGCAATGTGAATGGTGTTCTGCTGCGGATCACAGATGACCGCCAGCGCGCCGTTCGGCGAGACGCCGATGCGATAGGGCATACCAAGTCCGCTCAGCGTCGCGGCGACGTTCCAGGTCTTCGTCTCCACGACGCTCACCGTGCCGGTCGAGTTGCTCCCGACCCACACCGTCGCGCCATCCGGCGTCACGGCGATGCCTTCGGTCTGTGGAGCCACCGCGAGATCGCGCCCAAAGCTTCGCCCTTCGAGATCGATCTCCGTGATTCCGCCCCACGGCACATTCGACGTGAACGCGTGCTTTCCATCCGCGGTGATGCCGACCATATGCGAGCCGGGATGTCGCGTTGGGACCGCGGCGAGAACTTTACCCGCGTTGATGTCGACGACGACCAGGTTCTGCGAGGCCTCCGAGGTCACGACGACCGTCGTATTCGAGCCTGGAAGAAACGCCGCCCCGTGCGGGCGGCGATACTCGCCGAGGTCGATCGTCCGCACAACCTTCTTCGCCGCAAGATCGATCACGGCGAGTGCGTTGCCTGGGGTCTGTGTTCCGTAAATGGTGATCAGGCCCCAACGGCCATCGGGTGATATCGCCGCTTCGTGCGGTCCGACACCGACGTCGATGGTCGTCTCGGCGCGCGTCGCGAGATCCACGATCGTGGCGCTCGCCGATTGTTGGTTGGCGACGAGCACCGTGCCCGACGCGGCGGTCTGCGCGATCACCGCCGAGCCGCGCAACACAATTGTGGTGGCCGCGAGAACGAGAGCGGCGCGCGATCGAGGTGGCATGAGGCCAATTTGTGTCGGCCGTCACACTTCTCATAGACGGTCTGCAAAATGCTTACGATTCGCCGCCGCGAATGCGTGGAGCGATGCGCATGGCAGTGCCGTAGCAAAGAACCTCGGAAACTCCCGGCAGGATCTCGGTTGCGTCGTATCGGATCGCGACTAACGCGTTGGCGCCGAGCGCGCGGGCGTGCTCGATGGCCCGAGAAAACGCGTCTTCTCGCGTGTGCTCACACAGTTCCGTGAGCAACGTGATATTTCCGCCGAGGATTGTTTGGAGCCGAACGCCGATCTGACCAAAGACTGACCGGGACCGAACGACAATGCCGCGTACGACACCAAACGTTTGGACGACATCATAGCCATCGATTCCGTTGGCGGTGGTGGTCATGAATTCGACGCCAGGAAGCCGGGGCATGGTGTTCGCTCACGATTGGGGTCTGTCGAATCAGCGAACGCAGCCGCTCTGGCGCAAGCGTTCCGAACGATTGAAAGTCGCCTGAGCCCGGCATGACTTCTGCGCTGGCAGTTGCCTATTCAGGCGGCGGCGTTGCTGCGACGTTGCGAGGGCGTGACGCCGACTTTGTCTCACGCAGTCTGGCGGGGTGGACGCCGCCCGCGTCTGTGTGTATCACTAACAACTGGCTCGCACTGCTGGCGGTCCGAGCCTTCGTGCATCCCCGTCGCCACTCGGAGTCGACGGAACGCGCATCCAGGGTTTTCACAGGGGTCATGACGCTCGTTGTTGTCGCGGTCTTGATCGTCGCCGTCGCGGCAGGTGCAGCCGTCCCGCTCGCAGTCTGGTGGACGGAAGGTCGGCGTGGGCCCAGGCGTCCGGTGCCCCCGCTCATCTATCCGCTCGTGCCTCCCGGGCATCGCGATCTCGAGATAACGCCGATGCTTCGCGAACCGCGGCCGTCGACGAACGGCCGCGAGAAGACAATGCGGACGCTCGTCCCGGCCACACCGCCGGCTGCGGTCGCCGCGCGTGGCGTCGATCGAGAGATCGACCCGGTGATCCACGTCGAGCAGTCCGCGTTCGATCATCCGAACGGCGGCAACGGCGAAGTTGTCGGGTCGGAGACTATTCGCTTTCGTCGCCCCTCGGATGAGCCGGTGCAGATTCTCCCGGGACGACTCGAAGTCGTCTCGGGCGAACCACGCCATCGAGAGATTCGCTTCGTCCGCGTACCGGGAGAGCCCGCGCAACTCATCGTGGGCCGCGAGCCAGGACGGTCGCCGCAGCACGTGACGCTCCAGTCGAGCACCGTGAGCCGGCGCCACGCGCGTTTCGCATTCAACAACGGGCGCTGGGCGATCGCCAATCTGTCGCAGACCAACCCCGTCGTCGTGAACGACGAGGACCTTCCGGATTCCGCCGGCGAGCGGCCGCTCGCCGACGGCGACAAAATCGAGTTGGGCGAAGTCGTCCTTCGATATCGATCCCAATGATGGCGAACGAGTGGGGCACGTTGCTCGCTCGCCAGTGTCACTGAGCGCCGGTCGTGAGCTCCGAGAAGGAACCGGCGGCGCTCGCCGCTCTTGAAGGCGACTACGAGATCATCCGCGAGCTGGGGCGCGGAGGCACCGCGATCGTATACCTCGCCCGCCAGCGCGCGACCGGCGAAGAAGTCGCGATCAAGCTGATTCGCGCCAAGTACATCGAGGATGAAGAGGCGGTGACGCGCTTCGCTCGTGAAGCACGCTTCGTCGCGCAGCTCGATCATCCGAACATCGTCGCCGTTCATCAAGTACTCGATCTCGGTCCTTCCGGGACGGCGCTCGTCATGGCCCACGTGCCCGGACGGACGTTGAAGCAGGTCATCAAGGAGCACGGGAGACTGTCCGTCAGGCGCACCGAAGAGATCCTTCGCGGAGTCGCCAAGGCGCTCAGCGCGGCGCACGCGATGGGGATCGTGCACCGCGACGTGAAGCCCGAGAACATCTTCGTCGACGCGAAGGGCCACGCGCTGCTCGCCGACTTCGGGCTCGCGCGGTCGATGAGCAACGATACGCATCTCACGATGGCCGGCGTGGCGATCGGAACGCCCGCCTACATGGCCCCTGAACAGATCGACGGCATCGATCTCGACGCGCGAGGAGACATCTACAGTCTCGGCTTGGTCGCGTGGGAGATGCTCACCGGCCATCGGCCGTGGGAAGGCGAGAGCCTGTACGCGGTGCTGTATCACCAGAAGCACGAGCAGTTGCCCGACGTCCGCGATATCCGCGACGACGTTCCGAACTATCTCGCCGCGCTCGTCACGCGCGCGATCGCGAAAAACCGGGACGATCGCTGGCCGAGCACCCAAGAGCTCTTGACGGCGCTCCGCAAGAAGGGCGACGGCGTTCAGCCTGAGCCACACGTGCGCGTCAGCGCGGAGACCGTGCGGTTCATGCGACCCACGACGCCGCCGGCGGTTGCAGTACCGGGCAGCGCGCCTCCGCCGATCGACAAATCCGCGCCGACACAAGCTCCGGCGGAAGACGACCGCGCGGCAACGTTCGCGCTCGTTGCGGCAGAGTTGGCGTGGCAGGATGCGGGACATCTTCCCGCGCCACGGCCGAGTCGCCGGCGATATGCTCTGGCTGGCGGCGCGCTCGTCGGAGTCGCGGCACTCGCGCTCGCCGCCGCCAAGATGCCGCGCGGACCTGAGGCGCACGCACGCGCGGGCCGCGTCGTGCCGCCGCCGCGAGTGACGTTGAGCGATACCGCCGTGTCATTGC
>Ga0157375_10005437_pt1 | contig 11072 bp, 4 predicted proteins | sample M35metaG_FD_115311 | JGI IMG/M metagenome (GOLD analysis project Ga0157375, IMG submission 115311) | Miscanthus rhizosphere microbial communities from Kellogg Biological Station, Michigan, USA - M3-5 metaG | ecosystem: Host-associated > Plants > Roots > Rhizosphere > Soil | place: USA: Michigan...
CAAAATCCTTTCCTAAATACTTCTGAATAGTTTTTGCTTTTGCCGGTGACTCAACGATTACTAAATTTTTCGACATTCTAAAATTTTTGCAAAAGTAAAGCTTTTTTATTATATAGGTTTTGTAATCTGATTTTAATTTAATAATCAGAAGGTTTTAACTCAGATATATTGAAAAGAATTCATTCTTATAAACCCTGTTGTTTAAAGGCATTTCTTCATTAAATGATAATGATTAGTCGTATTTAAATAAAATAATATAGAATTTTCTACCGATCATCATAGATATAAAGAATATCGGGAATTTTATTTTTAAAATTAAAAAAGGAGCAAAACGATGATGTCTTACTCCCTTTATTATTAAAATTGTTTTATTATTCCTTGATAATTTTCACAATAATCTCCGAGTTATTGATTCTCACTAAATAAACTCCTGAAATCAATGAAGAAACATCTGTCTCATTATTTACAAATTCTCCTGATTTTACGAGCTGACCAGATGCATTATAAATCTGAAAGAAACATTTTCCATTCTCGGTTGCATCGATGTAAAGTTTATCTTTCACCGGATTCGGAAATAAGGTAATTTTGTTTTTCTGAACTTTCTTCTCTATTTCATTTTTACTTAAAACTTCAGACGCTTTAGCAGCCGGCAACGAAGTAATCGGAAGTTTTGGCAAAGGACCTTCTTCATTTCCGTTGGCATCAGTTTTTATTTTTACACAACGACAGCTCATCCCGAAATACGGATCATTATTATCATGAAAAGCAATCATACGATTGGCCGTAGCTGCCGCATCAAAAATTAAATTAATCGGTCTTCCTATATAATTGGAATTCAACGCAGCAGTCCAGATGCCCGGATATTGATAGTTGACAAAATTATAGGTTCCGACAGGTGTTTGATTTGCGGTTACACTTCTGAATCCGCGAGATCCAGAATTTGGATAATTTCCTGTATAATAAGAAGGATAATTATACATATAGCCTATTGTATAGCTGTATGTTGCACTTCTTCTTACTCTTATCCCGTCATAATCAGCACTCACATTATAAGCTGTTGCCACATTCTTATCTTTTTTATACCAAGGCGTTAATCCAAAATCCTGATTTGTGGTGTATGTTGTATTGGTGATATCAGGAATTCTCCACCCTTCAGGACAAGGATCAAAAGGCGATTTTTTACCACCTCTACCCCATCTGTCATAGGCTAAATTCGGCTCATTTGCCAGCCAGTCTGTCCCGTTAGTATAAATTGCACTGCCACTGCTATAGGAAGCAAACGTACTAGGAATCATATACACCAAAGGATTTTTCACTGAATATGATAATACCTTTGCAATTTTATCAGAAACCCTATCTGTTGTTAATACATTAGCATTTGCTGCATTAGTATAGGTGTTATAAGGAATGATATAATTTCCTGCCATATTATTATAAGTAGCAATGGCTAGTGTTGTATACGTTGCTGTTCCGCTTGCCGTAATATTTCCTAAATAAACAGGGTAAGAAGCTCTGTCATCCGCATATTGGAAAATCGGAAGCGGATCTTTTCTTCCCCATTGATAATGTAATCCTGTAGAGGCTTTAATTTTAGCTAATTCTGCTGCCGTTGGGGTAAGATTATTTACAACTACCGGAAAAGCGTCTGTTGCTCCTAAGTTTCTATCCATAAACTCTGTCTCGAAAACAATGTCTGCTTTATTTACATAATTTACATAATTGGTAGCAGACGTCACCGGAAGCTCGGTCGTATATTTATATGATCCAAGCGGGGTATCTGTCACCCAGATATGCCAGCTCCAGTATACGGGATTGGCAACACTTCCGTTGTGTAACGTTATGACGGCATTTCCACTTTGATTAGGTTTTATTTCAACTAAAATTTTAGAAGAAGAAATCCCTGCCAATGAGCTTGGTGACGGATTTAGAATTGAAACTTTATTGATCAGATTAGTATTTGTAGTCCAAAGAACATTTGATTTTAAATTATTAAAATTTGCCGGATTTAAAATATCTTTATTGTTTAAAAGCTCACTCTGAACTGAAAAAGCCTTACTTACAGGAATTTCTATGGTAAATAATGATGTGTTTTTTACAACCTGATAGGTATTCGGATTATTGATTCCTTCTCTGTATTCATCGACTATACCTAAATATTCCGTCGGAAAATCATATTGATTGACAACATATAAAGGATCTTTTATACATCTGCACCCGTTCATATCTGACGTAACACCGTTACCTAAAGGAAAGTACCAGTATCTTCCTTTCACAGTCGGGAAATTAGGATCAGGAATATCCGGTTGCACTTTATCCGGAATCATAAATAACGTTCTTGCACCAACAGCCGGTGTAGTGTCAAACTGTCTGGTCATGGTCGCCGTCCACAAAGCGACCTGGTGCTGATCGGTAAATTGACCCGCATGAGCATTAAAATAAATACCGCCCGTCCCCGGAAACATTCCCATATTCTGTCCGCCGGCATTAGAAAGATCAAAACCAAAATTCGGATATACTTTAAAACCTGTCATAAAAGAAGGAACTCCGGAATCCGTTGGTTTAATTTTATGATAATTATTAGCTTCAAAAACATTTTTAGCCATATTCGTTCTTACCCCAAAAGGAGAAAAATCAACTCTGATATCATCTACATACGTCTGAGAGGCAATATTTGCCACTAAAACAGAAGGCACCCTCCAGCCGTTCGGACATGGATCGTACGAGGATTTATCTCTATAAGGTCTTGCGCTTGTGTCGGCATTATAGTTGGTATCAATTTTTCCCTGAGAATTATCAGACCATAAATTTAGTTCTGTAAGTTGATTATCAGCCATTCCCGGCATTTTCCCAAACCAGTTGACCATTAAATTCGGATTATTGTTGTAATAGGCGATCCCTGAATTATCATCCTTATTCACATACATCATGCTTAACGGATTTCTTACCGATAGCTTAATATTATTAGCAACAGTAGCATTAGAAAGCAAAACAAAGGTTCTGAGATTATCTATACTGACGGCATTTGTAAAGTTTTTCGCGCCCCTGTGCCTTACTCTTCCGATAGCCCCGGAAACTTCATAAAAATCATTGCCTCTGTTTACCAAAGGAGGAATTGGATCTTTTCGACCCCATTGATAAAGCAGACCTCCGTTTCGATTCCATTCTGTGCCGGTGATGGTAGCACTTAGGGCACCTAAATTTCGGTCCATCCACTGCCAGTCTGTTGCAGGAATTGCCTCAACAACGCCATTGTTTCTTTCTCTTGTAAGATTATCAAAACTTTTATAAGAAGTTCCTTTCGTAGGATCATCCGTCACCCAAACATGCCATGACCAGTAGATTTCGCCACCAACTCTAAAGGCAATCACCGCATTTCCTTCCTTAGATTTATTGATCGGAACTTTTATTTTGGCATTTTGTCCTGTATCTATAATTTCCAACGAATAATCAGAGCCGCACCTGATCAATCCGTGAGTATCTTCCCATAAAACTACTGCGCTAACCTTTCCGCTGGGGATAGCCGTTCCACCGATATATTTATCGCTTGCCCACATTGCGTAAGCTTTTTTAACAGGAATATATAATCCTTCCTGAGCCTGACTCGGATCAAAAATATAACTATTTGGAGCTTTAGACCAATCTAAGACTGGCGGAGGATCTCTTCGCAACTCCTGTTTAACTGTATCAATTTTTTCATTAATCTTAATAATTTGTTTATTGGTGTTTTGTGAATTTTTATTCAAATATGATTCTTCAGATATTTTTTCATATTTAAAATTTTCTTTTATTTCTAAATTTTTAGAATAAATACAACTCGAGGCTAGGCAAAAAATTGCCATTAAATTTTTTACTGACGTTTTCATTTTTTGAGTTTGTGTTGTTAATATTTTTACCTACAACATTTAAGCCCTTGACATGAAATTTCAATTTATTTTATAAATAACACTTTGATAAATAAATAACATTAAATAAAAACCATCATTATCACATTATAAATAATAAAAATACATTTACGAACTTAAATTTCCGCAAAAGTACACATTAATAAAGAAAATTTTTATTACCCAAATCAATATCAATGAATATTAATAATCAAAACAACAAAAGAGACGATGTTAAAACACCGTCTCTTGATATATTAATGTAATAAATTTAACCTATGGAAGGATATGATTCTTATAAAGATCAATGGTAAATCTACCTGCAATAATGTTTCTGAAACTTGCAAAAACGACAAAGTTGAAGATCGTCAAAGCAATAATAAAAGAATAGATTGCTTTTTTTGTACCATCAGAAACAACATACATGGCATTAGGGATCAACACAAATGAAAAACCAATAAATGCCCCCGCTAATCTTGACGAGAAAACCGGATTATTTCTAAATATAAAATAGAAACAAATACCGACGACAGCATAGTTCCGATGATATTCGTAGTAAGGATATTTCTCTTTCATCGGGGTGTCAAAAACAAACAGAAAGAATGTCAGGATTGCCATTAACGCTTCAGGAATACCAAAACCTCCATTCAACCTCTGCGAAGTTTCATCAACATAACCGTTGAAACCTTCCACCAACATACTGTCAGACGCCACATCGCTCAAGAAATTACCAAAAACCTTATAGATCTCAAAAGGAGACAAAATTATTGACCCAATAATCAAAAGCAACATCATTGCTTTGTTTAAAGGCACCCGGGCAAGCCAGTACATCGGTAAAAACATATAACAAACGTTATGAATACCCGACGCAATGAAAACAAAGAAAAGATAATGCCACAGCTTCCTTTCTTTAATATACCGTATGGCAAAATAGATAATAAAAGTTCCTAAATTCTGTCTGATCTGACCACTTTCTCCAATGAAAAAGTTTGGAATAAACATGAATAAAGTGAATGTAAAGGGATAAAAAGTATTATCATCCGTATATTTTATCTTGAAAAAGATCGCAAAAATAGCAATAACCAACGTCAGCATATAAAAAGGCGCGTTGAAAACATTCAGCAATATTTTATTGATCAATGCATAGAGCCACTCAATTTCTACATTCTCAGAACCTTCTATATGTAAAGCCTTCATGAAGATGCTCATGTATTCTTTTGTATCAGAATAAATGTAAATCCCCCGGTAGCTTCCATAGTCCGGACCTACACTATCACGAAGACCGGCAATGATGATGAGATAAATCCCCAAAAACCAAAACCATTTTTTTTCTACTTTGTTTCCAAAAACTTCCTGTACACTAAAAAACAGCATATAGATAATGGCAACTATATAATATGGATGCAGTAAACTCATGATCTGATCAGGGAATTTTTAAATTGATGATATGCCAATACAATCCCGGTAAGAATCAACGGAAGAAAAAGTCTAACTTCCCAGTACAGACCGACCATTGTAATCATTATCAGATAAGGTAAGGAGAAAAAAAGATACCTTTTAAAAGCATTCCTGTTCTCGGCAGAAACTCCTAATTTATAGATAAAATACATTACAATACATGCAAATAACAATCCTGCAAGATTGAAAGGGCTTTCAAAGTTTCTGTTAATATAAAATCCTTCAACAAACGTTGTTTTCTGAACAATCAACAACCGCAATCCCAGGTAAGGAACCAAAAATGCAATCACAAGAGGGATTACTTTCCAGACAGATTTATAATTTCCAGTTTTCAATTCATCAATATTTAAGAAAAGTGCTGCAAAAAAAGCAATATTCAAACAAGCCGTTTCCCGTACAAAAGTTGACAGGAAGATGACAATAATCAAAAAATATAAGTAAAAAGATTGCCGTGCATGAAAATATTTCAGGGTTAAATAAACACCCGTCAGATAACAAAAAAGTGCCATCATATCACAATTTGTCGGCGCATATTGCGTAATAACAATAAAGAAAACCGCCAGCAAATGGATGATTCGCCTTACATTTATATTTAAAAGAAATTCAACCGATTTCAGTTTAAGAATTTTATCAAATACAACAGAAGACATCAAAAAGAAAAAACTGTTCATCAAAAACAAGCTATGATAAAACACAGTTCCGTTTTTTGAGAGAAACTTCTGAAAAAAAGTAAGGTAATGATCAATAATATAACCTACAACATCAGTAAGGTACAAACTGAGATAATTCGGGATCACTCTGTAAGCATATACAGAAGAGAATAGAAAGTCGGGAGGTCCTTCTGAGGTTTTCAATCTGGTGTACGAAGATTCAAATCCGTAATAAGACATAGAAAACAACAAAAGCGGAAGTATTATTACAAATAAAAATCCGTTTATTTTTTCATCAAATATTTTCAACATATCAAAACAGCTTTTTATTTTAGAATAATTTTGTTTTAAAATATATTTTTAGCTGGGAACTTTTGCAAAAGTATAAGTTTTTTTCATTTTACCTAGAATATTTTATTGATTTTCAATGAAAACTTCTTATGTTAAAACTTTTAAACTAATACTTAAAAAATTAAATTTGCAAACTTGATTTTTTAATGTAATGCATCGTTTTTTCATATTTTTATATTATTTGATTTCCAAAAACAAGATTCTTTCTGTAATTTTTACATTAGGAATTGCCGTTTTATGTGGATTTTTTGCTTCCAAAATTAATTTTGAGGAAGATATCAACCAAATAATTCCTAAGAATGAAAAGTCGGATCTTACGGCAAAAGTTCTTCAACAACTTAACTTTTCAGATAAAATCATTGTCATTATTGAAAACAAATCAAAAGAAGATAATTTTCAGCTTTCAGAAACCGCGGACATTTTTTTACAGAAAATCGAGCCATTACAAAGATATATCGGTTCTGTCCAGGGAAAAGTCAACGATAATGAAATCTCAGAAACCTTTGATTTTGTAAATCAAAACCTTCCTTTATTCTTAAATGAAAATGATTACAAGGAAATTGAAAGAAAGCTTCAGAAAGACAGCATTGCAAAACAGGTTGAGAGCAATTATGTTTCTTTGGTTTCGCCGACAAGTTTGGTGACAAAAGAATTCATCAAAAAAGATCCGCTGGGAATCACTTTTTTAGGCTTAAAAAAACTGAATGCTTTAAATATCAGTAAAGATTTTAAGCTTGAAGACAATTACATCGTCACAAAAGACGGTAAAAATCTTCTTCTTTTTATTGAACCAAAAAATAAAAGCAACGACACCAAAAACAACGAAGCTTTTGTCAATCAATTAAATACCATTAAAGAAAACATCAACAAGCAATTCAAAGGGAAAACCGAATTGAGTTATTTTGGTTCGCCTGTCATTGCGGTTGCAAATGCTCAGCAGATCAAAAAAGACATTCAAAATACGGTCATGATCTCGATGACGGTGCTTTTGATTTTGTTGATTTATTATTTCAGGAACTTCTTTACGCCGATTATTGTTTTTCTTCCGACAGTGTTTTCGGTTTTATTGGCGTTGATGATTTTGTATTTCATTAAGGATAAAATTTCAGCAATTTCACTGAGCGTCGGAGCTATTTTGATAGGAATTACGATCGATTATGCCCTGCATATTCTCACGCATTACAAGCACAATAATAATATTGAAGAGCTTTATAAAGAAATCACACAACCGATTATATTAAGTAGCGCGACAACTGCAGTTTCGTTTCTGTGTCTGGTATTTGTACGTTCAGAAGCGTTAAAAGATTTAGGACTTTTTGCTGCGATTACAGTTATTTTATCATCGGTTACAGCGTTGATCATGGTACCTCAGCTTTATAAGCCCAAACAAAAAGAACACGGCCTGAACACCAACTTCATTGATAAAATAGGCGCTTATCCGTATGAGAAAAATAAACCTCTGATTATTGGTTGTTCGATCATTATTATTGCGTGTTTATTCGGTTTCCGACACGTTGGCTTTAATGAAGATATTGGAGATTTAAATTATATTCCGAAAGATTTAAAAATAAGTGAAGCCAAGCTTGAAAAATTATCCGACATCACTTCAAAATCCATTTATACGATTTCTTACGGAAATTCTGAAGATGAAGCATTGACAAGGAATTCTCAATTAAGCACTTTCTTAGAAAAGGAAAAGAAAGACGGAAAAATTTTAAGCTTTAATTCTCTCGGAAACGTTGTTTTATCTGAAAAAGATCAACAAAAAAGAATCGAAACCTGGAAAAAATTCTGGGACGCTCATAAAAAGAATCAAACGATTTCTGAATTAATTACTAATGGAGATAAATTCGGCTTCAACAGTTCTGCATTTGATCAGTTCAATGAAAATTTAAATAAAAATTATTCAACTTTAACGTTAAAAGATTACGAAAAAGTAAAAGCCTTACAGATTTCTGAGTTTTTAAGCAATGAAAATGGTTTTTACACGGTTTCTAATGTCGTGAAAATTGATGAGAAGAAAAGAGATGCTTTCATCAAAGACGTTGAAAATAAGCATGATGCCTTGGCGATCGACCGTCAGCAGATGAATGAAAACTTTTTAGGCTTATTGAAAAGAGATTTCAATACTTTAATTAATTATTCTCTTCTTGCCATCGTTTTGACGATCATTGTCTTTTTCAGAAACTTTGAATTAACGGTTCTTACGATGTTCCCGATCGTTTTAACGGGAGTTGTAACGGCTGGAATCTTATACTTTTTAGGATTAGAATTAAATATTTTCAGCACCGTTGTCTGCACATTGGTTTTCGGGGTTGGAGATGATTTCAGTATTTTCCTGACGAAAGCCATGCAAAAAGAGCACACAACAGGGAAAAATGAGCTTCCTACGTACAGAACCTCTATTATTCTGGCGGTTTTCACAACCATTTTATCGATAGGTTCTTTGATCTTTGCAAAACATCCGGCATTGCATTCTTTGGCTTTAGTTGCTTTAATAGGAATGTTTTCTGTGATTATTATTACCTCAACTTTATATCCTTTCTGGTTTAGATTATTAATTACTAACAGAGCAAAAAAAGGACTTTCGCCGATTACGTTCAGATTATTTTTACGTTCTGTCATATCATTCTTTTATTATGGTCTGGGTGGACTGATATTTTCTTTCTTCGGACATTTTTTCGTACGAAAAGCAAAAGGAAAAACGTTGAGTACAATCAAAAAATGTATCGCTTTATTTTTAAAATCGGTTTTGCACCTTACTCCTTTTGTAAAGAAAACGGTCATTAAAAATCCTAACGAAGATTTCAGCAAACCTTCTGTAATTATCGCCAATCACACTTCATTTTTAGACACTTTGGCGCTTGCCATGGCAACCCATAAGATTGTTTATCTGGTGAATGACTGGGTATATGATTCTCCGGTTTTTGGAAAGCTGGTTCGGGCCTTAGGTTTCTTCCCCGTTTCTCAAGGCATCGAAAACGGAATGGAAAAACTGAGAGAAAAAATAGATCAGGGCTATTCATTAATGGTATTTCCGGAGGCTGAACGTTCTTATACGAATGATATTAAAAGATTTCACAAAGGTGCTTTTTATATTGCAGAACAATTTGGACTGGATGTTGTTCCGGTCTACATTCACGGGAATTCTGAGGTGCTGCCGAAAGGTGATTTCATTATCTACGACGGAAGCATTACAGTAAAAGTCGGTAACAGAATCAGTAAAGACGATACTAATTTTGGGAAAAACTATTCTGAAAGAACAAAAAAGATCAATGCCTATTTCAGAGAACAGTTTGCCAGACTGAGAAACGAAATTGAAGACGAAAATTATTTTAAAAAGAAATTGTTTTTAAGCTTTTTATATAAAGAAACCGAAGTCGTACAGGAAATAAAGAACGATTTCAAAACCAACAAATCCGTTTATTTTGAATTGAATAAACATATTCCGAAAGACGGAATTATTTTGCATATTGCAGATGATTTCGGTCAAAAAGATGTATTATTGACTTTGTATCAGGCAGGCAGAAAAATATTTAGTTTTATTAACGATAAAGAGAAAAGAGACGTTGCCCAGCAGAATTATATTGTCAAGAGAAGAAAGATCAATTATATCAACGATATTTCTGAAATGAATAAAAAAGCAGATGTGCTTTTAATTTCTGACGAAAAATGTAATCTAACTGATATTGCAGAACTTCCGGAAACGATCATTTTTGTAAATGTCAAAGATAGTATGTTTGAAAACAGCGATTATAAGCCGGAATACAGCTCAGAATCGATAAAAGTATATAAGTCTGCAAAATAAATATGAAAAGCATATTTTTGTAACCGATAAAAATTTTTAATGAAAAAAAATATACTCGTTATATATTATACCCAAACGGGGCAATTAGAAGACATCGTAAAAAATGTCGCTAAGCCGTTTGAAAATAAAAACGAAGAATATGACGTTACGTATTACAACATTAAACTAAAGGAAGATTTTGCTTTTCCCTGGTCTAGTGATGTATTTTTTAATACTTTTCCGGAGTCTTATTTGCAGATTCCGAGTGAGATCCTTCCGCCACCGGAAGAGGTTTTGAATAAAAAATTTGACCTTATTATTTTTGGATATCAGGTTTGGTATTTAACGCCTTCTATTCCGATTATTTCATTCCTCAAGAGCAGTTATGCTGAAGGTATTTTAAAAGATACGCCTGTCGTGACCATTTCAGGAACAAGAAATATGTGGATGCTTTCTCAGGAAAAATTAAAAGTATATTTAAAAGATCTGAAAGCAAAACTGGTAGGAAATATTGCACTGGTAGACAGGCACGATAATTATACAAGTGTTTTGACGATCCTTCGATGGATGACGACAGGTCAAAAAGAGAAATCAGGGTTACTTCCTGCTGCAGGAGTTTCTGATGAAGAAATTACAGGTGCTGTGAAATACGGACACATCATTGAAAAGCATTTTTCAGGCAGTGATCTGCAGAATTTACAACCTGATCTGGTACAAAACGGAGCCATCGAAATCCGCCCTTTCCTCGTAAGAGTAGAGAAAGTAGGCAACAAAATTTTCACCATTTGGTCTGGCCTTATCATGAAGAAAAAAGAGAAGCGCCCATTGCTGATAAAATTCTTTAAGGTATATTTGATGGCAGCTATCTGGATTATTTCGCCGATAGTTTTAGTTTTACACCTGCTGACAACACCAATTTTTTGGTTAAAAAGAAAAAAACAAAGA
>Ga0157375_10005439_pt1 | contig 11072 bp, 10 predicted proteins | sample M35metaG_FD_115311 | JGI IMG/M metagenome (GOLD analysis project Ga0157375, IMG submission 115311) | Miscanthus rhizosphere microbial communities from Kellogg Biological Station, Michigan, USA - M3-5 metaG | ecosystem: Host-associated > Plants > Roots > Rhizosphere > Soil | place: USA: Michigan...
ACGGTGTGCGGCCGTGACGACATCGGCGCCGGCGGCGACGAACGCGGCGGTCATCTGCGCCATCATCGACTGCGTCTCGGGCGCGTAGCCGGTCACATGCGCTCCAATGACGGCCGTGTACGCCTGCGACCGGCGTGCCAGCATCGTGCCCGTCGCCGCGATGCCGACGCTGCCGCCGATGTTGCGCATCAGATTGAAGAGGCTGGTGGCGTTGCCCATCCGCTCCGGCCTGATCGAGTCCATCGTCACCGTTGTCAGCGGCACGAAGAGCAGCGCCATCGCCACCCCCTGAATCAGCTGCGGCCAGAAGACGTCCCAGTAGCCCGCCTGCAGGTTCAGGTGGCCGAGCCACCACATCGTCAGGCCGCCGACCGCCAGGCCCGTCGCCAGGAGCTTTCGCGGATCGAAGCGTCCGGTGAGGATGCCGACAATCGGCATCATGCAGAACGACCCGATGCCGCGCGGCGCCATCGCGATGCCGGCCTGCATCGGCGGATACCCGAGCAGCGTCTGCAGCATCACGGGCAGCAGCACCATGCTGCCGTAGAGCACGAAGCCCACCACCGTCATCAGCACGACGCCGACGGCATAGCTGCGCTCGCGGAACACGTGCAGATCGACGACCGGGTCGTCGGCGCGCCACTCGTGAATGAGGAGCCAGACGATCGCGACGACCGCGACGATCATCAGCGTGACGATCAACCGCGACGAGAACCAGTCGTCTTCCTGGCCCTTGTCGAGCACGAACTGCAGCGCGCCGATGCCGACGGCGAGCAGGCCGATGCCGAAGTAGTCGATGCCGCGTCCCGCGCGGTGCTTGATGTACGGCGGGTCGAACAGGAACTGGCGGACCATCAGCAGCGACACAATTCCCACGGGCAGGTTGATGTAGAAGACCCAGCGCCAGCTGTAGCTGTCGGTGAGCCATCCTCCGAGCACCGGTCCGATGATCGGCGCCACGACGATGCCCAGGGCCCAGAAGGCCATCGCTTTGCCGCGCTCGTGCGGCTGGAACGACTCGAGGAGCACCGCCTGCGAAAGCGGCTGCAGCGCGCCGCCCGTGGCGCCCTGAATGATGCGGAAGAGGACGAGCAGCGACAGCGTCGGCGCGAGGCCGCAGAGCAGCGACGCCAGGGTGAAGCCGGTAATCGACGCCATCAGCAGGCGCTTTCGGCCGAACACACCGGCGAGCCATCCCGTGAGTGGCAGGATGATGGCGTTGGCGACCAGATAGCTCGTGAGCGCCCAGGTGGCTTCGTCCACGGTGGCCGAGAGATTGCCGGCGATGTGCGGCAGCGACACGTTCACGACGGTGGTGTCGAGCACCTCCATGAACGTGGCGAACATCACCGAGAGCGCGATGATCCAGGGATTGACGTGCCGGTGTTCAGACATATGAAAGCGAGGGTGCCGTAGGCAGGGCGCGCCCTCAGGAGCGCCATCCTCAATTGTACGGCACGCCGTTATACTCGTCGGTGGTATGACCGACCGTCGGCGCCCCGGACTCGAATGGCAGGTCGTCGACGCCGACGCCGGCATGCGCCTCGACGCGTTCCTCGCGGTTGAGGGACGCGCCGGATCGCGCGGTCGCGCCACGCGCGCGATCACACGCGGTCAGGTTTTTCTCGACGACCGCGAAGTGACGACCGCCGACGCCGGTCAGCGACTGGCGTCGGGCGATCGTGTCCGTCTCTGGCTCGATCGCCCGGGGTCTGCGACGAGGCGTTCGAGTGTCCGGTCAGTGGGTCCGCTGGAGATCCTCTACGAGGACGCCGCGCTGCTGGTCATCAACAAACCCGCGGGTCTGCTGTCCGTGCCGCTGCCGCGCAAGCCGGATGAGCCGGCCGTCACGGACTATCTCGAACGGCATCTTCGGAGCCGGGGGAAACAACAGCCACAGGTCGTTCATCGGATCGACCGCGACACCTCGGGGCTGCTCGTCGTCGCCCGGACGGGCCCCGCGGCGGGCGTGCTGAAGGCGCAATTCGAGGCCCGCGAGGCCGAACGCGTCTACCAGGCGGTGGTGTACGGACACCCGGAGCCGGCGTCCGGCACGTGGCGCGATCGGATCGCGTGGGACGACCGCATCATGCTGCAGAAGGCCGTGGCCCCCGGCGACCGGCGCGGGAGCGATGCGATGAGCCGTTACGCCGTCGTCGAGGAGTTCGAGGACAGCGCGCTCCTCGAAGTGCAGCTCGTCAGCGGAAAACGCAATCAGATCCGCCTGCAGGCGCAACTGCGTGGCCATCCGCTCGTCGGAGAGCAGCGCTACACCGTCGAGGGCGATGGGCGCGAAGAGATCCCGTTCAAGCGTCAGGCGCTGCACGCGTGGAAGCTCGGGTTCCGTCACCCGACAGACCGCCGCGAGCTGACGTTCGAGGCTCCGCTTCCAATCGATATGGCGAAGCTCATTCGCCGTCTGCGGCACAGCGCCGCAGCTCGAACGTAACGATCGTGGGGCAGGGCTTCAGCCCTGCTAATGTCACCGCTTCGCGTACGGTGCTTTGCCAATCGGCGCCACCGTCCAGCGCCCCGGCTCCATCATCACGCCCTCGACCAGTTCCGAGCCCAGCCTGATCGGATCCTCGCCTGCAGCGCCGTCCTTGTGCAGCCGGTACAGCGTGTTCTCGTCGACGACGAACCACTCCGGAAATTCGTTCAGGCGGACGTAGTTCTTGTCGAGGTTCAGATCCCGTGAGTGGCGGGCGTAGTCGAACTGAATGCGAGTGGGTGAGGGCAACGTCAAATCGAGGAACAACTGGTCACGGTCCCTCACCGCCCCGACCGCCATGCCTGGCTGCCAGTGCTCGGGCCGCACGCCCTGGCTCTGCATGTACGCGTAGAGCAGCGCCGTGCGATTGAAGTTGCCTTCGCCGTACCAGTACTCGATGTGCCCGTCGGGCCGCTGCATGCCGAGCATGACGCGCATCTCCGATTCGATCCAGTTCAGCGCGTCTGGCACTGGCTCCCGGTTGACGAGATAGATCGCGCTCTCGATGGTGTCAGCGTACCCGTCGAACGATCCCAGAGGGAGTCCCGGGTCGTTGCGCGGTTCCCAGTTGTGCTTGCGATACTTCGTCAGGTTCTTCAGGACGTGAATCACGGCGTCGCGGTACTTCGTCTCGCCCGTGACCTGGTAATAGGTGTAGACGGCGCCGTAGATGTACCCCCAGTTGTCCGAGAGGCCGTCGTCGTCCGGCTTCATCGTGTCGGTGCTGACGTCGTTGTACAGCAGGCCGTCGCTGTTCGCGGATTCGAGGATGCGGTCGAGCATCGTCGCGATGATCGGCTGCCATTTCGCCGCCCGGTCCGACTGCCAGTAGTGTTCGTTGGCAAACTGCAGCACCAGCCCGACGACGAGCTCGTTGCCATGGTCGCGCAGGCGGAGGTGCTGGTTTCCCTTGTGCGCGCTGAAATCCCAGTTGCCGCTCGGGACGCCGTGGCTGCCGGGGATGACCTCGTCCAGGTAGGCGTCGGCGATGCGACGGGCCCATTCGACGAACCGCCGGTCGCCGGTCATTGGCCCGAGACGAGCGAGCACCTGCAGGTAGTCGCCGTTCAACTCGGCGTCAGAGGCCGGCAGCTTGCCGAATCGCGAGTCGACGGGCGCGCGGTTCATCGCGTCGACGACCATGTCGAGCATGCGCGCGTAGTAAGGCGTGCGCCCTAGGTACTCGGTGACCGCAAGGAGGCCGTCTTTCGCGTACTCGCCGGCGCCGAAGAGGCTCGGTGGGCCGAGCGCGCCGGTACTGAGGTTGAGATCCGCGGGGATCGATTCCTGGACCGTCGTGTAGCGGATCTCGTTCCGGAGCATCTCCATCATGCGGCCGTGATAGAGGTCCGGATCGGTGAGATCGGCGGTGAGGATCAGGTACGGATAGAGGTCCGCGCCCGAGTTGTGCGGCGTGTACATGCGGGCGGGCTCGCCCGGGTGAAGGCCGCTGCCGGGACCCGGCAGGCGTTCAGGGAGCAGCCCCGTCTTCGGATCGGCCGCTTCGAGCCACACGCGCATGAGGCGATCGCACGCGGCAACAGCCGTTTCGAAACGTCGGCCGTTCTCGTGCGCCTTCTCGAACGGAGCGGCTGGCTCCGCGTGTCCCGCGAGGCCGAGCGTGAGGATTCCGACAGCGACGACCACCAGGCGGAGAGCAGAAGAGCGCGACATGACCGCATGGTAACCTGAGGTCCTGATGCACGCCCCCGCCTGGCTGATGCGAATCAACCGCCCGCTGAGCCGGCGAAACCGGCTCGGCGCGATTGTCGCGATGCTGACGTGTCCGTGTCACGTCGGCGTGGCGACGATCCTGCTGAGCGGCACGGCCGTTGGCGGATGGCTCGCCGCCGAGCGCGCGTGGATGTATGCGCTCTTCACGGCGCTCTTTGCCATCGGCCTCGCGATCTTCTTCCGTCCAGAACGCGAGGTCTGTGCCTTGCCTTCCTCGAACGAACGATAGCGAGTTACATCGGCTCGTCGGCGCTCGGCCCGTAAATCTGCGGGACGGTCGATCCCATCGGCCGCAGGTACGTCGTCAGCTGGCCGCGGTGGTGCACCTGATCGAACAGCGTGCCCCAGCAACTCTGCAGGCCAGTGACCCTCATCACTTCCTGGCCCTGGAACAGAAACGGGACCGTCGCTTCCCACGTTGCCGCAGGCGTCGCCTTCATCCTCTGCGTGATGTCGTCGTGGTGTGCGTCGTAGACGGCGAGCACCTCCTGCACCGTCACCGGCGCAGGCCTTTCCACCCAGTCGAACGCGCCCTTCTCGAGGCCGTCGATCAGGAACAGCTCCTCGAGCACGATCAGCCACGCGAGCTCGCGTGCAGTTCTCGACTTGGGTTCGTGCTTGTAGTCCGACTTCGCCTCAGGGATGCGCGACAGCACCTTGCGCGTGGCGGGCGCTTCCTTTTCCCAGAACGAGAGAAACAGGGCCTTTTCGTCCATTGCGACCTCCTCCGTGGGGGGAATGCCGGTGTCGACGGGAGGCGCAGTGTAGGCGAACAAAAGGCAAAGATCAAGACACAGATCAGACTGCAGGGCGCAGGGAACGGTCTAAGAGAAACTGAAGAGGGATGGAAGGGCCGTTGCTGGCTTTGTCGTCGAGCCTCGCCGCGATTCTCGCGCTCCAATCGCCTGTCCAGGCACAGGCCGCGGACTCGCCATTGCCCGTGTCGATGGAGCGGATTCGCGCAGGCTTGAACCAGCCGCCGTCGCTCCTGCAGGTCCCTCCGCCGTCAGGCGACGTGCCCACATTCAAGATCGCGGTCCGGGCGTCTCCTTTTGTTCTGCAGCCCGCTGACGAAAAGCCATTTGATCCCACATTCGGACTGCCATCAGTCGGGGAGTTGTTGATGAGTGGTATCGAGAACATCCGATCGGCCGCCGTCGACTACAAGCGCCGGCGCGCCGAGCGTCGAGCGCGGAAGGAAGTGGACGGCGCCCTTGCAGCGTTCTGCGCAGTCCGCGTGTGTTCAGCGCCTGATACTGCCAAGTAGTCGGCGCGGGACTCGTGCAACCCGCAATCCGCAATCGACAATCGGATAGGATCCGCGCCGGGTGTGGACGCAGACCTTCGATCCGCTCGGGCATCCGCTCGCCTCCGCTGCGGTCGCCGCGATTCCGATTCTTGCGCTGCTGTGGGCGCTGGTCATCGCGCGATGGTCGGCGGTCCGCGCCGGTGCGCTCACGCTGGGACTCTCGCTCGTGATCGCTGTCGGCGTCTACCGCATGCCGGTGACGTTGGCGGTAATGGCGTCGATCCACGGCGCGTGCTACGGCGTCTTCCCGATCAGTTGGATCGTCTTCGGCGCGCTGACGCTCTACCAGGTCACCGTGCGCACCGGGCGCTTCGACGTCCTCAAGCACTCGATCGCCGCGCTCACCGACGATCGCCGGCTGCAGGCGCTGCTCATCGCGTTCAGCTTCGGCGCGTTCCTCGAAGGCTGCGCGGGATTCGGCGCGCCGGTGGCCATTGCCGCCAGCATGCTCGTCGGCCTCGGCTTCGATGCGCGGTACGCGGCGGGCCTCTGTCTCATCGCGAATACCGCGCCGGTCGCGTTCGGCAGCATCGGCATCCCGCTCGTGACCGCCAGCCAGGTCACCGGCCTCGACCTGCACGCGCTCTCGCAGATGGTGGGACGCCAACTGCCCGTGTTGTCGCTCGCGCTGCCGTTCTATCTGATCGTGCTGATGTCGGGATGGCGTGGCCTCGCGGACGTGTGGCCGGCCGCGCTTGTCTCTGGCCTGGCGTTCGCGGTGACGCAGTTCCTGGTCTCGAACTATCTCGGGCCGGCGCTGCCGGACGTCCTCTCGGCCGTCGTGTCGATTCTCGCGCTCGTGGCGCTGCTCTCGATCTGGAAGCCTGCGCGCGCATTCCGATTCGCACACGAGCCGGACAGCGTCGTCCGCGCCGTCTCTCCGCCGGCGCACCTGGCGATCGCCGCCTGGATTCCGTTCGCGCTGCTGACGCTGCTGGTGAGCACGTGGGGCCTGATCCAGCCGCTGCTCGATCGCGCCACGTTCGTGATCGCGGTGCCGCTGCTGGATCACGCTGTCCTCAACCCCGACACCGGGAAGGCGCTCGCGGCCACCTATCGCGTGAACTGGCTCGGCGCGGCGGGCACGGCGGTTCTGGTCTCGGCGGCGCTGTCGGCGATCGCGCTCAGACTGGGCACCCGCGGATTCGGCGCCGTGTGCGCCGACACGACGCGGCAGCTCACGCGATCCGTCGCGACGATCGCGCTCTTCCTGGCCTTCGCGTTTCTAGGCACCGCGTCAGGCATGACGACGGCGCTCGGCCGCGCGATGGCGGGCACCGGCGCGCTGTTCCCGTTTTTCGCGCCAATCGTCGGGTGGATTGGCGTGTTCATCACGGGGTCCGACACCTCGGCCAACGCGCTCTTCGGACGGCTCCAACAGGTGTCAGCCGATCGGCTCGGCGTGAGTCCGGTGCTCGCGGTGGCGGCGAACTCGTCGGGCGGGGTCACGGCGAAGATGATCTCGCCGCAGTCGATTGCCGTGGCGTGCGCTGCAACCGGCCTCGTCGGGCGCGAGCCGGATCTGCTGCGCTTCACGCTGCCGCACTCCGTCGGGCTGGTCCTGCTGATGGGCGTGCTCACATGGCTGCAGGCCACGGTGTTCTCGTGGATGGTGCCGGCGGCGATGCCGTCGGTGGGAAGCGCGTCGGCCATGCCGGCGATGAACGCTGGTGCGATCCTGACAGGCGCCGCGGTCGGCGCGGTCGTGCTGATGCTCGTGGCGCGGCGGGTCGCCCGGTAACCACAGCAGGACGGCAGGCCTGAAGGCCTGCGCTACACCTGTTGTCCGAGCGCGGCGCGGATCGCGGCGTGCTCGGTGGCGACCTTCGGCACTTCGTCCAGAAACAGGCGATACCTTCCCGCAGCGCTCTCGTCCACGGCCGCCGCTGGCGTAGTCAGGGCGGTCGCCTCATCCCAGAAGGCGTCAGCCTCGGCCGCCAACGCGTCGTCGTCGGCCGCAAGCCATTCGTCGATGCGGACGATCAGGCCGGAGTAGGGGCGGAGCCAGGCGAAGTGTTCGTTGCCGAGCACGAGCTGCAGCATCTCGCCCGGCGAACGCACCGGCCCGTAGGCCTTCTCGTACTTCGCGCGCTCAGAGTCGAGCAGCGCCTTGTGAAGCGTCAGCAGGTGGTCACGCACCGTGCGGAGCTGGGTCGGCGTCGGCATCCTCTGATAATACCGGCGCCGCGCGAAACGCGACACGGTCCGCGAGGCCGAAGTTCAAGACGCCGGCTACGACGATCACGATGAGGTTGGACGGAACCGGCGGCAGCCCAAGCCTGCCAGCAACGAGGGGCATGAGCGCGAGGTTGCTCATCAGGGAGACCAGCCCGTTGGCCATGAAGAATCGGGCGAAGGCGATAGCGGGCGGCAGGCGCGGCATCCGATCGGCCCAGGTCCACACCCAGTGCCAGCCGAAGTTGTGCACGACTGTCAGCATGATGGCGGCGGAGCTGGCTGCAAGATAGCCGACGCCGAGCTGCGTCAGGATCCACAGGATCGCAAGCTGGAAAACGATGCCGACGAGACCAATCAGGTTGAACCGGAAAAATCGCTGCACATTCTGGAATGCGTAGCGGGGACCCAAACCGGCTCACGGCCGGCCGGGCTGGTCCGGTCCAAAGGCCGCGCGCTCGGTCGCGGGCTCGATGAAGGCCGACGCGAGGGAGATCAGCACCGCCGCGCCGACGAGCACCAGCGCCAGGGGACGTGCCACGGCGAGCAAGGCCAGCCCGGAGATGGCAAATGCGGCCACGTACAGGACGTCGGAGGCACGCTTCCAGCCAACCGCCTGCCGTCGCTGTGCGGCCCATTGCTGCGGGTACGATCGCGTCACGAACCACAGGTGGAGCCGGAGCGTGATCGTCACGATCGCGGCGACGAGCGCGATCACGAACAGCGCGATGCCCGTTGAGCCGCCGATGCGCTCGTCGGCGAACCAGAGCGGGAACAGGAGGCACGCGTAGAACGTGCACGCCAGCCCTTGGTGAAAGCGCCACCACCAGACGGCATGATCGCCCCTGCGGGACGTCCCGAGCTCGGCGGCTTCGATGGCGGCGACGAGATCGGCGGTGGAGGCGAAGCGCTGCGAGGGGTCCTTTTTCAGGCAGCGCTCGACGACCGAGGCCAGCGCCGTCACGCCGGTCGCGGATGCGAAGCCGGCGGGGATGCGTTCCAGAATCGAGGGCGGCGTCAGCTCCAGGATGCGGGCGATCGACGCGGCGGCGTCCGGGCCCGCAAACGGGTTCGTGCCTGTGAGCAGCTCGTAGAGCAGCACGCCGAACGAGAACTGATCCACCGAGAATCGAATCTCGTTGTTGCGCACCTGCTCGGGCGCCATGTAGGCGGGCGTCCCGAAGATCCGGCCTTCGGTCGTCGCTGTCAGCGCGCCGGTGGAGGCCGTGAGCGCTCGCGCGAGACCGAAATCGAGGATCTTGATCGTCCCGGTCTCGGTGCGCATCACGTTCTCCGGCTTCAGGTCGCGATGCACGACGCCGCGACGGTGCGCCGCCGCCAGGGCGCGCGCGATCCCCGCGCCCGTCGCCATCGCATCCGCCGGCGACATCGGTCCTCCCGACAACTCGTCGCGAAGCGTGTGGCCGACGACGTGCTCGGACGCGATGAAGAGGCGTCCGTCGATCTCCTCGAGCGCGTACACGGTGGCGATGCCCGGATCCGTGAGGCCGGCGGCCGCGCGGGCTTCGTGGGAGAGTCGTTCGCGGCGCCGCGGATCATCGGCGAACTCGGACGGCAGCGACTTCAGCGCGACGGTCCGCCCGAGCTTCGTGTCGCGGGCGAGATAGACGATGCCCATACCGCCACGGCCGAGGACACGCTCGATCTGGTAGTGGCCAAGACGCTGGCCGACGAGCGGGTCGGCGTCGCGGTCCAGGAGGCCGCTGTCAGACGCTCGCCCCTCGAGAAACGTTCCGGTGCGCTCGTGGGATGCCAGCAGCGACAGCACGTGGCGCTGCACGTCGGGGCGACTGGATGCGTGCCTGTCGACGAACGCGCGGCGTTCCGCCGGCGGCAGATCGAGCGCCTGGTGAAACAGCTCGTTCACCTCCGTCCACACCGCCGAGGGCTGGGGCTGGTCGCTCACGCGTGCTCCGCGCCCTCGAGCTCGCGCAGCAGCCACGCGCGCGCGAACGTCCAATGCCGCTTCACCGTCGCTTCGGAGACGCCGAGCGCCTCAGCGGTCTCCGGCACGGACATCCCGCCGAAGTAGCGCAGCTCGACGATCCGCGCCTGCTGCGCGTCGATGGCGGCGAGCCGCTCGAGCGCACGATCGAGGGCGACCAGGTCGAGTTCCTCAACCGGCGATGCCGGCGCGAACAGCGAGTCGTCGAGGGTGACGCGCACCTGGACGCCGCCGCGCTTGTCGGCGCGGCGCGCACGCGCACGCTCGACGAGCAGCCGCCGCATCGAGATGGCCGCGATCGCGACGAAGTGCGTGCGGTCCTTCCACACGGGATTCGCCGTCTTCGACAGGCGCAGGTAGGCTTCGTGCACGAGATCGGTCGCCTGCACGCTGGCGTTGCGGTCGCGACGGACGTACCGCCCGGCCAGCCGTCTCAGCTCCGCGTAAGTGTCTTCGACGAGCGGATCGACGGGCTGCCCTCGCATCCGCGGGAATTATCACTGTGGGCGCGTGCCCGCTGCAAGCTAGGGCCACGGAGTGCTCTGAGGGAAGACGCCACAGAGGCACAGAGAACACAGAGGGCTTTCTGGTGGAGCCGCCACAGAGGACACAGAGAGCACAGAGGCCTCCGCCTCCCATCGACCTGCCACTCAGCGGCCGGAGCGATCGGCGGTCTCAGGGCGATGTGGAAATATCTGCCAATGGCCAGGCCTTCGAGCAGTCAGAACCTGAAACAGCGCAAGGGCGGCGTTCGCAACTCCGCAGAATTGTGGCGAGATCCGCACTGGCGCGCGGATTGCTCGGTGAAATGGCATGGTTGATGGCAATGAGCTCACGCGACGAATCATCGGGTGCGCGATCGACGTACATCGCGTCCTGGGGCCATGCCTCCGAGAGAGGTCGTATGAGGAGGCGCTAGCTCTCGAGTTCAGCGCGCAGGGAATCACATTCGATCGGCAACCGATCATCGGGGTCACGTACCGCGATCGCTGCGTCGGGGACTACCGGATCGACTTCGTCGTCGAAGGCGCGGTCGTCGTCGAAGTGAAGAGCGTGTCGCGCTTCGATCCCGTCTTCGAGGCGCAAATCCTCGGCTACCTCAGAGCCAGCGGTCTGCATCTCGGCCTGCTGCTCAACTTCAACAGTGCCCGTCTGGCCGACGGAGTGAAGCGATATATCCGGTGAACCACGGCGGGAAGGTCCACGGGTTGATAGGTCCATCGGCGCGGGAGGCCTATAGGTCCATGAGTCCATAGGTTTCATGGGTTGCTCTCTGAGCTCTCTGTGCCTCCGTGGCCGCCCCCGAGAAGAATTCTCTGTGCTCTCTGCGTCTCTGTGGCGCCGTTTCTCGGTGCCCTCTGTAGCCGACGCTAGTCCCGTAGCGCAGCGGAAGGATC
>Ga0157375_10005441_pt1 | contig 11071 bp, 10 predicted proteins | sample M35metaG_FD_115311 | JGI IMG/M metagenome (GOLD analysis project Ga0157375, IMG submission 115311) | Miscanthus rhizosphere microbial communities from Kellogg Biological Station, Michigan, USA - M3-5 metaG | ecosystem: Host-associated > Plants > Roots > Rhizosphere > Soil | place: USA: Michigan...
CCGGAAGGTTGCCGGATCGGCAAGGGCGGTATCTCGACTCTGCGCGAGCAGCCCACCGGTAACGCTGCGGTATTCCAGTTCGGAAGTGGAGCGATTCGAGAGCGCGCCGACGGCAAGCACCCGGACGTTCTGCCTGCCGGTGAGCGCGGCCGCTGCGGCCGTCGAGATCGATGGTGCGGCGATGACCTCGACGAACTGACGTTCGGCGATTGCCACGGCCGTTTCCTCGTCGAGCTCGCGATTGAAGGCAATGATGCCGCCGAACGCCGAGGTCGGGTCGGTGCGATACGCCCGGTCATAGGCATCCACCAGCGAAACCGCTGTCGCCACGCCACAGGGGTTGGCGTGCTTGACGATGACACAGGCCGGCTCATTGAAAACACGCACGCATTCAACAGCGGTGTCCGTGTCGGCAATATTGTTGAATGACAGCTCCTTGCCCTGGAGCACGCGCGCCGTGGCAATGCAGGAGCCCCTGGCCGAGGGTTCGCGGTAGAAGGCCGCACGCTGATGCGGGTTCTCACCGTAACGCAGGTCCTGCACCTTCTCGAACACCAGCGGCAACGTGGCCGGAAATGATTCCCCGGCATTGGCTTCGCGACCGAGCAGGTACTCGGACACCATGGTGTCGTACTTGGCCGTATGGGCGAAGGCCTTGGCGGCGAGCCCGGAACGGGTATCGATGCTGGTGGCGCCGTCATTGGCGTCCAGGTCTGCCAGCACATGCTGGTAGTCGGCTGGATCGACGATGACGGTCACCGATTCGTGGTTCTTCGAGGCGGCACGCACCATGGCGGGGCCACCAATGTCGATGTTCTCGATGGCCTCGGCGTACGAGCAGTCGGGCCGGGCGACGGTGGCGGCGAACGGATAAAGGTTCACCGCCAGCAGATCGATGCGCGGGATGTCATGTTTTTGCATGACGGCGTCGTCCACGCCGCGGCGTCCCAGCAGGCCGCCGTGGACGCGCGGATGCAGCGTCTTGACGCGACCGTCCATGATCTCCGGGAAACCCGTATACGCGGAGATCTCGGTGACCGGGATGCCGGCGTCAGTAAGTGTCCGGGCTGTACCGCCGGTGCTGAGAATTTCGACTCTCCGCGCAACCAGGGCACGCGCGAAATCCACGACCCCCGTCTTGTCGGAAACCGACAGCAGGGCCCGCTTGATGGTGACCAGCATCGTTTACAAGCAGGAGGTGTCAGCCCGAAAGGCCGAACTGCCTCAGCTTCTTGCGCAAGGTCCCGCGATTGATACCGAGAATCGCCGCGGCCCGGCACTGGTTGCCGGAGGAATAGTCGAGCACCGCGCGGAACAGGGGCTCTTCCACTTCGCGCAGCACCATGTCGTACAGGTGCGCCGGCTTGTGGCCGTTCAGGTTGGAAAAATAATCGGACAGGGCTCGCTCGGCGTGGTTGCGCAGGGGCACTTCAAGAGCGCCATTGCGACCGGAATCTTTTCTGGTCCGAGAAGTTTTCGCCGTCATCTTTTGCGCCCCATCGTCTGTGCTCGAGCCTGAACACAATCACCATCTTCATTGTGCACACGCTGCAATGCCTCCCCAGGTTGCAACGGTGGTCCCGGTGTCCATAAGAACATCGAGACTTTTTTTCGCCACCGCAAACTGCGACGCCGACGTCGAAGCTGCCATCAACTCCCGACGGACATCGGGTGCATCCTGCAACTTTCCGAAATACCAACCGAGGTGTTTGCGTGACACCCGAACGCCTGTCTCTTCACCGTAAAATGCGTAGAGGGATTCGAGGTGCGCGAGGATGGTATCACCAACTTTTCGAAGTGGAAGTGCGGGCGCAATTTTTCCGTGAGTAAAAAAATAATTGACATCACGGAATATCCACGGCGAGCCATGCGCTGCGCGACCGAGCATTACTCCTCTTGCTCCCGTGAAATCAAGCACCGCGCGCGCTTTTTGCGGCGAATCAATATCTCCGTTTGCGAATAACGGAATTTTGACGCGTGATCTGATTTCTCGAATGGTGTCGAACTCCGCGTCACCGTCGTAAAAATCTTCGCGCGTGCGCCCATGCACGGCGAGCGCTGCGATGCCACACGATTCAGCGAGTTGCGCGATCCTCACGCCATTGCGCTCATCACGTCGAAAACCGGTGCGCGTCTTGAGAGTTACCGGCACGCTCGATGCAGCTACCACCGTGCTGAGGATTTTCGCCACCAGGTTTTCATCGGTGAGCAATGCCGAGCCGCACAGGCGGTTACATACTTTTTTCGCCGGGCAGCCCATGTTTATGTCGATGATCTGCGCGCCGAGATCGATGTTGCGGCGTGCGGCCTCGGCCAGCGCCTCGGGATCTGCGCCTGCGAGCTGCACCACGCGCGGTTCGGGCTCGCCCTCGTGATCCATTCGCGCTCGAGTCTTTTTCGTACTCCAAAGCCTCACGTCACTGGTGATCATTTCCGACGCAGCAAGACCTGCTCCAAAAGCGCGCGCAAGTTGTCGGAATGGACGATCAGTTACGCCCGCCATGGGGGCGAGCACGACGTTCGAGCTGAGCTCGTAGGGTCCGATTTTCACGTGGAACCTTTGCGGATCAGCCGGGCGCGCGCCGCCGCAGGTCATTGCCACAGCCGATCTGCCCGCTCTCCGAGCGCAGGCAGGCGTCGATCTCGAAACCGACCGCAGCGCGACCCGGGTCGATGACGTGCAATTCGCCATCGATGCGCTGATTCGGCTCGAGCAATCTGCGATCTGCGATTTTCGCCGGCAGATACTCTTTCGGCTCGAGATCGCGAGTGGCGACGGGATTGTCATAACGGTCGGTGAGCGTGAGCCGCACCAGCGGCATCGGCTGCACGCGATCGCTGTCGTTCTGCACCGACAGCCTTACGCGCAGATGCGAGGCGTCGCTGCCCTCCGCTTCCACGCCGAGTTGTTTCACCGTGTACGCGGCCAGGTCCCAGCGCGGCAATATCGTGGCGCCGAACCATCCATACACCGTGCTCACCCACGGGCCGAACGACGCGTTCAGCACCAGCTCTTTACGCTGGTGATGCAGAATCTGGAGGAGCAACAACACCACCAGCAGCACAATGCCGGTGATGTATTGCCATGCAGGACGGCGGGCGACCGCCGGCGATGCCAGCAGGGGTTCGATGGCCGTGTCGCCGCTCGGCGCCGATACGCCCTTGATATCGCGCGCTGCTTGCACAACAGCGGGCTCTTCACTCTGGCAGTCTTCGCCGATCTGCTCATATTCGAGGGCGCGCTGTTCCGCGGTCCGGCCGCGAATGGCTTCGGCTTCCGCTTCGGCGAACATTTCCTGCACCCACGTCGGATCGCCGGGGGCGGTTTCAAGGGTGATGTCCTCGACCAGCTCAGCGACCGGTTCGGCTTCCGGCTCCTGCGCGTCCGCGAGCGGCGACTCCTCGATGACGGATTCAGCATCCGCTGCAGGCTCATCATCGTCCAGCAGCGACCAGTCATCGGCGCCAATCGAGTCAGTGTGCGCGAGATCGTCCTCCGGCTCCGCCGCCGCATCCGGCTCAGGATCGGACACCAGCTCGAACGACTCAGGTGGTGGCTCCACTTCCAGCACCACCGCTTCGTAATTTCCCGACCCCGTGTCGTGCTCGGCCTGTGATGGCGACACGAAGATCTCCGACACATCAGTGGCCGCGGCATCGAACTCGAGCGACCCCGCTTCGGGCGGTGACTCGGAGTCGGCCGACTCGAAACTCAATTCGTCTTCGGGAGCGGGGTCTTCGGGAGGTGTGCCTTCGGCCTCAGGTTCAGGTTCCTGTATTGGCTCGGGTTCCAGTAGCAATTCCGGTTCCGGTACAGGTTCTGGTTCTGGTTCGGGCTCGAGCGCAACGCCCGAGCCCAGGGCCGGCTGCACGTCCCCTGAGGACGGAGTCGTCTCGATGATTCGCTGTCGTGCACTCTCGGAGGGAGGGTTGGCCGGATCTCCCTCGCGCAGCGCGATGAGCGCGTTGAACACGTTTGCACAGCGCCCACAACGCACATAGCCCTGGCCCGCGCGCAGGTCCACGGTCGTCACGACCAGGGTAAGCGTGCACTTGGGACATATCGTGAACACGTCAGCGACTCCTCGTCATCGCACGACCGACGTCAGCGCCGCCGCGTACCGGTGAGCGCCGTCCATCCATCCCTGGTCGCAAATGGCGAGATATCAAACCACGGCGCGTGCGCGCGTGTCACCTCGTCGGCCTGGGTGGCAAGCAGACCCGCGAGCACGATCTTGCCGCCCGGCGCGGTGAGCTCGGCAAAGCGCGGCGCGAGGTCGCACAGCGGCCCGCAAAGGATGTTAGCCAGCAGGATATCGGCGCCCTTCGGCAGGTCGGCATCGCGTTCGACCACGTGAACCCGCGCGTCGACGTCGTTGGCAACGGAATTGTCCCGGGTGGCCGTGAGCGCCTGTGGATCGATGTCGTACGCGTAGGCAGCTCGCGCTCCGAGTTTCGAGGCCGCGACGGCCAGCACGCCCGAACCGCAACCATAGTCGATGACCACCTGGCCCTCGTTCGCGTGCTCATCGAGCCAGGCGAGGCACATGGCCGTGGTCGCGTGCGTGCCGGTGCCAAAGGCGAGGCCGGGGTCGAGCCGCACGATGATGGCGCCCGTCGTATGAACGTGGGAGTGGTGCGGCGCCACCCACAGGCGGCGGCCGAAACACATGGGATGAAAGTCGCGCAGCCACTCACGTTCCCACACCTTGTCGGCCAGCGCTTCGATGACGAACTGCTCAGGTTCGATGCGCAACACATGGGCGAGTCCGGCGACGATTTCCTGCGGTTTGCAGGCGAAGGGGAACAGCGCCTGCAGGCGCGAATGTGGCCACAGGCGGAACTCACCGGGCGCCGGTTCGAGGATCGGATCGTCGCGCTGATCGGTATACGAAACCGCGAGCGCGCCGAATTCGAAGCAGGCCTCCTCGACCCGCTCGGCGTCCAGACCGTCGAGATTCAGCGTAAGGGCAATCTGCGGCACGTCGATCTACTTCAGGCCCAGGCGGCGCTCCAGGTAGTGAATGTCCTGGCCGCCGCTGCGGAATGCCGCATGCGTGAAGATTTCCTGGTGCAGTGCCGTATTGGTCTTGATGCCCTCGACCACCATTTCGGCCAGCGCATTGCGCATGCGCGCGATGGCGGTCTCGCGCGTGTCGCCATACGAAATGACCTTGGCGATCAGCGAATCGTAGTGCGGCGGCACGTTGTAGCCGGAGTAGATGTGGCTATCCACACGGATGCCCGGGCCACCCGGTGCGTGCCACAGCTTGATCGGGCCCGGTGAGGGCATGAATGTCTTGGCGTCTTCGGCATTGATACGGCACTCGATGGCGTGGCCGGTGAGCTTGACGTCCTTCTGCGTGTACTTGAGCTTCTCGCCCGAAGCGATCATCAGCTGCGCCTTCACCAGGTCGATGCCCGTGATGAGCTCGGTCACGGGATGCTCCACCTGGATGCGCGTGTTCATTTCGATGAAGTAGAACTCGTTATCCTGGTAAAGGAACTCGAGTGTGCCGGCGCTGCGATAACCCACGGCCTTGCAGGCCTCGACCACGCGCGCGCCCATGCGCTCGCGCTGTTCGTCGGTGATGCCGGGCGCCGGGGCTTCCTCGACCACTTTCTGGTGGCGGCGCTGCATGGAACAGTCGCGCTCGCCCAGGTGGATCACGTTGCCGTAGTTGTCAGCCAGCACCTGGAATTCGATGTGACGCGGCCGCTCCAGGAATTTCTCCATGTAGACCTGGTCGTTGTTGAATGCCGCGTGTGCCTCACCCTTGGTGACCGCGATGGCATTCAGCAATGCGGCTTCGCTGTGCACGACGCGCATGCCGCGGCCGCCGCCACCGCCGGACGCCTTGATGATGACCGGGTAGCCGATGTCCTTGGCGATCCTGAAATTCTCTTCCGGCGCGTCGCCGAGCGGACCGCCGGAGCCTGGCACGCAGGGCACGCCGGCCTTCTTCATCACGTTGATGGCCGATACCTTGTCGCCCATCATGCGGATCACGTCGGCGCGCGGGCCGATGAAGGTGAAGCCGCTCTTCTCGACGCGCTCCGCGAAATCCGCGTTCTCCGAGAGGAATCCGTAACCCGGATGAATTCCGACCGCGTCGGTCACCTCGGCGGCGCTGATGATCGCCGGCATGTTGAGATAGCTTTTCTGGGATTGCGGCGGACCGATGCATACCGACTCGTCGGCCAGCAGGACATGCTTGAGGTTGTAGTCGGCCGTGGAGTGAACGGCGACCGTCTTGATACCCAGTTCGCGGCAGGCGCGCAGGATGCGGAGCGCGATCTCGCCCCGGTTGGCGATTACGATTTTGTCGAGCATGTGTTCGCGGTGACTCGGTGACGCTTATTCGATCACGAAAAGCGGCTGACCGAACTCGACCGGATCGCCGTTGGTGGCCATGATGGCGGTGATCTTTCCAGCCTTGTCGCTCTCGATCTGGTTCATCATTTTCATCGCTTCGATGATGCAGAGAACCTGGCCTTCCTTCACCTCGCTGCCGATCTCGACGAAGGCCTTCGCGCCGGGCGAAGCGGCCGAGTAAAACGTGCCAACCATCGGGGCCGCGACCACGTGCTCGCTGGCGCGACGCGCGGGCGCTGCTGCCGGCGCCGCCGCCACTGGCGCGCTCGCCGCAACCGCGGCCACGGGCGCCTGGATCATCGCCGGCTGCACCTGCGCGTGGGCACCGGTGGGCATGCGGCTGATACGCACGGCTTCCTCGCCTTCCTTGATCTCGATTTCCGCGATTCCGGATTCTTCGAGTAGTTCGATCAGCTTTTTGACTTTACGGATGTCCAAGGGGGTTGTCCTTTATTGACTCTTGACTCGCTGGAAGCGCGTCCATTAACGGGTGGTGACCCTGGCGGCCGCTGCCTGGACGGCAAGCTCGTATCCCAGCGCACCGAGGCCGACGATGCAGCCAACGGCGATGTCCGAGAAGTACGAGTGATGGCGGAATTTCTCGCGGGCAAACGTATTGGATAGGTGCAGTTCGATGAACGGCAGCTTCACGCCGAGCAGTGCATCGCGGAGGGCCACGCTGGTATGCGTGAAGCCACCGGGGTTGATGATGGCGAAGCTGATGCCGTTGCCCTTCGCCGTCTGCACACAGGCGATGAGTTCATGTTCAGCATTGCTCTGGAAGGTGACGACTTCATGGCCGAGCTTCGCCGCGGCGTTCTTGGTGCGCTCTTCGATGGAGGCAAGGGTGTCTGAGCCGTAAACCTCGGGTTCGCGCTGGCCGAGGAGGTTCAGATTGGGACCATTGAGTAGTAGAAATCGCGCCATACGGCGTACGACCGGTTTCCGGGGGACCAATGAAGGCGGCGAATTTACCGTAATTGGCAGGTAACGTGCGCGGTTTTCGTCAATCTGGCGCGAATTGGCTATTTCTTGGCCTTGCTGGCCTCGGCACTTTCTTTCTTGGCGCGATCTGCGGCCATCTGCCGGAATGCATCCGCAACCATCTTCTGGGCGGCCGGCCGAGTCAGGGTGCCATCGTCGATGTCATGGAGACGATCAAACGCAAAATTGGCCTCATCTTCGTGTAACTCGCCAATTTTGACCGTCAGGATCCGGTTTTGACTGTCGATGAAAACGGAAAACGGGAATGCCATACCCATGCCAAAAGCCTCGGCAGCGGCCAGTCCGTCCTCCTCGCCGATTAGCAGCGGGTACTTCAGGGGCATTTCTTTCACGTACTTGAGCACATCCTCGCGAAAGTCGACGGCAATTCCCACAATCTGCGCGTTTTGAGCCTTTCTCTCCACACTTATCTTATTGAGCAGCGGGATCTCGCGGCGACAGGGGGCGCACCAGGTGGCCCAGAAATTCACCATGAGGGGACGGCCGCCGAAGCTCGCGAGTTTGGTCGGCTTGCCGTCCCGATCCGCGAGTGTGATGTCGGGGAGGGTGTCCGGAACCGCCTTCCTGGCCGGACCGGCAGGTTCAGCTGCCGGCGCCTGAGACTTGGCCGCCGCGGGCGCGGCCGGCACGAGCGCATCGCGACTGACCCTCGTGCGATAGGCGAAGTAGCCCGCCAGGCCGGCGGCCAGAATGATCAGTGCCGCGAGCAGGACTCGCGGCGTAGCAGATCCAGAGGATTTCACGTTGTCGGCGAAGTCGCCGGAGCGACCGCTTGCCGGACCACGGCCGCGAACTCCGCAGCCTTCATGAATCCGACGACGCGGAAGTTTCGCTTTTCCTCTCCGTCAGTTCCATAGAAGGCGATGGTGGGCGGACCGAAGATGCCGAAGTGTTTCAGCAGCGCCTGGTCGTCATCGTCATTGGCGGTCACGTCGGCCTGCAGCAAGACAGTGTTGGAGAGTGCCGCCTGGACTTCGGCCACGGTGAACGTGTTGTGCTCCATTTCTTTGCAGGACACGCACCAGTCCGCATAGAAGTCGAGCATCACCGATTTGCCGGCAGTCTTCGCTGCCGCGACTTCGCGCTCCAGGTCGGCGAGCGTCTTGATGCGCTTGAACTCGAGGCCCTGCTGGTCACTGGCGGGCGCTGGATTCAGCGCCAGCGGATTGGTGCCGCCGCGTGCACCGTTCTGTAGTTCTCCGATCGCAAGCAGCGCCGCGACGACGGCGATCGCGCGCAGCGCGCCGCGGGCCATCGATGACTTCGCGTTCGCGCGCCACAACACCCACGCGAGTGCCAGCAGCGGAATGGCCCAGATCATGACGCCGAAAGCGGGTGAAACGATGCGCGTCACGAGCCATACCGCCACCGCGAGAAACATCACGCCGAACAGGTTCTTGATGGTTTCCATCCACGCGCCGGCGCGCGGCAACAGCGCGCCCGCCGAGGCGCCGACCAGCAGCAGCGGCGTGCCCATGCCGAGGCTGATCGAAAGCATTGCGAGGCCGCCGCGCAGCATATCGCCGGTTTTTGCGATGAATGTCAGCGCGCCGATCAGGACCGGCGCAACGCAGGCCGAGACGATGAGTGCCGACAGCGCGCCCATCACGCCGACGCCGATGAATGTGCCGGCACGCTGCTGGTTGCTCGCGTCGCTCAGGCGCGACTGGATGAAGCTCGGCATCTCGATCGTGAACGCGCCAAACATCGAGCTCGCCAGCACCACGAACAACAGTGCGAACGGAATGAGCACCAGCGGCTGGTTGAAAATGGCCTGCAGGTTGAGGCCGCTGCCAATGTATGCGGCGAGCACGCCCATCGTGACGTAGATGACCGCGATGCCGGCGACGTAGCACAACGACAGCAGGAAGCCGCGCGCGGGCGACATGTTCGTGCCGCCGCCGGCGATGATGCCCGAGAGAATCGGCACCATCGGCAGCACGCAGGGGGTGAAAGCCATCAGGAGGCCGCCCAGGTAGCCGATCGCCATGGCAAAGAGAATGCTGCCGCCCGCGATCTTCGCGGCGAAGCTGTCCTGTTCCGAGACGTATTCGCCGCTGCCCGAGCTGTTCGGCGCGTTTGCCTGCACTGTCGGCGCCCCCTCGAGCGAAACCGACAAGGCCTTCGTGATCGGCGGATAACACAGGCCGGCATCCGCGCAGCCCTGGTAGGTCACTTTTACGTCGACCGTCTTCGCGCCTGGCGGCACCGAGAACGTGCCGTCGAGACTGCCGCGGAAAACTTCCTGGTCGCCGAAGTACTCGTCGTGATGCGCCTCGCCCTTGGGCAGCACCAGGGCGCCAACCGGGTGCGCGACATCGGCGGGCTCGAACTTGATGCGTTGCTTGTAGAGGTAGTACCCATCGGCGATGCGCCAGTTGAGTTGGATGGTGTTCGTCGATAGCGCCTCGGATGTGAGGACGAAGGCCACTTCGGGATCGAGGAACTCTTCATCCCCGGATTCGGTGGCGCTGACGCGATCGAAAACCTTGTCGGCGGTGGTGACCGGCTTGCCTGCGGCCACGGTCACGTTGGCGTCCCAGACACTGGGTGGGTAGCACAGGCCCGCATCGGCACAGCCTTGCCACTTCAGCTTGAGCGCCACGGTGTCGCCGGGCTTCGCGCCCGTGAGCGGCGCCGTTACCTTGAAGTTGCCGCGGACGACTTCCTGTTCGCCGAAGTACTCGTCCTTGTGGATCTCCGCCTTGGGATAGACCGACTCGCCCACGGTTACGCCCGGGGTCGCCGCCGCCAGGCCCATACGCTTCTTATAGAGGTAGTACCCGGGAGTGGCCTTCCACTCGACGGTCACCTGCGTCGAATCGGCGCTCGCCGTATAGGTAAACGCCTGTTCGGGCGGAAGAAATTCGTCTTCGCCAATGGCGAGGGCGGGGGCGGTGGCCCCGAGGAGCGTCATCAGGGCGAAAGACAGCAGCAACAGACTCTTGGCGCGCACGGATGACCTCATGAACTTGGCCTCTTGGCCGGAACGGCCGCAATGCTATTCGACATATGAACCGGTGAAACCGCCGGATGATCGGACAAGCAGGGGAGGCCCTGCTTCGAAGTGACCCGCAAAACCCGCCCCGAATTTCAGCCAGGGCCCCGGTAGGGCGAAAAAAGACCCCTCCAAGGGTTGAAAAGACAGGGTTCGCCAATACAATTAGCAGCCGCAAGGGGAGAGTGCTAACAGCACATCCCCCCGGCGACTCAATCACCATTCAACACTCAATATTAAGGAGCGAACCCATGAAGATTCGTCCTCTTCATGACCGCGTGATCGTGAAGCGTCTCGAAGAAGAGCGCGTTTCCGCCGGCGGCATCGTGATTCCGGACTCCGCCGCCGAGAAGCCCGTACAGGGAAAGATCGTAGCGGTCGGCAAGGGCAAGATTTTGGAAGACGGCAGCGTCCGCGCGCTCGACGTGAAGGTCGGCGACAAGATCCTGTTCGGCAAGTACTCCGGCACCGAAGTGAAGGTGGACGGAGATGAACTCGTGGTCATGCGTGAAGAAGACGTCATGGCCGTCATTGAGGGCAAGTAATCATGGCTGCTAAAGAAGTACGTTTTGGCGATGACGCACGCGTGAAGATGTTCCGCGGCGTCAACATCCTCGCCAACGCCGTCAAGGCGACGCTCGGCCCCAAGGGCCGCAACGCGGTGCTCGACAAGAGCTTCGGCGCTCCGACCG
>Ga0157375_10005442_pt1 | contig 11071 bp, 7 predicted proteins | sample M35metaG_FD_115311 | JGI IMG/M metagenome (GOLD analysis project Ga0157375, IMG submission 115311) | Miscanthus rhizosphere microbial communities from Kellogg Biological Station, Michigan, USA - M3-5 metaG | ecosystem: Host-associated > Plants > Roots > Rhizosphere > Soil | place: USA: Michigan...
GGATCGCCTTCGCCTACTTCGTCGTGATGCCGGCGGCGGTCAGCTTCCTGCTCAACTTCAACGACAGCCAGTTCAACGTCCAGGTCCGCGCCCGCGACTACTACAGCTTCTTCTCGATGACCGTGCTCGCCTGCGGGCTGGTCTTCCAGCTGCCGCTGCTGATCCTCGCGGTCACCCAGCTCGGGATCGTCAAGGTCGAGCAGCTCAGGGCCAATCGCCGCTACGCGTATCTGGCGATCGCGATCGTCGCCGCGGCGCTGCCGGGGGTCGACCCCGTCTCGATGCTGATTGAGATGGTTCCGCTGCTTGTTCTGTACGAGTTGAGTATCTTGCTTGCGCGGGTCTTTGAACGATCGGGAGAATCGGGGGAAGTGGCGACGCCCACCTCCCCGGAGCACTGAGGAGCTGGCTGGATGGCTGCAAACGATGGCGAGCGGCGGATGGTCTTCGACATCCGAGGACGGCGGAAACACGTCGTCAAATTCGTCTACGCGATTCTCGCGCTGCTGATGGGCGCCAGCCTCTTCCTCGTCATCGGCCCCTTCAACATCGCCAACATCTTCGGCGGCCAGAACGCCGTCAACAACGCGGCGTCCCAGCTCGAAGACCAGGCGGTGGCGATCGAACGCAAGCTGAAGAAAGACCCCGAAGACGAACAGCTGCTGCTGAACCTGACCCGGGCCCGGGTCAGCGCCGGCAACGCCCTCGCCGTCACCAACCCGGAAACCGGCGGCATCGCCCTCACCCCCGAAAGCCGCCATCAGTACGAACTGGCGAGCGAAACCTGGTCGAAGTACCTGAAGACGACCGACGAACCCAGCGCCAGCGGCGCCCAGGTCGCCTCGGGCGCGCTCTTCGGCCTCGCCCAGACGGCCCGCACCGGCGGCGAAGCCGAGGCCAACGTCCGCGCCGCGGCCGAAGCCCAGGAAATCGTCGCCAACGCCAGGCCGAGCCTCGGCAGCCTCAGCACCCTGGCGATCTACCGCCTCTACTCCTTCGACTACAAGGGCGCGAAACAGGCTGAAAAGGAAGCGCTGCCCTACGCGAACACCAAGTTCGAACGGGAAAACCTCGGCAACGAACTCCAGCAGATCGAAAAACGCGCGCACGAATTCCAGAAACAGATCCAGCAGATCGAAAAGGAAGCGAAGAAAGCCCGCGAAAAAGGCGAACCGGCGATCGCCAACCCGCTGGGGGAAAGCAACCCGCTGAGCGGACCCTAGGCGCCGCGGCGAGTGGGCCGTGAAGGACTCGAACCTTCAACCTTGAGCTTAAGAGGCTCCTGCTCTAACCAGTTGAGCTAACGGCCCGGGACGGGCAGTATAGGAATCCGGCGGGCTCGGGGCGAGCCGCGCTCAGCTCGCCGTACAGGGCTTTTCGACGGAGCCGTCGACGATCGTGCCGTCGGCGAAGGTGAAGCGGCCGTGGGTGCGGAGGATGCCGTCGGAGCAGTGGGCGGAGACGTAGCTGCGGCGCTGCCCGCCGGCGCTGAAGCGGCGGCCGACCTTGACCTCGACGCGTGTGATCGAGCCGAGGCCGGCGATCTGGGGCACTTTGAGGATCGCCCGGTAGCGAAATTCCCCCCGCCGCTGCTCGATCGGCACCAGGATGGCCACGGTCGGGGTGGCGGGGTCGGGGGTGCGGGCGTGGAGGACGACGGTCGGGTGCCCTTCCAGGGGCGGGCCGTTGAAGATCGTCAGGGGCGAGCTGGCCGGCGCCGGGGCGCCCTGGAAGTCGACGACGGCTTCGATCTTGCCGCTGCCGACGATCGCCCCGGAGCAGGCCTGGCGCGCCGCGGTGGGGCTGAGGCCGGCGATCCGTTCGGGCGGGCAGACCGGCAGCCCACCGGCGCTGAGACGGCCGTCGCGGTCGAAGTCGACCACCGCTTCTTCCAGCGCCACCGGCTTGCCGCCGTCTTTGGCGGCGATTTCGACGAAGCCCTGGAAGTTGATCGGGGCGAAGCGGTGCCGCGGCAGCTTGTGCGGCTGGAAGCCCCCGTCGGCGTGGAGGACGATGTCGTTGACGGCGACGAGCGCCGCTCGGGCACCGCCGGCGACCACGGCCGCCAACAGAAACGCGAGGAGAGCTGCCCTGGTCAGCCGCCCACGTGACATGGTGAGGTCAGGGTACCGGGGAAGAAGCTTCCGTCGGCCAGGGTGATGACGCCATGGACCTGCAGGCGGCCGCCCTGACAGCTGGCGCTGGTGTAGCCGACCGTCCTGCCGCCCCGCTTCCAGGTCTTGCCGACCGTCGCTTTGGCCAGCGTCGCGGCGCCGAACCCACCGGCGATCTCCGGCAGCTCGATCTTCACCTGGTAGCCGTAGCGGCCGTTCTTGACCCGTTCCACCACGATCGGCACCAGGATCGTCTGCGCCGTCGGCACGGTCTCATAGGCATGGGCGATCAGGGTCGGCCTGCCGCCGCTGGGCGGGGCGTTGAAGAAGGTCAGGGGAGAGCTGATCCCGATCGGCGTCCGGCCCGGCATCGTCACCTCGGCCTTGCCGACCCCTTCGCCGACGATCGCGCCCTTGCAGCGCTGACGCGCCTGCGCCGGGGTGGTGTCCGCGAGCTTCGCCGCGGTGCAGACCGGCAGGCCCTTGGTGTCGATCGAGCCGTGTTTGTCGAACTGGAAGACGATCTGCTTCAGCGCCGGCGGCGTCGAGCCGTCGTTCGAGTTGATCCGGGTGACGCTGCCGACCGTGACCGGCGCCTCGCCGCTCGCCGGAAGCGCCCGCGGGGAGATCGTCGCGGTGGCGCTGACGACGATCCCGTCGAGCTGGACCTGAAGCGCGTAGGCACTGCCGCAGAGCGCCAAAAGGGCCAGCGGAATTACAACCAGGTGGGTTCTTAACAGAGTCTTCCGCAACCGTTCGCTCCCTTTCGTCTTCAAGATCGCCAAACTACCATCGGTGCGAAGGAGGACGAGCAGGGTGCGTCCTGAGTCCGCGGGAACGGAGTCAGGGCGGAAGACCCCATTGACGCTGCGCCATCCGCGCGCGGTCTTGGCCGTGGCGGCGCTGGTCCTCGTCGGCCTGGGCGTCGTCGGCACCGGCGTCGAGGGCCGGCTCGTGCCTACCACCCTGGACATCCCGGGGACCGAGTCGTCGCGCTCAACGGATCTCCTGCGCCAGCACTTCGGGGCGACGATGCCCTTCGTGATCCTCCTCCGCGGCCCCGCCGCGGACATCGACGAACAGGGGCCGGACCTGGTCCGGGCCCTGCGCAGGGATCCGCGGGTGACGACGCTCTCGCCCTGGGACCAGGGCTCGGTGGCCCGCCTGCGGCCGGACCCGAACCGGGCCCTGATCGTGGCCGACTTCCACGTCGAAATCAAAGAGGCCGTGAACGAGACCGTGGACCGGCTCAACCGGATCCTCGACGAAGAGATCAAGCCGCCGGTGAAGGTGACGCAGACGGGCTTCGCGACCATCACCAAAGCGCTCGAGGACCGCTCGATCTCGGCCAGCGAGCGCGGCGAGCTGATCGCCTTCCCCTTCCTCCTGATCGTGCTGCTGCTCGTCTTCCGCTCGCCGATCGCGGCGGCGATCCCGCTCGGCTTCGGGGTGATCACCGTGATCACCTCGCGCGGGATCCTCTACCTGGCCGCCTCCTGGTTCGACATCAACGCCTTCGCCTTGACCGTCTGCTCGATGATGGGCCTGGCCTTAGGCGTGGACTACGCGCTGTTGATGGTCTCCCGCTTCCGCGAGGAGCTGGCGGCCGGACTCTCCTCGGCCGAGGCGGCCCGGGTGACGCGAAGAACCGCCGGTCGCACGACCCTCTTCGCCGGCAGCACCCTGCTGCTCTCGATGCTGGTCTCGATCTTCATCCTGCCGGGCTCGTTGCTGGCCTCGCTCGCCGGCACCCTGGCGATGGTCGTCGTCCTCACGGTGACGATCTCGACGATCGTCGCGCCGGCGGTGCTGGCGCTGCTCGGCCCCAACGTCGACCGCTGGCGGATCGGCGCGGCGCCGAACGGGCGCTCGCGCCTGATGGTCGTCGTCTCCGCGGCGCTGCGGCGCCCGGTCTTCGTATCGCTTCTGATCGGCGGTGTGGTGCTGATCCTGGCGGCGCCGGCGCTCGCCCTCAAAACCGGGCCGCCGAGCCCCGAACAGCTGCCGAGCAACGACCCTGCGCGCGAGGACGCCGAACTGATCGCCACCGCCTTCGCCCCCGGCTACGAAGCGCCGTTCACGATCGTCGCCGCGACCCGGGAAGGGGCGATCACCGACAGCAACAACCTCGACGCCCTCAACCGCTTCCAGCACCAGCTCGCGGACCTGCCCGGCGTGCAGGTCGTGATCGGGCCGGGGCAGATCTCCAAACGGGTCGCGCCGCTGCAGGAAACCGGCAACGCGCTGCTCGCCTCCGACGGCAACATCGGCCCGGTCAAGCAGCTCGGCAAGCTCGGCCGCAACCTCAAAGTCGCCGCCGGCGGGGTCGAGCAGCTGCGCGGCGGCATCTCCGAAGCCAGCGACGGCGCCGGCCTGCTCGCGCAGGGCTCCGACCGGGCCGAGCAGGGCGCGCAGATGATCGCCAACGGGCTCGGCCGCGCCGCCACCGGCGCCCGCAAGGCATTGGGGGGGCTGGAAAGCTTCGCGAAAGGCGCCGAACGCCTGGCCAAGGCGCAGGAAACCGCCGCCACCGGGGCGCTGCAGCTGCAGTTCGGCGTTCAGGACGTCGGCGGCGCCAACTTCCGCGTCAACATGCTCAACCGCTCGCGCAAGCTGCAAAAGGAACTCGAAAAGGAAGTCAACGAGACCATGCCGAAGCTGCTGGCGCCGGCGAAGGCGGCCCAGGAACAGCTGAAAGCGGCGTTCGCCCAGCTGCAGGGGATGACGGTCGGCAAGACCGATCCCAACTACGCCGCCGCCCTGGAAGCGGTGGTGCACGCCGGCTCGGCGGTCAGCGGCGTCGACCCCGCCACCGGGGCCCCCTACGCGCCGGAATACACCGGCCTGCCGGCCGAACTGGAAGCGCTGCAGGCGCGGCTGGTCGAGGACGTCGACAACAGCAAGCACGTGACCGACCAGCTGAGCTCGACCCTGGAAGCCCTGGAAAAGCTCGGCAGGGCCTCCAAGCGCCTGACCGAAGGCCTGCGCAAAATCGCCGCCGGGGGCAAGAAGCTGGCCCGCGGCGCCAACCGCCTCAACGACGCCACCCACACCCTGGTCGACGGCCTCGACCGCCTCAGCGGCGGCGCCGTGGCGCTGGTCGGCGGCATCGACCGCCTCAGCGGCGGCGCCGAAGCGCTCGAAGACGGCCTGGCGGAAGCGGTCGAACGGACGGCGCCGCTGCAGAGCGGGCTGCAACGGGCCAGCGTCCAGGTGATCTCGAACAAGCAGCGGGTCAACAAACAGGCGCGGCGGGTCAAACGCAGCAGCCCGAACCTCTTCAACTCCGGCTACTTCGTGCTCTCCGCCCTCGACGGGGCGCCGCCGCGCACGCGCGAAGCCGTCGGCACCACGGTCGACCTGCGCCACGGCGGCCAGGCGGCGGCGCTGCAGGTGATCTCCAGGTACTCGTTCAACACCCCGGGCTCGATCAGGCTGAACAAGCGGCTCGACAAGGAAGCGACCAGGCTGGCCGACGAAACCGGCCTGAAGACGGGCGTGGCCGGCGGCGCCGCCCAGCTCAACGACTACAGCCGGGTCACCCGGGACACGATCCCGATCGTGGTGGTCGCGATCACCCTCGCGACCTTCCTCGTCCTCGTCCTCGTCCTGCGGGCGCTGCCCCTGGCGGCACTCGCCGTGGGCTTGAACCTGGTCACGGTCGGGGTCGCCTTCGGGATCCTCACCCTGCTCTCCAACGTGCCGGAGGACCTGCCGCTGGGCGGGCACGAATACATCGACGCGGTCGGCGCGACGATGATCTTCGGGATCGTCTTCGGGCTCTCGATCGACTACGCGGTGTTCCTGCTGATCCGCATGCGCGAGCACTACGACGAGCACGGCGACAACGCCGCCGCGATCGAGTTCGGGCTCGAAAAAACCGCCCGGGTGATCACCGGCGCGGCGGTGATCATGATGGCCGTGTTCATCGCCTTCGCCGGCTCCTCGCTGGCCACGGTGAGCCAGCTCGGGGTCGGTTTGACGGTCGCCGTGATCCTCGACGCGACCGTGGTCCGGATCGTCCTGCTGCCGGCGCTGATGCTGCTGATCGGCGATCGGGTCTGGTGGCTGCCCCGCGGCCTCGGCCGGGTGCTGCCCAAATTCGACGTCTAGAGCGCGTTGATTTCCAGTTAAGTCCCCGCTGGGGCCGCGCTTGCCCGGGAGCGGCTCGGATACGATTCGCGCGCCCGTTCCACCGGGTCGGAGGGGCCGGGGAACGAACAAGCGACGACCCGTGGCTGCCAATTCTTCAGGCGAGGAGAAAAGCTCGGCGCCAAGCCGAGGGGTCACCCCCGCCCGAATCGCGGTCATCGCGGCCCTGGCGGTGGCGGTGATCGCGCTGGCGATCGTCCTCTTCAGCGGCGGCGGCGGCCACAAGTACACCCTCGTCTTCCAGAACGCCGGCCAGCTCGTCCCCGACAACCAGGTGCTGATCGGCGGCTCGCCGGTGGGCTCGGTCGAAAGCATCGAGCTCAGCGACGACAACCTGGCCGAAGTCAACGTCGAAGTGGACCAGGAGCTGCACGAGGGCACCACGGCGACGATCCGCGCCACCTCGCTCTCCGGCGTCGCCAACCACTACGTCTCGATCAGCCCCGGTCCCAACAGCAGCCCGGCGCTCGACGAAGGGGCGGAACTCGGCCTCGCCTCGACCACCACCCCGATCGACATCGACCAGCTCTTCAACACCTTCCCCCCCTCGGTCCGCAAAGGGCTGAGCAACTTCATCAAGGGCAACTCGGCGATCTACGCCGGCCAGGGGCCCGCCGCCAACGACGCCTACAAGTACTTCGGACCGGCGCTCAACCGCACCGACGCCTTCGTCAAGGAACTGAACTCCGACCAGCGCCTCTTCGAACGCTTCGTGGTCAGCTCCGCCAAGCTCTCGACCACCGTCGCCCAGCGCGGCGAGGCGCTCTCCAGCGCGATCTCCAACGCCAACACCGCCTTCGACGCGATCTCCACCCAGAACGTCGCCCTCGACCAGACGCTGCGCCGCCTGCCGCCGGTGATGCGGCAGGCGAACACGACCTTCGTCAATCTCCGCGCCGCTCTCGACGACCTCGACCCGTTGGTCGAAACGGCGAAGCCGGCGACCAAGAACCTGGCGCCCTTCCTCGCCGAACTGCGCCCGGTGATCTCCAAATTCGTGCCCTTCCTCGGCAACCTCCGCCTCGCCGTCGCCCGTCCCGGCAAGGCCAACGACCTCGGCGAACTGCTGGCGACGCTGCCGGCCGTCCAGGAACGGGCCTCGAAGGCATTCCCCCACGCCGAAGACGCGATCGCGGCTTTCCAGCCGAACCTCAACTTCATCCGCGCCTACACCCCGGACCTCTTCAACGGGCTCGGCAAGATCGGCCAGGTCGCCGGCTACTACGACGGCAACGGCCACTACGTGAGGGCCGCGACCTCCGCGCAGAACCTCTTCAAATACAACGGCGGCAAACTCGAACCGATCAGCAAGGGCCAGCAGTACGAAGCCTTCGGCAGTGAAGCCAACTCGCGCCGCCGCTGCCCCGGCGGCGCCACCCAGCCCGCGCCGGACGGCTCCAACCCGTTCGTCGACCCGCCCTTCGCCGGCAGCGTCTCCGCCTCCGAATGCAACCGCTCCGACGTGCCTCCCGGACCATGAGCAGGCGGCTGATAATCGCGGCGGCGCTGATCGTGGCTGTGGTCGCGGTCGTCCTGATCGTCTCCGGCGGCGACGACAGCAAGGACGGCTACCGCGTCCGCGCGGTCTTCGACAACGGCGCCTTCATGGTCACCGGCGAGCAGGTGCGGGTGGCCGGCGCCAACGTCGGCACGATCGAATCGGTCGACGTCTCGATGCCCGGCGAGACGGTCGCTTACAAGGACGGCAAGCCGGTGGCGGTCCCCGGCAAGGCGATCATCGTCATGGACATCGCCGACCCCGGCTTCCAGGACTTCCGCCAGGACGCCAGCTGCCAGATCCGCCCGCAGTCGCTGATCGGCGAGAAGTTCGTCGACTGCCGCCCGACCCTGCCGCGCGCCCCGGGCTCGCCGGCACCGCCGCCGCTGAAACAGATCCCCTCCGGCCAGACCGGCGCCGGCGAGTACCTGCTGCCTCTGGGCAGCAGCGGCACCAGCGTCGACCCGGACCTGATCAACGACATCCAGACGCTGCCCTACGCGCAGCGCTTCCGGCTCATCTTCAACGAACTCGGCGCCGGCTTCGCGGGCCGCGGCCAGGACCTCGAAGTGCTCGTCAAGCGCGCCAACCCGGTGCTGCGCGACGTCGACCGGCTCTTCGGCGTCCTCTCGAGCCAGCGCGACCGCCTCGCCCAGCTCGCCGCCGACTCCGACGCGATCCTGCAGCCGCTGGCCCGCGAGCGCTCGCACGTCGCCGGCTTCTTCACCAACTCCGGCGCGGCCGCCCAGGCCACCGCCGAGCGCGGGGCGCAGCTGGAAGCCTCGCTGCGCAAGTTCCCGACCTTCCTGCGCGAGTTCCGGCAGACGATGCGCAGCCTGCAGGGCTTCTCCGACGCCGCCGCCCCGGTCTTCTCGGATCTCGGCAAGGCCGCCCCCTCGCTGACCGACGCGACCCGGACCCTGACCCCGTTCTCCGAAGCGACGACGGTGGCGCTGAAGAGCCTCGGCGAGACCGGCGAAGCCTCCGGCCCGATCTTCCGCGAAGCGGAACCGATCGTGCGCAAGGCAACCCAGCTCTCGAAGTCCGGCGTCGTCCCCACCCGGGAACTGGCCAAGCTCTTCACCAACGTCAACCAGACCGGCGGCTGGGACGCCCTGGTCGAACTGATCTACAACACCAGCGCCACCCTCAACGGCTTCGACCAGTACGGCCACTTCGGCCGCACCCTGATCACGCTCACCAACTGCGTCGACTACGAAGCGCGCCCGGCGGGTTCCGAAGGCGGCGGCTGCGCCTCCAGGTTCAACGGCCCCGGCGCCGTCGAACCGGCCTCGGCCTCGAGCTCGGACCTCTACCGCCTGCTCTACCGGGAGCTGGCGGAAAAGGGCGGCGGCACCTTCGCCGAAGGGGGCTCCGCCACCGGGATCGGACAGGCGGGAGCCGCCGGCGGCGCGGCCGGCCTCGCCGAATCGTCCGCGACCGGGGGCACCGCCCCACTCCTCAACTACCTCCTGGGCCCATGAGGAACCGCGGCGGAATACAGGGAGTGGCGAGCAGCCCGATCCTGGTCGGGGCGGTGACGATCCTGATCGTGATCGTCGCGGTCTTCCTCGCTTACAACGCCAACAACGGCCTTCCCTTCGTCTCCACCTACAACCTCAAGGCGCGGGTCCCGAACGCGGACGCGCTGGTCAAAGGCAACGACATCCGCATCGGCGGCACCCTCGCCGGCACCGTCAAGTCGGTCGTCCCGGTCCAGCTGAAGGACGGGGGCGTCGCCGCCGAACTCTCGCTCAGCTTCGACAAGAGCGCCGAACCGCTGCCGGTCGACTCGACGATCACGGTGCGGCCGAAGTCGGCCCTCGGCCTCAAGTTCCTCCAGGTCACGCCCGGCAAGTCGTCGAAGGGCTTCGCCGCCGGCTCGACGATCCCGCTCGCCTCCTACACGCCGGAACCGGTCGACATCGACCAGTTCTTCAGCATGTTCGACAAACCGACCCGGGACGGCATCCGCCAGAACCTGGCCGGGTTCGGCAACGCCCTCGCCGGGCGCGGGCCGCAGCTGAACGAAGCGATCGGCGCCCTGCGCCGATTCGCCGTCAGCAGCCAGCCGGTGCTGCGCACGATCGTCGAACCCAGCAACGACTTCGCCGGCTTCTGGGAAGCGCTGGAGGACCTCTCGGCGACGGTGGCGCCGGTCGCCGAGACGCAGGCGTCCATGTTCGTCGCCCTCGACCGCACCTTCGCCGCCTTCGCCCGCGTCTCCCGCCCCTACATCCAGGAAACGATCGAAAAAGGCCCGCCGACGCTGGACGCGGTCAACGCCGACCTGCCGGCGGTGCGCCCGTTCTTCCGCGACTCGGCCCGCTTCTTCACGGCCCTGAAGCCGGGTGCGAAAGCGCTCGGAGAAACCTCGCCCGTGCTCGCCGAAGCGCTGCACGCGGGCGTCCCGGCGCTCAACTCCTCGCCGGTGCTCAACAGCCAGCTGCAGCCGACCGCCGAAGCGCTCCTCGCCCTCCAGGAATCCCCGGGAGTCTTCACCAGCCTCGACCTCCTGACCGACAGCAACGAACTGCTCGAACCCGCCCTGCGCTTCATCGCCCCGGCGCAGACGACCTGCAACTACGTGACCCTCGCCTTCCGCAACCTGGTGCTCTCGACCACCGGCGGCAACGCCGAAGGCAACTGGCTGAACTTCATCTCCTTCACCCCGCCGGAAGGGGTCAACAGCGAGGGCGGGCCTTCCTCCGGAGTCGCCAACGGCGGCGAAATCAAAAACCACCTGCACTTCAACCCCTACCCGAACACCGGCGCGCCCGGTCAGGCGAACGGCTGCGAAGCCGGCAACGAGAAGTACGTGAAAGGCAAGGCAGTGATCGGGCAGGCGCCGGAAGTCTGGGGAGAAACGACCGGGGGGCAGGTCAAGAAATGAGCCGCCTCCCCGAGCGCGACACGCGCCAGAGCAACAGCGCCGACCGCCGCTTCAAGTGGCGGCCGAGCAACGCGACGATCGCGGTCATCTTCATCCTCGTCTTCACGGTCGGCCCCTACCTGGCCTTCACGGGCCACGTGCCCTTCACCAGCTACGGCTACGAACTGAAGGCGACCTTCTCCAACTCGGCCAACATCGCGCTCAACTCGCCGGTGCGGATCGCCGGCGTCGACGTCGGCAAGGTCGTCTCCAGCGAACGCGACGGCGACGCCACCACCGTGACCTTCACCGTTGACGGCTCCGGGCAGCCGATCCACGACGACGCCTTCGCCTCGATCCGGCCGCGGATCTTCCTCGAGGGCAACTTCTTCGTCGAACTCGACCCCGGCAGCCCCAGCGCCCCCAGCCTCGACA
>Ga0157375_10005443_pt1 | contig 11071 bp, 8 predicted proteins | sample M35metaG_FD_115311 | JGI IMG/M metagenome (GOLD analysis project Ga0157375, IMG submission 115311) | Miscanthus rhizosphere microbial communities from Kellogg Biological Station, Michigan, USA - M3-5 metaG | ecosystem: Host-associated > Plants > Roots > Rhizosphere > Soil | place: USA: Michigan...
AACGGTAGAATATTCGCCCTGGAATTTCATATCCTGGGGGATGGCGGCGATGACAGCTCCCGGAAAAACGCGGCAATTTTTTCCGATACGTGCGCCTTCCATGATCGTTACATTCGAACCGATCCATGTCCCTTCTCCAATTTCCACATCCTGGTGAATAACAGTGAATGGATCCACCTTTACATTCGTTGCCAGCCTGGCATTTGGATGAATATAAGTATGAGGATGAATCATGAAGGTCGTTACAAAAAAGTCACGTTATTACGTGACGTGCAAAAATAGGCGGATTTGACTAATTGCTGTTAGTTTTTTTATTGTTTGGCAAACACCTGTAAATCTGTTAATCTATCATTGCGCATCGTCTTCGCGAAGCTTGTGGCACCGCTATTGTTTTAGCACACGGGGTGAGTAAAGCAAGGTTCTTGTACATCGTAGTCGCTATCGAGCTTTTCTTGCTCCGGGTCAAAATGTTTCTGAGTGTCCGACGACACAATCCTGATCTTTATCATGTAAAATTCCATGGTGCGACGTAAATTTGCCGTCTTAATGCACAGACCGCCCGATATATTGTCGTTGGCCTACAAACAGGCACCTATGCACGGACAATGGCATTTGCTTTATAATAAAGAACAACAGATACCCGGTTCTGTCAATTACACCATCAAAAGATATCATCGGAATTCCCAATGGAATATTGAAGACACGGGAATGATGGTGTATCATTATGAAAGGACAGATCCCAAAGAGAATTACCTCGAATTAAAATTTTGCGTTACAGGGAATGTGTATTGTAAAGAAAAGGACAGCCAGTGCGATTTGTGCAAGTTCCACGATTCAGAAAACTGTAATGAAAGGGTAGAAAGTGTTGACGTGCTAACCTTCCAGTTTTCTCCTGTGCATCTTTCGCAGTTTATTAAGCCGAAAACCAACGATACGCTAACTGATAATATCCTGAACTTTAAACATTCTTCGTCATTCACCAAGATCCTTCCTCTCTGTGGCAAAACAAGAATGGTGATCGAGGCGTTATTAAATCACAGCTACAAAGACAGCCTTGAAAATATCTACATCAATGCCCAAATGCAAATGCTTTTGCTTTACAGCATGGATTGTATGGTTGGAGAGAAGGAGCTTGATGTAATCAACTGTAAGTTCCTGGCCAATGAGGCAGATCGTGAAAAAATTGCAAAGGCAAGAGAGGTTTTGATCGAACATATCGGTGAACCTATTACTATCAGAGCACTCAGCCGTAAAGTGGCCATGAACGAATGCTATTTAAAGAAAGGATTCAAAGAAATGTTTGGTACAACAATTTTTGACTTTTACCAGGGCCAAAGAATGGAACATGCGCGTTACCTGCTCTACGAAAAAGGGCTGAGCGTAACAGAGGTTTCACTGATGCTCGGCTATTCCTCCATTTCTCATTTTTCTACTGCGTTTAAAAAACATACAGGTCTCAAGCCGTGTGAACTTCTTCTTCGCTGAGTTTCTTGTTAAAATCTATTTTCTAAATTTTCTGCTTCACAACATAAAAATTCTGTTTCAAATGTCGTCATTTGAATGCCGTGAAGTAATCAAAAATCCAGTGTGATGCTCAAATAGATTGTTTCGGTATTCCTCACCCGAAGTGACGAGGAAGAACTTTGTGATAGCCTTTCATTCAAATCAATTTTTGATCTTATAGTTTATATGAAACGGTCGCTACGAACTGGTGCGGTGGTAATGGATTTATGCTGTAGTTTTCGTGAACAAGGTAGTTGAGGGTATTTGTGACATTAGAAAGTTTAGCCATTACAGATAATTTTTTATAAGCGTAACCTGCACTCACATCCACTACAGTATAGCCTTCAACAGGGATCACCCTTGAGTAAATTTGTGCTTGTCCAACTGTGTTATTATTTCCGCCAAGACGGTCACCAATGTAAAGAAGGGTTGCTCCAAATTTAAAACCTCTCAGTCCACCTTTGTTGAATGTATAAAAGACACTGGCATTGGCAGTATTAGTGGGATTATTAACCAGCTTTTCTCCTTCTTTGAAACTGCCTTTCGTTGTATCCGTCTTTGTATAACGGGCATTGTTATAACTATAGCCAGCCAAAATAGACAGACCTGTTATGGGCTGGGCTGCCACGTCAAGTTCGACGCCATTACTTTTTGTTTGGCCGGAAAGGACTTTGATGGCAGCGTCTGTGTTTGGACTTCCATCTACCTTAACCGCGGATGTTTGCGCAAGATTATTGTTTACGATATGATAAAAGGTTAGATTAACTGAAAGCATGCCTTTGAAGAAATCATTTTTTATTCCAGCTTCATACTGGTCAATAATAGAAGGGGGCAATGAGCTGCCATATATATCCGTCCCTGTATTCACTGCAAATGAACTGGCATAACTGGCGAATAAGGACGTTGATTCAACGGGTTTAAAAACTAACCCGAACCGGGGAGAGAACGCATTGTCATTTCTCGTACGACCCGTTGTTTTTGCACCGGTGAGGAGATTTGTTGAATCAATGCCTATTGTTTGCACATAAGACCATCTTACTCCGGCAAGCAGATTGAATTTCGACGAAAGCCTGATCAAATCCTGCGCATAAATGCCAATGCGATTAATAGGCGCTTCTCTTTTCCTGATAGTAGTTGCCTCGGGAATGTCTTTTCTTGCAATATATTTTCCATCATCAAACACATTGATTACGTCATAGCTATTGGCGGGCAATCCGGCGGCAACAGGAAAACTATAGTCGTAATTGAGCGTAAACGACCTGTCGCCATCAACCCCTGTTAAAAGAGTATGCTGAATTGATGCGGTTTTTAGATTACCGGTTAAATTAACCTGGGCAGCAAAATAACGTTCTTTTGCATTTATTTTTCCAAGAGGTCTTATCCAATCACCAACCGAATCTGCCTGTATTCTCTCGGTAGAATAGTAATCTCTCCTATAAACCTGCCAGGAAGCCGAAGAGCTGAATGTCCATATCTGATTGAATTGATGCTTTAAAGAAACGGTCGTCGTTGTTTGTTGAGTCGTATTGTATTGCCAATCCGTTCCTAAAAATTTTGAGCGGGGAAGGTCAGGAATTACTGGAGAAGTTGCAGAAGTTATTGCATGGTTAATGGTGCCGATCCCGAAGTCTGGAGTAAAATCATGTTTTAAATAATCGGCTTCAACTATTAACTGGGTCCGCTGACTCAGTTTAAACAGGAGGGATGGGTTTATGTAGTAACGCTTGTAGTGAACAACATCCCGGAAACTATTTGCCTGTTCGTAGGTTCCATTCACACGGTATGCCATGGAAGAACTCACAGGTCCGTAAATATCAAAAGAAGGTTTGTAAAGATCGTAACTGCCAGCGAGCATGGACACTTCACCTCCGAATTGAAATCTCGGTTCCTTGGTAACCATGTTTAAGATACCGCCAGGGGCAACCTGCCCGTATAAAATAGCAGCGCTTCCTTTCAGAATTTCCACCTTTTCAAGTGAACTTACTTCCGGCATAACACCTGAATTGATGCGGAAGCCATCTTTAAACAGGTTAGTGCTGGAGAAAGCATAACCACGGGCGGCGAAATTCTCCTGTACACTGCCTCTCGTTGTTGTCAGGTAGACTCCATTTACATTTTTAATGACATCACTTAAACGCAATGCCTGCTGGTTTTTAATAGTAGATTGACCGATCGTTGTTATACTTTGAGGGAGATCCATTGGATCGATTACTATTTTTCCAATAGAAATGGGTTTATCATTAAGAGTTTTCCGCGATACTATAGTGACGGCATCCAGCTGTCGTGCGTCTTCTTCCAGAGCAATGTTGACTGTCGTTTCGTGGTCTTTCTTTATCTCAACAGGTTTTTCAATGGCTCTTAAACCCACCATCGAAATTTCAAGAGTATAGAGACCTTCCTTTATGTTCTTGAGAGTGAAATTCCCATTTTCATCCGTGATCGAATACTTGTTGGTGCCTCTGAGAACTACGCTCACATAGGCTGCTGGTTTATTATCAGTGGTCGTTACATTCCCCGTGATCGCTCCAACGGGTGTCCCGGGGTCACTGTTTATGGAGGAACTTCCCGCCATTTCAGTTTGAGCAAATCCTTTAAGACCGAGCGCCAGCAGAACTAACAGATACACTTTTCTCATAATTATAGCCTCATTTTAGCAAAGAGACAACAGACCTCAATTTTAAACATGCCGTATCGGGAAAAATGAATTACGGAAAAAGGAAAAATTGGTTAGAATCGCTTCACAAACTGTCCAGCAGCGCTAATCGTTTTATCAATGTCATCTTTGGATAGTGCATGAGAAACAAACCATGTTTCAAATGCGGACGGTGGAAGATAAATGCCCTGGCCCAGCATGAAATGAAAAAATTTATTGAAGGTTTGAATATCTGACGAAGCCGAAGAAGAAAAATCAAGTACTGGTTTTTCACTGAAATGAATACTGATCATGGAACCAAGCTGGTTGATCCTGGCGGGAATATTTTTGTTGTTAAAGACTTCCGCTAAGCCCTGGTGCAGGGTATTGGTTTTTTCTTCCAGCTCGGAATAAATTGATGGATTTTCTTTTAAGGTTTTTAATAGAGTGTAGCCTGCGATCATAGCGATGGGATTGCCACTTAAGGTTCCGGCCTGGTAAACATTTCCCATGGGAGCTATATGCTGCATGATCTGTTTCTTTCCACCAAATGCACCTACGGGCATTCCGCCACCGATCACTTTTCCATAAGTAACGATATCGGCGTTTATTTTCAATCGTTCCTGCGCCCCTCCTGGCGCTAACCGGAACCCTGTCATTACTTCATCAAAAATAAAAACGATGTTTTCTTCATTGCAAATTTGTCGTAACGCCTCTAAAAACCCGGGTAAAGGAGGAATACAGCCCATATTCCCCGCCACAGGTTCAATGATAATCGCCGCTATCTCATTTTTATTTTCCTTTATTAATTTTTCTACTGCAGTAACATCATTATACGGAGCAGTCAATGTATCCTTGGAAATACTTGCAGTCACCCCGGGCACAGTTTGAATATTAAAAGTAGCTACGCCGCTTCCGGCTCTTACTAAAAAGGCGTCGGCATGACCATGGTAACATCCTTCGAACTTGATGAATTTATTTCTTCCGGTATATCCTCTCGCCAAACGGAGTGCACTCATGCAGGCTTCAGTACCGCTGCTCACCATTCGTACCAGGTCAATATTTGGGCACATGCTCTTGATCACCTCGGCCATTTCAATTTCTAATTCCGTCGGTGCTCCAAATGACGTAGAATCCAAAACCCTTTCCTGTATCGCTTTTACCAATGGTTCATAGGCATGGCCAAGGATCATCGGTCCCCATGAGTTGATGTAATCGATGTATTTATTTCCATCTGCATCGTAGAGATAAGCGCCTTTTGCTTTTTGAATAAAGATGGGAGTTCCACCAACGGATTTGAATGCTCTTACTGGCGAGTTTACGCCGCCGGGAATGGATTGTTGAGCTCTTTCGAATAATTGTGTGCTTTTGTAGATATTCATCCTCGTATTATTTCACCACAAAGACACGAAGGCACAAAGTAACACCAGGGCTTTGCGAATCTTCGTGTCTTTGTGTCTTAGTGGTTCATAATGCGCACCGCGTCCCTGGCAAAATAAGTGGCGATCAGGTCTGCGCCTGCCCGTTTCATTGATGTCAGTGTTTCAATAATGGCCTTGTCCTCGTCGATCCAACCCATTTTTGCGGCTGCTTTGATCATCGCATATTCTCCGCTGATATTATAACAGCTTACCGGAACATGTACAGCATTTTTTACTTCACGGATCACATCGAGATAACTCAAGGCAGGTTTCACCATCACAATATCGGCTCCTTCTTCTACGTCCATGAGGGTTTCTTTGATAGCTTCAATGCGGTTATGATAGTCCATCTGGTAAGTCTTTTTATCACCAAAACCGGGAGCAGAGTCCAGTGCATCACGAAAGGGACCGTAAAAGCATGAAGCATATTTGGCGCTATAACTCATAATACCCGTTTTTGTAAAACCATTTTCTTCCAGCGCCTTTCTGATGGCACCAATGCGGCCGTCCATCATGTCACTGGGTGCTACAAAATCAGCACCCGCCTGTGCATGACTTACACTCATCTTCGCAAGCACTTCCACCGTTGCGTCATTAACGATCTCTTTGCCTTCAACAATTCCATCATGACCGTAAGATGAAAAAGGATCAAGCGCCACATCAGTCATTACAAGCATTTCAGGAACTGCATCCTTAATGGCTTTAATGCTTCGTTGCATCAATCCATCAGGATTCAATGCTTCGGTCCCTTTATTATCTTTTGATTCATCTTTGCATTTTATGAACAATAGAACCGATTTCAACCCCATGCCCCAAAGCTCTTTTACTTCTTTTACAGTTAGATCCAAACTTCTTCGATGGTAATTGGGCATAGAAGCAATCTCTGTCTGAACATTTTCTCCTTCATCAATGAACAGGGGAACAATAAAATCATTAGGTGTTAATTGAGTTTCGGCAACTAACGAACGAACCGATTGTGATTGTCTTAAAATTCTATTTCTTCTTTGTAAGTGCATTCTGCCCTCCTGAATCCTCCCTAATGGGGGACTTTGTTAACGTTTTAATTTTTCGCTTTCATAACTCCCCTGTAGGGGATGGGGGTACCCATTCTCTCGGGTTCAGACAGACCTGTAATAATTTATCTTCCTCGCTACCGGGTTCCGGCTGATAATTATATTCAAATCTAACTGTAGGTGGCAGGCTCATCAAAATACTTTCTGTTCGTCCATTAGTCTTTAGTCCAAACAAAGTTCCCCGGTCATGAATTAAATTGAACTCGACATACCTGCCCCTTCTTATTTCCTGCCAGTATTTATTCTTTTCAGTGTATAAAGTGTTCTTTCTTTTTTCGACGATAGGCAAATAAGCCACGGTGAATGCATTGCCACATGTTTTTACAAAATTCATCCAAAAATCTAAGTCGTGATTTTCATCTTCCCGCTGGTGATCATAAAATATCCCCCCGATCCCCCTTCGTTCATTGTTGCGATGCTTGTTTACAAAATACTCGTCGCATTCTTTTTTAAATGTGGGATACAATGATGGATCGAATTCATCACAAACTTTCTTATAAGTATGATGAAAATGTTTTGCATCTTCTTCAAACAAATAATAGGGTGTCAGATCAGTTCCTCCGCCAAACCACCTATCTGTAAGCATGTCTTCTTCGCTGTATAATTCAAACATCCGGTAATTACAGTGTACCGTGGGAACGAAAGGATTCACCGGGTGAATAACCAGACTAAGACCTGCAGCAAACCATTTGGCTCCATCAATTCCGAGTTGCTTGCGCATTTTATCGGTTACATGTCCATAAACAACAGAAGTATTCACGCCACCTTTTTCAAATACATTTCCATTTTGAATTACTCTCGTTAATCCACCCCCACCCTTACCATCGGCTCTTTGCCATTCATCTTCCAAAAACAAAGCTTTCCCATCCACTTCTTCGATTGCCTTACAGATCTTACCCTGTAACTGATAAATGAATTCTATCCATTCACCCCGGGTCTCTTTTGTTTGTGGTTGATGAATCATAATGATAAATTATCAATAATCAATAATGAGTGAAAACTATAACTGAGACAAAGCTCATTACTCATCACTCATTACTGATTCCTTCCTCCATTCCTTCACTGTTTCTACAAATGCCTTAGCATGATCTACGGGTGTGTTGGGCAAAATGCCATGTCCAAGATTTGCAATGTGCCCTTGCCCTCCAAAGTCACTTAGCATTTTTTTCACCTCCTTTTTGATGACAGGGATGGGTGATAGTAATTTTGCAGGATCAAAATTTCCCTGTAATGTGATCTTGTTGCCTGCCAGTTCCCGTGCCACCTGCGGTGTGATACACCAGTCAATACCCAGTCCCTGTGCGCCTGTTTTACTCATACTTTCTAATGAATGCCATGCTCCTTTCGCAAAGATGATAGTGAGCACCTCATCCCCTAAAGCATTTATGATCTGCCTGGTATATTTCAGAGAAATGTTTTCAAAATCATCCGGTCCTAACAAACCTCCCCATGAATCAAAAACCTGGATCACATCAACTCCCGACCTCACCTGTTGCTTCAAATAGGCGATCGTTGTATCGGTGATCATTTGCAATAAACGATGTGCCATGGCCGGTTGGGTATAACAAAATGCCTTTGCTTCATCAAACGTTTTTGATCCTTTACCTTGTACCATATAACATAAAATGGTCCACGGCGCACCCGCAAAACCAATTAAAGGAACACGACCGTTCAATTCCTTTTTTGTGAGTTCGATTGCATCAAAAACATATTGGAGTGTTTCATTTACATCAGGTACTCTTATTCGATCAAAATCACGGAGAGTTCTTATAGGTTCGGGGAGAATGGGGCCCTTTGATTCAACCAGTTCAACCTCCAGCCCCATTGCCTGAGGCACTACCAGGATATCAGAAAATAGGATCGCAGCATCTACGCCTATAATATCAATCGGCTGTACAGTTATTTCGCACGCTAATTCAGGGATCTGACAGCGTTCAAAGAAGCTGTACTTTTCACGCAGTGCCATGTATTCAGGCAAATATCTTCCTGCCTGGCGCATCATCCATACGGGCGGACGTTCAACCTTTTCGCCGCTGAGAACTCTTAATAAAATATCGTTTTTTAAATGACCCATGATAATGAGTGATGAGTGATCAGTGATGAATAGAGTTTTGAAAAAATTCAACTGCCGTTTTTAAAACGGTTTTTCCATCCGGCGTATCACTGATTATAATTTTATTTTTCGAAATTTTTTTTACTTCATCTGCCGTTGTATTGCCGATCGCAAATAGAATAGTTTGATCATCCAATTTATTTTCCTGGAAAAAACTTTTTACTGCGCTTGGACTAAAAAATAAGATCCCGTCATATTTTTTTTCGATCTTTTTAGCGGTAGCTATTGTTTTATAAACTACGATCTCTTTTACTCCGATCTTATTTTCTATCAGTGATCCCGGCAATTCATCCCTGCGCTGATCGCCACAAAAGAAAATTACTTCACTCACATGTGCATCGAGGATTGCTTTAGCCAGCTCTTTTCCATTATCTGCAACACCTGCAATCGATTTTTCGCCAAAATTTTTTACGATAGATTGTTTTGTTGCGTAACCGATGCAAAAGATTTTCCACCCGACAGGGTTGGTTTTTTGTTGATCAAGACCAGTTACTACCGTCTCGACCGCATTTGCACTTGTGAAGATCACTGCTCCGGGTTGCATGGACGCTTTCTGAATTTCATTCAGAGCCTCACGTGTCAAAGCAGCTTCAGGCCTGATAAAGGAAATTACATCAATAGCTACGCCTTTTGATAATGCGTCTTGTATCAACGCATCGTCAACGTTCCTTGTGCATAGTATATTTATTCTATTTTGCGGCATGACGTATATTCTTAGCGATCTCCTCGCCTCCTTTTGCCAATAACTCTTCAGCAGCAAGGTTCCCCAGGTTGGACGAACTTTTTACATCGACTATTTTTTCTATTTCAACTTTTTTTTCCCCATCTAACGATAAAATATTCCCCTTAAATTGAACTTGCGATTCTTTTATTTCTGCCAGGGCACTGATAGGTGTCGAACAACCCCCTAATAATTTTCTCAAAAAATCCCGCTCGACCTTTGTACAACGGTCTGTTTCATCATCATTAAAACGTTGGCAGGCATTAAATGAAAGAGGATCATTCTCCCGGCAAACTATCACAATAGCGCCCTGGGCGGGTGCAGGGAGCATCCATTCAATAACAACACTTGTGGGTGGTCGAAGGCCAATTCTTTCTAAACCTGCTTGCGCAAAAATGGCGGCATCCCAATCTTCTTCCTGTAATTTTTTTAACCGGGTATTTACATTTCCCCTGAGATTATGAATAATATGACCGGGGTATTTATTCAACCATTGAGCTTTCCTCCGGATACTGCTGGTCGCAACTCTGAATCGTGTCGCAGGGGCCTCTCCAAAGGAGCCCTCCCGGGCTTTCGGAGAATCGTGAGTGGCGAGAGAAACGTATTTCTCTTGCGCCTTTTTATTTTTAAAAACCAGCAGATCATTAACAGCTCCTCTTTTTAGAACGGCAGCCTGGAAAAGCCCTCCTGGTAATTGTGTGGGTACATCTTTTAAAGAATGTACAGCGACATCAATTTTGTTACTTAACAATGCTGCATCAAGACTTCTCGTAAATATTCCCTGCACGCCGATCTCATATAAGGGAGTAACAAGGTCAATATCGCCTTCGCTTTTTATAAACACCAACTCGCTTTCAAAGCCATGCTGAATCAGCAACTCTTTTACTTGTGTCGCCTGCCAGATGGCTAGTTGACTCTCTCTTGTCCCTATCCTGATTTTCCCCATTATCATGAATTAGTACCCGTAGCGATGAATTCGTTGATGGCTTCAATGTAATGACAACCTTTTTGATTTTGTCCTTTCATTTTATAAGCCATTCCATTGATGACCCGTTGAATTTTTTCTTCGGTGTGTGTGGAATTGTATAAAGGTATAAATAATGGGCTGTTGTGAATTTCCTTGAGTTTAGTTTTTACGGCTTTTAATACGGGCACATGTTTACGGTGCTCGTGCCACTCGATAAATTCTGCAATATGTTCAGCTATAATTGCTTTTGCTTTTGGAACATCCGCTTCACGTTTGGCAAGAGTTTCATCCCGCATTTTTGAAAGCTCATCTACATTTATTAAAGTAATATATGGAAGACGTTGAATTGCCTCTTCAACATTAAAAGGAACAGATAGGTCAAGGATTAATTTATCGGATTGCTCTTTAAGATGTGACAGGAGAATAGTTGGTTCAGCGGCATCGGTAGCAACAAATACAATGTCGGATTCGGAAATGTGCTTTTGCAATTCGCTTATTGGCGCATGTTTCAGGCCAAGCTCTTTCGCCAGTTCGGCCGCTTTTTCCTCGGTGCGATTAATGAGGGTAATATTTTTTGTCTTGAGATAATGAACGAGATTTTTACTCGTACTCTTTCCTATTTTCCCGGTACCAAGCAAAAG
>Ga0157375_10005454_pt1 | contig 11061 bp, 10 predicted proteins | sample M35metaG_FD_115311 | JGI IMG/M metagenome (GOLD analysis project Ga0157375, IMG submission 115311) | Miscanthus rhizosphere microbial communities from Kellogg Biological Station, Michigan, USA - M3-5 metaG | ecosystem: Host-associated > Plants > Roots > Rhizosphere > Soil | place: USA: Michigan...
GCGCCCGCCGCTTCCCGGCATCGAGCAATATGAAGGCACCTCGGTGTTCTATTCGGTGCGCAAGATGGATCACTTCCGCGGCCGCGACGTGCTCATCGTCGGCGGCGGCGACAGCGCGCTCGATTGGACATTGAACTTGCAGCCCGTTGCCAAGTCGCTGACGCTTCTGCATCGGCGCTCGGAGTTCCGCGCGGCGCCCGCCTCGGTGCAGAAGATGCTCGCCCTGGTCGAGCAGGGCGATGTCAGCTTCAAGCTCGGTCAGGTCACCACGCTGCATGGCGAGGGCGGCAAGCTCCACTCGGTGACGGTGAAGGGCGCCGACGGAGCGAGCTTCGAACAGCCGGCGGAGGTGATGCTGCCCTTTTTCGGCCTCACCATGAAGCTCGGTCCGGTCGCCGATTGGGGACTCAATCTCGACGAGAACCTGATCCCAGTGGACACGGCAAAATTCGAGACCAGTGAGGCCCGCATCTTCGCCGTCGGCGACATCAATACCTATCCAGGCAAGCTGAAGCTGATTCTGTCGGGCTTCCATGAGGCGGCGCTGATGGCGCAGCAGGCGCACAAATACGTCTATCCCGACAAGAAGCTGATCTTCCAGTACACCACGTCGTCGTCGAGCCTGCAGAAGAAGCTCGGCGTGAAGTGAGGCTGGCGCGGCTCGCTGCTCAAGCCAGCGAGCGGTAGATCGCCACTTCGTAGGGGCTGAGCAGCCGCGCCTTGCTGCGCTCGATGAGCGGAAGCTCGAGCCGCTGGAACACCCCGCTATGCTCGATCAAATCGGTCGCCACCGGCTCGACGAGAATGAGATAGAGCCGCCGCGGCCGCTGCCGGTACGATACGACGATGTTGTGCAGGACCTCGGCGAACACCTCACGCGAGAACGGATTGAAGAAATAGTGCACCGCCTCGCCGCCGGGCGGACCCACTTGGCTCGCGTCGTCGAGCACGCATTCGACATTGCGGCATTTCATGCGGCTGCGCGGGAATTGCGCGATGTTCATGATCGCGTCGTCATGCAGTTCCTCGGCGAACTCGATGCCGCCGACAGCATGGAAGGGATGCTGTGAGGCGAGCAGCAGCACGCGGCCTTTGCCCGCGCCATAATCGACGAAAGTGAGCCGCGACAGATCGTAATTGATGGCGCCAACCAGCCAATCGAACAGGGCGCACGGCGTGGGCCGGTAGTCGTGACCGTACTCACGATTGTTGCCGCGAATGGTCAACCCGGCGAGCGGCGCCGGCTCCTTTGTCGGTTTGAAGAACAGTGTCTCGATCGCCGGATCGAGCACGCGTTCGTGCAGCCAGAAGAGATAGTTCTTGTAGTCCTGCTTCAGCCGCTCGGGACGGGCGCGCTCTTTGAGCTTGCTGCCGGTGCGCTCGATCTCTGGCAGCACGTTTTCGCGCCCGATCTCCGCGGCGCGTGCAAGCCCGGTCTTGCTGGCCTCGACCGCCGTGGTTGTCGCAGTCTTGGTTTGGGTCGCAGTCTTGTCGGCGAGTTTGGCGATCCGCTCGGCCATGCTCGTGGCAATATTGACCGCGCGCTGCCGCGCCGGTGGAGCGGCCTGCGTCTCCGGCTTATTGGAGCGGTGGGGCACGACCGACATTGAACCTCATCCCCGCGTTTGCGCAAGGATTGGGCAGCTTGCCTCCGGGACGCAAGCGCTTTTTGTCGCAATTAACCTTGGTGCGCGGTCCAGAGATTCCGCCAAATATGCTATCCTCTTGATTCGCGAGGGGTGTTCCCGGCGCAGCCAGCACGACCCAAGCGGCGGGGGGACGACTTCAGTGCAGGCAGAAGAATTCCACGATTCCATCCGGCCCGGCCTTGTGGCGATGTTGCCGCGCCTGAAGCGCTTTGCCGATCTTCTCGTCGGCGGGCGCAAGGAGGGGACGGCGCTGTTGCGTCGCGCGCTGCAACGCATGTTTGCCGAGCAGCACCGTTATCAGCGCGGGACCGCGCTCGATCGCTGGGCCTTCGCCGAGATCTATCAGCTCTGGCTCGCCGAGCTGCGTGGCCATGCCGATCCGATGGGTCAGGCCAAGGCCGACGATGCGAGCTTCGCCCAGCTCTTCCGCCGGGAGGATGGTCAGCCCTTCGATCACTTCACGATCAGCTTCCTGCGCCACCTGCCGCCGCAGCAACGCCTCACCTTGCTGCTGGTCTATGCCGAGCGCTTCGACCATATCGACGCCGGCCGCGTGCTGGACGCGCCAGCCGATACGATCGGGGCACGGCTGGTCCGCGTCAGTGCAAGCCTTGCCGATCGCTTGAGCGCGCGCGAGCCTCACTCCGCGAGCGCCTCGGTCGAGCCGCTCTATCCAGAGCTTGCCTCATGACCGAACTCAGCGACGAACTGCTGGTCGCCTATGTCGATGGGCAACTCGCGCGCAAGCAGACGCAGGCCGTCGAGAAGGTGCTCGAGCAAGACGACGTTATCGCCAAGCGCGTCGCCGCTCTGAAGCACGCGCATGGCCGGCTCGAAGCCGCTTTCGAAGCCATCCTCACCGGCGAAGAGGCGGATGCCGCGGCAACGCTCACCTCGCATCCTCCCGGCCTGTTCATCGCCTGGGCGACGCTCGGCAAAGTCAGCCTGGCGAGTGCCGGCTTGGTGGCGGCGTTCCTCATGCTGCTTGCGGGTTTTGGCTGGCCTCTCGCCACTCCCGAATTTTCGCGCCAATCCACTGGCGTCGCCGATCCGGACTATGTCGGCAGCATCCCGTCGAGTTGGCAGGAGGACGCCGCCCGGGCCCACGCCTTGCTGAGTCGCGCGAGTGTGGAAGTGGGCCTCGAGAGTCAAGGCAATCGCGACCTGGTCGCCTTCCAACTCGCGCAAGCCATCGGCCCCAATCTCATGGTGCCCGACCTCTCCGGCGAAGGATTGCGTTTCATGCGGGCGCAGCTCTTGCGCTCCGGCGACGAGCCTTTGGCGCAGCTGCTTTACCTCGGTGCAAGCGGTGCGCCGCTCGCGCTCTATGCGAAAAAAAGCGAGGAGACTTCCCCGCCGTCGTTCAAGCGTTACGGCGCGCTTGGCGGCGTGGCGTGGTCGCAGTCCGGCATCGCCTATCTCCTCGCCGGCGAGGGCGACGAGGCGTCGCTGACGAAGCTCGCCGAGGCCATCAGGGTCGGGATGACCGCGCCCTCCAAGGCTGTGCCGGATTATTCGCCGCTGCCGAAACCGAAACCCCAACCGAAGCCCTAGCGCGCCAAACGCGCCGAGGGCGTGTAGTCCCCGCCAAGATAGCGATTGAGGTCCACCCTGATCGCGGCCGTCCGCTCAGGGCTGCAGTAGCGCAAGTCGTCCTTGATGATGTCCGTCACCGATTTCAGCGTGTAGTCGTAAGCGCCCTCGATCTTCTCCATCTGCTCCGGCGTGTTGCCGGCTTGCATCTCCGCCGCCATGTAGTTCGCCCTGAACCGAGCGGGATCGAAGATGAAACCGCAATGACTTGCTCGCGCCGAGGTCCATGCGACCTGCGTCGGCCTCGCCAGGGGATCGTTCAACGCGATGTTGCGCGCTTCCTTCTCGGGATCCTTGCTCGCCAGGGAACCGACCGTGCCGCAGCCCGACAACGGGCCCGCGAGCAGCGCCGCGGCGATGGCAAGAGCGGCGTAAGTGGCGCGTGTTTGGGTCGTCCCTCGCATGGCGGGGCGATCTTAGACGTGGCGGAGACGCGGTAAAGAGGCGTTAGCGGGGCCTAAGCAGGGCGCTAAAAACAGGAAAGGCGGAGCTTTGGGGCCCCGCCTCCCTGTGCGAATGTCGAGCCTCACGCCCGTTCGGGACGATCAGTCCGGCAACCGCGAGAGACCTTTCGGTCTCTCTTGTCACGCGCTCGGCCTCATGGTTGCCCATGAAGCGGCGGCGTGATCCGACCACGGTCCTTGTTTTACGTCGCGTTGCTACGACGTGGCTCCCGCCCCGGCCGGGTTGAAGCCAAATGGCGGTGGGACTTGACGCGCGCCGTGCCCTGTCGACTTCACCTCACGGTATTGCGGCGAAGCCGCCAGACCGTGGCACGTTGCGCTTACTCGCCCCTCCGCCTTGAGCCGCCCATGGCAATGAGCGACCGCGGGCTTGCCTTGCCCGTGAGCTTCCCGTTTGCTTCCCGGAGCCGTCGGATTTCTCCGCCGACGCCTTCCACAACCGCTCCACTCACACCGAGAGCATACATGAGGACCGCCCGCGCGCATCGAGCGCGGGAAGCTTATCCCCATTATCCACCGGAGCTTGTCTTGGCTCGGTGGACCGAACGGGGCCTTCCCTTGACGGCCAATATCGCTAGACTGTCGGAATCGCGCGGAATGCTCCGCGCGCGACTGCGGCTTTTGCGGGTAACCATGCGTGCTGTGGGCAACCACCGTGGCGCCCGCACTATTAGTTTCGCGTTGGTGGCGGGTCTTGCCGCGTTCGAGGCGGTCCTCCTGTTCGGTACGGGGGCGATCGGGATTCCTGGCGTGCTCCTCGTCCGCTCTGCGGACCAGGGCGGCGGCGGGGCAGGCATGCCGAGCGCCGCGGCGTTTGTCGGCGGCGAGAGCTTTATCGCCAAGGCGCCTGTGCCGGCCGAGCCGGCAAAGCCCACGCCTGTCAAATTTGCGGCGGCCCCGGCATCTACCGCTCCCACCGGCGGGGCGCGCCTCGATGGGCTCGGCGACATTCCCCTGAAGCCTTGGGTGAGCGAGAAGCCGAAAGCGGACGCCGTCAAGCCGGAGGAGGCGAACCGGCCGCTGGAAGCGAGCTCGAGCGACGCTTTGCCTTGGGACGCGGTCGAGCCCTATCGGCCTTCGTCTGATGGCGCCGCGAGCGCCGCGGCTGACGTCACGGCCGCACTGCCCGCGCGCGCGTTGGAAACGCCGAATCCGCCTCCGACGCCGGTTGCCCTGCCGAAACCGAGCGCGGTCGAGGGCTGGGTGAAGGCGAAGGCGATCGAGATCAAGGGCGAGGATCGGGGCCGCTCGCTGTTTCATTTCGAGTTCTGGCTCGATGCGCCAAACGACGTGAAGCAGCGGCTCGTCGCGGTCGCCTACGAGTTCAATACGCCCGCGGTGATGCCGCAGGCGCTGGTGTCGAGCGAGGCCAAGAGCGGCTTCCGCGTCAGCGCCGGCGGTCTCACCTGCGCCGACAAGGTCACCGTCACGCTGAAATTCAAGGACGGCCAGTCGGAGCGGGTCGCCGTCGATGGTTGCCGCTTGGTAAGCTAGCTTGAGCGCACGCCGGCGACCTCGGCGACCAGCTCGCGGAAGCGCGGCCTCTGGCTCTCGATATAAGGAAGCGGCCGGCACACATCGATCGCGGCGATGCCGATCCTGGTGGTGAGCGCACCGTTGAAGATGCCTTCGCCGAGCCGGGCCGAAAGCTTGGCGGTCAGCCCGTGCCCGATCACCTGTTGGATCACGTCGTCGCCGAGCGCGATGCCGCCGGTCAGCACGATATGCGTGACCACCATGCGCGCCAGCTTGAGCAAAGAGAGCGTGCCCGGCCGCGCGCCATAGAGCGTGGCGAGCCGGCGCAGCATGCGCAAATTCTCCGTGCCCACGAACAGCATGTCGATCAGCGCGCCGGAGCTCACCGCGGTGACCAGCGACACGCGCTTGGCCGACGCCGCGACGATGGTGCAGGCGTAAGGGTCGAGCGGCGCGACCAGCGTGCGCTCGCTCAGCCGCAACAGCTCGCCCGCGTTCATGATGTCGTGCTCGTGCTCGGCGAGGCGTTGCAGTCCCCAGGCGAGATCCTTGCGTCCGGCATAGAAGCGCTTCAAGCGATCGGCGACATCGATGGCGAGCGGCTTGTCGTTCTGGCGCGCGGCGCTGTCGGCCTCGTGCCGGATCTTGCCGAGCCGGCCGAGCCGCGCCAGCCCGGCGATCTCTCTCACGATGATCATCGCCAGCGCCAGCAGCACGAGCGCAAGCAGCCCGACAGCCGCCCAGCCGATCCAATCGTCACGCGCGATCAGCGCCAGCACGTAGTCGTAGAGCCAGAGCGAAGCGAGCAGGCTGACGAGCCCGCCAAGCGCGCCTAAGAAGATGCTGCCCCAGCGCAGGCCCCGGCCAAGATCGGGCACGGCGCGGCTGCGCGGAACCGGAAGCGCCACCGGCTCCGCCGCCAAATCCGGCAGCGCCGGCGGGACGAACACGTCCACCTCCTCGACGCGGAAGGCCGCAGGTCTGCGATGGGTTTTCTTGCTCATGCCAATTGATCTCCGATCAGCGCCTCGATGGCGCGGTCGAGGCGGATATTTGGGAAGGGGGCGAAGCCTCCGGAAGGGAGCAGCAGCGGATTTGGCGGCCTGAAGCGCACGAAGCGCATTTCGCCATGCTCTGTCTGCCACCCTTTCAGCGCGGCTTCCGCATCCTTGGGCAGGTCGCCCGGGAAGATGGCGAACTGCTCGTTGCCGTCGAAGGTCCGCGCGCCGATGATCTCCCCCGGCAGCGGATAGCCGACGATGCACGGCAGCTTCTCGCCGTTTCGCTTCGCCTCGCCCTCGCGTGTGGCGCGTATGGCGGCTATCGCCAAAACCTTCACCTCGGCGCCGGCATATTCGGCGCGCGCCATCGCCCGGCCTGCGAGCTTGGCGAGGATCGCCTCGAGCCGGTCATGGCTCTGATGATGCAGATGATCGGCCTTGGTGGCGGCGAGCACGATGCGGTCGATGCGCGGGGCGAACAGGCTCGACCACAGGCTGTTCGCTCCGGTCCTGAAGCATTCGAGGATCTCGGTCATGGCGCGCTCGAGATCGGCGACCGCCGGCTGGCCGCCGTTCAGAGCCGTGAGCACGTCGATCAGCACGATCTGCCGGTCGAGCCGCGCGAAATGGTCGCGGAAGAAGGGCCGCACCACGTAGCTCTTATAGGCTTCGTAGCGGCGCTCCATCATGCTACACAGCGAGCCGCGCGCGAAGCTTTCCCCATCGTTGGCATCGAGCGGGGCGAAGGTGAGCGCGGGCGAGCCGGCGAGATCGCCCGGCATCAGGAAGCGACCTGGCGGCAGCGTCGACAGCGCGTAGAGATCGGCGCGCGCCTCGCGCAGATAGTCCTTGAACAGGTCGGCGAGCGTCTCGGCGACCGCTTCGTCGGCGGCCGCGCCGGGATCGATCTCGGCCAGCGCCGCGCGCCAAGGCTTCGACGCCGTCTTGCGTGCCGGTGTCCGGCTCTGTTCGAGCGCGGCGCGCGACCAGTCCCGGTAGTCGAGCCGAAGCAGCGGGAGATCGAGCAGCCATTCGCCGGGATAATCGACGATGTCGATGTGCAGGCTCTCGCGCCCGAGCTGCCGTTTCCAGAACCGCGTCGAGGCATAATCGACGGTGAGGCGGAGCTGACTGATGCGGCGCGTGCTTTCCGGCCAGCGCGGCGGGTCGGCGGTCAGATCGGCGAGATGCTTCTCATATTCGAAGCGCGGCACGACATCGTCCGGCTGCGGCTCGAGATAGACGCGTGCGATCCGCCCTTGCGCCGCCGCGTCGAAGAAGGGAAGCCGCGCGCCGGCAATGAGATTATGCACGAGCGCGCTGATGAACACCGTCTTCCCAGAGCGGGCGAGCCCGGTGACGCCAAGCTTGAGGGAAGGCGTGACCAAGCCCCTGGCGAAATCGCCGATGCTGCGGAAAACGTCCCCGGTGGCTTGGCTATAGCTCGAGATCGGCACGACTCGGAAACGTCCTTTGCGCTCTTGCTCAGAGTATGGATATCGCACGGCCTGCTAAGGCCTGCCTAAGAAAGGGGCTCCGCCAACCCTCGGAAAATATGACGGATTTGCAATGATTGCGCTGACGGTGCTTCGCGGTTTTGTCAAGCGCGTCTGCCGCTTGACTTGTGGACTCGCTTCCGTAAATACGTGGCTGCCCGGGTGGGGTCGCCGAGCATGCGCGAACCGGTTAAGGGGAGCAGGGTCTTAAACCCAAAGAGGAAACGGATGCGTCTGGAAACGACCATGCGGGCCAAAAGAAAAATTCCCGAAGACTACCGCCCATCTGAGGACGAACCCTTCATGAGCGACCGCCAGCGGGCCTATTTCCGCCGGAAGCTGCTCAATTGGCGCGACGAGATCCTTCGCTCCACCAGGGAGACTCTCCAGCATTTGCACGACGATTCGGCGCAGCACGCCGACATCGCCGACCGGGCGACCTCGGAGACGGAGCGCGCGCTCGAGCTCAGAGCTCGCGACCGGCAGCGCAAATTGATCGCCAAGATCGATGCTGCGATTTCCCGCCTCGACGATGGTACTTATGGCTATTGCGAGGAAACCGGCGAGCCGATCAGCCTGAAGCGTCTCGATGCGCGTCCGATCGCGACCTTGAGTGTCGAGGCGCAGGAGCGGCACGAGCGGCGCGAGCGCGTCTATCGCGACGAGTAGCCCCAAGCCTACCGCCGCGGCACAATCGGGAAATCGAAGAAGGTGGCGGGGTAGGGCTCCGGCTGCCAGGTGAAATGCCACCACTCCATGGGGTAGTTCTTGAAGCCGCGCGCCTGCATGGCGTCGACCAGCATCGCCCGGTTGTTCCGTTCGTCCTCCGTCAAACCCGAGGCCGCGGCATTGGCCTTCACGTCGAAGCAGTCGAAGCTCGTTCCCATGGCGAGGCTGCCATCGGGGGCGTGGCCCTCCTGCGGAGCGGTGCAAGCGCGCGGCTTGGCCTCCGCTCCGGCTTGAGCCTCGCCCGGCGCCTCAAGCGGCTCGATCGTGAGATCGAGCGTGGCGCCGCGCGAATGGCCTGAGCGCGTGGCGATGTAGTCGGGGAACAGGTCGGACTTGTTCAAATTGGGGTACCAGGTCGCCTTGGCCTGCAAGTCGTCCGGCAGCTTCGCCCAGGCCACGAAGGCGGCCACCGCCGTGGTCGGGCGATAGCAGTCATAGACCAGAAGGCCGAATCCCTTGGCCTTGAGGTCGGCTTGCACCGCTTTCAGCGCTTCCGCGACCTCCCGCAGCAGAACGCATTCGGGGGCCTCGTAACCCGGCACGGGGGCGCCGGTGAAGTTATCGGCACCCGCATAGCGCATGTCTTGCTGAATTGTCGGGTCGACATCGCGGAGATAGGCGAAATCCTTCGGCATCTCGCTCGCGCTTGCCGGATGCGTCGCGGTCAACAGGCCGAGCAAGCAGCGGAGCATCAGGGACATTAATTTTGACTGGCGGTGCGAGATAAAAAAACTCCCCGCTGGAGGGCGGGGAGTGAAGAGGTTTGGGGGACTGACATGACTGGCCTGAGCCAGTCGGTGTCGGACCATTAGCAGGGAACTGCCGGCGCTCTTACGGTACTAGCGGTGAAATTACCGGCGTCGCCTCTCCGCCTACCCCAACTACGCAGGGCCACCGTAAGCTCGGAATATTTGTTTACCTCAATTTAAGACCCGTGCCAAGTAAAACCGCCTGTGGCATTTCCGCAACAGTCAACCGAAGAAAAAGCGCTAGATTTCTAGGCTTTGCTGAAGTCAGGTGCGGGCCTCGTCTCGCTCTTGGCGATTATCACATCCTCAAGCGGCGGTTCGAGATGCGGCCGGCCTTTGATTCCAGTCTCGATCAGCATGTCAATCGGGCCGCCGATCATCACCAGATGCTCGACATCGTCGCGGCGCACGAGAAGCAGCTTCCGTTTGGCGTCGACGCTCCCCGTCTCGACCACGCCGAGTCGCTTGTCCCGGGGCCGCGCGAAGCCGGAGCCGCTCGGCGAGCCGCTGAAGAAGGTCTTGAAGGCCCAGACCACCAGCGAGCCGAGGGCGACGAGGAACAGGATTGCCGCGACGCCGAGCACGAGATTGTTGAAATCGACCATGGGACGAGGTCCTACGCGTTCGGTGTTAACAGTGCATTAACCACCATCCAGGCAGCGAGTGAAGCGAGGCTCGCGATCGCTCAACACGGTAAAGGGCTGCAAGGCCGCATGGGCTGGTCGAGTTGGGTATGACAATGTTCGGCCAAGACATTTCCGAATCGGCTATTTTGCCAATCCCATGACCGATATCGACGTGCCCATGCGCTACGCCACGCCCGCCGCAGACCGCACCGAGCGAGACGGCAGCGTGGGCCTCGTGGTGGTGCTGGCGCTGGCACTCGCGGTGGCCGCCGTCGGCCTTGCCATGGTGTCGCGCGAGATGGCCGAGCCGTTCGTGCTCGCCATTCTGGCCGGCCTTGCCGTGGTCGGCGTGTTCTGCCTGTTCGCCGGCGCCGTCGGCATTCTGCATTTCGGCGGCCGGCATGCGCGCAACGACGTCACCAAGGCTTTTGTCGACAACCTGCCGCAAGGCGCGCTGATCGCCGACAGCGCCGGGCGGGTCCTCTACGCCAACGAGTCCTATCGCGATTTGCTCGGTCTCGAGACCGAAGCGAATGTGCCGGCGCCCGACCGCGCCTTCGCCGGCAACCCGCATCTTGCCGAGTGCATCTTCCGCCTTTCCCGCGCGGCGCAGCAGGGGAGGAGCCTCAAGGAGGAATTCCGCTTGCCGCCGCCCGGCGAAGCCGAGGACGAGACAGGCATTGCGCCGCGCTGGTTCCGCATCTCCGTGCAGCCGATGCCGCCCGACCCGCGCTCTGGCCGCAAAGGCGCGCTGACCGTATGGCAGGTCGATGAGATCACTATGGACCGCGCGCGCGAGGAGGCAAGCTTCGCCAAGGTGCAGTCGGCCATCGCCTATCTCGACAGCGCGCCGGCCGGCTTCTTCACCGCCGACGCCGAGGGCACCATCGAATATCTCAACGCGACGCTCGCGCAGTGGCTTGGCCTCGACCTCTCCGAGGTCGCCGGCCGCGCGCTCAAGCTCGAAGCGATCATGTCCGCCGACAGCGCCGCGCTGATCGCCCGCAGCGGCCGCGGGCAGAGCCAGGGCGCCACGCGCCGCTTCGATATCGATCTGGTCAAGGCCGACGGCACCAGCTTGCCGGTGCGCGTCCTGCACCGTCTCCCGCGCCCCGGATCGAGCGGGGCCTTGGCGCATGCGCTGGTTTTGAGCCGCGGCCCCGGCGAGGCCGAGGAGGCCGGCGCCGCCGAGCTGAGACTCGCCCGCCTGTTCCATTCGGCTCCGATCGCCATCGCCACGGTCGACGGCGAAGGCCGCATCAGCGCGACCAACGCCGC
>Ga0157375_10005455_pt1 | contig 11059 bp, 8 predicted proteins | sample M35metaG_FD_115311 | JGI IMG/M metagenome (GOLD analysis project Ga0157375, IMG submission 115311) | Miscanthus rhizosphere microbial communities from Kellogg Biological Station, Michigan, USA - M3-5 metaG | ecosystem: Host-associated > Plants > Roots > Rhizosphere > Soil | place: USA: Michigan...
CACTCGAGCGACCGCTCGTGCACACTGAACAGGTGTCAGTGGCGACCACGAACAGCGAGACCGGCGCGTCTGGAACCGCCGCGCCGTCGAGCCCGGTCGAAACCGACCACGCCGCATCCGTGCGGTCCATCGCCATTCGCTTGACGGTGGCGTCGTCGGCCGTGCTCGCCATCATTCCCCTGGCCGCAGTCCGCGCCCACGGCGAGATCGCACCCCTCGCCATCGCCTTGCTGGCGATCCTGCTCGCCGTACAGATCCCGTTCATCTGGCAGATGGCTGGTGCCCTGGAAGCCATCCAGCACGAACGCGACCTGCTCCTGCACCACGCCGCTCGCACCTCCCAGTCGGTACGACACCAGATCGCCGCCGCCCTGCACGACGGCATCGCCCAGGATCTCACGGGCGTGTCGTTCAGCCTCGCCGCACTGGGACGCAACCAATCGATCGATCCGGCCGCCGTCGCTGAAGCGGCCGAATCGCTCCGAACGGCCCTCGGGTCGTTCCGTTTCGTGCTCGACGAGACGCTCCTCGACTGCTGATCCGCTGACAGCTTTCGAGTCGAGTTCTCATCGAGCCCGAGAACGAGGCCACCCATCCGCCCGGGTGGCCTCGTTCAACGCCCCGACACGAAACGAGGTCACCGCCCGCCCGGCGGTGACCTCGTTCGATGACTCATTCGTTGACGTGCGCCGCAGATGCGCGGCGGCGAGCAGGCCTACCCAGCGACGGGGAAGGGTCCTGCCGTACCTCCGAGATTCGAGTCCACGAACACGGTTGGCGGCTTGGCGCCTGGAGCCGCACCGTTGCGGAGACGAATGTCGAAGTCACCGCCCGTTGCAGGTGCTACCGCCGCCGTGACCACCGCTGTTCCGTAGATGGTCCCGGTCGGTGAGCGCAAGGTGACGGTGGCTCCGACGCTGCTGTCGGTGCCGACGACCCGGAAGTCGCCGGCCTTCCACTTCGCCGTCGTGATTCCGATTGTGTCGGAACGTGGGGTGACCACGACTTGATCAGTCCTGGTCGTCCCGCCCGAGGTGACCGACAGTTCAAACGTCAGCGGGGCGTTGAGCATCGGGTACTTGTAGAACGGCAGCGTGAACGTGGCGTTCGTGCCGGACGGCGTCAGGACCACCTTGTCGACCCCGTCGGGCATCGTCGTCGAGGTCCCCGTGACGAGCTGGCGCCACACGTAGGTCGCGCCGCTCGATGATGCGGCACCCGACAGTGTCACCGTCGTGTTGCGCACCACTCCTGACTGATCCGGACCGGCGTTGGCCACCACTCCACCCTGCGGAGCTATCGGCCCGAGCGCCGGAGAAGCCGGGCCCCAAGCCGTGTTGGCGTCGCTCTTCGCACTGACGGTGAACCAGTACGGCGTGTCTCCGGTGAGCCCATTGATCAGAATCGACGTGTTCGCATTGCCCGTGGTGACCGTCTGCACCGGATTGACGAGGGCGGCACTTCCGAAGACCTTGACCTGGTAGTCGATGATGTTCTTACCGACAATGCCGGGATCAGCAGCCGCCCAGTTCAACGTGACCGTTCCGAGACCGACCGTCGACCCGGTGAAGTTCGTCGCGGCGGGCACCGGATTGTTGGTGATGGAGTACTCCTCGGTGCCGATGGTGGAAGGGTTGTTCGACGGGTCGAACGCCGCGAACTTCAAGATCGTGGGCGACGCGGAGACCGTGATCGGCCCGGTGTAGTGCAGCGCGGCCGCGTTGACTTGATCACCGCTGATCGGGTCACTGCCGTCGAGCGTGTAGTAGATGTCGGAGCCGAACTCGTTGGCCGTCAAGGTCACCTGCTGAGGAGCCGGATAACTCCCGCCGGCGGGAGCCGCCGAAACCGTCGGTGGCGTGACATCGGTAGCCGGAACCGCGTGCGCCGCGGGGAAGGTTTCGCCCGTGCTACTGAGCGACACGACGTAGACGTCGTAGATCTCACCCGACGCGAGCCCGGTGATGGTGGTGCTCGCCGCAGCCGGGTTCATGATGCGCCGGCCGATCTCGACCTGTTCGTTGTTGGCCGAAGTCCGGGCAACGGCTGTCACCCGATACCCGAGGATCGCGGGAGTACCCGGGATCGCCGCGGCTGGCGTCCAGTTGACCTTGATGGTCTTGATGCCGTCGGGATTGGGGTTGGGCACGGTCTCGGCGGCAACCACATTGGTGGGCGCAGGCGGGCCGGATTGCAGCGGGCCGTTCGGGCAACCACCCATTCCGGGGCCGCCCGGCTCACCGTTCTCGGCAATCGTCATACCTTGACGGTTGCCCGCCGGATCGGTGAACTCCCAGGCCATCGCCCGCTCACCAAGAGCGGCATTGGCCGCGATCGTCGCGTCGGACTCGTTGTCGAAGAGGTACGTCGCCGTGAACTTCTGGTCGCCGACACCGAACGCGAGGCCCGACGAGTACCCACCCTTGGCGGCAGGCGTCATCGGCCCGGGAACGGCGCGCACGTCACGCTTGCCGATCACGGTGTCGACCAGCGCCGGCTCGATGATGCGCTGTTCCATGTTGGCCGGATCGACACCTGTGCCGATGTGCCCGGTGACCACCACGGTCTTCTGGGTCTGGACTGCATTGTTGGCGAAGACGTCCAACGTCGTGGTCGCCGCGACCCGCGTGCCACCGAAGCTCAGCGACACCACGTCACCCGGAATGATGTCCGGGGTCACGTTCAGTCCCGTGCCGGCACCCCAGCAGTACCCACCGGGATGGTTGACTTCGAAGGCCACGTCTCCACCGGAGACCACACCGACCGCCGAACCGACCACACCCACACCGGGACGAGTCACTTCAAGCGTGCCGGACTGGCCGACATGGTCGGCGAAACCCTCCACGGTGACGAAGTCACGGTTGAGGAACACCAACAGATTGTCCGGGAACACCGGCAAGTTCGCGGTCGCCGCGCCGACCGATGGATTTCCCGCCGCGAGGACCAGCGGCAGGCCGACGAGGGCGGCGATACCGAGCGGTATCGCCGCCCGGACACGTCGAAACCCTCGACGCGGTCGCGCCCTGTCCCACATGATGCTTCTCATTTCCGCCTCCTGATTGCATGCTTGGTCGACGAATGCCGACCGATTTGGTATTCGAACTACTGCCTCACCCAGGCACCGCCGGCTCGTTCGTCGCTGCGTCGTCCACCGCTTGGTGAGCGTGATCGGCGTCGGCGCCGTGCGCATGGACTTGGGTGGCAGCCGAACTCATCGCCGGGACCGTCAACAAGACGACCACGATCGATGGCACCGCCAACTCACGAACACTCGTGGCCGGACGCCACGTCGACGTCGAACCCGACTGGGTGTCCGCGCTCAACGCCCACCCCGCTCCCGCCGCCGCCAACACACCGAGCAACGCACACACCGAATCCGCGAACCCCGGCCGCTCGACCCCGAGCCCCGCGATCAGCCACACACCCACCGTGCGCGACAGCAACCATCCCGCCACCGCGAACCCATTGACCGCCACGACCGACTTCGCGACCGCACGACCCGGCTGCACCAACAAAGCCACGCCCGTGGCGAGCTGCGACACCGCCAGAACCACGAAGATGTTCGCCAACACACGATGATCGGCGTGCGCGCCGACCGCCGCAGCGTGAATCGCTCCCGCACCGATCCCCGCCAACGCCGGAATCGTCACCGGACGCGCCACGCGCTCCCCCACCCGCCCGGCCTCGACGTCGCCGACCGCCGCGCTCATGGCCGCTGTCCGTTGGTGTGGTCGGTTCGCGACCGAACCGACGTTCGTATCACGTTGTGGACGGACACAGCCACGCGTAAACTGGCACCTTTGGTACCGGAAGTCGTTGGAGGCGGGCAGCACCATGACATCAGGGCAGGTTCCCAACCTTGCTGAAGAACCGCTCCGCGGAGCGCGGCGTCGTCGACGGCTGCCGCGCGGGGTCATCCTGTCGGTCATCGGCTCCGTCGTGATTCTCGGTGTGCTCGAGATCGTCTCCATCCGAATCATCGATCACAACGCCAACTCGGTCGCGCTCGAGGAGTCGGGCAGGTTCGCCTCGGAATCCGTGGGCGTGGCGCTCGCGCCCTACCTCACCGACGACCTCGTCGCGATGGACCCGGCTGCGGTGGCCGCCATCTCGAAGGCCGGCGATTCGCTGATCGAGACGAGCCCGGTCACCCATGTGAAGGTCTGGTCGGAGGATGGCACCGTCCTGTGGTCGGACGAGCCGGGCCTGATCGGACGAACGTTCGATCTCGAGGAGGACGACCGCGAGCTGTTCGCGTCCCAGGGCGTCACCGTCGACGTCAGTACCCTCGACGCGTTGGAGAATCAAGTCGACGCCAGCACCGCCGATCGTCTGGTAGAGGTCTACGCCGGCACCAAGACAGCGACGGGCACGCCGGTCCTGCTCGAGCTCTACGCGCCGTACGACATCATTCCCCAACGCGCCGCAGCCCTGCGGCGGCAGTTCGTGCCGGTGATGACGGCGGCACTCGTCGTGCTCGCGATCGCTCAGCTGCTGCTCGTGCTGTTCCTCGGGCGACGGTTGAATCGCGCCGAGCGACGACACACCGATCTGCTCGAACGAATGATCGAGATGTCCGACGCCGAGCGTCGCCGCGTGGCCGCCCAAGTGCACGACGGTGTGGTCCAGGACCTGATCGGCATCTCGTTCGGTCTGGCTGCTCTTGCCGAATCGACTCCGGAACAGGCCGAGCCCCTCGCCGAGATGGCCACAGGGACTCGAACCGCAGTCGCTGCGTTGCGCAGTCTCCTCGGCAGCATCTACCCGGTCCAGGTGCCGCCCGGTGGATGGGTCGTCGGGATCGAGGATCTCGTCACTGCACTCACCCAACTCGGCGTCGACGTTCGGATCGACGTGGACGACGTCCGGATGACGTCGACCGAGGAGGTCCTGATCCTGCGCGTGGCACGAGAGGCGCTGCGTAACGTAGCGTCCCATGCGCATGCCACTCACGTCGTCGTCGGACTCACCGAACGGAGAGGTCGACTCGTGCTGACCGTGGTCGACAACGGGTCCGGCTTCGAGCCGACCCGGGCGAAGGACGGACATTTCGGATTGCGGCTGATTCACGACGTCATCCATGAAGCAGGCGGCGATTTGACCATCGAGTCGACCTCGAACGAAGGAACCACTGTGACAGTCGAACTGGAGATGGCCAATTGATCCGCGTGATGATCGTCGATGACCACACGATGGTCCGCATGGGGCTCGAACGACTGTTGGAGTCGTTCGACGAGATCCACGTCGTCGGTGCGGCCTCCTCGGGCGAGGAGGCCATCTGGATGGCGGCAGCAACGTTGCCGCAGGTCGTCCTGATGGACATGGCGATGCCCGACATGGACGGGATCGAGACCACGCGGCGACTCGTCGCCGCGCAGCCCGACGTCGCAGTGATCGCTCTGAGCACGCACGGCGATCCGCAGCAGGTCGTCGGCGCGCTCGATGCCGGCGCTCACGGGTACCTCGTCAAGGACGTCGAGCCCGAAGTCCTCGTCGCCGGCATCCGTTCGGTACTCGATGGCGGCGCGCCGTTGAGCCCGTCGGTTGCGGGACACCTGCTGCGAGGCGGCTGGCAGTTGGACGCTCCGGCCACGCAGCTCACACGGCGTGAACTCGAGGTGCTGCGCCTGATCGTCGACGGTCGCCAGAACAAGCAGATCGCCACCGCGCTCGGAATCAGTGAGAAGACGGTCAAGACGCATTGCAGCCGTTTGTTCCAGCGCATCGGCGTCGCCGACCGTACCCAGGCCGCCGTCTGGGCCGAACGGAATCTGCCGCAGCAGGACCGTACGCCCTGACCGCGAACGCCGTCGGTCGTCCGGTCGCCACAGCGATCGGCTGACACACTTCGGCCCCGTCGTCATGGCTCGACTGCTTCGGTCCGATTCGTGCGGGGTCGCTGCCAGAGCCGATCGCCGGCGACGGCAAACAGCCAGGCGACGAGCAGCGCTGTGGTGACCAGGATCAGTGCGCTGGCTTTGGTGACCGCTCGAATGTGCAGGTCTCGTGTGGATTGCTTCGCCGCGCAGGTGCCGACACATCCCTGTGCTGGGGTGTTTCCCGCAGGTTGTACGGCTGACTCGGCGTGGTTCAGGTGAGCGACGAGGTCGACGTGCTGCGTTTGCAGGTGGTAGTCGTAGGCGGCACTGTTGGCGACCTCGGCGATACCGACGAAGGTGCACGCCGCGATGATCAACACCGCGGCGGTGCCCCCGCGCACCAGGGCGCGGGGACTACGCCCGAACCAGCGACGGGCCAGCAGCACCGCCACCAGCACGGCGGCCGCGTAGAAGGCAACCATGATGGTCGAGTCGCGCAGCCACCGTTGGAACGGCGGCTCGCTGCGCGCCAGCGAGCCGACCGCTCCTTGTAGGGACGTCACCCAGAAGCCGTTGACAAAGGAAATGACGACGGCGAACAGGATGATCGTGGGCCATGACACACCGAGCCGCCGGCGACGACGCTTGACCGGTGCTTCGATCGTCTCGGCGATCGTGACGGGTTCGTGAACAGACATGAGATGCTCCCTGATCAGTCGGACAACGGGTCAGGTGATCGACCAGCCGAACATCATGGCGTGGTCCTCGTGGGCCAGGTTGTGGCAGTGCGCCACATACGGGCCGACGAAGTCGCGGAAGCCGCGGTAGACGATCACCGACTCGCCGGGATCGAGCGCCACGAGGTCTTCTCGTGAGACGTCATCCGGATGACTCTTGTCGGTGACGCCCTTCGTCTCCTTGCCGTTGCGCATCATCGTGCGGTGCTCCTCCATGTGCAGGTGCATCGGATGCACCCAGCCACCGCCACCGTTGCGGATCTCCCACACGTTGAAGCTGTCCATCTTCTGCTCCGCAAGAGGTGTCTTGCCAGCGGGATTCTTGAGGCTGCGCACCGGCGTGGCCGGATCGAACGCCTGGCCGTTGATCAGCCACTCGACCTCACCGCCGCCGCTGCCGCGCTGCAGTTCGAACACCAACCGGTTGTTCATGAGGTCCTTCCAGTTCGAAGGAACCGGCGGCAGCTCCCGCATCGTCCACTTCGGGATGACGCTCTTGTCCCGCATCTCCGGGTCGTTGTACTTCACCTCCGGGAGTTGACCAATGACGAACTTGATCATCGGGATCTTGTAGTTCGGGTCCGGCGAGAAGCGGGTGGAGTTGCTCCACATGCGACCATCGGGCATCTTCAACACGTTGGTGAGGTAGACCACGTCGCCCGTGGTGGTCGACGTACCGTCCTGGTACTTCGTGAAGTCGATGATCACTTCGCGGCGCTTGGCCGGCCACAACTCGAAGTTGTCCCGCGTGATCGGCATCGGCAGCAAACCGCCATCGGTGGCGATCTCGGTGAACTGCATGCACTGCTCACCGTCGGGGATCCGGTACTGGCCCTGCAGTTCGTCACCGACGTAGCCGAGGTCCTTGGCCGCCTTGTGACCCTGGGTGGAGCTCATCAACTTGAAGTCGTAGATACGCGAGACCGAGCAGTCGAGGAACCGGAACCGGTACTTGCGCCGTTCCACCTCCATCACCGGATACGCGGTGCCATTGACCGTGAACAGGTCGCCGACGAAACCGTGGTTCGGGAAATGCTTGAAGAACGTCTTGCCCCACCACTCCGGATGGGTCCGCGGGTTCCCCGCCGCCGGGAACTCACCCATGCTGTCGTGCATGTCTTTATGGGTCGTGACGCCGTCGTCCAAGCGGCAGTCGAAGAACGCCAGCGGGATGTCGTAGTCCACGTCGAACGTGCCGTCGTGATCGGTGCGCCGACCCGGCAACTGCAGCCCCATCGGGTTGGTCTCGTCACCGAAGTCCTTGATCGGGTCGTAGATCGGGTACAGCCCGACCAATCCCTTGTAGACGTTGGCGCCGGTGTGGTCCATGCGGTGATCGTGGAACCAGAAGAAGCTCTGCTTCTCCCGCTCGTCGTTGCCCGCCGGCCAGTTCAGGTACAGGTTGTCGACCCACATCCCCGGCTTGTAGCCGTGATTCTTCGGGCCGTAGTTCATCGAGTAGTGCGGCTGGCCGTCGCTCTCCGGCGCCGTGTGGGCGTTGTGGAGGTGGATCAGGAACGAGTAGTCCGGCGCACCGAAGTCCTGACGATCCAGATTGTCCGGGTTGTCGTCGAGCTGGTTGATGAAGCGCACGACGTTCGGCTGGCCGTACTGGGCGTTGATCATCGGGCCCGGGAACTGCCCGTTGAACCCGTAGATCGTGGACGGCGGCAACGTGCGGGGGCCCGGCGCGACCGCCCTGCCTCCATCGAACGATCCCGTCGGCTGACCGAGTGAGTTGATCGGCAGCACCTGCGAGGTGGTGAACGAATGGGTCGCCAACTTCACCTGGATCTTGTAGACCAACGGAGTCGTCGCCCCGGTGACCCGATCCTCACCGCACCAGCGCTGATGCTTCTGGTTGCCCAGCGAGTTCTGCTGGCCCTCCCCCGACCCGGGTGCATTCGACCAGTTCGACCAGTCCCCGTACTCTTCCGGGATCATCGCCTTCGGGATCGTCAACGCGTCGCTGAACGGGTTGAGGATCAACGGGCTCGTCGGGAAGACTTCCTTGTACAGCGAGTCCGCCCACGCGATCGACGCGGCGTCGAACACACCGTCGGCCGACAACAGACCGCGCTGTCGCAGACCCGGCATCCACGTCGTAGCGACGGCACCGGCCGCCACCGCCGCACCACCGATCGCACCGAGACGCAAGAACTCTCGCCGCGCCACCCCTGACTTCTGATTCACGCCGTCCAAAGGCTCATGAACCGTTTCCATTGTGTCCCCTTAGTGTTGGGGAGATCCGCCCGCAAAACCGTTGAACCCCGCCGCCCAGGCAGGTATGTGAACTCGGTTTGCCTTCGCCCTCCGCTTGACGATGTAAGTCCATCGCCTCCGTCGGCACTCACTATGCGCCGAGCCCCATCGTCGCACAATAGGGCCTCGGGTACTAGTCCCAATGTCCCATACGTGCGGGTTATTTGTCGGTCAATGGTCTTAAGACCATACGAATTTCAGCGCTACCGGCGGCCATTTGGTCACGCGGAGTGTTGACGGCGCGCCGAGCGTCCCGGACTGTGGCCGGAAGGGGCCGGACGGGACACCGAAAACCATTCTTCTCGATGGTGTGACGTTCGTCGCAGTATCACGAGCCGTCGCGGACTCTCCCAACTGCCGCCGAACCCGGGCGGAAAGCCGGTCGAGGTACTGGCGATCAGTCGTCGATCTTGGACTGGCCGTCGTCCGTACCGGAGTGTCGCGACCCGGAGTTGTCGGAGTGGCCGCCGGATGTCGTCTCACTCGAGCTGCCGTGGTCTTCGACCTTCGGAGTGGTCGCAACGGTCTCGGGAACGCTTGGGCCAGTGTTTGCCACCGACTCGGTCGTGTTCGCATGCTCCTGCGAATCCTCGACCTTCGGCGACCCCGCCCGCTTCCCATGGACCTCTGGGTGATCCTCCACCGTCGTCACCGTGTTCGGCACCACGACCGGCGAAGCGCCGGCAGGAACCGACGTCACCGGCGGCACGGTGTCTGCAGGAACCGTCACCGGCACCGTCGACGTGGTCGACGTGGTCGACGTGGTCGTCACCGCAGGGGCGGTGGTCTCGGCCGGCACCGAGGCCGGCACCGGATTCGCCCACACCGAAGGCGACGTCGGGGAGCCCAGGCTCGGGAACAACGTCTCGCGAACCGCATAGGCCGTCCCCGCGGAACCGATCAACGCAGCCGCGGCGAGAGCCACCACGACTGCCTTACCCGGCCGGGAATACCAACTCGCCGGACGATCGTCCGACGAAGCCACCATGTCCCGCGACGGCGCACCAGTCACCGGAACGAGCGACTCACCATCTCCGTGCCCTTGATCGAGCCAACTACCACCACTACTACTGCTGCTACTACCGCCCATACCACAAGTGTGCCGTGACCACCGCACGATCACGATCGGGCGTCCGGTCCGATGCAATGCGACCTTGGTCCTAAGACCTGAGGCCTGATTGTGGCCCGATGGTGCTACGACCAACGTCCTATTCAATTTGCGCGGCGGCCGGCGCACAGTAGGTGCGTGGCAGCGGCGGCCCATGATCAGCGAAACGACCGCCCTGCCGATCGCCGCCATCGAGGCGGCCGAACCGATCTGAACGGCCTCCGGGTTGTTCCGTTTCGTGCTCTACGAGATGCTCCTCAACCGCTGACCCGCTGACAGCTTCGAGTCGAGTTCTCGCCGAGCCCGAGAACGAGGTCACCCCGCCGCCCGGGGTGGCCTCGTTCAACGCCTCCACACACACGCTCATCGCGTGCCGGCACCGCCGGCTAGGGCGTCCCCGCCTCGTCCACGGCTTCATGAGCGTGACCGGCGTCAGTGCCGTGCTCATGGATTTGCGTGGCAGCCGAGCTCATCGCCGGGACCGCCATCAAGACGACCACGATCGAGGGCACCGCCAGCTCACGAACACTCGTGGCCGGACGCCACTTCGACGTCGCACCCGACCGGGTGTCCGCGCTCAACACCAGCCCGGCACCCACGGCCGCCAACACACCCAGCACGGCACAAACAGTGTCGGCGAATCCCGGACGCTCGACTCCGAGTCCCGGGATCACCCACACCCCAACAGTGCGCGACAACAACCACCCGACGACCGCGACTGCATTGATCGCGACGACCGCCTTGGCGACCGCACGACTCGGCTGCGTCAGCAACGCCACACCGGTGGCGAGCTGCAACACCGCCAGCACGACGAACATGGTCGCCAACACCCGATGATCGGCGTGGGCGCCGACTGCCGCCGCGTGAATCGCCCCGGCACCGATCCCCGCCAACGCCGGAATCGTCACCGGACGGGCCACACGCTCGTCCATGGGATCGACCCGCATCTCACGAACCACGGCCGTCATGACAGTGTTCCTCGACGGTGATCGGTCCGCGGTCGCCGCCACAGCGCGTCGCCGGCCACGGCGAGAAGCCAGAGGACGAGCAGCGTCGTGGTGGCCAGGATCAGTGCGCTGGCTTTGGTGACCGCTCGGATGTGCAGTCCGAGGGTCGATTGCTTCGCGGCGCAC
>Ga0157375_10005461_pt1 | contig 11055 bp, 9 predicted proteins | sample M35metaG_FD_115311 | JGI IMG/M metagenome (GOLD analysis project Ga0157375, IMG submission 115311) | Miscanthus rhizosphere microbial communities from Kellogg Biological Station, Michigan, USA - M3-5 metaG | ecosystem: Host-associated > Plants > Roots > Rhizosphere > Soil | place: USA: Michigan...
TAGATCGACCAGGTCACCGCCGCGGCGATCAGGCCGACCGGGATGTTGATGTAGAAGATCCACGGCCACGAGATGTTGTCGGTGATCCAGCCGCCGAGCAGCGGCCCGGCGACCGGCGCGACCAGCACCGTCATCGCCCACATCGCCATCGCCGTGCCCGCCTTGGCGCGCGGGTAGCTCGACAGCAGCAGCGTCTGCGAGAGCGGGATCATCGGCCCGGCGACGAAGCCCTGGAGGACGCGGAACGCGATCAGCATGCCGATGTTCGGCGCCAGGCCGCACAGCCAGGACGCGATCACGAACAGGACGATGCTGCCGACGAACAGGCGCACCGGGCCGAAGCGCTGCGTCAGCCAGCCGGTGAGCGGCACCGAGATCGCGTTGGCGACCGCGAACGAGGTGATGACCCAGGTTCCCTGCGACGGGCTGACGCCGAGGTCGCCCGAGATCGCCGGGATCGAGACGTTGGCGATCGAGGTGTCGAGGACGTTCATGAACGTCGCCAGCGAGAGAGCAACGGTGCCGAGGACGAGCTCGGCGCCGTGCAGCGGTGGCGTCGCGGGAGGCGCGGCCGCGGCCGACGTCGCCGGCGGTGCAGGCGTTGCCGACGAGCCTCGCGAGGCGCCGACTGGCGCCGCCACGGCGGCCGATGCGGCGGCGCGTGCCGGCGCCGGCACCGCAGGACTTGCCGCGGCCATCAGCGCGTCGCGGTGGGCGCCGACGTCCGCGCCAGCGTCGGCGCGGCAACCAGCGCCGGCGCGCGCGCCGCCGCCGGGGGTCGCGCATCGGCGCCGACGCGTCGACCGAGGTTTGCGGCGATGATCTTCCTGACCTCGGCGTCGGCCTGCTCGTCGCCGCGGTCGAAGACGCTGGTCTGCGTCCGCGCGGGACGCTGCCTCGCGTCGGCGAGAACCCGACCCTCGGTGTTGCCGACATCGACGCGGACGTCCATCGACAGGCCGACCCGCAACGGATGCGCAGCGACTTCCTTCGCGTCGAGGGCGATCCGCACCGGCACGCGTTGCACGACCTTGATCCAGTTGCCGGTCGCGTTCTGCGCCGGCAGCAGCGCGAACGCCGCGCCGGTGCCGGCGCCAAGCCCTTCGATCGTGCCGTGGTAAGTGACCTTCTTGCCGTAGACGTCGGCCTCGAGCTCGGCCGGCTGGCCGATGCGGAGGTTGCGCAGCTGGCCTTCCTTGAAGTTGGCGTCGACCCAGACCTCGCTCAGGGCGACGATCGAGAGCAGCGGCGCGCCGGCCTGGACGCGCTGGCCGAGCTGGACGCTGCGTCGCGCGACGTAGCCGTCGACGGGCGCGACGAGCTCGGCGCGGCGCAGGGCGAGGAAGGCCTCGCGGACGCGCGCCGCGGCGCGCAGCACGTTCGGGTGCTGCTCGACCGAGATGTTCTCGGTCAGCGACTGGTTCGAGGCGAGCTGCTCGCGCGCCGCCTCGGTCGCCGATTCGGCCGCCGCGAGCGCGGACTTCGCCGCCGCGAGCTGGGCGTTGACGTGGTTGAACTCCTCCTGGCCGACGGCGCCGGTTCGCACCAGGGGGGCGCGCCGCGTCACGTCGTCCTGGGCGCGGATGACGTCGCTGCGCGCCCGCGCGAGGTCGGCGTCGCGCGCCGCGATCTGCGCCTTCAGCGTGCCGTTGTTGACGAACATGATGCGGACCTCGCGCACGGTCTGCGCGAGCTGCGCCTCGGCCTGCTCGAGCGCCACCTGCGCGTCGGCAGGATCGAGCTTGACCAGCGACTGGCCGGCCTTCACGAAATCGGTGTCGTCGGCGTTGATGGCGATGACGGTTCCGGCGACCTGCGGCGTCACCTGGACGACGTTGCCCTGGACGTAGGCGTTGTCGGTGCTCTCGTAGTGGCTCAGGTAGAGCGCGTAGTAGATGCCGTAGGCGGCGCCGGCGAGCAGCACCGCGACCGCGACGGCCCCCAGGGCGATCCTGCGCTTGGCGCGCACCTTGCGCGGCGAGATCGTCGGCGCGGCAGCGGCAGGCGCGGCGGCCGCGGGTGTCGCAGCCGCAGGCGTGGCAGCCGCAGCAGGCGTGGCGGCCGGCGTGACGTTCGACGCGGCCGGCGGCTCGGCGGCAGCCGGCGCGATGCGCTCTTCTTCGGCGAGGCTCATCGAAATCTCCGGGAATTCTTTCGGGGTGTCTGAATGACGTGGCAAACGACGGGCGCTCAGCGGCCGGCGCTCGCCAGCGCGCGCGCTTCGGGCGCGGCGACATAGCCGCCGCCGAGGGCGCGCACGAGCAGGATCTGCGATTCGATCGCGCGCGCGCGCAGGTCGCTCGTCAGGCGCCGCTGTGCGAGCACGTTGCTCTCGGCGTTGAGGACGGTGAGGTAGCCGCCGAGACCGGCGCGATAGCGCTGCGTCGCGAGGTCGTAGGCGGCTTCCGCCGACTCCTGCGCCGACGCCTGCTCGACCTGCTGGCGAACGACCGACTTCGTCGAACTGATCTGGTCGGCGACGTCGTGGACGGCGTCGACCAGCGTTGCGTTGTACGTCTCGACCGCGGCGTCGAGGTCGGCGCTGCGGCTGCGCAAGCCGGCGCGAAGCCGTCCGGCGTCGAAGATCGGCAGGCGGATCGCCGGGCCGACGCCCCACTGCTCGCTGCCCGAGCCGACCAGGCGATCGATGCCGAAGCTCGACAGGCCGACGAACGCGACCAGGTTGACGTTGGGATAGAACTGGGCGCGTTGCGCGGCGACGTCGCCGGCCGCAGCCTCGACGCGCCAGCGCGCGGCGACGACGTCGGCACGGCGGCCGACGAGGTCGGCGGGAACGACCTCGGGGATCGCGACCGGACGCAGCGTCGACAGCGCCGGCGCGAGCGAGTCGAAGCGTTGCGGCGGCTCGGCGAGCAACGCGGCGAGGGCGTGGCGCGCGAGCGCGATCTGTTCCTCGGTGGCCTCGAGCTGCTGGCGCGTCTCGGGGCGCAGGCCCTCGGTCTGGCGCAGCTCGACGGCGGTGTCGAGCCCGGCCGAGACGCGCTGGCGCGTCAGCGAGAACATCTCCTCGCGCTGCGCGAGCGCTCGCTGCAGGACGGCGCGCTGCTCGACCGCTCGCGCGAGCTGCACGTAGGTGCGCGCGACGTTGACGGCGAGCAGGATCCGAGCGGCGTCGGCGTCGGCGATCGCCGCGCGCTCGCTGCCGATCGCCGCCTCGAGCTGGGCGCGGTTGCGGCCGAACAGGTCGAGCTCCCACGAGCCGTTCAGCTGCGCGGTCGCGGTGTCGCGGATCGAGCCGGCGATGGGCGGCGGATAGAGGCCGGTCGCGGTGAAGCGCTGGCGCGTCGCGTCGAACGAGCCGGTCAGCTGCGGTCCTTCCGCGGCGTGCGCCGAGGCGACGCCGGCCGAGGCGCGCGCTGCGCGCGCGGCGGCGACGCGAAGCGACGGCGCGCCGGCCGTCGCGCGCGCGATCAGGTCGTCGAGGACCGGGTCGTCGAAGCCGCGCCACCACTCGGCGGCGACCGCAGCGATCGTCGGCGCGGCATCGGCGCCGAGCGTCGCCGGCGCGATCAGCGCGGCGTTCGCGCTGATGCCGCTCGGGCTGGCGCAACCGGCGAGCGCCATGACGACCACCGACGCGACCGCGACGATCAGCGTCGTCATCGTCCGCGCCACCGCGCCGGCACCGCCGCCGAAGCAGTCGTCGCACGCCTTCATTCGGCCCTCCTCGTCTCGGCGCTTTCGCCGTTGGCGACCATGCGCCTCAACATGTCCTTGAGCTGCGTCCACTCGGTCTTCGAAAAGCCGGAGAGGTGCTCGTTGAGCACCTGCGCCAGGACGACCGGCACTTCCTGCGCGGCGAGATCGCCTTCGGGGGTGAGCTCGATGCGAACGACGCGACGATCGTCGGTCGAGCGCTGGCGGCGGCAGAACCCCTTCGCCTCGAGGCGGTCGAGCAGGCGAGTCATCGCACCCGGATCGCTTTGCGTCTCGCGCGCCAGCTCGGCGACGGTCGACGCCCTGCAGCGCTGCAGCATGAAGAGCGCGGCCCACTGCGCGTGCGTGATTCCCTTCGGCTCGAGCCGGCGGTCGGCGGCCTGCGCGATCGACATCAGCGCGCGCTTCATCAGCCAGCCGACGCTTTCGTCGGCGCAGTAGCCCACCGGCTCGTAGAAAGCGGCGGGGGCGGGCGCAGTGGGGCTCGCGCGAGTCATGAGCAAAATATAGGTGCCTAGACAATTGTTGTCAAGGCGTCCATTGCTATGGCGGTCATTGCCCGTGCTTTATTTGCGGCGGCGGCATCCTCCTACACTCGGCCGGTGCCGAACGCCGCCCCTTCGATCGCGACCTCCGCCGCGCCCATCCGCGACTCGTCGACCGCAGCACCCGCCCGCAACGTGCGCGCCCTCGGCGGGCTGCTTCCCTTCGTCCGGCCGTACCGGGCCCGGATCGCCGCGGCCGCGCTCTTCCTCGTCCTTGCCGCCGTCAGCACGCTGATCTTTCCGGTGGCGCTGAAGTCGCTGATCGACCAGGGCTTCGTCGCCACCGACCCGGGCGCGCGCGTGATGGCGTTGCGCGAGCACTTCTTCGCGCTGTTCGCGGTCGGCGTCGCCCTCGGCGTGTTCTCGGCGGCGCGCTTCTACATGGTGAGCTGGCTCGGCGAGCGCGTCACCGCGGACGTTCGCAACGCCGTCTACGCGCACGTCGTCAGGCAGAGTCCCGAGTTCTTCGAGACCACGCAGACCGGCGAGATCCTGTCGCGCCTCACCACCGACACGACGCTGGTCCAGACGGTCGTCGGCTCGAGCCTGTCGATGGGACTGCGCAACACCGTGATGGGGATCGGCGCGATGGCGATGCTGATCATCACCAACCCGGTCGTGATGACGCAGGTGCTGGCGATCCTCGTCCTCGTCGTCCTGCCATCCCTCTACTTCGGCCGGCGCGTCCGCGGCTTGTCGCGCGCGAGCCAGGACCGGATCGCCGACTCGAGCGCGATCGCCGCCGAGGTGCTGAACGCGGTGCCGGTCGTGCAGAGCTACCTGCAGGAGAAGCGCGAGGCCGATCGCTTCACCGCCTCGACCGAGCGCGCCTTCGGCACCGCCGTGCGCAGGACGCGGATGCGCTCGTTCCTGGTCGCCTTCATCATCAGCGCCACCTTCGGCGCGCTGCTCTGGGGCCTGTACCAGGGGACGCAGGCGGTCGTTCGCGGCGACATCAGCGCCGGCCATCTCGGCCAGACCGTCGTCTACGTGATCATCCTGGTGAGCAGCGTCGCGGTGCTCTCCGAGGTCTACGGCGACCTGCTGCGCGCCGCCGGCGCGACCGAGCGGCTGATCGAGCTTCTCGAGCTGCAATCGCCGATCGTCTCGCCCGCAGCGCCGACGCCGCTCGCGACCCGGGCGGCAGGCGCGTCGGTGCAATTCGACGATGTCACGTTCCGCTACCCGTCGCGGCCGCAGCACCCGACGCTGGCGCGCTTCGACCTCGCCGTCGCGCCCGGCGAGACGGTCGCCCTCGTCGGGCCGAGCGGCGCCGGCAAGAGCACGGTGCTGCAGCTCATCCTTCGCTTCTACGACGTCGAGTCGGGCGCCGTCCGCGTCGATGGCGAGCGCGTCGACCGCGTCGACCTCCAGGCGCTGCGCCGCCGCATCGGCATCGTCCCGCAGGACAGCGTGATCTTCTCGACCGACGCGATGGAGAACATCCGCTACGGCCGCGCCGACGCGAGCGACGACGAGGTCGTCGCCGCGGCGACGGCGGCGTTCGCGAACGACTTCATCGTCGCGCTCCCCGACGGCTACCGCACCTTCCTCGGCGAACGCGGCGTTCGCCTCTCGGGCGGCCAGCGGCAGCGCATCTCGATCGCCCGGGCGATGCTCAAGAACGCACCGCTTCTGCTCCTCGACGAGGCGACAAGCGCCCTCGACGCCGAGGGCGAGCGGATGGTTCAGGCCGCGCTCGAATCGGCGATGCGCGGCAGGACGACGATCGTCATCGCCCATCGCCTCTCGACCGTGCAGCGCGCCGACCGGATCGTCGTCCTCGAGGCGGGCGAGATCGTCGAGACCGGCACGCACGCCGAGCTGGTCGCGGCCGGCGGGCTGTACGCGCGCCTGGCGGCGCTTCAGTTCGATCGCTGAGCGCGACGACGCCGGTCGCTCGCGACGGCGCTTCGATTCATGCCGCCATCGACATCGGATAATCCGCCCATGCAGCCCGCCGCCTTGGAGCCTCTCGCTGATCGCCCTCGGCCGGTTCGCTCGCAGTACGAGGACTTCCTGCGCCACGTCCGCGACCACGGCGTCGCCAAGGCCGATCGCACCGGCACCGGGACGAAGAGCGTCTTCGGCTACCAGATGCGCTTCGATCTCGGCGAGGGCTTCCCGCTCGTCACGACCAAGAAGGTGCACCTGCGCTCGATCGTCCTCGAGCTGCTCTGGTTCCTGCGCGGCGACGGCAACGCGCGCTGGCTGCAGGAGCGCGGCGTCACGATCTGGGACGAATGGGCGCGACCCGACGGCGACCTCGGGCCGGTCTACGGCGTGCAGTGGCGCTCGTGGCCGACGCCCGACGGCGGCTACGTCGACCAGATCGCGAACGTCGTCGAGCAGCTGAAGACGAACCCGGATTCGCGCCGCATCATCGTCAGCGCCTGGAACGTCGCCGCGCTGCCCGAGATGGCGCTGCTGCCGTGCCACGCGTTCTTCCAGTTCTACGTCGCGCCCGCCACCGCGACCCGGCGCGCACGGCTTAGCTGCCAGCTCTACCAGCGCAGCGCCGACATCTTCCTCGGCGTGCCGTTCAACATCGCCAGCTACGCGCTGCTCACGAACATGCTGGCGCAGCAGTGCGACCTCGACGTCGGCGACTTCGTCTGGACCGGCGGCGACTGCCATATCTACAGCAACCACGCCGATCAGGTCGAGACCCAGCTGGCGCGCACGCCGTTCCCGTACCCGGTGCTCGAGCTCGCGCGCCGGCCGGCGTCGATCTTCGACTACCGCGAGGACGACGTCGTCGTCCACGACTACCGGCACCACGCGCCGATCAAGGCACCGGTCGCGGTCTAGGGCCATGGCGTCAACAGGCCCCAGGTCGGCCGGCGGCGCCGCGCCGGCCGCGGACCGTGGCGCAGTTCACTCGAAAACGCCGCCGCCGCCGTCCACGGCCGGGCGAGCGGCGCTACAGTGGCGCCGATGTCCAGCAATTTCCTTGCGCCCACGCCCGCCGAGCTCGAACGCGACTGGGGGCTGGTCCTCGACGACGACTGGTACGTCGACGTTGCGGCCGGCGACCATGCGCCGATCATTCGCCGCTTCGGCGTCGGCGCCGCGGCGCAGCGCGAGGCTGTCCTCGCCCGCTTCGGCCTGATCCCGCCGACCGCCAAGAGCGCGCGCGCGCCGGGGTCGACCGTCAACGCCCGCTCCGAGAACGCGGCGACGCGGGCGGCGTTCAAGAACGCCTTCGCGCAGCGCCAGTGGTGCATCGTGCCGGCGCAATGTTTCTACGTGCCGCACTACGGCGAGGGCTCGAAGCGCGCCGATCGCTGGCGCGTTCGCCGCGTCGACCGCACGCCGCTCAGCATCGCCGGGCTGTGGGACCGATGGGTCGACGAGAAGGGCCGCGAGGTCATCAGCTTCGCGATGCTGACGATCAACTGCGACCTTCATCCGCTGCTTGCCCGCTTCGATCGGCGCAGCAACGACAAGGGCGAGCCGACCGAGAAGCGAACGCCGGTGCTGCTCGCCGAAGAAGACTTCGACGAGTGGCTCGACGCGTCGCCCGGACGCGCGCCGATCTATTTCGGGACGTTCGGCAAGGACGACCTCGACGTCGAGCCGGCGCCGTCGGCGACGCGGCGGACGACGGCGCTGACGCCGCTCGACACGACGATCTCCGACTTCTGACGGCGGCCGGCCGCGCGTCGTCAGGCGCGAGGGGGATCGCCGGGAACCTCGGTTCGCGAGCGACCGAGCAGCGGCCGCATCGCCCACAGGCCGAGCAGCGGGCCGGGCAGCAGGATCCAGAGCGCGGCGGCGCCCCAGCCGACCAGCGCCTGGCTCAAGGCGAGGATGCTCGCTACGGTGATCAGGAAACCCATGCCGTTCTGGGCGACGAGCGCGCTGCCGAGCAGTCGCGGCGGCGCGAACTGCGCCGAGAGCGCCGAGAACTGCGGCGAATCGGCGACGACGCAGAAGCCCCACAAGAAGAGCGCGGCGACGCGCAGCGCGACGGCGTCATCGGGCAGCAGCGGATAGACGAGGCACATCAGCCCCGAGCCTGCCAGCGCGAGTGCCGCCACGCGCGCGCTGCCGATGCGCCGGCTCCATAGCCCGCCGAGGACGCAGCCGATCCCGCCGACGGCGATGACGGCGAAGCTGAGCAGCGCGACCGAAGGCGCGAAGCCGCCGCCGGCGCGCAGCGCGAGCGCCGCGCAGACGGGTCGACACAGCCACGGCAGCACGCTCCAGAACGCGTAGAGCTCCCACATGTGGCCGAAGTAGCCGAACGCCGAGGCGCGAAATCCGGGAACGCGAAAGACCTGTGCGACTGCACCGCGCGCCGGTTCGCGCGCCTCGCGCGCCGGTTCCCGCGTCTCGCGCGCGCGTGGCTCGGCGCGCGCGCCCGGGCCGTCGCCGAGAAGGAAGACGAGCGTCGCGCCGACGAGCGCGAGCAGCGACGACGCGAGCAGCACGGCCTGCCACGGCCAGTCGGCGCCGCTCGCGCGCAAGGCATGCGGCATGGCGGTGCCGAGCGTCAGCATTCCGACCAGCCAGCCGAGCGCCGCCGCCGGCCTGCCGCCGACCCACTGGACGATCATCTTCATGCCGAGCGGATAGATGCCGGCCAGGCAGACGCCGACGCCGAAGCGCAGCGCCCAGGCGGCGCCGTAGTCGACTCCGGCCAGCGCCAGCGCGGCGTTGAGCGCCGCGCCGGCGACGCTGCTGAGGGCGAAGATGCGGCTCGCGGCGAGGCGGTCGGCGAGCCCGGTCGCGGCGAAGCCGAGGGTGCCGCAGATGAAGCCGAGCTGGGTCGCCGCGATCAGCCACGCGAACGCCGCCGGGCCGATCGAGAGCCGCGCCATCAGGCCGTCGGCGACGCCGCTCGGGCTGAACCAGAGCGAGGTGCCGAGCCACTGCGAAAGCACGATGACCGCCACCGCCGTGCGCCGGCGCGGCGCCGGCGTCACCTCAGCGGGACGAGTCAAGCGCCTGCGCCAGGTCGTCGATGAGGTCGTCGGCGTGCTCGAGGCCGACCGAGACGCGCAGCAGCCCTTGCGGCGTCCTGCTCTCGGGGCCCTCGATCGAGGCGCGGTGCTCGATCAGGCTCTCGACGCCGCCGAGGCTGGTCGCGCGGGTGAAGAGCGCGACGCGGGCGGCGACCGTCATCGCCGCGTCCTTGCCGCCGGCCACCTCGAACGACAGCATGCCGCCGAAGCCCGTCATCTGTCGTGTCGCGAGGGCGTGGAAAGCGTTGTCGGCGAGGCCTGGATAGTGCACCGCCGAGACCTTGGCGTGGCCGGCAAGAAAGGCCGCCACCTTCATCGCGTTGTCGCAGTGCGCCCGCATCCGGTACGGCAGCGTCGGCAGGCTTCGCATGACGAGCCAGCAGTCGAACGGAGACGGCACGGCGCCGCCGTAGAGCTGCGCCGTCCGCACCTGCGCGAAGCGCTCGTCGTCGGCGCGCGCGACGACGATGCCGCCGAGCACGTCGCTGCGGCCGCCGAGGTACTTGGTCGTCGCATGCATGACCATGTCGCAGCCGAGCTCGAGCGGACGCTGCAGCGCCGGCGAGGCGAAGGTGTTGTCGGCGACGGCGCGCGCGCCGGCGCCGTGGGCCATGTCGGCGACCGCGCCGATGTCGACGCAGCGCAGGAGCGGGTTGGAAGGCGTCTCGATCCAGACGATCCGCGTCGTCGCCTGCAAGGCACCGGCGACGGCATCGAGCCGGGTCATGTCGACGAACGTCGCGCTCACCTGCCACTTGGCGAACAGGTGCTTGAGAACGTTGGCGGTGCCGTGATAGATGTCGTTCGGCGCGACGACGTGGTCGCCCGGCTGCAGGCCCTGGAAGATCGCCGTCACCGCGGCAAGGCCGGAGCCGAACGCCGCCGCCGCGGCGCCGCCCTCGAGCGCGGCAAGCGCCGCCTCGAGGCCGTTGCGGTTCGGGTTGTGGTTGCGCGAGTAGACGTAGCCGTGCGGATAGCTGCCGTCGGCGTCGCGCTCGAAAGTCGTCGACAGATGGATCGGATCGACGACCGCGCCCGTCGCCGCGTCGACGCCGTGCCCGGCGTGGACGGCCAGCGTCTCGAATCGGTGCGGCTTCGGGCTTTTCATGGGTGCTCCCGACGATACCCGGGATGCGGCAAGCTTTACCGGCGCGGCCGGCGCCGACGCTAGGCGCTCGCTGTTCTCCACCGCGCGGCCGCTTCGCCCCGGCGTCGATGCCGGGCGCCGGGCTGCCTCGTCAGCGGGCACCGCATCGCCGTGCAGCAGGGACGAGCCCGCGGGGTCGGCCGACGCGACTTGTGCACAGAGTTCTCCACTGAAATTGTTGAAACGCGCACTGGAAATTCTTGCCGGGACGACGGTTGCCGCCGGCCGGTCGAGTGCCCCGTTCGCCGCGGACGCGCCCGATTCTTGCCCGGGAGGGTCGCGGCGCCGACTAGACTGCCTGCGACCACGCCGCCCCGCCGGCACGACGAGAACCCCGGAGAACACGCACATGGATGACCCCGAGCGGCTGCTGAAGCAGCAACTCCACGAGCTGCAGGGATCGATGCTGGCGATGGAGTGCTTCGTCAACTCGCTCACCGAGGCGCTGACGAGCGACGCCCGCGTCGTCGTGCAGGCGTTCTACGCGAGCGAGTCGGCGGCCTTCCGCGCCGCGCTCATGGCCTCGACCGCGCCCGAGGCGACGGTGGCGGCGTTCGAGCGCGACGTCCAGCGCGCCCTCAACCTGCTCGGCGAGCCCCCCGCCCCGCCCGTGGCCGACGCCTGATTCGCGGCCCGGCGGGGCTCAGCCGATGCAGGTCCGGTTCTTCCCCGTCCGCTTGGCTTCGTAGAGCGCCTGGTCGGCGCGCTCAAGCGA
>Ga0157375_10005462_pt1 | contig 11054 bp, 9 predicted proteins | sample M35metaG_FD_115311 | JGI IMG/M metagenome (GOLD analysis project Ga0157375, IMG submission 115311) | Miscanthus rhizosphere microbial communities from Kellogg Biological Station, Michigan, USA - M3-5 metaG | ecosystem: Host-associated > Plants > Roots > Rhizosphere > Soil | place: USA: Michigan...
AACACGCTAGCGTCGCGCCGATCAGCCAAGTCACCGAGGCCATGCGCGGGGTGTGCAGTCGCAATGCCAGTGTCGACATCGGATCGCCTCCGGCGGCGGCGGCGCTGACGCAAGCGTCGATTGTCGAATTCAAACAGCGTCAGAAGCACCGCACGGCGGCGATACTATGCCCTTCTCGCACGCCACGCCAGCAGCGCAAGCGCTTCGGATGGATCGGCCGCGCGTCAGCGGTTTGCAGCGCCGGACCGCGCCTGTCGCCGCGGCGAGTACGCCGGTAGTCTCCGAAGGCCGAAGCATTGGCGCGGAAGATCCATGCCGGCGGGAACTGGCGCGTCCTCGGCTGGGCACGGCGGCGTGCCGCGTTTGCCGCGGCCGGGTGGAATACTACGGTTCGTTCCCGTCAGCGAAGATATCGTCGAACAGCGCGTCGAGGCTCACGACGAAAATGTCCTGCTGGCTGTTCGTGTCGTCGGGCACCAGATTGTCGGCGGTCGCGGCGAACGCGCCCCACAGGCCATCGGCCGAAACCGTCGCGCTGAAGCAGGTGTTGTTGCCGAAGGCGCCGCTGCGCGAGCGGCACATGCTGCGCAGCAGATCGGCCTTCATGTTGCGCACCAATGCGTCGGCCGGAGGCTTGTTCGGATGCGGCGCAAGTGCGGTGTTGTTCGACGTGAAGGCCAGTACGATCCCTTCATCGCTCAAGGCCGGGCGCGGCATCAGCACGGGCAGCACCGCGCCGCCGCCATCGTTGACGCTGACAGCCGTCAACGTACCGGCATCGATGTTCCTCAGCAGCAGCGCATTCGCCGTGTTGGAACCGGCGAAATTGTCGGCCAGGCCCGATGAAAACGCGATCAGCGCGCCGTCGCCGGACAACGCGATATCGCCATCGGCAACATCGTTGTTGCCCTGGCTCTTGTCGCTGTTCAGGCTGACAAGCGAATAGGTATCGGCGTTGACGTCGTAGACATACACGTCGGCATGCGCGTTGACATCGCCGCCGTCGAGCGCCGCCGAGGCGGTCGTAAAAGCGATGCGGTTGCCGTCGGATGAAATCGCCGGTCCGACGCAGGCAAAAGGCTGACACATCTGCGTGAGTGTGCTGTTTTGACTGGATTGATTCAGATAGACGAGAACCGAGTTAATGGCACCAGAAGATTCGAAACTTATCCGCGAGACATCGCTGCTCATGTAGCGACGCAGCCAGGCGGGATTCGCGGCGCCGCTGAAAGCCTGCGACGTTTTCGGCCAGTCGTACATCGGAATGAACGTCGAACCACCGGCGCGGTCGTGGATGTAGATCGTATTGCTGGCGGCCCCGGTACCCGACTTCGGCAGATTCGATGCGCTGCAGACGAACGCCACGAAAAGCCCGTCGCCGGACACCTGCGGCGAACTGCAATCCCCGTCGGACGCCTCCGTCCCGTCGGACGAAAGGCTGATCAACTCCAGCGCCTTCTTGTTGCGATCGAAGACGTAGATCTGCGCCGGCGAATTGGCGGTCAGATTGAAGCTTGGATCAGCGAGCGTGCCCGATTTCGAGACGAACGCCACGACGCCGCCATCGGCCGACAGCGACGGCGAATCGCTGGTGCCGTCGGCCTGCGCGCTCGTGTCCGGATTGACGTTGACGCGTTCGATCGTCAGCGGATCGGCGAGCGCCGCCTCGGTGGCAGCAGCTGCGAGACAAAACCAGAACCATCGCTGCGAAATCATGTGAGCTCCCCATTCCCCGGTGCACGTGAGCGCCGCGTGCTCGCGCCACTATCGCATGATCGCGGCGCTGCCGGAACAAGCATGCCGATGGATCGACCCGGCCGCCTGCGGCGCCGTGAAGCCCGGCCGGAAGCGCGCCGCGGTCGCCTTGTCGTGCGCACATAAAAAACCCCGCTTTCGCGGGGTCTTGGGTACCATTCGACCGGCCGATATCAGGTCGCCTTGCGCGGCGCTGCTTTCTTGGCCGCCGGTGCAGCTTTCTTCGCGGCCGCCTTGGCTGGCGCCGCCTTCTTGACGACCGGGCCGGTTGGCGTTGTCATCGCGTTATGCGGACGCACGTTGCCATAACTGCGGATCGCTCTCTTGCCCTTGCGTGTCTTGCGGTCGCCTCTACCCATTACCCAGTCTCCGATTTTGATTCCAATGTGCGCACAAGAACGTGCAGAAGTTGATCCGGGAAGATCAGTACGGCGCGTAGCTTACCAGCGCAGCGGCTGAGCGCAACCGGAAAATGCCGTCCGCTCAACGGCTTCCTTGTGTCTGGGTGGCAAAACCGCCCGTTTCCACCGCCGAACGAGGCTCGCGCTATCATCCAACGCATGGACGCGACTGCGCCGACATTGCGCAAACGCTGCACGCTGAATCTGGCTTTGCAGGGCGGCGGCGCGCACGGAGCGTTCACATGGGGCGTGCTCGATCGGCTGCTCGAGGAACCTTTGCTGGAGTTCGAAGGCGTCAGCGCTACGAGCAGCGGCGCCATGAACGCGCTGGCGCTGGCACAAGGCTCGCTCGAGGGCGGCCGCGAAGGCGCGCGCGCGGCGCTGACGCTGCTGTGGGAGAAAATCGCGGCCCAGACCAGCCTGATTCGCTGGGCGTTCTCGACGCCAGCCGGCGCCGCCAGCGAAACGGTCCTGCTCAACCTGACGCGCTATTTCACGCCGCAGGAAATCAATCCGCTCGGCATCAATCCGCTGCGCGACATTGCCGCGAGTCTGTTCGACTTCGAGAGTCTGCGCGCATCGCCGCTGCGCATCTTCCTGGCCGCCACGCGCGTGCGCGATGGCGGCCTTGTCGTGTTCGACAATGCCAGACTCTCGCTCGATGCGCTGCTGGCCAGTGCGTGCCTGCCGCAACTTTTTGCGCCCGTGCAGATTGATGGCGAGTTCTACTGGGACGGTGGTTACGCCGGCAATCCGGCCCTGGAGCCTCTGATCTACGAATGCCGCAGCGCCGACATACTGTGCGTCCTGGTGCAGCCGCTGGAACAGTCCGAGCCGCCGCAGACGGCACGCGCGATTCACGACCGTATCGGGGAACTCGGGTTCTCCACGACATTCCTGCGCGAACTGGAGACGGTGCGCCGCGCGCAAAAGTCGCTGAGGCGCGCGTTTCCGCTGAGCTGGCTGGGCCGGCGCATGAAATCGCTGCGCATCGCGCTGATCGAGCCGGGTGAATCGCTGGATGCCTACAGCGCAAAGACCCGGCTCAATACGCGGCTTGGTTTCCTGCGCAACCTGCGCGACATCGGGCGCGAGCGCGCGCAGTCATGGCTGGACCGGCAGGCGGCAATTGCCTGACGGCGCAGCGCCCCCGCAAGTTCTCAATGCTGATGACCGGCGTGGTGGCCGGCACGGGACTCGCGCACGTCGTCGTGACAGTCGCCCTCGGCGCAGTCGCCATCGTCGATCTGGATGGTCGCGTGGAAAATGTGGAAATTTTCACGCAGCACGCGTTTCATTGCCGCCAGGGCCGGCTCGGTTTCCATGCCGGGCGCCAGGCGCGCATGCAATGTCGCCATCCGCCGCCCTCCGGCGAGTTGCCAGACATGCACGTGGTGTACGTCCTGGACGCCCGATTCGCGCCGCACCGTGTCGGTTACCAGCGCGGTCTCGATGCCGTCGGGCACGCCTTCGAGCAGGATATGCGCCGAAAGGCGCAGCAGACGCCAGGCGCTGACGAGTATCAGGGCGGATACGAACAACGAGACCAGCGGATCGGCCTGCAGCCAGCCGAGATAACGCACGATCAAAGCGGCGCCGACGGCGCCGATCGAACCGAGCAGGTCGCCGATCACGTGCAGGCGCGCGCCGGCCAGGTTCAGGTCGTCGTGCTGATGGCCGCCGAGCGCGGCCAGCACGATCACGTTGACGCAAAGTCCGATCAGCGCGACGACGAGCATGATTCCCGACAGGATCGGTTCGGGCTGCATCAGCCGCAGAATCGCTTCGACGGCGATCCAGACCACGAGCACGAATTGCAGCAAGGCATTGCTGTAGCCGGCCAGGACTTCCAGACGCGCGTAACCAAAGCTGCGTAGGTCGTCGGCAGGCCGCCGGGCGAAATGCGCGCCGGCCCAGGCCAGAAGCAGAGCGAACGCATCGATCAGCATGTGCGCCGCGTCGCTCAGCAGCGCGAGCGATCCGGACATCCAGCCGCCGATCGCCTCGGCAATCAGCGTCGCGGTCGTCAGTGCGGCCGCTATGAGCAGCCGGGTTTCGCTGCCATGAGCGTGGGCGTGATGCGCGGAATGATCGTGCGCGGTTGCGGACATGGCAGGAGTTCAGGGCCGCCCAGACATCGACATGCTCGATGTTAGGCGACGTCCGCGACGTTACACAATCGCGCTGTGCCCGTTGGCGCAACAGAAGCGATGCAGGTTGGTCAGACGCAAGTTGATGATGTGCGCCAGCGCGACCGCCGTGCCGCCGAGCGAAACCAGCGCCGCATGCCACAGACCGAAGGTTTCCAGATCGAACACGTAGCCACCCAACCACAGCAGCACCAGTCCCGGAAACAACAGGTAAAGCGCCTGCGGACCGCCATGGCGACGGTAGCCGCGAATCATCATCGTCAACGCCAAGGCGGTCGCGAACGCGATGAACCAGCGCTCGAAGCTGTGATCGGCAAGGAAGGTCAGGCCCAACGCCGGTAGCAGAGCCAGCACGAACGGCAGCGCGGCGCAGTGCAGCGCGCACAGGAACGACGCCGTGGCGCCGACACGGTCGGCAACCTGCACCAACGTCGCGTCTTCGTCGGCTGAGCGTGGGTCGTGCGGAAAGGACTGCGTGTGCATGGTTAAGTTATAACATAACGATTGTTCGAGCGCAGTCAACCCCTGCGGTTGTCCCAGGATCGTGACAGGACTCGTGACTTTCGGCGGATGGACGGTGATCATGAGTGATATGTTATAACATATCTCTCATCCTGGCAACCGAAATCATGACCATCAAAGAAAGGCTTATTTTCGCGGCTGTCGCGGCCGCCTTCTGTCAGTTCGCCACTGCGCCAATGACCGCCGCCTGCGCAAGCAGCCTGGAGTCCGGAACCGATGCAGCGGCCGCCGAGGCCGGGCCACCGCCGGCCGGCACGTCCGGCGCCAGCGACACCTCGACGACGTTGAGCACCGTGCAGGTAAACGCTGCCCTCGACCGCTCGCGCGACCAACTCTCGCCGGAAATCGGCGCGAGCCAATATGTTTTCGACCGCAAGGACATCGGCGAACTGCCGCTCGGCGATGCCACGCCCTTGAACCAGATCCTGTTGCAGGCGCCCGGAGTCGTTCAGGACTCCTACGGCCAGTTGCACGTCCGCGGCGACCATGCCGATCTGCAATACCGCATCAACGGCGTCATCATTCCCGAAAGCATCAGCGGCTTCGGCCAAAGCCTGGATGCGCGCGCGGTCGACAGCATGCAGTTGCTGACCGGCGCCCTGCCGGCACAGTATGGCTACCGTACCGCGGGCGTCGTCGAGATCACGACCCGGACGCCAGCGGAGTCCAGCAGCGGCAGCGTCGGCCTGACCGCCGGATCGTTCGGCACGTTGAACCCGGACTTCTCCCTGTACGGCAACCACGATCGCTGGAGCTGGTTCGTCACCGGCAACTTCTTCGAGAGCGACGCCGGCATCGAGAACCCGACGTCTTCGCGCGATCCGATCCACGACCACACCGATCAGGCGAAGGGCTTCGGTTATCTGTCGTATTTGCTGGACAGCGACACACGCTTGTCCTTCATGTTCGGCGCAGCCAACAACCGTTTCGAGATTCCGAACAATCCGGGCCAGGAGCCGGCCTACACGCTCGCCGGCGTCGACGGCTTCGATTCAGCAGACCTCGACGAACGCCAACGCGAGATCACGCGTTTCGGCGTGCTCACGCTGCAAGGCAAATTCGGCGAAACGAATTATCAGGTTTCCGCCGGCCAGCGTTACACGGGCGTGAACTACCTGCCCGATCCGATCGGCGATCTGATCTTCAACGGTGTCGCCGGCACGATCGATCGCAGCAACCGCGCGAACACGTTGCAGGCAGACCTGTCGACGCCGCTCGGCGACGTGCATATGCTGCGTTACGGCGTCTATTTCAGCGGCGAGCGTCCGGTCAGCAACACCGTCTCGCAAGTGTTCCCCGCCGATGCCGACGGAAACCAGACCAGTTCGATTCCAATCACGATCGTCGACGACGCCGCACATATCGACGCGCGCACGTACGGTGTGTATGTGCAGGATCAGTGGAGCCTGACCGACAAGTTGACCATGAACTACGGTGCCCGCGCCGACCGGGTCGATGCGTACGTCAATGAGGGCCAGATCAGTCCGCGCCTCGGTCTCGTCTACCAGGCGACCGACTCGACCGTGCTGCATGCCGGGTACGCCCGCTATTTCACGCCGCCACCGGCCGAGCTGATCTCACCAACCGACATCGCCCTGTTCCAGGGCACAACGAACCAGCTGCCGACCAACGCCAACGCCGAAACGCTTTCCGAGCGCTCCGACTATTTCGATGCGGGCGTTTCACAGAAGGTCGGAGCGGACTTCACTGTGGGTCTCGACGCCTACTACCGCAAGGTGCACAACCTCCTCGATGAGGGTCAGTTCGGCGCCGCACTGATCTTCTCGCCGTTCAACTACGAGCAAGGCCGCGTGCGCGGACTGGAATTCAGCTCGAACTATACGAGTGGACCATTCAGCACTTACGTGAACCTGGCGTGGAACCGCGCGATGGGCAAAGACGTAGTCACCGGCCAGTACAACTTCGCCCAGGACGAGTTGGACTACATCGCCACGCACTGGGTGCATCTGGATCACGACCAGCGCCTGACCGGTTCCGGGGGGGCAAGCTACTACTGGAACGGCACGCGGCTCGGCGCGGATTTTCTCTACGGCTCGGGGTTGCGCGCAGATTTCGCCAACACGGCGCACCTGCCGGCGTATCACCAGCTCAATCTGTCGGCTGCGCGCGACTTCGACCTGCCGGAAGTGGGAAAGACCAACGTCCGTCTGGCGGTCATCAACGCGACCGATCAGGTCTATGAAATCCGCGACGGATCCGGGATCGGCGTCGGCGCTCCCCAGTTTGGTCCGAGGAGCGGCGTGTATACAGCCCTGACGAAGGAGTTCTGAGCCAGTCAGCCGCGAGCACGACCGATGGCCGGGCAGACGATGGGTGCATCGGTGCCCTGTTGCCGGGGTTCACGTGTTCCCGCAGCGCTTGCAAACACCGTGAACTTCGAGCGTCTGCGCCCTGGACTTGAAGCCGAGGGCCTTGGCCTGATCGCTGAGCAATTTCGCCACGCGCTCGTCGCAAATCTCGGTCGCGCCCTCGCAGACGTCGCAGATCAGGAACGGCACGTGATGCGCCACGCTCGGATGATGGCAGCTGACGTAGGCGTTGATCGATTCGAGTTTGTGGATGAAACCGTTTTCCAGGAGGAAATCCAGCGCGCGGTAAACCGTCGGTGGCGCTGCGTTGCTGCGATCGTCCTTGAGCTGGTCGAGCAGGTCGTAGGCTTTGACCGGTTTTTCCGCAGCCGCGATGAGTTCCAGGACCTGCAGGCGGATCTCGGTCAGGCGCAGGCCGCGACTCTCGCACGCAGCCGAAACCTCGCGCACGAAAGCTTTCGCGTTGTGTGCGTGATGATGCTGTTCAGCGGCGGCGGGTTTGGCGGACATGGCTCAGTCTTGCGTCACGACTAGGATAACACCCGCTACATGGAGTCGAAATCGCTATTACACCATCCCCACCCAACCCTCCCCTTGAAGGGGAGGGCTAAAGCGGCGCGCGGCCGTACTGCCGTCGAAGCAGCACCGTCCAACTCAAGCCTGGCTTTTGAGCGAGGGCCGGAGCGCCGCACCGCAATGCCGGCAGTGCGCGTCGCCGGCTTCGACCGGCTTCTTGCATGTCTTGCAGTGTGGTGTGGGTTTCGCCACGGGCAGGCAGAGCGAGATGATCCAGCCGACCGGTCCGAGCGCGGCGCCGAGGATCGCATCGCGGACGACGGCGTTCTTGTACTTGCCGATCCAGGCGCCGACGGCGCCGCAGGCGATCGTCAGGACCAGCGCCCAGAACCACAATTTCGGATCGGTCACCGCTTTCGTGCACTGGTCGATCAGCAGCATCAGCTGCTCGGGATCGCTGGTGTCGGCGGTCGCGAGCGTGGCGATATCGCAGGCCATCAAGCTTGCCTATGCCCCGGCCTTGTCGAGCGCTTCCTCGATTCGCTTGAGCGCGCGGTCGCGCCCGGCGAGATAAACGGTGTGATCGATCGATGGCGAAACCTGCGTGCCGGTCATGGCCACGCGCAGCGGTTGTGCAATCTTGCCCATGCCCTCGCCGATCGCTGCCGCGGCCGCCTCGATTGCCTTGTGGATATTTTCCACTTTCCACTCTTCCAGTTCCGCCAGCTGCGCATGGGCGGCTTTCAGGGCCGGCACGGCAGTCGCTGATTTCAGATGCTTGGCGATTGCGGCGTCATCCCACTGCGTGATCGGCCCGTACCAGACCGAAGCTTTCTCGGCCATCTCGCGCAGGGTGTGCGCGCGGTCGCGCAACGCGACGACGACGTCGGCCGGCGCCGGCCCGAGCGCCGGATCGAGCCCTTGCATCCGCAGGTTCCACTCCAGGTGCGGCGCGACCTCGAGCGGATCGTCGTTCTTCAGGTACTGCTGGTTCAACCAATTGAGCTTTTCCAGATCGAACCGGGCAGCAGCCTTGTTGACGCCCGAAACGTCGAACAACTCGATCATCTGCTCGCGCGAAAAGATTTCCTGATCGCCATGCGACCAGCCCAGGCGCACCAGATAGTTCAGCAGCGCGTGCGGCAGATAGCCGTCGTCGCGATACTGCAACACGCTGACCGCGCCATGACGCTTGCTGAGCTTCTGCCCGTCGGGGCCGAGGATCATCGGCAGGTGCGCGAACTCCGGCACCTTGGCGCCGAGTGCGTGGTAGATGTTGATCTGCCGCGGTGTGTTGTTGACGTGATCGTCGCCGCGAATTACCTCGGTGATCGCCATGTCGATATCGTCGACGACGACGGCGAAGTTGTAGGTCGGAAAGCCGTCGGAGCGGAACATGACGAGATCGTCGAGCTCCTCGTTGCTCCACTCGACCCGGCCCTTGACCTTGTCGCTGAACACGACCGCACCCGTCGCCGGATTCTTGAAGCGGATGACCCGGTTCGGATCGTCGCGCGCGGGCTCGTTGCGCTCGCGGTAGTAACCGTTGTAGCGCGGCTTGACGCCCTGCTCCATCTGCTGGGCGCGCATCTTCTCCAGTTCGTCCTTGGTCTCGTAGGCGTAGTACGCCTTGCCGGCCTTGACCATCTCCTCGGCGACCTGGCGATAGCGGTCCATGCGCAGGGTCTGGTAATACGGACCTTCGTCATGGCTCAACTCGAGCCAGTTCATGCCGTCGATGATCGCCCTGACCGCCAGTTCGGTCGAACGCTCGCGATCGGTATCCTCGACGCGCAGGATGAACGTGCCGCCGCGGCGTCGCGCCTCGAGCCAGCAGAACAGCGCGGTGCGCGCGCCGCCGATGTGCAGGAAGCCGGTCGGGCTGGGAGCGAAACGGGTACGTACGGTCATGGATGGGACAACTGAAAAAATGGTGCGCCAGATTAGCAGATGCGGCGGCTCGCAGCCTCGCCGCCGCGGTCAGGCCGGCGCGGCGCGGCGCCCGCATGTCGGTTACGAATTTTAACAGGCCGCCGGTAAGGAACTGTCATTGTCCAGCGGCATCGACACGTTACACTTCCTGCCTGTCCAGGAGTTCTCGCTACATGTTGGAACGTCCCGTCATCGCGCGGCCGCTGCTTGCCACCCTCCTCCTCGCGCTCGCTGCGTGCGCCACGCAATCGACCCGCCAGAGCACCCCTCCGGCCGGCACGCACGCGCGCCTGGCGCTGCTGGAGACGACCGATATCCACACCAACGTCCTGAGCTACGACTATTTCAGGCTTTCCGAAGACCAGGACATCGGGTTCGAACGCGCCGCCGCGCTGATCCGTGCCGCGCGCAAGGAATTCGAAAACAGCCTGACGTTCGACGCCGGCGACACGATCCAGGGTACGTCGCTGGCCGACTGGCAGGCACAGGTGAAGCCACTGGCCTGCGACAGCGAACTGGCGGTCTACAAGGCCATGGACGAAGTCGGCTACGACGCCGGCACGATCGGCAACCACGAGTTCAACTATGGCCTGCCCTTCCTGAGCCGGGCGACCGGAACGCCGTTCAATGTCGAAGGCGTGCCGGTCGAAAAGTGCAAAGGTCCACATTTTCCGCTGGTGCTCGCGAATGTCTTCAGTGCCAAGGATGGCAAGCCGCTGTACGCGCCATGGCGCATTCTCGAGCGCAAGATTCACGCACACGCGCCGGACGGCAGCGTGCGCGACGTGACCCTGCGCATCGGTGTGTTCGGCGTCACGCCGGCCCAGATCCTGGAGTTCGACAAGCGCAACCTCGAGGGCAAGGTGACGGTCATGGGCATGGTCGAAGCCGCGCAGAAGTACGTGCCGGAACTCAAGGCGGCTGGCGCCGATATCGTGATCGCGCTGGTGCATGGCGGCATCGACACGTCGCCTTATTCGCCGAAGACCGAAAACGGCGGCTGGCACCTGGCCGGTGTCCCCGGCATCGACGCGATCCTGCTCGGTCATTCGCACCAGATCTTCCCGAGTCCGGCCGACGGGAAGGCGCGCTATGCCAACCTGCCGGAGGTCGACAACGCGCGCGGCTTCGTGCGCGGCGTGCCGGCGGTCATGGGCAATTACTACGGCAAGAACATTGGCCTCATCGATCTGGCACTGGTCTGGCAGGACGGCCGCTGGCAGGTGGACCGCGCGGCCTCGCATTCCGAAGTGCGCTCGGTCAAGAATGCCGACGGCAGCCACATCGATCCGGATACGGCGATCGCGCCATTGGTCACGACCGAGCACGAAGGCACGATTGCCTACGTCAAGACGCCGATCGGACAGAGCGATTTCGAGCTAAGCACGTATTTCGTCGCCTCCGGCGACACGACCGCGCTGCAGATCGTGATCGCGGCCGAACGCGAT
>Ga0157375_10005467_pt1 | contig 11047 bp, 13 predicted proteins | sample M35metaG_FD_115311 | JGI IMG/M metagenome (GOLD analysis project Ga0157375, IMG submission 115311) | Miscanthus rhizosphere microbial communities from Kellogg Biological Station, Michigan, USA - M3-5 metaG | ecosystem: Host-associated > Plants > Roots > Rhizosphere > Soil | place: USA: Michigan...
CCGCCGGCATAAAGCTCGAGCTGGTGCCGATGCGAAAACCATTACGGTGAGGAGCGTGCGATGAGTACATCAGCAAACCAAAAACGCGAACTTTTAAGACATACCGTAGCCACGCTCGCCTATCGAGGCGGCAAGGCCATAGCGAATGTGCCGGAAGGTTTCAACAGCTTTCGCATAAAAGAAGGAACACGAACGCCCGAACAGATCCTCGCGCACATCGGCGATTTACTGGACTGGGCTCTTTCGATCGCCGAGGGAAAACAAAGATGGCACGACTCAACGCCCTTGGCATGGAATGAGGAGGTTGCGCGTTTCTTCTCTGCCCTCGAAGCTTTCGACTCTTTCCTCGCCTCAGATAATGTCCTCAAGGCGTCAGAAGAAAAGCTGTTTCAAGGACCGGTAGCGGATGCGCTGACCCACGTCGGTCAGATAGCGATGTTGCGGCGCATGGCGGACGGTCCAATTAGAGGCGAGAACTATTTTAAGGCGGAGATCGAGGCAGGAAGAGTGGGACCAGAGCAATCAACGCGACGCACCGAATTCGATTAGGCTTCCGTGGAAAGCAAGAGAAAACTACTGAATCACTTTCTGGCAGCACTCGCTTACCGGACGCAGAAAGCGTTGCGAGACGCGCCGCCTGACTTCGGCGGGTTTCGCGTGAAAGACGGCGTGCGCACGCCTGCCGAACTGGTGCGCCACATGACGAGCGTGCTCGGTTACGCCCGCACGCATTTTATCGGTGGCCGCTACTCGCCGGAGGCGTTAGAATCCCTCGACGAAGAAGTCGAGCGCTTTCATGAGATGCTCGGGCTCCTGGCCGAACATCTGCGAAACGGAGCTCCGTTGCTGGAAGGAATGTCGGAGGAACGACTGCTTCAGGGACCTTTCTCCGACGCGATGACACACGCGGGACAACTCGCGCTCCTGCGACGCCTGGCCGGCGCGCCCGTGCCACCCGAGAATTTCATTGTTGCCGAGATCGAACCTGATCGACTCGGACCGGATCAGGCAGCGCCTGTCAGTCCGGACAAGGTCTGGCCCGAGGCGCCGCCGGACTGGAAGGCATAACACTGAAGGCCATAAGAATCACAAAAGCACAATGGGTTGGCAAAGTCTTCGTGCCTTAGTGCCTTAGTGGCCTGTTTCCAACCGCGATTGCGCGTTATGGATTGTAGACTGTGTTCATAACAACCATTCGCCGGCACGATATGCCGGCAGGAGATTTCAAGATGAAGCAACTGTTCTTTGCGATTCTGCTACTCGTTCCCGTCGCAGTATTTGGGCAGCACGGCCACGCCCCAGCCAAAGAGCCAGCCCCAGCGACATTGACTACGGGCTTAGGCGATATCGATCACCCGGTCACAACCAATAACCCCGAAGCTCAGAAGTTTTTTAATCAAGGACTGGCGTACATCTACGCCTTCAATCACGAAGAAGCCATCCGCTCGTTCAAACAGGCGGCACAACTCGATCCCCAAATGGCCATGGCTTACTGGGGCGTCGCGCTCGCCCTCGGTTCGAATTACAACGTTCCGGCGGACGGCCCCGCGCTGGCACAGGCTTATTCGAATCTGCAAAAAGCCATAGAGCTTGCGCCGAAAGCGTCCGAGCACGATCGCGCCTACATTAACGCTTTATCCAAACGTTATTCGTCGGATCTGCAAGTGGACAAAAACAAGCTCGCAGTCGATTACAAGAACGCGATGGGCGAGCTGTCAAAAAATTATCCGGACGATCTCGACGCAGCCACGCTCTACGCCGAAAGCATGATGAACCTGCGGCCGTGGCATCTCTGGACTCTCGAGGGCAAGCCCGAGGAAGGCACGCTCGAGATCGTTTCGGTGCTTGAAAGTGTTTTGCGTCGCAATCCAAATCACAGCGGCGCGAATCACTACTACATTCACGCCGTTGAAGCTTCGACGAACGCCGAGCGAGCGCTTCCGAGCGCGGCACGGCTCGGACAGATCGCGCCCAAAGCCGGGCATCTGGTCCACATGCCGTCACACATCTACATTCGCACTGGTGACTACTACCAGGCGGCTCAAGCAAACATAGATGCCATCGCTGTCGACCGCGAGTACATCGCAAAGAGCGGTAACAACGGTCTCTACCCGGCGATGTACTTCAACCACAACATCCATTTCCTGGCCGCGGCAAGCGCCATGAATGGACGTTACGCAGACTCGATTAAATCGGCGCGCGAACTCGAAAGTAATGTAAAGCCGGTTGTGAAAGCGATGCCGATGCTCGAGATGTTTTTACCGTACTCGCTTGTTTCAATGACGCGTTTCGGTAAGTGGGATGAGATTTTGAAGGAGCCGAAACCCGATCCTTCACTAAAGATCACGACCGCGTTCTGGCACTTTGCGCGTGGCAGCGCGTATGCCGCCACGAAACAGACGGCGAATGCTGAAACGGAATTGGCCTCGCTGCGTGCTGTCGATAAAACCATGACAGAGGAAGTACGACTATTCAACAACGCAGCTTCGGACGTGATGAAGGTTGCTGAATTCGCGTTGGAAGGAAAGATCGCCCTCGCACGTGGCGATAAGCAGGCGGCTTTCGATCTTTTGAACAAGGCGGTCGCTGCTGAAGATGCAACCAATTATTCTGAGCCTGCCGACTGGGATCTGCCGGTACGCGAAGTGCTCGGCGGCGCACTGCTGGCGAACGGCGATTATGCGGCTGCGGAGAAGGTATTTCGCGCTGAGATTCTACGACAGCCCCGCAACGGACGCGCGCTGTTCGGACTTGCAGAGAGTTTGAGAAAGGAGGGCAAGGACGGCGCTGCGAAGAGTGTCCAGGTCGAGTTTGAGAAGGCATGGCAACATGCCGACACCAAACTCACTGTCGCTTCGCTGGCCGGTTTGAACGCAAGCCTTGAGACCGCAGGCATTCATTAACCAAATTTCTCCCGCAAGGGCGCGAAGACGCAAAAGAGATGCTTAGCGTCTTTGCGCCTTTGCGGGAAAATTCTTATCTTAGATCGCCATGGATCTAAGGCAAGCTGATTTACCGAAGCTAATAACTGAAGCCAACGTTCTTGCCAACAACGCAAAGGCTACCTTCGGTCAATTAACCGTCTCACAGCTTAACTGGAAACCATCAGCCGAGCGCTGGAGCGTTGCTCAGTGCTTCGATCATCTTCTCAACACGAACAAGGGCTATTTTCCTGTCATCGAAAATGTCCTCGCGGGACAGAAGCCGACGTTGTGGCAACGTATGCCGCTGATTCCGGGACTTGCGGGATCTTTGCTCCTCAAAGCGGTGGATCCTGCTTCCACACGCAAGATCAAAGCCCCGGCGAAGTTTCAACCGGCGCAGAGTGATATCAGCGGTTCGATAATTAACGACTTCATCGATCAGCAGGACAAGATAGTTGAGAAGATGAAGGCGACCGAGCACCTGGATCTGGAGCGAGTCATCATCAGCTCACCGGTTGCGGCGCCGATCACCTACAGCCTGATGGACGCTTACCGGGTCATCGTGATTCACGAACAGAGGCACTTCCAGCAAGCGAAACGCGTCACCGAAGAGAGCGGGTTCCCCGCCTGAACTCTTTAAAGGACTCTTATGGAAATCAAAAGAATAAACACCCCGAACGCCCCAACGCCGGCCGGACATTATTCGCAAGCAACTGTCTACAACGGTCTCGTGTTTGTTGCCGGGCAGTTGTCTATTCTGCCCAACGGCGAGCACAAGTCTGGTTCGATAGAAGATCAGACTGAACAGGCGCTGCGCAACGTGCACGAGATTCTCAAGGCCGCGGGCAGCGACTGGGACCGTGTGCTCAAGATCAATATCTCTGTCGCCGATATCAACTTGTGGGACGGCGTCAATAAAGTCTATTCAAGGGTGCTCGGGGAACATCGCCCAGCTCGCGCCGTTATCCCAACCGGAAAACTCCATTACGACTTTCTGATCGAGATTGAGGCGATTGCCGCCACGGATATGAAATGAAGTCATTTAGCCGCTGATGAACGCGGATGAACGCAGATAGAATCTGCGTTCATCCGCGGCTAAATACAAAACACTTGTCAACCTCATGAGTTTTCATTAGTGTAAGCACGCAAATTATGACTGTAAACGTCCCCAGCAAACACTCAAACCCCAATTCACAACCAGTTCCCGAAGCACCGGCCGATGGCGGTCGCATGATCGTTTTAACCGCTCCACTTACCGAGGTGATCGATCACGCTGGTTACTTCATTCAGATGGCGATGGCGTCGCTGCCAATCTGGATGGAAGGCGTCATTAACCGGAAGTATCCAAAGTGGCGGGAGGTCGAGCACAACCCGGACGGCTCGGCGCGTTTCATGCCCGCCGGCGTACGGCTGGTTGAGAAGTCTCTGCTTCGTGAATATCGGAACGACGACGTAGTCGCCTGTTTTCCTGACGACCTGCACAAATTTGTTGGACCACGCACGCGTGTGGTCGCGGTTTCGACGCATAACCCACTGGGCGTGACGTTTGCCGCTGGCGTTTACACCTCGATCTTCGGGTCTTCGAAGATGCCGATTAACTCGCATTACGCGAGAGAGTTGTTTGCCAGAATCAAGGCCAGCCCCTACCGAGACAATTTCAAGGTGATCGTCGGAGGCTCCGGTGGTTGGCAGATCATTCAGACCGATACTTACGAAGAACTGAGTGTGGATTGCGTCGTCGAAGGTCGCAGCGAGTCCAGTGACACGCTCGAACTGTTTCGCAAAGCGATCCAGGGAGAAGAACTGCCGCGTCGAGTTGACGTGAAGCACCCGATGGAGCGTGAGGCGATACTGTTTCCTGACACGCGCACGACCTTTGGCGTAGTGGAAATGACCACCGGCTGCGGCCGGCGCTGCAAGTTTTGTGTGCCCGATCTCAACCCGCAGATCGATTTGCCAAAAGACAAGATCATGGAGGCAGTGCGGGCCAATGTCAGGAACGGGAACAAGCAGATCTCGCTGGCCACCGAAGACATGTTCATCTGGGGACAAGTGCACACTGACACGCCTTTCTATTTCCCGAATCGCGAAGCGCTCGTCGATCTCTATTCGGACATCGTGAACACGCCGGGCGTCGAGCAACACGTGTTGAGTCACTGCACGATTGCGCCTGCGGTGGTCGATCCTTTGCTCATCAAGCAACTGTCTGATCTGCTGTTGCCGAAGAGTCCGATCCATTTCCCATACCTGAGCAGTCATCCGGAGAAGAAAGCTCTCGCGCCGTTGATTGGGCTCGAGACTGGATCGGTGCGCATGGCGAAACAGATCATGTCGAGCAAGGGCGTGCCGTTTTCAATTGAGGATTGGCCCAGCGTTGTGCTCGAAGGCTTGCGCGTGCTGAACGAGAACAACTGGTTTCCCGCGATGACGTTGATCATCGGGAATCCTGGCGAGACGGATCAGGACGTGAGGGAAACAATCGATCTCGTTTACGAGATAGAGCGGCGCGGTCTGTTTGCGTTTTTAGTCCCATCGATCTTCACGCCGCTGCACGACACGCGCATGGAAAAAGAAGAGGGCGTGAGGCAAACCAAGCAGTTAACGCCATTGCAGTGGCAGTTGATGATGAAGTGCTGGAAGATGAACTTGAGACCCGGACAGTATAGTTGGTGGGGACCGATGGCCTGGCGGGTGGGATCGCTCGGGATGTGGCTCTACAAGTTGCGTGGTCTCAATGGTCCAAACTTTACCTGGCCGTTGCTGATGTTCTCGGGCGCGATTTCAGAAAAGAACTTGCAGCGAATGGGGAAGATCTATCCCGGCAAACCGCTGAAGGTAAAGACCCGCCGTGAGCTCATCGCTTCGTTGAAGCCAAAGGACTGGCAGTATCTCCGCGCAGACAACGGCGACCTGCCGATCGAATACGTCCCGCCCGTCGCTGCACGCGCCGTCGCGACATTGTAACCTCTCCTTGGAGTGCGGTGGCTTGCCACCGCTTTCCCCACGACAGAGTGCTGCTGGACAAAGCGGTGGCAAGCCACCGCACTCCAAGGAGAGTATATGCACCCAGACCAATCAAAAACCTCTCCCGCCAAACAAGTCGCCGGGTTCATTGCCAAATTCGATCCGGCCGTGGCCAAGCTCGTACGCTCCGCTCGGTCCGTCCTTCGCAAGCGCTATCCAACCGCGATCGAGCTCGTTTACGACAACTACAACGCACTCGCGATCGGCTACAGCCCCACTGAGAGAACCTCCGATGTGCTCTTCTCACTCGCGGTCTATCCGCGCTGGATCGATCTTTATTTCATGTACGGGCGAAGTCTTCCCGACCCGAATAGACTTTTGCAAGGCAGCGGTAACCAGGGCGCTTTTATCCGGCTTGATGATGTATCCGCGCTGGACCGCCCTGAGATCAAAGCGTTGATGGACGCGGCTATTCGCAACTCGGATGTGCCACTACGAGCAAGCGGTCGAGGTTATACGATAGTAAAGTCGATTTCGGCAAAACAACGTCCACGCCGCCCGCCTTAGTCGAGCACAGTTCAATGCCTGTGCTTGATCGACAAGTCAGACAGCTTCACTTGGTCGTCAACCAACTCGTTAATGGTGACGCCGGCAAGCTTCGAGTAAGCGAGCAGAACCAGCAGTGATGGCTCTCGCCCGCCTTGCTCAAACAGTGAGATGCTGGACGGATAAAGCGACTCGCCTTTGACTGCGAGCCTGGTAATCAACGCTGACTGAGTCAGACCAAAGTGAATCCGTATCAACCGCAGCTTCTCGCCAAGCCGGTTAGGTCGCGATCGGTGAGCGCGCCCCATCAACTTGTCCTCCCGGAAGAGGCGCGGCTGCACTTGCAAAACTTTCTAAATAGAAATAGGCTGTGGCTGGCTTTAGGAGAGACCCGGAACCCTTTCTTCCGGGCGGCGAGCATCTTAGGCGATTCTCGTTCGCCAGTTAATCATTTCCATTTATGTTAGCGAAGTGCGTGGCCCAGAGGCAATCGGGTTTGTCAACGTGCTTCGCCCTCGGGAGCGGCAACTTAAGGGTTTGGGAAGTTGCCGCTCTCGCCCTGATAGCACATAGTTAACGCTTAGCAATCACTCACTCGCGCATCTTCAAGTAACTCTCATAACGAACACCTTCCTACCTTCGCATCTTTGGCATAATGCCTGTGGCATAACGCCCTGCGGCAGCCAGGCTGAGAAAGGCAATTTCTCAGCCTCGGAAAAATAGACGGCCGCCTGCTCAGGTCTTGTGAAAATCCGTTTCCTTTGTCATGGTTAGGCCATACTAGCAAACAGATTTTCGCTTGCGTTAATGTGTTTTTTACCGAAAATCCAAGGGAAACCGGCCCGCATACTTATGAAGGATCTAAAACGTCTTCTGGATCAGAACCGGGCGTGGGCTGAGAGTATCAAGGCAAACGATCCGGAGTTCTTTCAAACCTTAGCCAAACAACAATCGCCGACATTCCTTTGGATTGGCTGCTCGGATAGTCGCGTGCCCGCAACGCAGCTTGTCGGCATGGTCCCGGGAGAAATGTTTGTGCACCGCAACGTTGCCAACGTCGTGGACCATACGGACTTCAATTGCCTCTCTGTACTGCAATACGCGGTTGATGTGCTCAAGGTGGACCATATCATCGTTTGCGGACATCACGGCTGTGGCGGTGTCAAAGCCGCGATGGAGAATTTGCAACTCGGCTTGATCGATAACTGGCTGCGGCACGTGCAGGACGTGCTTAACAAACACGAAGAACTACTGTCGAGATTCGACGATGCAGAAGAACGTCTCGATCGACTTTGCGAATTGAATGTGATCGAACAGGTGTTGAATGTGGGCCGGACCACGATCGTGCAGGGCGCATGGCAGCGCGGGCAGGAGCTGGTGGTGCATGGTTGGATTTATGGCCTGGAGAACGGACTGCTCCGCGATCTCGGCATTTCGATCGACAACGCCGATGGACTCGCCGCCGCATATCACAGCGCCATCAGCAATGCACGAGCATAGCTTATGAAGTTCTCAAGACGTGCTTTTCTCAAATCGGCGAGTGCGTCTCCTGGCGTCGCAGTCTTAGATCCGCTGGCGTGGATTAAGAGAGAGGGATCGAACAAAACATTTGCCGCCACGCAGATATGTATCAGAGCAGAATCCTGAATAATCATGTAAATCCTCTAAAACTACGCTGACGAGCTGCTTCGAACAACAGAATGCCCGCGGCGACGGAGACATTCAAACTTTCGGCGGCGCCTTGCATTGGGATGCTGACGCGCTGATCGGTTTCCTCTAATTCTTCAGGCGTGAACCCGGTCGACTCAGGTCCCAGAAGAAGCGCGGTTGGTCCAGTCCAATCCAACTCGGCGTAGGCCGTGTTCGCCTCGACGTCCGCACAAACCGTTACGATGCCTCGTTCACGACACCACTCAATCATCTCGCTATACTCAACGCCGCTCCAAATCGGAAGTCTGAACGCAGAACCCATCGCGCCACGCAGAGACTTCGCTGAAAACGGATCGCTCGTGTTTCTCGTCGCTATTACTCCAGTCGCTCCCGCGGCTTCAGCCGTACGGACAATCGCTCCGACGTTGACTGGATTGTTAATCTGATGCAGCACGACTAACAAACAATTGGCATCGAGGCTTGCTTCGAGCCGCTCTGCCGAGGCCTCGGGTCTTTGCGCCAGGGCGATGATGCCCTGCGGTGTCTTCGTGTATGAGACAGATTCGAGCAGTTTCTCACTGACAGACGCCACCCGTTTCGAAACTCGCGACAACTCACCGGTTACCGCCGCCGCGCGTTCCTTTCGCAACAACTCTTCCGAAATGACGACAGCTTCAATCGCGAGATTCGAACGATACGCCTCTTCACACAGGCGCAATCCCTCGATAAAGATCAGCTCCTCGATCTTTCCATCGCGAACGCCACGCACCTGGCGGAGAAGGGAATTGTCGCGGCTAGTTATCTGCATTTGTAGAAAGCGCGATTTCGGCCCAGAGGGGCCAGTGATCGGAAACGTTCAAGGGCCTCGCCACGCCCCATCGTTCGATCTTCACTCCGCGCGTGAAGATCCAATCGGCGTGCATTCTGAGACCGCCGCCGCGCCACGTTGCCGTTCCGGTCGGAATCGGCGTGGTGTAACCGCGCGCCTCTAGAAACCGTCGCGTGTCGAGGCACTTTTGTCGCGAAAGCGTGTTGAAGTCGCCGAGGATAATCACCGGTAGATCTGCTGCGTCTGCTTGCTCGGCGATCACTTCGAGTTGGGCCAGTTGCCCGCCGCTCGCGGCATGTGGATCAACGTGCGCGTTAAAGATTCGAATGCGATGTGGGCCGATGGAGATAGTTGCAGCGATAGCGATGCGCGGCCGCCAGGGACATTCCTGCCACGGCAGATCGATCCGCGTCACGTCGTCGAAAGGCAGGCGACTCAGTAGTGCGACTCCCGTGTCGCCCTTGTCGTACAAGTCAATCGGTTCTTCAAAGTCGAGCCACCATTCCCGCTTGACTGGCGCCAGCCCGCGTGGAATTCCCGCGGGAGCGTGGGCCCAGCGCATGCCGAGTTGCGTGGCCAGTTCCTGCGCGACGTGATGGCCGCCAGTTCGGGTCGTGCGTTTGTCTGCTTCCTGCAAAGCTAGAACGTCAACACGCGGCAATAAACTACCCTCGGTGAATGCCCGCGCGGCGGTCGAGATCATTCGACCGACGTGTTGCGGGCGTCGAGCACGGCCCATCAATCCGAGTTTGCGACGCACGCCGCCGGAGATTAGATAACGCCCGCGCGCGTAACGGATGTTGTATGATGCGATGACGAGCTTGTTACTTTTCGAACTGGCTGGCTGGTGGTTTGAGTTTTCTCCGAACTCGAGTTTTTCGGAGTCGGCTAGAGGTGGAATAATCATGAGCGGCGTGATTATAGCAGTTGTCGACGATATGTTTTTTGCGTCAAAGATTCGCGCGGTTGCCGAGGCTGTGGGCGCTGAGATCAGCTTTCCGCGAAGCCGAGAAGCGTTAGTCGAAAAGGCGCATGAGACAAAGCCGCAGTTGATATTGGTCGACCTGCACAATCAGAAAATCGATGCGGTGGCGCTGGCGAAGGATTTGAAATCTGATGAACGACTGCGGGAGGTTCCGCTGTTTGGGTTCTTTTCTCACGTGCAGACAGAATTGCAGCGAAATGCACTTGAGGCAGGGTTTGACCGCGTGCTGCCTCGGTCTGTCTTCTCTAAAGATCTACCGAATATTTTGACAGGATTTACAAAATTTACATGATTTAGCCAACGGCTGCGGGCGCGATTACCTCGTGGATGGAGCGTACTTCACTGACGAGTTCCTCGTACTGATCCAACGTCAGCGCCTGCGCGCCATCCGAAAGGGCGTGCTCAGGTTGATCGTGAACCTCGACTATCAATCCATCAGCGCCAACGGCGACTCCGGCACGCGCAAGTGGTGTCACCATGAAATTCCGTCCCGTCCCGTGCGACGGATCGACAATCACCGGCAAGTGTGAAATACGTCGCACTGCGGGAATAGCAGAGAGGTCCAAAGTATTTCGCGTGTGCTGTACGAAAGTACGAATGCCTCGTTCGCAGAGAATGACCTGGTAGTTGCCCTCAGCCATCACGTACTCCGCCGCCAGCAGCCACTCATCGAGCGTGGCGGATAGACCTCGCTTGAGCAGCACGGGCAGGCGCGCTTTGCCTGCTCTTCTCAGCAATGAGAAGTTCTGCATGTTACGCGCCCCGATCTGGATCACGTCGCCGTAACGTTCCACGAGATCCACTCCAGCTTCGTCGAGTGCTTCGGTGACAATCTTCAAACCATAAGCTTCACGAACATCCGCGAGTATTCTCAAACCCTCTTCACCCAATCCCTGGAACGCGTAAGGTGAGGTGCGTGGTTTGTAGGCGCCGCCGCGGAAGAACCGAGCGCCGCTGCGCCTGACCGCTTCGGCAATCGCAAAAGCCTGACTGCGACTCTCAATCGCGCATGGACCAGCGATAATGGCCAGCTCGTCTCCGCCGATGGTTGCATCGCCAACGCGCACCACTGTTTTCTCAGGCCGCAGATCCAGTGTGATCAGCTTGTAGGGTTTGCTGACGCGAATCGCTTCCGCGACGCCGGCGAGA
>Ga0157375_10005468_pt1 | contig 11046 bp, 7 predicted proteins | sample M35metaG_FD_115311 | JGI IMG/M metagenome (GOLD analysis project Ga0157375, IMG submission 115311) | Miscanthus rhizosphere microbial communities from Kellogg Biological Station, Michigan, USA - M3-5 metaG | ecosystem: Host-associated > Plants > Roots > Rhizosphere > Soil | place: USA: Michigan...
AGTGGGTTGGTCGACGGCGTCATTCTCTGATTCTGATCGACTAATCGACTGATCTACTAATCCACTGCCTTTCCGAGGCAACGTAATGGTGAACTCGGCGCCGTGGCCGGGCGTGCTCTCAACCGTCACTTCGCCATCCGACGCGTGCAGGATGCGGCGCGTGATGGCCAGGCCGAGGCCTGTGCCGCCCTGTCCGCGCTTCGTCGTCACCAGCGGCTCGAAGATGCGGCCGATCATGTCCGGCGCGATGCCTTTGCCGTCATCCTTGATCCGGATGACGATGTTCGGGCCGTTCTCTTCGGAGGTGATCCAGATGTTGCCGCCGTCGCTGACGGCGTCGCGGGCGTTGAGCAGGATGTTCGTGATCACCTGCTGCAGGTCATGGAAGTTTCCCTGTACCTCGGCATCAGACATCGGCGCGACATGCACGTGGATGTTCTTCGGCTTGAAGAGGTCTTCGTGCAGAGTGATCGTGGCGTCGATGAGCGCGGGGATGTTGACGATCTCGCGCGAGCGCGGACGGTTGGCGATGAGGTCGAGCAGATTGTTGACCAGGTGCGAGGCCCGGAAGGATTGCGCTTCCATCTTCTTGAGCAGGCGGTATCGCGGATCGTTTTCGTCCGTGTCGGCCAGCAGCAGCTGAGCGTATGACGAAATGCCGGTGAGCGGGGTGTTGACCTCGTGCGCGACGCCGGCGGCGAGGAGGCCGAGGGAGGCGAGGCGTTCCTTGTCCTGCAGCTCGCGCTCGAGGCGAACGCGTTCGGTGATGTCGCCGATGACGAGCACGCGCGCACCGTCCGGCTCGTCGGCGTTGAGCGGGCTGGCGGTGATGGTGACTTCCTTGTCTTCGCCGTTCCGGTTGAGGAAGTTCGTGGTGATGGAGCGCGCCTTGGTGCGGCGCATTTCGTCGTACGGCGGGAACAACGTGGCGATCGGTTCGTCGATTACCTCGCTCGGACCGACGCCGCCGAGGAGCTCCCAGAACGCGTGGTTGGCGGTGAGCACCGTGCCGTCGAATGCGACCACGGCGATGGCCGACGACGACGACTCGATGATGTTCTCGTTGTACTCCTTGAGCGCGCGGATCTCTTCGAGCTGGCGGCGCAGACGGCCGTAGAGGCGCGAGTTTTCAATCGCGAGCGCGACCGGCGCGCAGAGCGATTCGACGAGGTGCAGGTCATCGCGCGAGAGCGGCTCTTCGTTGCGTTTCGTGCCGAGAAGCAGGAGGCCTTGCAGCTCGCCGCGATTGCGGAGCGGGAAGAGATAGCGATAGCCGGCGCGCAGCAGGAGCCACGGCAGCTCGCTGCTCTCCGGAAGCCGAGGATCGGTCAGGACGAGCGGACCCTCGGACGGCATCGCGCCGAACTCCACGATCGTGGCGCGGCGCGGGATTTCCAACTCGGCGTCGTAGATGACCAGCGATGCACCCTCACGTGTGAAGAGGTTCATACGCTGCAGACCGAGCGCGTCGCGGAGGCGCTCGCGCATCATCGAGATCAGCTCGTGCACATCGTGAAACGTCGCCAGCTCCTGCGCGAACTCGGCGATGGCGCGGCGGTGCTTGTAGCTGTCGCGGTAGACGAACATCTCGATGACGGATTCGATCCGTCCCTTGACCGGAATCAGCACGCCGGCGATGAGCAACCCGGAGGTGAAGGAGAGGAAGTTGCGCTCCAGCGCGGAGCGCTCTTCGATCACGTGCCCCAGGATCAGGTTGATCGTCGAGAAGGCGATCATGCCGAAGATGAACGTGACGGAGTACGCCAGGATCTCCTTGATGACGACTTCGACGTCCCACAGCTTGTATTTGAGGATGGAGACGGCGAAGGCGAGCGGGATCAGCGCCAGCGGCAGGATGGAGATCGTCGCGTAGATCGGCTTGACCGATCCGCTGACGAGGTACGGCACGAGGTAGACGAGCAGGAACGGTACGAAGCCGAGCGCCATGCCGAGGTAGATCCACTTGATCTGCTTCTTCCCGACCGCGGCGGCAGTTTTGTACGTGTACGCCAGCGCGACGACGGCCAGCGTGAAGTAGATGGCGAAGTGGACTAGCTCCCAGTGCTGAATGAGCAGGAGCGACCGGTACGGCGGCGCGATGGCGAGACGGTTGCCGAGGACGAGCAGGTCGAAATCCCAGGCCGCGAGGAGCGCCGGCGGGATGTACATCGCGGCGATGAGTCGCTGGTAGCGGACGATCGGCCGCGGGAAGACCAGGAAGAAGTTGAGCGTCAGCGGCGGCAGCAGAATCGTCGCGAATTCTTCGACTGCCTGCAGCAGCTTGTACGTGGCGTCGATGTCGCCGGCCGGCGTGTAGACGTAGACGGTGAACGACAGCAGCGTGATGAAGAAGAAGAGCGTCGATTCCGTCCGCCCCCCTCGGAAGAGCGTGAAGATGCCGATGGCGAGGTAGAGAAATCCGATGAAGCTGAGGATGAGGTAGGCGTAATCGATCTTCAGCTCGGGGACGAGGTAGTCGAGCCGGCGAAGTTCGGTTCCCCGCTGCACGACCAGCGGAACTTTCTGGCCGATGCGCCGCAGCGTTTTCTGCAGTCCTTCGATCTCGTTCGATGGCGTCTCGCCGATGAGCAGGACCTTATCGCCGGCGCGGAGTCCGCTCGTTTCGGCACCGCTGCCGGAGTCGACGGATTTCACGACGATGACGCCGCTGTCGCGCGTGAAGGTGAAGTCGATCCGCTCGAAGGAGGAGCGTTTGCGCTGGAACGATGCGAACGCACCGGCCACAATCGCCACCGTCACGGCGAGGATCACGAGGTTCGCTAGAAAGGATCGGCGCATGACTGACAGACGGACGCGCCTGACGACATTCAACAGGGGTGCCGCTGTGGAAAACGATCTAAATCATTGAACGCAAACGTCCGGCGGATTGAATCTCCGTGGGCATGATGCCGCAAAACTTCAATTCGGCGAATTTGCGCCGCAGATATTTGAAGTAATTCGGGCTTTGTCATCCTGAGGCTGCCCCTTCGGCGACGCTCAGGGCAGGCTCCGCCGGGAGCTGCGAAGCAGCGGAACGGCGGAGGACGCCGAAGGACCTCACGCTTCCCAATCCGCATTGAATCCCAGTGGGTTTCAGCCGGAGTTGCGCATCTTGAGATCCTTCACCGTCCTGCGGCGTTCCGCGCTTCGCGCTCCAACGCCGGAGCCTGCCCTGAGCGCAGCCGAAGGGGCGGCTCAGGATGACATCCCTACTGCTGGCGGCTCGCTTGCGGCGCCTCCGGCTCCGCGAGGACGCCCGCGATCGTGCGCAGCAGGTGGTCGGCCGTGTATGGCTTGATGAGGATGTGGGCGACGCCGCTTCTCGCGATCTTCGTCATCGTCGTGGCGGAGGGATTGCCGGTGGTGGCGATGACGCGAACGTCGCGGCCGATCCGGTTGAGCGCCGCGATCAGCGCGAAACCGTCGATCACCGGCATGGCCATATCGGTGAGCACCAACGCAATCTCCTCGTGCTGCCGCGAGAAGGTGCCGATGGCTTGCGCACCGTCGACCGCTGTCAGTACGCGGTAGCCGAATTCCTCGAGCGTTTGCTGCGTGATGCTGAGGACCGAGGCGTCGTCGTCGACGAGCAGAATCAACTCGCCGTTTCCCTGTGGCGGGGCCGTTGTCGCGACCGGCAGCGAGACCACTTCCGCCTGGGAACGCCGCGCGGGAAGGTATACCGTAAACGTGCTCCCCTCGCCGGCCGCGCTCGAAACGGTGACGAATCCACCGTGATTGCTGACGATTCCCTGCACGGTCGACAGACCGAGGCCTGTGCCGCTGCCCACTTCTTTCGTCGTGAAGAAGGGATCGAAGATGCGATCGACGATCTCCTTCGCCATCCCTTCGCCGGTATCAGCAACTTCGAGCACCGAGTACGCGCCTCCCACGACCGCGCCGTGCAGCAGCGCATCGGTGTCGGTCAGGACTTGGTTCCGCGCGGAGATCACGATGTTGCCGCCATGAGGCATGGCGTCGCGGGAGTTGACGCAAAGGTTGAGCAGGACCTGCGTCAACTGCGTCGCGTCGCCGGTAACGGAGTAGACGTTCTCGGCAACCTCGGTTTCGAGCGTGATGTCTTTGGGAAAGGTGCTGGTGATGATGGCCTCGATCTCGTGAATGATGGCGTCGAGACGCACCGGCTCGCGCGAGGTCTGGCCGCCGCGGGCGAAGAGCAGCACCTGCTTGACCAGCTCGCTGCCGCGTTTGACGCTCCGTTCGATGTTGTCGATGGCCTGCAGGCTCGCTTCGTTCGGGCCGAAACGCTTCAGCAGCGTGACACCCATCAGGATCGGCAGCAGCAGGTTGTTGAGATCGTGCGCGATGCCTCCGGCCAGCGTGCCGAGGCTTTCGAGGCGTTGCGCGCGAAACAGCTGCTTCTCGAGTTTGGCGCGCTCGGTGATGTCCTCGGCGATGCTGGCCACGCCGATCACTTCGCCCGTCTTCGAGTAGAGAAGAGAGTGGCTCCACTGAACGAGCCGCCGCTCGCCGGAACGGGTCATGATCTCGTTCGTGTAGTGCCGGACTTCTTTTCCGTCTTTGAGAAGCGTCAGGTACACATCGCGCATCTCGCCGGCGATATCCGCGGGAAGGAAACGCTCGAACCAACTGGTCCCGATCACCTCATCGCGCGACCAGCCGGTCAACCGCAGGAAGTAGTCGTTGCAGTAGGCGACTCTGCCTTCCTGATCGAGCATGACCGAGATGAGATCGAGGTTGTCGAGCATGTCGCGGAAGCGGCGTTCCGTCTCGTGCAGTTCTTCCTCGGCGCGTTTGCGGTCGGTGATGTCGGTCCACACGCCGACGATTTCGGCAGGTGCGCCTTGTTCGTCGCGCACGAGCCGCTGCTGATCCTCGACCCAGAGATACCGGCCGTCCTTGTGCCGCAAGCGGTATTCGTGGCGGCTGCTCCCATCCGTCAGAGTCTGGGCAATGCTGCCGGCGGCGCTCTCGCGGTCATCAACATGGAGTTGTCCTAACCACCACTCGTAACTGAGCGCCTCCTCGGCATCGAAGCCGAGGAGCCTGGTGATGTTCTCGCTGGCGAAGCGGGGGACGATTCGCTCCCCCTCCACGCGCAACGCGTAGAGAACAGCGGGACTGTGATCGAGAAACTCGCGGAGCTGCGCGTTCGCCTCGCGAAGCTGCTCCTCGGTGCGCCGTCGTTCCGTGATGTCGTGCATCACGCCGACGAAATGCGTGACGACACCATCCGCCGTGCAGACGGGTGTGACCGTGTGCTCGACGTAGTAGACGGTTCCGTCCTTGCGGCGGTTGATGAATTCGCCGCGGAACGTCTGGCCGCCGAGGATCGTCTCCCAGAACCGGCGATAGACCGACTCATCCTGCATCCCCGATTTGAGGATGCGCGGCGTCTGGCCGATCACCTCATCAGGCGCGTAACCGGTGGCCTTCGTGAACGCGGCGTTGATCCAGATGATGACGCCCGCCGCGTCGGTGATGAGCATGGCGTCGGCACTCGTCTCGAGCGCGGTGCTCTGCAGCGTGAGCAGACTCATCGCACTGGACAGTTCGACGTTTTTCTTCTGCAGCTTGGTCACGAGACCGGCGCTGTACTCCTTGAGAACGTCGGTCGAATCGATGACTGCCGTCGGCTGGCGGCGCGGACTATCCAGAACGTCGACGATGGTCTGCTTGATCTCCTCGACAGATGCAGGCTTGCGGAGATAGCGGTCGGCGCCGAGGTCGAGACTCAGCTTCTCGTCGGACGGCGAGAGATAGGTGCTCGTGTAGACGATGAACGGGATGTTGCGATGCTGCTCGCTCCGCCGCACCTCGAAGCAGAAACGGTAGCCGTCCATCACCGGCATGAAGATGTCGGAGATGATGACGTCGATCTGCTGGCGGTCGAGCAGGTCCAGCCCTTCCTGACCGTTCGACGCTTCGAAGACGGTGTGACCTTCGGCTTCCAGTTCGGCCCGGAGCAGTTTGAGATTGATCGGCTGATCGTCGACGATCAGGATGTTCAAGCGCTTCATCGATCTCCGTCGCTCTCCGCGTTTTTCACGACCGTCCGAAGCGTCTCCGGCAGCGTGCGCGTGCTGACCGGCTTGTGAAGGTAGGCATCGCATCCGGCGTCCAGCGCCTTGGCCCTCGAGAACTCCTCCGGATACGAGGTGACGGCGACGATGAGGATGTCGCTCGTCGACGGGTCGTCTTTCAGTTTGCGGGCAAGCGTCAAACCGTCCATGCCGGGCAGCACAAGGTCCAGCAGGATGATGGTGGGACGGTTTGCCGCGATCGCCGTCAGTGCCTCCTCTGCTGCCACGGCCGGAGCGACCTCGTGACCGGCGGCGCTGAGCACGTGGACCGCGAGCTTCAGCTCGCCCGGCTGGTCTTCAACGACAAGGATCTTCATCGGAGTGTCCATCGCTAAGTCCTCGCCCGAAGGTAATCGGCCACGGCGTTCGGGAGCGTCCGCGTGTCGATTGGTTTGGTGATGTAGCCGTCGCAGCCCGCCTCGCGTGCGCGCGCGTCGTCGCCTTTCATGGCGAATGCAGTCAGCGCCACGACCACGATGTGCCGCGTCGCTTCGCCGGCCTTGAGCAGCCGCGTGAGCGTGAGCCCGTCCATGCCCGGAAGGGCGATATCCATCAGGATCAGATCTGGCGGCGTGTTCCGGATGATCTCCTGCGCCGACTCGGCGTCGCTCGCGTTCAGAATTTCATAACCGTCGAATCCCAGCACGTCCGAGGCGAGTTTCAGATTCGTCGGGTTGTCGTCGACGATGAGGATGCGTTGGCCGTTCATGACGCCTCCCCTTTTGCGGCCAGCGGCAGGATCACGATGAATCGGCTGCCTTTGCCGAGCTCACTCTCGGCGCGGATCGATCCGCCGTGGAGCTCGACGAGACTGCGCGTCAACGCCAGACCGAGTCCCGTGCCGCTGTGGCGAGACGCGCCGCCGGTTTGAAATTGCTCGAACTCGGTGAAGAGCCGCGGCATGTGTTCGGCACTGATGCCGATCCCGTCGTCGACAACACTGATTTCGAATTGCCGCTCGTTACGAATGGCGGCGGAGATCTCGATACGCCCGCCGGCTTTGTTGAACTTCACCGCATTCGAAAGAAGGTTGTAGAGAACCTGCTTGAACTTCTGCTCGTCGAGGGTGACGTCATCCAGCGGCGGCGCAACCGCGGTCGAGATGGTGACGTTCTTTTTCAACGTCAGCGGCTGCATGACCGCGCAGACCTCGCCGATCGAGGCGCCGACGTGGAACGGCGCAACCCGCAGATGCATCTTCCCCGCTTCGACTTTGACGAGATCGAGGAGATCGTTGATGAGCTGCAGCAGGTGCCGGCCGCTGGTCAGGACGTCGCCGAGATACTCCTTCTGCTTGTCGTTGAGCGGACCGGGCTTGCCGTCGATCATGAACTCGGTGAATCCGATGATGCCGTTGAGCGGCGTGCGCAACTCGTGACTCATCGAGGCCAGGAAGTCCGACTTGGCCCGTCCCGCCGCCTCGGCCCGTTCCTTGGCCTGCTGCAGTTCGGCCGTCCGCTCGCTCACTCGCCGTTCCAGATCTGCCGTCGTCGTCCGCAACTGCCCCTCACTTTCCCGTAGCGCGGTCTCGATGCGCTTCCGCTCAGTGATATCGAGGGACAGAACGAACAAACCTTCCGGTACCGGCTGGATAATGATTTCAAAACATCCGGCGGTGCCGTCCGGCAGCGTGAAAACGTTCTCGATCGTCCTGCTGCTGTTCGTCTCCAGGCACTCGCGCAGAACCGCAAACGTCGGCGTGGTTTCGATGCCCGGATACGCTTCCATCATCGTCCGCCCGGTGAGCGCGGCGACCGTCGATTGGCCATGGCGCGCCGCGGCAGGATTGAGATAGACGTAGCGCCAGTCGCGGTCGATAATCTGGCAGCCTTCCCTCAGATTTTCGAGAGCGGAGCGGAAGCGCGCCTCGGTCGGCAGCGAAACTTCGGTCGCCATCACTGCTCGCCTCCTGTTTCGCTGCGTTCGGCCATCGCCAGCGGCAGGACGACGCCGAATCTGCTTCCCTTGCCGATCTCGCTCTCGACGTCGATCTCGCCGCCGTGCAGCTCGACGAGCTTCTTCGTCAGAGCCAGACCGAGGCCAGTGCCGCCGAAGCGCCGCGCAGTGCCGGTTTCCAACTGCTCGAATTCCGTGAAGAGCCGCCCGATGTCCTCGGCGCGGATACCGATGCCGTCGTCCGAAACGACCAGGCGGAAACGGCCGCCGTCGACGGGCGTGGCGTCGATGCCGACATGGCCATGGTCATCGGTGAATTTCAACGCATTCGACAGCAGGTTGAAGAGGATCTGCTTGAAGCGCTGTTTGTCGATCGTCACGAACTGGAGGCCGCTCGCGATCGTAACGCGGACCTCGATCCCCTTCGTCACTGCCAGCGGAAGCACACCCGTGCAGACTTCGTCGATCGCTTCGCGCAGCGAAAACCGCTCCGGCGTGGCATCGACCCGTCCCGCCTGGATCTTGACCAGGTCGAGCATGTCGTTGATGAGGTGCAGCAGATGGCGGCCGCTGTTGAGGATGTCGCCGAGGTACTCCTTCTGCTTGTCGTTGAGCGATCCCGGCTTGCCGTCCGACAGAAATTCGGCGAATCCGATGATGCCGTTCAGCGGCGTGCGCAGCTCGTGAGACATGCTGGCCAGAAAACGGTCCTTGGCCTGATTGGCGCGCTCCAGCTCGACGTTCTTCTCCTGGAGCGCGCGCTCGATGACCTTGCGCGAGGTGATGTCGCGGATCGCGCTCATCACCAGCGTGCCACCGTCCGTCTTCAGAGGACTGAGGCTGATCTCGACCGGAAACTCGCTGCCGTCTTTTCGCAGTCCGTACAGTTCCAGACCGGCGCCCATCGACCGGGTGCGCGGCTGGCCGAAGTAGCCCGAGCGATGCGCGACATGGCCGCCGCGATAACGGCTCGGGAGCAGAACCTCGACGAGCGTTCCCAGCATCTCCCCGCGCTCGTATCCGAACAACCTCTCGGCCTGGCTGTTGGCGAGCACGATGCGCCCGGTCTGATTGGCCATGATGATGGCGTCGGGCGTCGATTCCAGAAGATCGCGATACTGCGACTCGACGAGCTTTGCGTCGCGCAGAACCTTGAGATGCGTAACGTCCTTCTGCGTGATGACGATGAATTCCACGCGCCCCTCGGCGTCGTAGACGGCCTTGTTCGAAACCACGGTGTAGATGAGCGAGCCGTCTTTGCGAAGCCGCGCCGTTTCAAACGTGGAGAAACCGGTGGCGAGCGCTTCCCGCCGGTACTGGTCGAGGTCGTCAACGTGACCATGCGGGACGATCAGCGCGTCGACCGAGCTGCCGAGCGCGTCCGCGGCCGTATAGCCAAACAGGCGTTCGGCGCCGCTGTTCCAGTACACGATTTCGCCGGCTGGCGTGGTGATGGCGACCGCGTCGGGAAGCTCTCGGAGGAGAAGATCGGTCAGCTGGCGCGTCAGGAGAACTCCTTTCGCGCGGCTGTCCGGTTCCCATGATCATCCCCTGCTTCGCCGGCGGCGAACTGAGCATCTGACTGCGACTTGGGCAATAAAGCCATAAGTGTCGCCGATAACTATAGCAGTGAATAGAAGGTGTCTGTCTCTCCTCGATTGTCTGGATTCGGGGATGGAACGGAAAGGGTACGCCTGAATCCGGCAGTGGGGTCACATAGTCGCGGAAACGTGGAAATAACCATATGACGACCTCGGGCGATATGCATTTTCACCGTCTGCCTGCTTCGTGCATGACCCCCTCCTGTCCGAGGAGATGGCGTCACCCACCGACCATCACTAATCACAGGAGCTGCAACTTGCCAAAGCACAGACAAGAGTGTCTGTGCCACACCGCTCTCGCGCTGGTACCACGCATCGGTATGGGCAGGGGCAATGTGGCACAGACACTCTTTTGTCTGTGCTGCCGATGCTCGGGACGCGTATGGCATTCGCGAAGCTCCGGGAGTGCGGTGGCGACTGAGCCACGAACCTCGAATGCGCACGAAAGGGTTCACGCCAGCAGGATCCCCGAGGTGCGTGATGACCTATTTTTGGGACACTCAGCTTCGACCGCTGACCCTACAAACCTGGCCTGTGACCCTGGAAAGTTAGGGTCTGACCCTGGAAAGTCAGGGTTCGACCTGAGCGGCTACTCCTCTTCCGGACCCCAGATCGACCCGAGGTCGATCTCGGCTTCAGGAAAGGGATCGGCGCGCACGATGTCGTCGCCGGTGAAGGTGGCGGCGTACTTCCAGTTGTCACCATCGAGCGTCAGCACTTCGAGCATGCGGCCGATCGGATCGACGAGCCACATCCACGCAACACCGTGCTCGGCGTAAATGCGCATCTTTTTGCCGCGATCCACGCGCAGCGAGGAGGGGGAAATGACCTCACAGACCCAGTCGGGCGTGACCACAAAACGTTGATCCTTCGGAATCCGTGGCATGCGCTCGCGCCGCCACCCACCGAGATCCGGCACCAACACTTGCTCATTCAAAATGAAGTGAACCTCGGGTTCAAAAACGATCCACCATCCACCCGGACCGCTGCGACCACGGTCGTAGGGAGGTCCAATATCCATGGCGAGGGCGGTCGCAAAGCGTGCATGCGGTCCGCCCGGGCGCGGCGACGTGTACAGATCGCCATCGATCAATTCGGCGACCATGTTCTCCGGAACCTTCTCCAGATCCGCGTATGTCGCGCGGTGACTCATGCGCGCTTTCATTCGTTGGATTGTACGCGCGCCCGCGATTCCGCTAAGGTTCGTCGCCATGTTGCGACGCCTGCTTCTCACACTCACCTTCTTTGTCGCCGTCATCGCCCACGCCGCTCCACGGCGCGTAGATATCGTCATCACCGGCGGCACCGTCATCACCATGGCCGGACCGAACATCGATGACGGCGCGGTGGCCCTCGACAAGGGCAACATCGTCGGCGTCGGCAAGTCCGCCGACATCGCCAAACAGTTCGCCGGCGCGGAGACGATTCAGGCGCGCGGCATGGCCATCCTTCCCGGCTTCGTCAACGCGCACACGCATGCGCCG
>Ga0157375_10005470_pt1 | contig 11045 bp, 9 predicted proteins | sample M35metaG_FD_115311 | JGI IMG/M metagenome (GOLD analysis project Ga0157375, IMG submission 115311) | Miscanthus rhizosphere microbial communities from Kellogg Biological Station, Michigan, USA - M3-5 metaG | ecosystem: Host-associated > Plants > Roots > Rhizosphere > Soil | place: USA: Michigan...
AACTGTGTTCCTGTTCTCGCGTAAGAACCGCCAGTTGCTGGGGTTGGATATAACAACCTCCTCGATCAAGCTGATCGAGCTGGCTAATTCCGGTGGTCGCTACGTCGTCGAGTCGTACGCGGCAGAGGCGACTCCCGCGAATTCGATGAACGAAAAGACACTGGTGGACCCCCAGGCGGTCGGTGAAGCCATCCGCCGCGCGGTCAAGCGCTCAGGGGCGACCAGCACCGAGGTTGCCATCGCCATCAGCGGCGATGCGGCCATCACCAAAGTGATCCAGATGCCCAAGGGCCTGCGCGATGCGGACCTGGAGGCTCAGGTCGAGATGCAGGCCGACCAGTACATCCCGTTCCCCATGGACGAGGTGAGCTACGACTTCGAGGTGCTCGGCCCCTCGGACAAGGACGCCGAGTCGGTCGACGTGCTGCTGGTGGCCTCGCGCTCCGACAACGTCGAGCAGCGCCGCGCCGCGGTGGCCGCTGCGGGACTCAATGCCCGCATCGTCGATGTCGAGGCCTTCGCCCTTGAGAACGCCTGCAAGCTCATGACGCACCAGATGCCTGACGGTGGCATCGATCGGACCATCGCGGTGGCCGACTTTGGCGCCAGCAGCACCACCTTCAGCGTGCTGCGCAACCTCAAGATCATCTACACGCGCGATTTCGCCTTCGGCGGCCAGCAGCTGACCGAGGAGATCATGCGTACCTACGGCCTGACCATGGAAGAGGCCGGCCGCGCCAAGAAGGAAGGGGGCCTCCCCGGTAACTTCCAGGCCGAAGTGCTCGATCCGTTCATCGACGACATGACCCAGCAGGTGAGCCGCTCGCTGCAGTTCTACCTGGCCTCGGGCAGCGGGCGCGACCAGCCCGAGAAGATCCTGATCTGCGGCGGCTGCGGCAATGTCTCCGGCGTCGCGGACGTGATCCAGAGCCGGGTAGGCATCACCGCCGAGAAGGGCGATCCCTTCGGGCAGATGAAGCTGTCTTCACGCGCGCGCGCCCAGGCCGTGCAGCGCGACGCCACGGCACTTTTGACTGCCTGCGGCCTGGCCCTGCGGAGTTTTGACTGACATGCCACGCATAAATCTATTGCCCTGGCGTGACCAGCAGCGCAAAGAGCGCAAGCTGGCGTTCTTCGTAGCCTTAGGCGGTGCGGCGCTCGCGGCACTGGTGGCCGCCTTTGCCGGCTACCTGCTGTTCAAGTCGATGATCAGCTCCCAGGAGCAGCGCAACGACAGGTTGCGCGCCGAGATCAAGACCGTGGACCGGCAGATCGAGGAGATCAACGACCTGGAGACCCAGAAGCAGCGCTTTATCGCGCGCATGCAGGTCATCGAGAAGCTCCAGCGCTCGCGCTCGGAGGTCGTGCACCTGTTCGACGAGATCGCCCGCACCATGCCGGACGGTACCTATCTGACCTCCTTCAAGCAGGAAGGTAAGCACCTGAAGTTCGAGGGCGTGGCGCAGTCATCGACGCGCGTCTCGACCTTCATGCGCAACATCTCGGCCTCGCAGTGGATGAAGGATCCAGAGCTCGAGGTGGTCGAGAGCAAGCCCGGCGCCACGGTCGGCAACAGCTTCGTGCTGGATGCCGGCGAGATCGTGGCCGCGGGCGATGAGGATGACGATGCGGCGGCCAAGCCCAAGCAGCGCATCCGCAGCGGAGGTGCCAAATGAGCCTGATGCAGGAACTGCGCTCGCTCGATCCGCGCGACCCGGGGCGCTGGCCGCTGGCGGTACGCACCGGTGCGGTTGCCGTGTGCTTCGTGGTGGTCTCGCTCATGGCCCTCTACTTCTTCGTCTGGACGGACCTCAACCCGCAGCTCCAGCAGCTCGAGGACCAGGAGCAGCAGCTGCGCAACGAGTTCCAGACCAAGCATTCCAAGGCCACCAACCTGGACGTCTACAAGCAGCAGCTCGCGGACATCGAGAAATCCTTCGGCGCCATGCTGCGCCAGCTCCCCAGCAAGACCGAGGTCGATAACCTGCTGGTGGACATCTCGCAAACGGGACTTGCGGCGGCACTGGATCAGAAGCTGTTCCAGCCCGAGGGCGAGATCAAGAAGGACTTCTACGCCGAGCGGCCGATCAAGATCCGCTTCGCCGGGAGCTATCACCAGTTCGGCAACTTCGTGAGCGGGATTGCAGCGCTCCCGCGCATCGTGACGTTGCACGACGTGCAGATCACGCCGGTCCAGCACGCCGCGGGTGCGACCGTGTTCGACCAGCTGCAGATGGATTTGACCGCCAAGACCTACCGCTACCTCGACGATGAGGAAGTGGCGACGGCCGAGGCAGACCGGCGCAAGGCTGAGCAGAAAGCCAAGCGGCCCCAGGGCTGATGGCGCCTATAAGCAACGGGTAAGCGGATGAAGCAGCAGCAAAATCTGGCTCGACGGACCTTAGGTGTCCTGGCGCTTTGCGCCGGGGTGCTCGTCGGCTGTTCGGGGCGCGACGGAGACCTGACGCGCTTCATCGAGCAGACCAAGAAGGAGCCGGGCGGGCGCGTTGAGCCGCTCCCCGAGGTCAAGCCCTACGACAGCTATGTGTATTCGAGCAGCGCGCTGCGCTCGCCGTTTGTGCCCGGAGGTTCGAAAGGCGCCGCCGCCGGCCCGCGCCCCGAGGTGCAGCGCAACCGCGAATTCCTCGAACAGTTCTCGCTGGACACCATGAAGATGGTCGGCACGCTCAAGCTCGATGGCCAGAACTATGGCCTCGTGCAGGTCGCCGACGGTCGGGTGCAGCGCGTGCTCGTTGGCAATCATCTCGGCCAGAACGATGGCCGCATCACCGACATTGTGGCTAACAAGATCAGCCTGATTGAACTCGTACCGGACGGCCTAGGGGGCTACATCGAGCGTCCCGCGGCCTTGGGTTTGAACGAGTGACCGGAATGGAGAGTAAGCGAATGAAGCGACCAACCGTCAATCACCTGCGTACCGCCTTGGGGCTCATATGGGCCTGCCTGGCTGCAACGCTGGTCACGCAGGGCGCCCTGGCGGCCGACGCCGCGGGCAATACCCTGCAGTCGATCGACGTGCAGACCCTGGCCGGCAAGCAGGTTCAGCTTACCCTGCATCTTTCGGGGCCCGCCCCTGAACCGATGAGCTTTACCATCGACAAGCCGGCGCGCATTTCGCTGGACCTGCCGGGCACCACCCTGGCGCTGCCCTCGCGGCGCATCGATGTCGGCTCCGAAGGCGTGGATTCCGTGCTGGCCGCGGAGGCCAACGGCCGCGCTCGCATCGTGCTCAACCTCGAACAGCTCCAGCCCTACACCACGCGGGTGGCCGGCAACGACATCGTCGTGACCATCGGCGCCGGAGTCGCAAGCTCGCACGCCGCCGCCGCCGCCCCGATGGCCGCCGCCAGCAGCCGCGAGCTGCGCAGCATCGATTTCAGACGCGGTGACCATGGGGTCGGCCGGCTGATCGTCAAGCTCTCCGACCCGCGCACCGCCATCAACCTGGTGCAGCAGGGCTCGCAGGTCATCGTCAATTTCGCCGACGCCTCGCTCCCGAAGAAGCTGGCGCGCAGCTACGACACGCAGGACTTCGGCACGCCGGTCAGCGGCTTCGACGCGATCCGCGTCGGCAACGACACGCACATCGTGCTCAATACCACCGGCGACTTCCAGCAGCTGGCCTACCAGTCGGACGACGAGTACGTGGTCGAGGTGCAGCCGCTGACCAAGTCGGCCGCGCAGGCCGCGGACGACAAGAAGATCTACACCGGCGAGAAGCTGTCCTTGAACTTCCAGGACATCGACACCCGCGCGGTGCTGCAGCTGCTGGCCGATGCCAGCGGCCAGAACATCGTGGTTAGCGACACGGTCCGCGGCAGCGTGACGCTGCGCCTGCAGAGCGTCCCCTGGGACCAGGCGCTCGACATCGTGCTGCGCACCAAGGGCCTGGATAAGCGCCGCGATGGCAACGTGATCATCGTCGCGCCCTCCGAGGAGCTGGCCTCGCGCGAGAAGGCGGACCTGGCCTCCAAGAAGGACATCCAGGAGCTCGCCCCGCTCCGTACCGAATACCTGCAGATCAACTACGCCAAGGCGGTTGATCTGGCGCTCCTGCTCAAGGGCGGCGCCAACGCGAACTCGGTACTGTCAACCCGCGGCAGTGTCGCGGTCGATGAGCGCACCAACACGCTGCTGCTGGTCGACACCTCGGAAGGCCTCGATGCCATCCGCAAGATGGTCGCGACCCTCGACATTCCGGTGAAGCAGGTGCTGATCGAATCGCGCCTGGTCATCGTCAATGACGACTTCGAGCGCGACCTCGGCGTGCGCTTCGGCTACACCGGCGTGCACAGCAACGGCAACAACGGCATGTTCATGACCTCGGGCACCGCGGCCGGCACGGACACGGGCCTGAACTCGGCGCTCTCGAACCTGCAGAGCAACGGCACCGTCAACCCGGTGGCCGTGCCGACCGGTGATACCGCCGCCAACCGCTACAACGTCAACATGCCGGTCGCCAATCCGGCCGGTAGCCTCGCGTTCCTGCTGCTCGGGTCCGACTACATCGTCGATCTGGAGCTGTCAGCCGCCCAGGCCGAAGGCCGTGGCGAGGTTGTCTCCTCGCCGCGCGTGATCACGGCGAACCAGAAGGAAGCCTACATCGAGCAGGGTACGGAAATTCCGTACCAGGAAGCGGCCTCGAGCGGCGCGACCACGGTTTCGTTCAAGAAGGCGGTGCTCTCGCTCAAGGTGACCCCGCTGATCACGCCCGACAATCGCATCATCCTCGACCTGTTCGTGACCAAGGACAGCGTCGGCCAGGTGGTGGTGACCTCGGGCGGCGCCAACGTGCCTTCGATCGACACCCGCAAGATGGCCACACGCGTGATGGTCGCCGACGGCCAGACCGTGGTGCTCGGCGGCATCCTCGAGACCAACCGCAGCGAGACGATCAAGAAGGTGCCGTGGCTGGGCGACATTCCGGTGCTCGGGCACCTGTTCAAGAACACGACCACGATTAACAAGAAGAATGAGCTGTTGATCTTCGTGACGCCGAAGATCCTGCGTGAAGGGGTGAAGGTCAATTGACCTTCAGGAAGCTACTCGTGGGATTTACTAGAGAATCAATTGCTCAGGTGAATATGATGCGCAAATTCAGATGGCTTTCGGCACTGCTGACCCTGGCACTGGCTGCCTGCGGCGGTGACACTAACGATTGCGGTTCATCGTTTGGCCAACCCTGCGGAACCAGCGGTAACCCGACGGTGCCGGTTGCCTCGGTATTGCTGGTGTCCGACACCTCGACGATCCCGTCCGACAATGCGACCTCAGCCAATCTCACCGCCTACGTGCAGGATGCCAATAACAATTTCATCCCGGGCGTGACGGTTTCGTTTGTGCCGAGCTCGGGCGGCATCGCGGTCACTCAGGCGGTGACGGATGACAACGGCGTGGCGACGGCCACCTTGAGCACGCTGGGCGACCCGTCCAATCGCACGATCACCGTGACGGCCACGGCTGACAAGATCAGCACGTCGGCCAACATCGATGTAACCGGAACCACGCTGCAATTGCAGGGTCCGACCGCGTTGACCACGGGCCAGGTGGCGACCTACACCATCTCGCTGACCGACGCGGGCGCCAAGGGCATCGCCAGCACCGACATCACGATTACAGCTCCAGCCGACCTGACGGTGAGTACCACTACCGTGACCACCGACAGCCAGGGCCGCGCTACCTTTACTGCCACGGGCGGCACGGGCGGCGCAGGCGGACTCACGGTCGCGGGCCTGGGCCTTACGACCACCTTGAACGTGACCGTCAATGGCGATGCCTTGAGCTTCACGGCGCCCGCCGCCAACATCAACATTCCGCTCGGTGTCAGCAAGACTTTCACCGTGCACTGGGCCCAGAACAACACGGCGGTCGCCAACCAGCCGATCGACTTCGCGACCACGCGCGGCTGCATCAATTCGCCCGTCACGGCCTGCTCATCCACGGCCACGGCGACCACCGATGCCTCGGGCAACGCCTCCGTGACGATCGTGTCCAACAACGCCGGCGGCGCTACGGTCAGCGCGACCACGGCCACGGCGATCACGGCCACGCTGACCAGCCAATTTATTGCCACGGTGGCCAGTTCCATAGACGTGCAGCCCTCGGTGTTCGTGCTGGCGCCGGGCGATTCGAGCACCATCAATGCGGTGGTCAGGGACGTGAACAACAACCTGGTGACCGGCGCAACTGTGGTGTTCTCGCTCAATGACATCACCGGCGGCACGTTGACCACGGCCGCGGCCAAGACCGACCTCGAGGGCCGTGCGCAGTCCGTGTACACCGCAGGCAGCGTGACCTCGGCTGCCGGCGGCGTGCAGGTTACCGCGACCGTGCAGGGCACCGCGGTCGCCAAGACCGTCGGACTCACCGTCGCTGCGCGACAGGTGTTCATCTCGATCGGCACGGGCAATGAAATCTCGGAGCCCAATGCCGCGCAGTACGCTATTCCCTACGTCATCCAGGTTACCGACTCGACCGGCGCGGGCGTCAAGGGCGTGGCTCTGTCGATGAGCGTGCTCTCGCAGCGCTACTTCAAGGGTCACCGCGTTGCCGGTACCTCGGCGTGGGGCACTTGCTACACCATTCCGCAGGATTCGGCGAATTGCATCGTCGGCACGCCGCCCTCGGCGACTGTCACGATGGGTTGCGCTGATGAGGACTTCAACCGCAACGGCGTGCTCGATCCGGGCGAGAACAAGAACGGCAACAACCCGGCCACGATCTCGCCGGCGTTCCCGACCGGCTATCCGACGCTGGAGGCCGGCAACATCGCGGCGGTCGCGCCCACCACCAGCGGCAGCTTCACGACCGATGATTCGGGGTTCGCGTTCGCAACCGTGTACTACCCGCAGGAGTACGCTTACTACCTGCAGGTGACACTGCAGGCGCAGACCTCGGTGCAGGGCACCGCGTATTCGGCCAGCACGACCTTCCTGGTGCCGGGCTCCGCGACCGACTTTACGGACATCACCAAGGCCCCGCCGGGCCCCTTGAGTCCGTTTGGCGATAGCGCGACCTGCAGCGACATGCTCTGAGCTTTAGACCCTCAAGGTCTGCACAGCGGCCGCCTTCGAGGCGGCCGCTTTGTTTCTGCCTGCCGCCTTGGGCATGCTATGAGGGCCATGCTCGGAACCAGCAACATCTTCCTTATCGGCCCGATGGGTTCGGGCAAGACCGCGGTCGGGCGCCAGCTCGCGCGGCTTCTCGACCGGGAGTTCTTCGACAGCGACCATGAGATCGAACGCAGCACCGGCGTCGACATTGGACTTATTTTCGAGCGCGAGGGCGAAGCGGGCTTCCGGCGGCGTGAACGCGAGGCGATCGCCACCTTGAGCGCCCGCCCAAACATCGTGCTGGCGACCGGCGGAGGCGCGGTCATGGATGCGGACTCGCGCCGCTACCTCGCCGAGCGCGGCTGGGTGGTGTACCTGGAAACCTCGGTGGCCCAGCAGGTGGAGCGTGCGGGGCGCACCCGGCACCGGCCCATGCTTGCGGGGGTAGATCCGCGCCGGCGGCTGGAAGAACTGATGCTAATTCGCGAACCGCTGTACCAGGCGATCGCCGATTACACCGCCACCACCACCCGCAAGCGGGTGGGCGCGGTCGCCGAGCTCATACTTCGCGCTCATCAGGGCGCTCACCCGCAGCCCTAAAGCGCCGAGGGTTATACTCTCGCGCCCGCTCAGCGCGCTCATATGCAGACACTCACCGTAGAGCTCGAAGATCGCTCCTACCCGATCAGCATCGGTGCCGGGCTGTTGCGCCAGCAGGCGCTTTTGCAGGCGGCAGTGCCCTCGAACGATATCCTCTTGGTCAGCAACACCATCGTGGCGCCGCTCTATGCCAAGGCCCTGACGAGCGCCCTTCCCGGCCGGCGCATCGTCGAGGTGATACTGCCGGATGGTGAACAGCACAAGTCACTTGCCATCGCCGGGCGCGTATTTGATGTGCTGGTGGCTAATCGCTTCGGGCGCGAAGCCGTGGTGCTGGCCTTAGGAGGCGGGGTGGTGGGCGATCTGGCCGGGTTCGTGGCCGCCTGCTACCAGCGCGGGATTGATTTCGTGCAGGTGCCCACCACGCTCCTGGCGCAGGTCGACTCCTCGGTGGGCGGCAAGACGGCCGTCAACCATCCCGGCGGGAAGAATTTGATCGGTGCCTTCCACCAGCCGCGCGAGGTACTGTCGGACACCGACGTGCTCGCGACGCTCCCGGACCGCGAGTATCAGGCGGGACTGGCGGAAATCATCAAGTACGGGCTGATCTGCGATCGTGCATTCTTCGAATGGCTCGAGCAGAACATGGACTCGCTCGCGCGCCGCGATGGCGCGCTGCTGGAGCGCGCGATCTTCCGTTCCTGCCAGATCAAGGCGCAAATCGTCGGGCGCGATGAGCGCGAGCTGGGCGAGCGCGCCCTGCTCAACCTCGGGCATACCTTCGGGCACGCCATCGAGGCCGCGACCGGCTACGTGGAGTGGCTGCACGGGGAGGCGGTGGGCGTTGGACTGCTGATGGCCGCGAGCCTATCGCAGTGCCTGGGGTCGCTGAGCGAAGATGACGTCGAGCGCGTCAGGGCGCTGTTGCAGCGCGCGGGCTTACGCACCGCGGCGCCGCGCATCGGGGCTGACAAGGCCATCGAGTACATGAGCGTGGACAAGAAAGTGAAATCGGGGCGCGTGCGCTTGGTGCTGATGTCCTCGCTCGGCGAGGCCTACATCAGCGGCGAGTACCCGGACGCCGCGCTGGATGAGACGCTGCGCGCGTTTCTGGACAAATGAGCGCGGCGGCGGCACCCGGCGCTGCGCTGGCCCCCTACGCCGCCCACGACGAGCGCTCGCGCGGGCGGCGCTTCCCGGAACCGCCGCCGGAATACCGCGGCGAGTTCCAGCGCGATCGCGACCGCATCATCCACAGCAACGCGTTCCGGCGGCTCGCCTACAAGACCCAGGTGTTCGTCAATCACGAGGGCGATCTGTACCGCACCCGCGTCACCCACTCGATCGAGGTGGCGCAGATTGCGCGCTCGATCGCGCGCGCACTGGCGCTGAATGAAACCCTGGTCGAGGCGATCTCACTCGCGCACGATCTGGGCCACACGCCCTTCGGTCACGCCGGCCAGGACGCGCTCAATGCCTGCATGCGCGAGTTCGGCGGTTTCGAACACAACCTGCAATCGCTCCGCGTGGTCGATGAGCTCGAGGAGCGCTATCCCGCCTTTCCGGGACTGAACCTGACCTTCGAGTGTCGCGAGGGGATTCTCAAGCACTGCGCCTTACCGAAGGCGCGCGAACTGGGCGAGGTCGGGCGGCGCTTCATCGAGCGCAAGCGCAGCGGCCTTGAGGCACAGCTTGCGAACCTGGCCGACGAGATTGCCTACAACAATCACGACGTGGACGATGGCTTGCGCTCGGGCCTGATCACGCTCGAGGAGCTGCGCGAGGTGCGCCTGGTGCGGCGGCACTTCGAGGCGGTCCAGGCTGCCTACCCGCAGCTGGCCGCGCGCCGCGCGGTGCATGAAATCATCCGGCACATGATCAACGAGGTGGTGATCAGCGTGATCCGCACCAGCGCGGAGCTGCTGCGCGCGGCGGCCCCTGCCGATATCGACGCGGTGCGCGAGCATCCCAAGCCGCTGATCGCCATGGGCGAGGAGATCGGCGCGCAGCACCTGGAGCTCAAGCAGTTCCTGCGCGAGCGCCTCTACAGGCATCATCGCGTGCTGCGCATGACCAGCAAGGCCAAGCGGGTGCTCGAGAGCCTGTTCGGCGCGTTCATGGGGGACGTGCGCCTGATGCCGGAGGAATACTGCGCGGCCGCGATCCAGGCCGAAGCGAGCGCAGGGCCGAGTGGCCGCGCGAGGATCGTCGCCGATTACATCGCCGGCATGACCGATCGCTATGCAATTTTGGAGCACCGGCGGCTGTTTGACCCGGCGGAGCGCACCTGAAGGACCGCCTGACCATGCAACACGACATCCCCAATCGCGAGCGGCTGATCTTTGCGCTCGATGTCGCCGATGCGGCGGCGGCGCGCGAGCTGGTCGAGCGGCTCGGCGAGGCCGTGCAGTTCTACAAGATCGGCCTTGAACTGTTCATGGCCGGGGAATACTTCGCACTGCTGGATTGGCTGGTCGCGCGGCAGAAGAAAGTATTCGTGGATCTGAAGTTCTTCGATGTGCCGGCAACGGTGGCGGCGGCCGTGCGGCAGCTTCGCAATCGCGGCGTCACCTTGACCACCGTGCACGGCAATCAGTCGATCATGGAGGCGGCTGCGGCGGCAAAGGGCGACGTCAAGGTGCTAGCCGTGACGGTGCTGACCAGCCTGGACCGCGGCGATCTTGATGATCTTGGTTTTCAATGCGATGTGCAGCAGCTGGTCCTGTCTCGGGCACGCCGGGCGCTGGAGGCCGGCTGCGATGGGGTGGTGTCCTCGGGGCTGGAGGCCCAGCTCCTCCGCCAGCACATCGACTCGCGGCTTTTGGTGGTCACCCCGGGCATCCGGCCAGTCGAGAACCGCCCGAGCGATGACCAGAAGCGCGTTGTATCCGTGGCACAGGCGCTGGAGTACGGGGCCGACTACATTGTCGTTGGCCGCCCGATCCGCGACGCCGCCGATCCAAAGGCCGCAGCAGAGCTCATTCAGCGGCAGATCGAGAGCAGCGTTAACCCTCCCAAAATCCGGGCCAAAACGCCCTAAAGCTGCGCCGTTTCGACGGTTGGCAGGGGGTTCTGTCTCGCCGGCGCAACACCTTTGATGCGTTTACTCACTCCGGCCGCCTTTCTACCACATTGATTCCTTTGTCCTATTGTAATTGGAATTTTTTGTGCGCCGCACTATTTACCCTATTGCATTGACATAAGACGGGGCTGAAAGGTATTGTAAAACACTGATCCGATTATGTTTAACCAAGGGTAACACTTGGGCGCAGGGGTAGATGTTGATGACGAGCGCACCGCGCTCCTTGAGGCAATCGAGGAGTCGCTGCGTCCACTCATGCGCGCCGCATTTGCATACGGCGTCAGTTACCA
>Ga0157375_10005471_pt1 | contig 11045 bp, 8 predicted proteins | sample M35metaG_FD_115311 | JGI IMG/M metagenome (GOLD analysis project Ga0157375, IMG submission 115311) | Miscanthus rhizosphere microbial communities from Kellogg Biological Station, Michigan, USA - M3-5 metaG | ecosystem: Host-associated > Plants > Roots > Rhizosphere > Soil | place: USA: Michigan...
CCAGGCTGATGCGCGGCCCGCCGCTGCGGTTGGCCTGCTCGTCGAGCGCCACGCCGAGCCAGCGCGCCTGCCGGCAGACGCGCGCGCGGATCTCTTCGCTGTTCTCGCCGATCCCGCCGGTGAAGACGATCGCGTCCAGGCCGCCCAGCGCCGCAGCCAGCGAGCCGAGCTCGCGGCCGATGCGATAGACGTAGAGATCGATCGCCAGCCGGGCGCGCGCCGCGTCGCTCGCGAGCAGCTCGCGCATGTCGCTCGACAGCCCGGAAACGCCCAGCAGCCCGGACTCGCTGTAGATCAGCTTTTCGATCGCCCGCGTGTCCATGCCGCGCTGGTCCATCAGGTAGAGGATCACGCCCGGGTCGAGCGAACCGCAGCGGGTGCCCATCGGCAAGCCGTCGACGGCGGTGAAGCCCATCGTGCTCGCGACGCTGCGGCCGGCGGACAGCGCGCACATGCTGGCGCCGTTGCCCAGGTGCAGGACCACGCAGCGCCCGCTCGCCGCGGCCGGGTCGAGCTGCGGCAGCACGGAGGCGATGTACTCGTACGACAGGCCGTGGAAGCCGTAGCGCTGCACGCCTGCCTCGTGCAACTCCATGGGCAGGGCGAACATCTGCGCGAGCTCGGGCTGGGCGCGATGGAAGGCCGTGTCGAAGCAGGCCACCTGCGGCAGCTCCGGACGGCGCTCGAGGAGGAGCCGGATCGGCGTCAGGTTGTGCGGCTGGTGCAGCGGTGCGAGCGGGACGAACTGCGCCAGGTCCTTCAGCACCGCGCCGTCGACGCGCACCGGCTTGGCGTAGTGCTGCCCGCCGTGGACGACTCGATGGCCGATTCCTGCGAGCGGGGTCGAGCCGAGCTTCGCGCGGACGAACTCGACGATGTGCTGGAGCGCGCCGTCGTGGCCGAGCTTGCTGCCTTCGTCCCAGCTGCGCGTCGAGATGGTGGCGCCGGCCGGATCCTTGGCGACGAAGCGGGGCGCCGTGTTGATCGATTCGGCCTGGCCGCGCAGCATCAACGCCAGGTCGGCGCCGCCGAACAGCGAGAACTTGATGCTCGACGAGCCGGCGTTGAGAACCGCGATGGCCGCGCTCATCACGCCGCCACCGTCTTTTGCAGGTCCTCGCGCCGCGCCTTGGCGACGAGGGCGGCGACTGCGCACGAGGCCAGGCGCGTCGAGACCGAGTCGGCCCGGCTGGTGAGGATGACCGGCACGCGTGCTCCGAGCACGATCCCCGCTGCGTCGGCGTCGGCCATGAAGCTGAGGCTCTTGGCCAGCATGTTGCCGGCTTCCAGGTCGGGAACGATGAGGATGTCGGCGCGTCCGGCCACCGGCGACGTGATCTTCTTGATCTTGGCGGCGCCGAGGTCGATCGCGTTGTCGAGGGCGAGCGGCCCGTCGAGGAGGCCGCCCGTGATCTGGCCGCGCTCGGCCATCTTGCACAGCGCCGCGGCCTCGATGGTCGACGGCACCTTCGGGTTGATCGTCTCCATCGCCGAGAGGATCGCCACCTTGGGCTCCGCCATCCCGAGCGCGTGCGCGAGGTCGATCGCGTTCTGGACGATGTGGACCTTGTCCTCGAGCGTCGGAAAGATGTTCACCGCGGCGTCGCTGATGATGACGACGCGATCGATCGCCGGCACGTCCATGACGAAGCAGTGGCTGACGCGCCGGCTCGTGCGCAGGCCGGTCTCGCGCTTGACCACCGCGGCCATGATCTCGTCGGAATGGAGGCTCCCCTTCATCAGCATTTCCGCCTTGCCCTCGCGTGCGAGGCGAACGGCGGTCTCGGCGGAGGCGACGCTGTGCGGCGCATCGACGACCTCGAAGGCGGAGATGTCGATCCGGAATTGGGCGGCGACTGCCGCGATGCGCGCTTTCGGCCCGACCAGGATCGGACGGATCAGCCCCAGCTCCGCGGCTTCGACGGCACCGCGCAGCGAGCTCTCGTCGCAGGGATGCGCGACCGCGCACGCCGTCGCGGGCAGCGCCTTGCAGCGGGCGATCAGGGCATCGTACTTGTGGTGCTGTCGTTCTGACATGGCTGCTCTACCTCTGGGTTGTTCCGGCCGCGCGCCGGCTGGTGGAAACGTCTTGTGAGAGCCATTCCAGACGTGCCGGCCGTGCTCGACGGTGGATCGAAAGATCGCCGGCGCCTACCCGTGGCATGTCTGTCTCGCTCTCTCGCTTTGGGGTCCCCGCTCGTCCCGATGCGTTCACGCCTCGTCGTGCCCGCGCACCGGACGCGCTAGATCGCCATCTCGGGCACCTTGCTCGGCACGACCAGCTCGGCCTCGGTGAGGTCGAGCACCTGCCGCACCGACACGCCGGGCGCGGTTTCCATCAACGTCGCACGCCCGTTGGGAAAGGCGATCACCGCCAGCTCGCCCACCAGCAGGTCGACCGGCCGCGCCGAAGTCAGCGGCAGCGAGCACACCTCGACGACGTTCGACAATCAGTGCCACCGCATCGGCGAGGGAGATCGTTCGCATTAGCACCTCCGCACGTAGCGTGCGATCAGGTGCATTGAAGCGCCCGCACCTTGGCCGCGCTATAGCCCCAAGGTGTCATTCCGGCGCTCGACAATCCGGGGCCCACTGCGGACGCGATGGACGTGGTCGGGATCCTGCTCGAGGCACAGCCTCTGATGGCGCTGTTCCTCACGTTCGGCGAGGTCATTCGTGCGCTGCCTGGCGGCAACACCCTGGGCGGTTCGCACGGGACACCACCACCATCTCGCGGCTCACGCGCGCGGCTCCGCGGTCCTTGCCATTCGAACAATTGATGCCGACCGACCGGCCCCACCCTTCGCTGTTGCGGTGAGCACCGGACTTCACCGCGTGGGCGCCGTCGGCGCGCCACGACCCGGGTTGCGCAGGTAGACGAACCAGTAGACGGCCGCGACCAGCAGCGCTCCGCCGATGATGTTGCCGATCGCGACGGGGACCAGGTTGCCGACGAAGCCGGACCAGCTCAGGGCCGGGAAGTCCGCGGCCGTCTTGCCGATCGAAAGCCAGAACGAATCGGGGGCGGTCGCCTTGATGAGGAGGCCCATCGGGATGAAATAGGCGTTGGCGATGCTGTGCTCGAAGCCCGCGGCGGCGAAGGCAGCGACGGGAAGGATGATGAGCGCGACCCGGTCGACGGCCGTGCGGGCGCTGTAGCACATCCAGGCGGCAAGGCAGACCAGCGCGTTGCACATGATGCCGAGCGCCAGCGCCGGCACGAAGGCAAGCGCGGCCTTGCTGTTGGCCGTCGTCAACGCCGCCAGACCCACCGCACCGGAGCCGAAGGTGTACTGGGTCGTGCAGAGCATCAGGCCGGCCGTCGCCATCGCTCCAGCGCAGTTGCCGACGAAGGTGAGAAGCCAGTTCAGCAACAGGCTGCTCGTCGTCACCTTGCCGCTCGCCCAGGCCATGACGATCAGGTTGTTTCCGGTGAACAGCTCGGCGCCGGCGACGACGACCATGACGAGCCCCACCGAGAAGACAGTCCCCGACAGCAGCTTCGCGACGCCGAAGGGCAACCCGCCGGCTCCGGCGCTCACCGTCGTCGAGAAGATGGCGCCGAACGCAACGAAGGCGCCGCCCACCAAGCTCAGCACGAGGATGGTGAGGGGATCCATCGATGCTCGCTGCACCCCGCTCAGCTCGGCGCGCCGGGCCATCTCGCCCGGCATGATCGTGTCGATCGAGACCGCCTGCGGTGCCTTCCTTGCGGCGGTGTCGTTCATCGCTTCGTCGATCAGTAGACGGTCAGTCCCCGGCTGCGAAACTGCTCGCGCACGCGCTCGCTCAGCTCGGCGCTCGGCGCCTCGCAGTTCGCAAGCGGATATTCGAGGCCGAGCTTGGTCCACTTGTCGCTGCCCAGCTGGTGGAAGCGCAGGATCTCGACCCGTTCGATCGTCTTCAGGCCGGCGCAGAAGTCGGCCACCTTCTCGACGTTGTCGAAGCCGTCGGTGAGCCCCGGAACGAGCACGTAGCGGATCCACATCGGCCGTCCCAGCGCGGAAAGGCGCTTCGCGTAGTCCAGCGTCGGCTGGAGCGGTTGGTTCGTGACCTTCTTGTATATCTTCGGGTCGCCGGACTTGATGTCGAGCAGGTGCAGGTCGATGTCCATCATCTCCTGATCGGTCATCCGGTCACCCATGCGGCCGGACGTGTCGAGGCAGGTGTGCAGGCCGAGCTCCTTGCAGCGGCGGAAGATCCGCGTCATGAAGGGCCGCTGCACCATCGGCTCGCCGCCCGACAGCGTGATGCCGCCCTTGGTGATGTTGAGCACCTTCGCGTACTTGCCAATCTGCCGCATCGCGGCGGAGACCGTGACCGGATGGCCGTTGCGCTTGTGCCAGGTGTCGGGGTTGTGGCAGTACTGGCAGCGCAAGAGGCAACCGGAGAGGAAGGCGACGAAGCGCAGGCCGGGGCCGTCGACCGTGGTGCCGACCTCGTACGAGTGGACGTAGCCGACGAGGTCGTCCTCTTCCGCGACGTCCTCGAGGTCCGCCGAATGGATCGCGAAGTAGTCCTGCTCGACCCTGCTCTGCTGCGCGCCGGCGCGGTCGATCTGCAGCTCGTAGCGACTGCCGACGCGCGGCGCGCTCATGGCCGCGCCCGGATCACGCGGCGGTCTCCAGCGAGCCGTGGAACGTGCGGTTGATGACGTCCATCTGCTGCTCCTTGGTCAGCCGGACGAAGTTCACCGCATATCCGGAGACCCGAATCGTGAGCTGCGGATACTTCTCCGGATGCTTCATCGCGTCCTGCAGCGTGTCGCGGTTCAGGACGTTGACGTTGACGTGGAAGCCGCCGCTCGCGAAATAGGCATCCAGCGCAGCGGTGCCGCGATCGAGCCGATCCGCCTCGCTGCCGAGCGCCGCCGGCACGACCGAGAGGGTGAGCGAGATGCCGTCCTCGGCGTCGTCGTACGGAATCTTGGCCACCGAGAGCAGCGCCGCGAGCGCGCCGTGCGTGTCGCGGCCGTTCGACGGGTTTGCCCCGGGGGCGAACGCCTGGCCTTTCTTGCGACCGTCCGGCGTGCTGCCCGTCTTCTTTCCATACACCACGTTGGAGGTGATCGTCAGCACCGACTGGGTATGCACCGAGTCGCGATACGACGGGTACATGCGGATCTTGTTCATCATCGTCGACACCAGCAGCTTGGCGATGTCGTCGACGCGGTCGTCGTTGTTGCCGAAGCAGGGAAACTCGCCCTCGGTCTCGAAGTCGGTGATCAGGCCGCGCTCGTCGCGCAGCGGCTTCACCTTCGCGTACTTGATCGCCGACAGGCTGTCGGCCGTGTGCGAGAGGCCGGCGATGCCGCAGGCGAGCGTGCGCAGGACGTCGCGGTCATGCAGCGCCATCTCGACCGCCTCGTAGGCGTATTTGTCGTGCATGAAGTGGATGACGTTGAGCGCGTTGACGTAGGTCTTGGCCAGCCAGTCGAGCATCGGATCGAGGCGGGCCATCACCTCGTCGTAGTCCAGCACGTCGGCCGTGATCGGCTCGAGCTTCGGCCCGATCTGCTTGCCCGTGTCCTCGTCGCGGCCGCCGTTCAATGCATACAGCAGCGTCTTGGGCAGGTTCACCCGCGCGCCGAAGAACTGCATCTGCTTGCCGACCCGCATCGCCGAGACGCAGCAGGCGATGGCGCAGTCGTCGCCCCACTTCGGCCGCATCAGGTCGTCGGATTCGTACTGGATGGCGCTGGTGTCGATCGAGGTCTGCATCGCGAAGCGCTTGAAGCCGTCGGGCAGGCTGGTCGACCAGAAGACCGTCAGGTTCGGCTCCGGCGCCGGTCCGAGGTTGTTCAAGGTGTGCAGCATGCGGAACGCGCTCTTCGTGACCAGCGTCCGGCCGTCCTCGCCCATGCCGCCCACGACCTCGGTCACCCAGACCGGGTCGCCGGAGAAGAGCTCGTTGTATTCCGGCGCGCGCAGGAAGCGGACGATCCGCCACTTGATGATGAGATCGTCGATGATCTCCTGCGCCTGCGTTTCGGTCAGCTTGCCCTCGCGCAGGTCGCGCTCGAAGTAGATGTCCCAGAACGTCGAGAGACGACCCGCCGACATCGCCGCGCCGTTCTGCTGCTTGATTGCCGCCAGATAGCCGAAGTAGGTCCACTGCACCGCTTCGCGCGCGCTGCCGGCCGGCCCGGAGATGTCGAAGCCGTAGCTCGAGGCCATCTCCTTGAGCTCCTTCAGCGAGCGGATTTGCTCGGCGAGCTCCTCGCGAAGGCGAATCACCTCTTCGGTCGAATGGCGATCGTCGAGCTCGTCCTTCTCGCGCGCCTTGTCGGCGAGGAGGAAGTCGACGCCGTACAGGGCCACTCGGCGATAGTCGCCGATGATGCGGCCGCGACCGTACGCGTCGGGCAGGCCGGTCACGATCCCGGATGAACGCGCGGCCCGGATGTCGGCGGTGTAGGCGTCGAAGACGCCGTCGTTGTGGGTCTTGCGGTACTTGGTGAAGACTTCGCCGACCCGCTCGTCCGGCTTGTAGCCGTAGGACTCGAGGCTCGCGGCGACGACCCGCCAGCCGCCGTACGGCATGATCGCGCGCTTGAGCGGCGCGTCGGTCTGCAGGCCGACGATGATCTCGTTGGCCTTGTCGATGTAGCCTGGCGCATGGGCGAGGATGCTCGATGGCACCTGCGAGACGTCGAGGATGCCTTTGTCGCGTTCCGCGTCGAGCAGGGGGCGCAGCGTCCGCCACATGCCGGTCGTGCGCTCGGTCGGACCCTTCAGGAACGTACCGTCGCCTTCGTACGGGGTGTAGTTTTTCTGGATGAACTCGCGGACGTCGACGTGCTCCTGCCACCGTCCGGGTGCAAAGCCGCGCCAGGCCGCTTCAGCCTGCTGGCCCTTGGAACTCTGTTTGATCGCCATTTCCTGCTCTCGCTCGTCGATTGGATCCAACCACGCCTCGCGCCATCTCGCGCCGCATGATCCTTGCGAATTTGAGGGGCCAGCCCGCAACTGTCCATTGCACCTAAGGGAAGTCAACGAAGTAGCGCCGCTGTCACGCTTGCTGCGTGCCCGGTTGCACTGGCATCATGAGCAAGGACTCGTGGAGACTCTGTGGACGTTTGCTCCGGGTGCGGCGAGTTTCGATGTCGCGGACTTCTGGCGTGCTCGACCTCGGCCGGGCCGAGGGTGCGGGGCGCGTCGCTGACCGAGGCCCAGCGCGATTCCTTGACGCCCGATCAGGTGGTGCAGGCCTTCCTGGACGGCAACGCGCGATTCATTTCCGGCACGCAGCGGGACCGCGACTTCCTCGGCGAGATGAGATCGAGCGCCGAGGGCCAGTATCCTGCCCTCATCGTTCTCTCGTGCATCGACTCGCGGACGCCCGTCGAGGTGATCTCCGATCTCGGCATCGGCGATACGTTCAATGCCAAGGTGGCGGGCAACGCCGTCAACGACGACATCCTCGGCTCGATGGAGTACGCGTGCGCGGTCGCCGGAGCGAAGGCGATCGTCGTGCTCGGGCATACCTCGTGCGGCGCCATCAAGGGAGCGATCGACAACGTCGTTCTCGGCAACCTGACCTTGCTGCTCGCCCGCTTCAAGGCGGCGATCGACGCCACGGCGTACGAAGGCGCGCGGACGTCCAAGAACGCGGCCTTCGTCGATGCGGTCGCGCGAACGCAGGTCCTGAAGTCGGCCGAACAGGTGCGCGAGCGGAGCGCGGTGCTCGCCGGCCTCGAGGAGGAGGGGAAGATCAGGATCGCCGCCTCGATGTACGACGTCGCGTCCGGGGTGGTGACTCTCATCTGACGCCGATCGGCCGGCGCGCCCGAGGGCGATCGGAACTCCGTCCAGCGCGAAATACTGCGCACCGATGCACGGATCACCGACGACCGACTTCGACTTTTCCTGACACGCGCTAGCGCGCCGCCCCGACAGATCTCGATCGAGACGCTGGCCATACTGGGCTCAGTGCGAGTGTCGCCGAGCCCACAGGAGCCAGCCCCATGAACGGTTGTTCCCACGAGATCACGTACCAGGCGTTATTCAGGGGTCCGTCGCTGTGCTTTCCATGCGACGAGCGCGGCGAGGTACCGCTCGATTCGCTGAGCGAAGGCGCGCGGGAGAACTACCTCTATGCCCGCGCGGTCGTCGGCATCGAGTACGCCTATCCCTTGATCAGCCAGACTCGTTTCGCGGCGTGAGGCGACCGCCGGCGACCCCGCCGGCGCGTCAGGCGAGAAGCTCGGGCGGCGCGAGCAGTCGGCCACGGCCGCCGAGGCGGCGGTAGTCGCCGAGCACCTCGGCCGCGACGTCGGCGATCCGGTCGGCGGCGCAGATGGCGACACAGGCGCCGCCGAGGCCGGCGCCGGTCCACTTGGCGCCGTGCACGGCGGGATGCTCCTGAAGCAGCGAGACGAGGCGGTCGACCTCGACGAGCGACACCTCGTAGTCGTCGCGCAGGCTGGCATGCGATTCGTTCATGAGCCGGCCGAGCCGGGCCCCGTCGGCACCGGCGACCGCGCGCACGACGCGATCGTTCTCGCTGACGACGTGGCGCGCGCGGCGCCGCCAGGGTTCGGGCAGCGACTCGACCGTGGCGAGGCGTCGCACGTCGCGCAGGCTGGCCACGCCGAGCCGCGCGCACGCTTCCTCGCATTCGCTGCGCCGTTCGCCGACCTTGCTCGGCACCCGCGAGCGGGGGACGCCGGAGTCGATGACGAGCACCGCCGTTCCCGCCGGCAGCGACCAGAGCCGAGCCTCGAGGGTGCGGGCGTCGACGAAGAGCGCGTGCGCCGGGTCGGCCAGGCCCGACGCCATCCGGTCCAGGATCCCGGAGCGAACGCCGGCGTGGTCGATCTCGGCGCGTTGCGCCATTCGCGCGATCTCGACGTCGTCGATGGCGACGTCGAGGAAGCGGCGCAGCGCGCGCAGCGTCGCGACCTCGAGCGCAGCGCTCGACGACAGGCCGACGCCCATCGGCAGCTCGGACCCGACGTGGATGTCGAGCGGCGGGATGGCGTGGCCGCGCCGCGCAACTTCCTGGATGCAGCCGAAGACGTAGCGTCCGAAGGGCTCGTCGGGCCGGCGGTCGAGCCTGAAACGAAGCGGCCGCGCGAAGCCTTCCGAGCGCAGGGTGAACTCTTTGCCGACGGCGTGGCCGAGCGAGACCGTCGTCTGCTGCGCGAGCGCGATCGGCAGGACGAAGCCGTCGTTGTAGTCGGTATGCTCGCCGAGCAGGTTGACGCGGCCGGGCGCGCTGGCCACCGCCTCGGGCGCATAGCCGAACGCGGCGAGGAAGCCGTTTCTCAAGACGGCGTCACCTCGCTCGCGGACGTGCCGCTCCTCTCCGGCCTGCTCGAGGTCCGGCGGTCGAGCCGAAGCTGATGAGGGTCGGGATGGCCTGACTCGGAATCGTTCACCGTACGCTCCTCTCGGGATCGGATCGATTCTGGGTCGTCCGCCGAGATTGCGCTGACGAGCTGGAGAGCGGACCGGCCTGGCCCTCGATCGCCGTCAATCGGTCACGTTTTGCGGCCGCGCGTGCATCAATTTCACACAGTCGGCAGCGGCGGGATGCGAAAGACTCGGGGTCGTACCGAAAAGCATGAATGCACGGGGTCCGGGAAACGTTCAGTCTTCGCTCGTTGAAGGTTCGCATCGCGCTGGCCGGCGCGATGCTGATCCTCGCCAGCGTCACCCTGACCCTGATCTTCGTCCTGCGCGAGGTCGGGCGCAGCAGCGAGCAGATCGTCCTCGACTCGCAGGAAGACGACGCGCGCCGGATCGCGGCGACGGTGTCGCAGCGGCTGGTCGGGCTGCAACGCGCCTTGCGCAGCGTCGCCACGCAGCTGACGCCGGACAGGCTCGCCGAGGCGCCGAAGCTCACTGAGTTCATCCAGGGCCAGGGCGTCCTGTCGACGCTTTTCGCGAGCGTCTTCGTGATTTCGCTCGACGGCAAGATCGTCCTCGTCAGCGACGAGAACGGCGTGCGCGACCCGCAACGCAACGTCGGTGACCGCGACTACTTCAAGGACACCGTGCGCGAGCACCGGCCGATGATCTCCCGCATCGCGACGTCGAGAGTCTCGGGCGAGCCGATCGTGATCCTGACGATGCCGGTGTTCGCCGGCAACGGCAGCGTCGCTGCGGTGCTCGGCGGGTCGCTTCGCCTGTCGAGCCGCTCGCTCCTCGCCGACCTGACCCAGGAACCGATCGACCGGCCCGGCGCGGTCACGACGGTCGTCGTCGACGCCAAGGGCCAGATCCTGTCGCACCCGGCGCGCGACTGGGTGCTTCGCGACGGCGCCTCCGACCCGGCGATCGCCGCCGCGCTCCAGGAGTGGCGCCAGCGCGGCAGCCCGATCGAGCCCGCGGGCTACTCGGTGCGGGCCGGCGAGCACGAGGTCGGCCTCGCCGGCGTGCCCGACGCCGATTGGCTGGTGCTGCGCTCGGGTCGCGCCGACGTCTTGCTCGGCGGGGTTCTCGAAGGCGAGAAGCGGGCCCGCTGGCTCGCCGTCGGCGTCGCCGCCGGCGGCGGGCTGCTGACCTTGCTGATCACCCTGTACCTGCTGCGACCGCTGGCGCGCCTCAAGCAGCGCGCGTTGCTGCTGATCGCCGAGGACGCCGACGTCGAGGCCGGCTGGCCCGATCTCGGCGGCGAGCTCGGCGAGCTCTCGCGAGTCCTCCAGCACGTGATGCGCGAGCGCAAGGCGAGCCAGGCGGCCGGCCAGCTGCTGCTCGCCAAGATGCGCGCGGTGATGGCCAAGGCGCCGGTCGGCATCGCCTTCACGCGCAATCGTCGCTTCGAGCTCGTCAGCGACGAGTTCAACCGCCTGCTCGGCTACGAAGGCTCGGGCCTCGACGGCGAGGCGGCGCGCGTGATCTACGCGTCCGACGAGTTCTATCAGGGACTCGGCACGCGCGTCGCGGCGGCGTTCGGCGTCGGCCGCGTCTTCGCCGAGGAGATCGAGTTCGTGCGCCGCGACGGCAGCCTCTTCTGGGGCCAGCTTCTCGGGGCACCGGTGAGCCGCAACGACGCCAGCGCCGGAACGATCTGGACCCTCGGCGACATCAGCGAGGAGC
>Ga0157375_10005474_pt1 | contig 11042 bp, 9 predicted proteins | sample M35metaG_FD_115311 | JGI IMG/M metagenome (GOLD analysis project Ga0157375, IMG submission 115311) | Miscanthus rhizosphere microbial communities from Kellogg Biological Station, Michigan, USA - M3-5 metaG | ecosystem: Host-associated > Plants > Roots > Rhizosphere > Soil | place: USA: Michigan...
AACTGTGACCTTCTCTTCGATCGTCACCTTCAGAGTGATATCCACCGACTGCCGCGCGCCCGTGATGTCAACTTCTTTAGCGTCCGAGGTGGCGAAGCCTGTCGCAGTGCCTTGAGGGGAATACTTGCCTGGCGCGAGTCCGGCAAAAGTGTAGACGCCTTCACCGTTCGTCGTAGTCTTCTTTTGAACTCCAGTTGCGTCGGTCAGAGTTACGTTCGCGCCGACGATAGCTGCTCCTAATTCGTCAGTGATCAGGCCGCGGAGCGTGCCGCGTGTTTGTTGGGCGGTAGCAAGTGCTGTACCGATGATGACGATTAAAGTGGCGTAGAAGAACTTGCGGGGGAGTATAGAGTTCATTTGAGATCCTTTAGTATGGGCGTCTCCCTGGAGTGCGGCGGCTTGCCGCCGCTTTGTTATCGATGATGCGTGATTGAGGCCAAAGCGGCGGCAAGCCGCCGCACTTCAAGAAGACGCCCTAATTCAGAGATCAAACTATGGCAAGCCGATGCCGAATGTAATGCCGCTCCCTAGACCCGCGGCTGGATTGGGTGCTGTTTGTCCGGGCTGGGGCCGCGGAGCCAGCATTGCGAGTAAGGTATCAGCTCCAGTAACCAGGGAAATGGCTGTCAAGCGACTCGGATCCACACCCTGCGTACTGGAAACGATGATAGTGTCGCCGACCTTAACATCTGCGAGCGGAATTGTCGGCAGTCTCTCGAGCATGTTGTTGATATCGAATCCGCCACCCGGGCGCTGACCGCCTGGCCCCCCTTGCCCACCGGCGCCAGGACCGCTGCCCTGTGGTCTACCTCCCGGCTGGCCTTGTGCGCTTTGCGGCGCCTGACCGCCGCCGCCCGGCGCTCCTCCGCCGGGTCCCCCCGGACCGCGTCCAAAACCACCCATCATCGCGCCCATCTCTGATGCAGGAGGAAACCTGCGCAAGACTGAGTCCTGCTTCACTACGATCGTGAGCGGCCTTTTTTTCTCCAGATCGTTGATCTTGATCTCACCGGTAGCTGGGTCGATGGCATTGACTACGCCTCCGACAGTTCGAAAACTTCCGGTCACCACTTTCTGCGGATTGAAACGAAGAGGATCTTCCGTTCGATCTCCGAGCGCACGTAACTGGTCGCCGACTTTCAGCTCACTAAAATCACTCGGCTTTGCGTCGCCAAACTTGATCGAGTCGGGCGCGTAACGGCGCATTTCGGTCTTGTCGCTGATCGGGATGACGATTGATTGCGTACCAGCCAACGTGCGATGGGAAATCGTGATCTCTTTTGTCTCAGGCTTGAGCGCCGTGATCACGCCGAGAATTCCTCGCCGCCGCCACTCAGCACGTTCCGCGTCCTGCTTCTTCGCAAGATCGCCTTTCGTCATGACCACGATCTGCACCGCCGGAACGGATTTCCGATCCTCAGAGACGGTCCCTCGGGCCATCACGCGATCGCCCACGGCGAGGTCCGCAAGAGTAACGTCAGTGGCGTTCGTCAACGATGTCTCGCCGGGAGCCAGTTTTTTGTAAGTCGTTTTGTCGCCGAAAGAAACGACGACTGTCGAACCGGCATCGGTTTTTATGGTCAACTGTTTCGCCGCCGCGTCAATCGCTTTAACTTCGCCGATCGCATATTTGGCGGTAATGTTTGGGTCAGCCGTCTGCGCGAAGGAGGCTGCGCCGGTAGCGAGCAGCGTTATTAATCCTATGGCGGCCGCAAAAAAGAGCGTCCTCATCACCTATCCCTTCCTGTCCTGTTACGTGAACACCGCAAGCTGCGGATTTATGACTGGTAAGTACCGATTTTTGGTTACGCAATAAAATTCGAGAATGTTCTCACTTATCCGTGGCCAGGCGCCAATTCACACGGTACCGCGCGGTCAGAGCTAGTCCGAAACTGATGATCAGTATGAAAGTCGCCATAAACGGCCAAACGTAGGGCAGCGACGTTAACAGTACCCAAAGACTCGTCCCCAGTAATAACGCCACCGCTTCGGAGTTTTTTGCTACCGGGATATATTTCCGCTGCAACCAACGGCCGGTGGCCGCATACAGGATCACTCGTCCGAACAAACTTGCCACCAACCAGAGAAGCAAAGCGAGCAGTCCCACCAGCACACGGATTGGCTCCGGCATGATCCAGAGGCACAGCAGGACGCCGACGAAAAGCACCACGACGCCAATGAGACCGATAGCGGCCACGCGCAAACTGGTCAACTGCAATCTGGCGATGCCGCGGCTGATGGTGCCCGGCATGGCTGCAGTGAACCCCAGCGACACCAGGAACCAGAACAATACCACCAGTAATCTCGTGCCCAGATAGGCCGGCGTCCAGTGGGGGCTGAACAGGCCCGTCGGGTTTCTCATTATGTCGCGGAGCTCCTGTTGGTAGCCCGCGTACATCATCGTCTTTGCTGCCGGGTTGCGATTCGGAGGCGTGTCCTCCGCATGGTAAGTGCCGCCGAGCACGATAACGTCGCCGCCGATGCGCGACCCTCGCTTCTGAATCACAGAACCGCCGATCGTGGCAACGTCGCCTTCAACGACTCCTTCGACGATCACATCTCCGCCGAGAGATATTGCTCCCTGTTTCACAGTGCCGGTGACACGCACGGAGTTTCCCACACCAAAAACGGTGCCTTCGTTCGTGCCGTCGACAAGGACTACCTTCTCATCGCCGGCACTCTGCGCGCACGCCACACCCACGAGCAGCAACAACCACATCAGTAATGCAAAGATGCGATTCAGATCGGGTTTAGAGAGAGAGATGCTGGGAAGAGCGGGTTGTGAGTGAGTAATAACCATCGCCACGGGCCAACCCCCTTACTCGGTTGCGCCCGTGCGATGATAGTTTGCGATTAAGCGGGAGAGTATAAGAACGGCGAAAGCGAGCAGGATCAACACCGGGCCGAGCGAACCGGTTTCGACAATGATCTTTCTGGTCAGTACTCTAAAAATCACAGCCAGTCCGGCAACAGTGTCGTACGCGGCAGTCGCCAAAAAACCAAGAACGCCAAGGCTGGTCCTAACGAATTTTTCCACAACCGTAAATATGGCGCCGCTGGTCTGAACACCGACGAGAGCAAATCCACCCAGCGCGAGGATTACACAAATGGTCAGCGCCTTTCGGTTTTCAGAGCGCGTGCCCACGCCACTCATGTCGCTGCTTGCGCGCGCGGCAATCATCCGCGAAAAATTTTCCGGCACAGGAATCTCAGCACTATTCGTCAAAGCCGCGTCCAACTCGCAAACAAACAGACGATGAGCTCTCAACTCCGCGCGGCAAGACACGCAACTCTGTAGATGATCTTCAAGGAGCAGAGTCGTATCTGCTTCTAATTCACCATCGACATAGGCGGTGATTAGATTTCTCTCACAGATCTTTGCGTGACCCGTTGGCGCGCTCATCAAATGCCGGTAATTCCCTTCTCGACAAATTGCTGCCGCATCATCTCGCGTGCGCGAAATAGACGGTTCTTGACAGTGCCCAGCGGCAGTCCCGTCACTTCGACGATCTCTTCGTAGCTGAGGTCCTGGGAGTGGCGCAGAATAATGAGCTCGCGATAGTTAGCCGGGAGTGCTCTCACCACCGATTCGATCTTGATTCGTCTCTCCTTGCGTTCACTCTCCTGCTCCGGACTCAAACGGCCGCTTTCAACCGGCAGATCGTATTGCTCACCCTCGGGACCCATGATGAGCGAATGCTCGCGAGTGGCATTGCGACGCAGGTGATCGACGGCCGAGTTATGCGCGATCTTGTAGATCCAGGTTGAAAATTTAAACTCGGCTTTGTAGCGCCTGAGGGATCCGTAGACTTTAATGAAGATTTCCTGGGTTAGATCGAGAGCGGATTCGTAGTTGCCGACCATGCGATAAACGTAGGCTGAGATTGGTCGCTGGTAACGGCGGACGAGTTCTTCGAAGCTTCCTTCACCGCCGCTGACGGCGGTGGCAACGAGTTCGCGGTCGCTGGCCGCGGTCAGATCTCGGGCAAAGGCACGGGAAACGGAGGAGGCAGCAAGATTCATAATACAGGGGTGTTACGTGCAACCGAAAAGGATTGTTTCAATTGCCGATTGCCAATTGCCAATTTGAAGAACTACTCGGAGGGTTAATGTTTCAATCGGCAATTGGCAATTGGCAATCGGAAATCGGAAATTCACCACGACAGCGTCGCCAGCCCGGCTGGGGCGGCGATGGAATCGAAACTGAAGTCGCGGCTCGGCAACTGCAATCCTAAATCCTGAGCTTCCAGCGGCCGCAGGTCTCCGCCGGTCGTTTCGTTAACGATCTCTCCGGCCCGTTCTTTCGTAATACCCTCACCGATCACCATGAGCCGCGTCAGGCCGAGGCCGTTACTCTCCGGCGCGTTGCGGTCGCGATAGAACAACAGCAAGCGATAAAACTCGTCCTCGAATTCGTCTTCAGTGCACGTCACTGTGCGCACGATCAGCGGATGCTTGTCGCGAAAGATAACGCCGGTGAAACCCTGGCTCGAGCCACTCAACAACAACGAATCCCCGGCGGCGCCGTTTCGCACCAACCACTGCGCCTCGCCAAGATGCCGCGGCAGTATCAACCCGGCTCGCCATCCCAATGATTCAAGCACCGCTTCGTACTCGGCCAGGATCGCCTTCTTGACGGCGATAACGCGATAACGGTCACGTCCCTGCGAATCTTTTTGCAGGCGCTCTTTGGAAACGGAGAGTTCTTCAAGCGCGGCGCCGAAACCTCGCTCCATTTTCCATTTCAGTACTTCCTGAAGTTCGGCGCCCGATTGCATCGGGCTCTCCATCGTCAATACGAGCGTTCTGGTCGTCGCTTCGGGCAAAGTCATCGACCAGCGTTTCTGTCGCAGTAAACCGGCGCTCGCAGCCAGTTCGTTAAGCACGCCTGCAAGTTGAGGAGCACTCTCGATATTGGGCTCATCAAAATCCGGACGAAGCAGAGACTCAGCTATACTGAAGGTGGCTGCGCGCCGCAGCTTGCAAGCCGGGCCTTTGATCGGTTCGACGTGAACGACGGAAGCGACGCCCTTCTCCAGTCCGATAGCTGTGGCGGGATACCTGGGCTCGACGAGTCGTGAAAGAAGATTGGCCATTGCCGATTTCCAATTGCCGATTGCCGATTTCCGATTGCCGATTGTAAAAGAGTTTGAATCCGCTCGCACCCTGCCAATCGGCAATCGGCAATTGGCAATCGGCAATGATTTACCACTCGCTATACGGCGTTCCCTCGGTTGATGTCTCCGCGGAGCTGCTGTGAACGTCAGTCATGCCCTGTTCGCCTTGCAGCGAATTGGGATCCTCGCCAGTCGTGATGGCCCAATCCTTCTGTCCGGTGAAGGGATCGACCGGAACCTCGCGCATGTAACCTTCACTCACAAGCTCGTCGAGCGATTGAGGCAAGCGGCCTTTGTCTGCCGCAAACTGATCGATCAACGAACGCATCTTCCGCAGATCATCCCTCAGCACCGCTTCACGCGTGTGCATGATGGTCTTCTGGTACTGCGGCAATGTGATGGCGGCAAGAATAATGATGATCGAGATCACGATCATCAACTCGAGCAGCGTAAAACCTGCTGTTTTCACTCTACCAATCACTGTACTTCTCTCCATTCAAAGCTGTTTCTTTCGACTTCGATCGCACGTCGAAAACGTTTTCGCCGCCCCACGATGTCGCGTCATGCGCGTCGTAACACGATCGCAATTCCCAATCGGCCTTTCCCGTCATCGGATCGATGGGCAAGCCGCGCAAGTAGACCTTTGTCTTAGTCGACACCTGGCCAACTTCCGTTGCATTCACGCCTTGCTGGCCGCGACCGCTCATCGAACCTCTCGGCAACACGTTGACTCCATTGACGAGCGTTTCGAGATCCGGTGGAAAGTGGTCCGGGTTATCAACTCCAAAGATCGTGCAATCGCTGATGACTACCTTGCTGCGCGGATCGATGATAGCGTTTTGCTGCTGCTGCGCCTGTTGCTGCGGCGTAAGCGCGACTCCCGTGCAAATCATTCCGATAGTGTCGCGATGAAACTCATCGATCGCGGTGCGCAACTGCCGCAGCGTCTCTCGCAGTTGCTCTTCCTTTTGCCGCTTCACCGAGACCTTCACGAGCGGCAACACTCCCATCGTCATGATCGTCAATACGGTGATGGTGATCACCAGCTCGATTAATGAAAACCCTTTCTGCTGCTGCATTTCTCTTGAACCTTTTCCAACTCGCAAAAAAGCACAAAAAGCACAAATGAGAGTGGCCAAACCTTTGCGCTTTTTGTGCCTCTTGAGGGCCGATAACATCTACTGCTTCACTGTTGCCGTTCCCTGGATCACCTGCGACGTTACATCGCGCGCGTCGGTGGCAATCAGGTGCAACGTGTCCTTCACAAAAACCAGCGAGGCATCGCCTGCACCAACTGCTTCGAGATCGATAAACAGTAATGGCCCGGAACCTTTGAACGCCGCCTTACCGTTAAGACTCGAGATCGATATCAGGCATGTGCCTGATGCGTCGATTGACGGCGTAAACAGCGGCGCGCTTTCTCCTGAAGTCGGGAGGATGCTGCCCGCTGTCAATGCATTGATCTTCACTACCTTTGGATCGAACTTCAAGGTCAGCAGTGCCAGGCTTAAGGGCACATCCGAGTTCAACTGAATCGCATAACGCCGTTTCTCGCCTATCTTTATCACGTCACCCTGAGGCACGAGACTAAGCTGCGCGACACGGGCACCAACCGGGTTAGTAGCAAGCGAAGTTTCCGCGGCTTTCGGCAGCGACGTCAGAACAGCGTTCTGACTTCCGGCACTACCCGTATTGACTGCCGCGACATTCGCAGCGGCCTGATCGCTAATCAGTGACTTCGGCGCTGGCACGAACGAAGGCAGCTCTTCCACCGTCGCAGGCTTCTTGTTTTCAGCAGTCACAGGTGGCTTGCTTTCAGCAGTCACAGGTGGCTTGCTTTCAGCAGTGACGGGCGTCTTGGTTTCAGCGCTTGCAGACTTGGTAGGCGGTGGCGCCGGCGCGAATGCGAGTGTACCGGCAGGCGGAGGCAACACAGCGGGCGTCGTGTTCTGTCCGACTGTTTCACCCGGTTTGACCAGTGGCGCATCCGGAAGTTGCAGGCTCACGTTTCGCGGCAGTGTGCGCGCGGCGGCGATCTGGTCTTCACGATCCGCTTCACGAATCATTTCCGCCAGCGATCCGGTCGTGGGCGATTGCAACGTTCCGCTCGGCCGCATCTCTTCGTCTCGCGGAGTCACTGCCGGAGCGCGAAGTACTCGAGGCGTCACGGAGATGACGATATCGATCTGTCGATTATCGCGCGTCGGCGAAGTGAACAGCCGCCCGAGGAACGGCAATCCGCCGAGCCACGGCAAGCCCTGTCGTCCATTCGTCTGAACGTCCTGAGAGACGCTGGCCAGCATCATCGTGCGATTATTCTGCACGCGCGCGGTGCCGGTGATGGTGCGTTCAGTGAACGTCGGAGTTAAGGTGCTTGCTCCGAGAACATCTTTCGATTCGATGTTCATCTTCACTTGCACGTCGAGGTTCGGAAACACCTGTGGCGTGAACTTCAGCGTCAAACCGGTAGGCTCATAGTTGATGACCGGGAAACCACCAGTCGGGAAAAGAGTTCCATTGTTTGGGCTTGGAGTCCCGGTTTGCACACCGAACGGGTAGGCCTGAGCGGTTTGCACGGGAACACGCTGACCGATGCGAGCGGTCGATTCTTCACCGTTGAAAGCATGCACCTGAGTCGAAGCGATCAGTTTCGTATTGTTCTTGCTCGCGAAAGCAGTCAGAACCGATTGCGGTATAACGAGCGCGGCAGCCAGCGCAGTCGGAGTTGTGATGCCGAGGTTTACGCCGCGACCCCCATTCACCACGCCGTTATCCGTCAACAGTGCGAAACCAGGTGAGCCGCCGATGCTGAACACACCGTTACTGCCGGGTGTTCCGATCTGGTTACCGAACTGGAGCAGATCGCTCTTTGACACTTCATAGATACTGACGTCCATTACCACTTCAGCGCGGTCCTTGTCGATGCTCTGAAGCAGGTCACCAATCAGGCGCACGTTCTCTGCCGTGTCGCGCACAGTCAAACTGTTGGTGGCATCGTCAGGAACGACGATCGTCTGCGGGCGTCCTACTGACGGCGGAATCGCTTGTTGGACCAGCGTGCGCGCGTCAGCCGGTTTCATGTTTGAAAGAAAGAAGGTGCGGAGGACCAGTTGTTGATATTGCGGACGACGAGCCTGGTCCGCAACGAGTATCGTTCTGCGGCTGAGCTTCTGGAAGAAAAGTCCTTCCTGCAGGAAAACGTAGTCGAGCGCTTGCGCCGTAGTGACGTCTTTCAGGCTGATGTCGACGGGACGCGATTGCGTGAACGACTGCCGGTCAAAGATGACGTTGAGATTGAGCTGCTCTGCGAGACTGCGAATCAGGCTCTTGAGATCGCCTTTAACATCGATGACGCGAAGCTGCTGTTCGCGCGGAGTGGCGAGGTCCTGGCCGGCGTTGCTAGTCGTGCCGTTTGACGGCGTTCCGTTACCTTCAGAGAAGTCGCCGTTCTTCGCTCCATTCGGAGCCGCCCGCCCTTCCTTCACAGCCTGCAATCGCAGCATGCGATCCATCTCCGACACAGCCAGTTCGTTCACCGGATCGAACCCGTAAGCCTGGCGGAACGCGTTGTATGCGCCAACGAAATCCCCCCGCTCCGAGAGCGATCTTCCCTGCTGCATGTAGGTTTGCGAGGCATTGAAACTCGCGCGCCGGAAATGGAGTTGATACTCCATGTTCGACGGGTCGGCAGCCACGGCGAGCGTAAACTCCTGGGCCGCTTTGTCCCACTGCTGCTTCTCCTCGTAGTCCATGCCACGCTTGAAGTTCTTGTCGCCTTTTTTGCCAAAGGCCGTCACTGGTAGGGCCAGCAAGCTAATGGCAAGAACTAAAGAGATAAGGGTTCGAATTCTGCTGTTATTTTTCATGACTTCTACTCGGTTCGGGAGGTGGAAAGTTTAGCGGCCTAATAATGCCGCTGCGACGCTTAAGATGCAAGATCAAACGGCCAATTTCCTTACACGCGACGGGGAGATCCTGGTTCCCCTGAGTGCCGGGATTCGAAGCCTCTGATAGATCCTATAGGAATATAGGACTTATTCGACCTATTTCTCAGAAAAGCCTCAGTAGTCGAGCTTGGGTCGGGTCAGTACCACCTCGCGGTAGCGGGTGGGTGCGCAGCCGTGCGCCGACTGACCTCATCATGAAAAGCTCCGCACGCACCCGCTACCGCGGGTGGTACTGACCCGACCCAAGCTCGACTACTTGGCTGCGCTGAGCTCTTCGACAAACGTGACGCGATTGATTTCGTGCAAGGTCGAAATCCCGCTGAAAACCTTCTGGAGGGCCGACTCCCTCAAGCTCGTTAACCCTTCGGCTTCCGCCGCACGCCGGACTTCTGAACCAGGCCGCCGCTCGACGATCATTTCGCGGATATTATCTGACAAATCCAGCAATTCGTGAATAGCGGTTCGACCACGATACCCCGTGTGATTACAGGCGTCACAACCGACATTCATATAGAAAGATTTGTGACGAAAAGTATCCGGATCGAGACCCGACTCAGCCAGTTCGACGTCGTTCGGATGATACAGCCGCTTACAATAAGGACACAGCATGCGAATCAGGCGCTGAGCCAGAACGCAATTCAGCGATGACACAAAGTTGTAAGGCTCGACACCCATATTCAAAAACCGGCCAATCACGTCGATCACGTTGTTGGCGTGAACGGTGGTGAACACGAGATGGCCCGTCAACGCCGACTGAATGGCGATCTGCGCTGTTTCCGTGTCGCGAATCTCACCGACCATGATCTTGTCAGGATCGTGACGCAGGATCGAACGCAGCCCGCGATCGAATGTGAGCCCCTTTTTCTCGTTGACCGGAATCTGCGTGATGCCGTGTAACTGGTACTCGACCGGATCCTCAATCGTCACGATCTTGTCTTCTTCATTTCGGATCTCGTTCAGGGCTGCATAAAGAGTGGTAGTCTTGCCGGAACCGGTTGGACCAGTGACGAGCACCATGCCGTAAGGCTCGGCGATATACCGGCGAAACTTGCGCAGATCTTCTTCGGCGAAACCCACAACGTTCAAATTCAAGTTTTTGAACTCTTCGTTGATCTGTTCTTTGTCGAGAATACGGATGACGGCATCTTCGCCATGAATCGTAGGCATGATCGAGACGCGGAAATCGACGTTGCGCCCTTTATAACGAACTCTGAACCTGCCGTCCTGCGGCACACGACGCTCGGCGATATCGAGCTCAGACATGACCTTGATGCGTGAAATCAGCGTCTGATGATAGGCGAGATCGATCGGATCGACCTTGGCGTAGAGCGCGCCATCAATTCGATACTTGACCTGGACCTCTGTGTCGCGAGTTTCGATATGAATATCTGACGCGCGCGACTCCATCGCGTTATAGATGATCGTGTCGACCAGTTTGATGATGGGCGACATTTCGGAGTCGGTCGCCAGGCGATCGAGATCGAGTACTTCCTCGCCGTGCTCGGTTTCTCTGACCAGCGAGATGCGAAAACCTGAGGCCGCTTCCTGCAACACTCGTTGCGTCGTATCGCCTTTGCGGAGAACGACTTCGACCGCGCCCGCAGTCGCAACGTAAGGGATAATGCGGGTTCGCAGTGTGCTGGAAACTTCGTCCAACCGCTCGAGGTCGGTCGGATCCGCCATGGCAATGTGCAGACCTTTTTTATCTCGTTTTAGTGGCACGAACTGGTGCCTGACCATCAAGTCGACCGGAACTTCAGTAAAGAGCTGATAGTCGATGGGTGACTCACGATCCGGCGGTAACAAATCGACGAATGGAAGCCGGTAACGGCGGGCCAGTTCCTTCGCCGCTTTCATCTCAGGCGGCTCGTGATTGTCGCCGTTTTGGTTATTTTCACCAGCCGGCGGCACAGGCCTGAGGACCGGATTCTCGTTTTCTGATAATTGTTTCATAAGGACTAACTAAATCAACGATGGC